>OLNJ01000011.1_pt1 | contig 178367 bp, 166 predicted proteins | sample 1672191 | NCBI WGS metagenome assembly OLNJ01 (sample SAMEA3136657, study PRJEB25190) | human gut metagenome | biome: human gut; feature: human-associated habitat; material: faeces | place: Austria | collected 2013
GGCGTAGGATATCTGAGAGGAGCTGTCCTTAGTACGAGAGGACCGGGATGGACGGGCCGCTGGTGCATCGGTTAGACTGCCAAGTCTACGGCCGAGTAGCCAAGCCCGGAAGGGATAAACGCTGAAGGCATCTAAGCGTGAAGCCCCCCTCAAGATGAGATATCCCTACGTAAAGTAGTAAGACCCCTTGAAGACGACGAGGTAGATAGGACAGAGGTGGAAGTGTGGTAACACATGGAGCTGACTGTTACTAATCGGTCGAGGGCATGACCAAGCAAGGTGATAGGTAAAAGGATGATATTTCTTGTATGCAGTTTTGAAGGTATATGTGAACACTAACTAAGGAAAAGAGGTAGTGTTCTTTTCTATTATAACTTCATAATATTCCTCCTTAGCTCAGTCGGTAGAGCACTCGGCTGTTAACCGAGTTGTCGTTGGTTCAAGTCCAACAGGGGGAGCTGAAAACTTGTAAACTTAAATGTTTGCAAGTTTTTTTGTTGTTCACTTTTTAAAAAATGAGGAGATTTGACTGGAATTTTCAAACAACTCTTGCGAATACCTCTCAAAAAGGATAAGCTATATTTAAGTAGACAATTCCGAAAGAGGAGGGACAGATATGTATTCATACGAAGAGATTTTGAAAGCAGACCCGGAAATTGCACAGGCGATTACAGATGAGATGAAGCGGCAGAACTCTCATATTGAACTGATCGCGTCAGAGAACTGGGTAAGTAAAGCAGTTATGGCGGCTATGGGAAGTCCGCTTACGAATAAGTATGCGGAAGGCTATCCTTCGAAACGATATTATGGAGGCTGTCAATGTGTGGACGTAGTGGAAAACCTAGCCAGAGACCGGGCAAAAGAATTATTTGGATGTGATTATGTTAATGTACAGCCGCATTCAGGGGCGCAGGCAAATCTAGCAGTGTATTTTGCAATGCTTGAACCGGGAGATAAGATTCTCGGTATGAACCTTGATCATGGCGGTCATTTAACTCATGGCTCACCGGTAAATCTATCAGGGAAATATTTTAAGTCAACCTTTTACGGTGTGAATGATGATGGAGTGATTGATTACGAGGTGGTTCGTCAAAGAGCGATAGAAGAAAAGCCGAAGCTTATTGTTGCAGGGGCAAGTGCTTATGCAAGAATCATTGATTTTAAGAAATTCCGTGAAATTGCAGATGAGGTAGGCGCTTATCTGATGGTAGATATGGCACATATCGCCGGATTGGTAGCTGCAGGACTGCATCCAAGTCCAATACCGTATGCAGATGTGGTGACGACTACAACGCATAAGACACTGCGAGGACCAAGAGGAGGAATGATCCTTTGGAATGAAAAAGCAAATGAAAAATTCAACTTTGATAAAGCAATCTTCCCAGGTACACAGGGTGGACCGCTGGAACATGTAATTGCGGGAAAAGCAGTATGCTTTAAGGAGGCGCTGCAGCCTGAATTTAAAGCATATCAGAAGCAGATCCTGGCAAATGCACAGGCGTTAGCCAATGCCCTTTTAGACAGAGGCGTGAATCTTGTTTCCGGAGGAACAGATAATCACCTTATGCTTGTAGATTTAAGGGATGAAAATGTGACAGGAAAAGATTTGGAAAAACGATTAGACAGCGCGCATATTACTTGCAATAAGAATGCGATTCCGAACGATCCAAGATCACCATTCCTGACGAGCGGTGTGCGGCTTGGTACGCCGGCAGTGACGACGCGCGGAATGAAAGAAGAAGATATGGATGTCATAGCCGAAGCCATTTCTCTTGTTATCAAAGATGAAGCAAATGTGGAAAAGGCGAAAGAGCTGGTAGCAGGTCTTACAGAAAAATATCCATTAATTTAACGTAATTCTATATGGAAAGTAAAGAGGGGACAGTTTCATGAAAGTATGAGACTGTCCCTCATCGTGTGTCTTGACGTTGATATGTCTATTTGATAAAATAGAAAAAGGGAAAAACTAAGGTTTATCAAGAAATATATTAGTTTACAGATGGACGTATATGGATAAACTTATGAGGGAGTATAATGAATTAAATAAGGAGGATACACATGATGGATTTGACATTTGCAGAACAAGTCAAGATTATCTTAAGCAGAAGAGGGATGACAATTAAAGAACTCGCAGAATTGATCGAGAAGCATACCGGAAAGAAAATGTCCCGTCAGAATTTGACACAGAGATTAGGTCGTGACAATTTTCAAGAGCAGGATATGCGTATGATCGCGGGGATTTTAGGTTGCCCTTTCTATCTCAATATTCTAGATGAAAATCTCTCTGTTGAGACAGAGAAAACCCATGAGGAAATACAGGAGAATTATATAGAAGAACCTCAAGAGACATATGTCGAAGAGGTTTATGAAGAACCGGTGGCAGAAGAGTATGCAGAGGAAGTCTATGAAGAGCCTGTGGCAGAAGAATATGCAGAGGAAGTCTATGAAGAGCCTGCGGCAGAAGAGTATGCAGAGGAAGTCTATGAAGAGCCTGCGATAGAAGAATATGCAGAGGAAGTCTATGAAGAGCCTGCAATGCAGGAAGAGTCGCTCGAGGAAATTTTGGAAGAGGCTGCAGCGTTAGAGAGAGAGAATAAGGAATTTGAACATAGACAGTCGGAGAACAAAGAACAAGAGAAGAAGCAGGAAAATAGAACCGTCTTTGAAGATGGAGAGAATAAAGGGAAGAAACGCAGCTGGACATCTTATTTAAGACGAAGAAAGAAAACGGCAGAAGAACCTGTGAAGCCGGTAGAAGAAGAGCGGGATCCGCAACAGACAGCAGATACGCAAGAGGCAGTAGAAGAAATATTTGATACAGAGACCATTTCTCTTGATGAGGAAGAAGATGCAAAAGAAGTTAATTCGTTTACTGAATATGCAGAAGAGAAGGTAAAAGAGCTTCAGCCGGAAGAAACGGAAGAGGAGGACCTTGAAAAAGGTGATATTAATCCTTACACCGGACATGAATATCAGTCCAACAGTGTTCGGATGCATCCAAGCCGCATTGGTTATGTGCAGGTCTATGACAGAGGAGAGCATAAATGGACCGATATGACAGAATGGGCATTTCTTGGTTATCAAGAGAGGAAAAAGGTGCTTCTTGGAAAAGATTATGAACCACCAATCTATTTGGATTAGAAAAGAGTGACATAGATGAATTGGGAACAGTTGTTATCGACGAAGCGAAGCAGAGGTTCGTCCAATAAAAATAAATACTTGAAGAATACGGATCTTCGCAGCGAGTTTGAAAAAGACTACCATCGAATTATCGGCAGTGCGTCATTTCGGCGCCTGCAGGATAAGACACAGGTATTTCCGTTGGATAAAAGTGATTTTATCAGGACGCGTCTGACACATTCTCTTGAGGTGTCATCCTTTGCAAAATCACTGGGACAAAATATCGGAGAGAATATTTTGTTATATAAAAAAGATTCGGGCTTTACGCCGAGAATGAAGGAAGATATTTGCAGTATATTACAATGTGCGGGGCTGATACATGATATCGGCAATCCGCCATTTGGTCATTTTGGAGAATTGGCTATTCGAGAGTGGTTTGAGAGAAACCTTCCCGTTCTTAAGTTTCACGGGAAGCCGATCGATCAGATATTGACAGAAAGGATGCGTGAAGACCTGTATCATTTTGAAGGAAATGCACAGGCTCTCAGATTGGTGAGCAAACTTCATTTCCTTGTGGACGAACATGGGATGAATCTAACGTATGCGTTGCTTAATACGATTGTTAAATATCCGGTGGCTTCCAATGAGATAGATCCGAAATCCGGGAATATGAAAGATAAGAAGTTAGGATATTATTTGGCGGATGCGGAAATTTTCAGAGAGATCCAGGAAGCGACAGGGACAAATGGCAGGCGCCATCCTCTGACCTTCATTTTGGAGGCGGCAGATGATATTGCATATAAGACTGCGGACATCGAAGATGCTTTTATCAAGAGATTTATCAGTTATCATAAATTGTTAGAAGAATTAACGGAACTGCAGGTAATGTATGGAAAAAGTGATGCCAATGCGTTTAATCCTGCAAGGCTGTTGGACGAGTTGTATTTAAGAGGGAAAGACAAGCACGTAGAAGATCCGGAGGAATATGCGATTAAAAACTGGATTGTTCGTGTGCAGGGATTTTTAATCAATTGTGCGACGTATGGATTCACATCCAATTATAATGAGATCATGGCAGGCGAATATGAACATGATCTGTTTTATCATACATTTGCCGAGAAATTAATGGATATGTTAGGTGATCTTGCATTTCGGGAAGTATTCACCTCCGATACGATTTACCGTATGGAAGTGGCAGAAGCGACGATGATTGATTATCTGATGGATCGTTTTGTATCTGCAGTGATCAAGTATGATGATAAAGAAGAGAAAATGGGAACGCTGGATATCAGAATGGTTTCGTTTATTTCCAGTAATTATAAGAATGCATATCATTTTCAGGCTCAGGGGAAATCAGATGAAGAGCGGTTATATTTGAGGCTCCTTCTGGTGACCGATTATATTTGCGGAATGACAGACAGTTATGCGAAAAGATTATATCAGGAATTAAAGGCAATTTTATAATTGCGGTATTTTTCGTATGGAACAGGAATAGATTGTGATAAATGATCTCTTAGGAGTGACAATTTGAAACGATTTATCCGATATCTGTACGAGTATGAAGAGGGCAGAAGAATCCGTAATGTAGGGTTTGTAAAAGTAGATCAGCAGGAACAGGAGTGTATGATCCATATATACGGAAAGGGACTGCATCTGAACATGGGAGAAACACTGGAACTTTACCTGTTCTATGAAGAGGGCGGATTGTGTGTCGGAGTCTGGCAGGGAGAAATAACGAACATTAATCCGGCAGTGAACTATCGGCTGCGTTATACGGAAGAAGATACCGGAGAGGCAGAAAATTTCTCTAAAATACGAGGCATTGTGTTGAAAAATCATGGAGACCGAAAATATGCGGCTGTGTGGGACGATATGCCGGCAGATGTGGAACATATGAAGATCTGGGAGAGAAAAGAAGAACCGATAGAAATAGAAGAAGAGGAAGAGGAGAAAGAAGCGGAAAAATCAGAAGTAGAAGAAAAAGAAGACGAAGACGAACGGGAGGAGCTTGAAGACAGTTCCAAGACCTGTGAGATTCAGGAGGAAACGGAAGCTCTTGCATACGAACCTATTGGACGGTATCATGCGAGGAAAATTCAGCGGAAGGAGCTGTCGAGGCTGCCCAGATGTGAATGGAAGCTGTCCAATAATCAATTTTTACTTCACGGATATTATAATTATCATCATCTTGTTTTTCTGGAGGAGGAGCAGATGATGTACCTTGGAGTTCCGGGTATCTTCCACGAAGAAGAAGCCAAGGCAGCAGGGGTATTTGGTTTTCCGCAGTTTATCCCGCTTACCGAAACAGATCTTGAATTGCCGGAAGAGGAATGCGAAGGAGAAAGCTTCGGATACTGGTGCCGTCAGATCCGCAACTCTTATCGCTGTCAAGAAAGAAAGTAATGGAGTAGATTTATGGTAAATACAGATGAGAAGTATATGAAGGAAGCGATTAAGCAGGCGAAAAAAGCATATGCAATAGGCGAAGTGCCAATCGGATGTGTGATCGTATATGAAGATAAAATTATTGGACGGGGATATAATCGGAGAACCATCGACAGAAATACACTGGCGCATGCAGAGCTTCAGGCAATTCGAAAAGCCAGTAAGAAAATGGATGATTGGAGACTGGAAGGTTGTACGATGTATGTTACATTGGAGCCGTGTCAGATGTGCTCCGGTGCAATCGTTCAGTCGCGCATGGATAGAGTTGTCGTAGGCTGTATGAATCCGAAAGCAGGCTGCGCCGGCTCTATTTTAAATCTGCTGAATGTGCCGGAGTTTAATCATCAGGTGGAACTTACGACCGGGGTACTTGGAGAGGAATGCAGTCAGATGATGAAAGCATTTTTTAAGGAATTGCGCGAAAAAAAGAAAAAAACTATCCGGCATACAGCTGAATAGTTATAAAAAAACGTGCATTGCGCTTCGAACAAGTGCTCACAGACGTTACCTTGACAGTTAACTCAGACCAGGCGCCCTTACGGCACCCGGAAGATTCTGCTTAGTGCTGCTTCGTTCCCGACCTGACACGGTTCACAGATTTCCGTCGCGTAAGACCCAGTCATCAACGCCACTTGTCAAGGGCAGCCCTGCAAGACAATGCCCTCTGCGCAATATCACCCCTGCTATAGCGGATTGCAGGTTCAAGGTACCGCTAACACCCCAGCTGCACGAGTCTATATTTTATCGTGTTTTGGCAGAAATGTCAATGGGGGATTGAAAAACCTGGAGGAAATTGTGCTTCTGATGAAGCAAAAGAAATCGCACGATTAAAACGCGAACTTCGTGATGCGCAGGACGCTCTTGATGTACTAAAAAAGCAATTTACCTTCCGGGGAAATGACGGAAGCTCCTTCAACCGCTGAACAGCGTCGTGAAGCCGTTTATGATGAATCAAAACAGAATTGCGGTGTCCCCAAGATTACCCAAGAACCACGAAAATCAGGAGAAGTAATCTCCGAACGTACGGTTGGTAAATACATGAGGCAAATGGGTATCAAAGCTCAGTGGGTAAAACCATAGATCGTTACCACAAAAACGAGCATAACCGCCAGTATGCAGTGCAGCTATTCAAAAAAGCTTATCCTTGGGACAAATTCTACAATACAAAGCGTATTCATAGCCATTGTGACTATATGTCTCCAAATGATTATGAAGAACTATATCGAAGAATCCGGAAAGACGAATTGCTGATGGCAGGTTAAGATGAGAAAAACCTCATTTTAACTTGTACGAAATCTTGACGTAGGACCAGTTTTATGGGATACTTAAAAGGAAAGAATGCACTTATGATATTCGATAAACATGCAAACTTAAAGTATAAGTTTGGAAATCGTCATTTTGGGGCAGAGGGCTATTATCAAAGCTCAGTGGGATTAAATGAAGAACCTCCCCTTTAGGGGTAGCAGATAGTACATAACCCCTTTGAGGGGTGGTGAGAGGGCAAAGCCAGCGTCTTTAGGCGCTGCCCGGTAACAATGGCTTATAGCCGCAGAGCAAACAACCCGTTAGACGGGGAGCTGATTTGGTAACTTTAAAGGAATTTAACTATAATTTAACACAAAAAAGATTTTAGATTTAATATATGATACTTATAATACAAATACAATATGAAGATGACGAGCTTACAAGACGCTTGAAGATGAAAGGAATTGAAAGATGTTCAAGTTATGGAAGAGAGTATGTGCGGGGATGCTGGCAGCGGTTACCCTTGGCGCGACATTATTTCCGGGAGTGGAGGTTCATGCAGCGACAGATATAGAGACAGATACAGAAAATCAGATGAAAATATGTGTTATCTCAGATACGCACTATTATCCGCTCAATTATGTCAGCGATTGCGAAGATTATAATACATACGTAGGTGGAGACCCTAAGATGCTGGCAGAATCCGGTTCCATCATAGATTCTGCACTTGCTATGATTAAGGAGGATCGGCCGGATCTGGTTCTTGTATCCGGAGATCTTACCAAAGACGGAGAAAAACAGGGACACCAGGATATGGCGGAGAAATTGCGGAAGATCGAAAATGAGACGGATGCAAAAGTATTTGTGATCAATGGAAATCATGATATCTATAATTATCAGGATTCCTGCACATTTGAAAATGGTAAGAAAGAACAGGCAACGACTACGACTCCGAAAGACTTCAAAGAGATATACAGTGAGTTTGGATATAACAATGAATATGATGCACAGTATTACAGACCTCCGGAGGGAAAACAGGCAGGGGGACTGTCCTATTCCGTAACGGTCGGGGATTATGTGATCATCGGAATCGATTCCGGCAGATACAGTCCGGATGCTGATACTGGAATGAATACCAATGAACATATTACTGCAGGACGGATCGATGCCGATCTTCTTCCATGGGTTAAACAACAGGTGGAAGAAGCGAATGAAAGTGGAAAGACAGTGATCGGACTGATGCATCATGGATTGGTACCGCATTTTTCTAAGGAAGCAGAGTTGTTAAGCGAGTATGTAGTAGACGATTGGCAGAAGATGGCAACCACACTGGCGGATGCAGGAATGCGTTACATATTTACCGGTCATATGCATGCGAATGATATCGCGGAGTATACATCTGTAAACGGCAATAAGATCTATGACCTTGAGACAGGTTCCCTGGCAGCCTATGGTTCTCCTGTACGTACGGTGACGATTCGGAGAGATCAGAAGATGACGGATCCGTCGACAGTTCAGTTCGATGAGACGTTTCATGTGAAAAGCACAAGCGTAAAGGCGATCAATTATAACGGAAAGACTATTGATGATCTGCAGGAATATACTATGAACAAGTTATATCCGGAGAGGCTGTTTAACAATATGGCTGCCGGAATGTTAAAGCCGATGGTCAAGGAGATTGCGGATACGGGAATCAGGAACTATCTTGCGGAAAAGATGCCGGAGTTAGATATAAATACTATCGTACTGGACACTGTACGGGAGATGTTGGCAGGGGGAATGAATCTGGAGCTTGGCTATGCTATCGGTCGTATTGCGGTCAGCTACCGGAACGGCGGAATTGAGCTGAAACCGACGGGAACAGCAGGAGTCATTGGAACAACTACAATCAGTGATGAGCAGATTATCCGGGTGGTAGACGATCTTCTGGGAAAGGTGGAGAAGCAGTACCTGAAGAATCCGGAGTGGCTGTTAGGAAAAGTAGATGAGATCGTTACCAAGGTGTCCGAGTTCGGTGTGGCTTCTTTGGATGGTAAGGAAAAGACATTATATGACTTTATCGTATTGCTTCTGACAAGCCATTATGCTGGTGGTGAGAATCCGCCGGCATGGGTGATCGAACAGGCGCTTCCATATCTCAGAAGTGGGGAAGCCATTGAAAATCTGATGAATATGCTTGTTGGAGACGTCGTAGGGATCGTAAATGAGATAGCGAAGAGTCTGAATATTGATACCGGGATTGCCTTTGGTGGTCTGTGGAAGACTGCAATCGATTATGAGACGAATGATGGTAACCTTGCTACGATACTGGACCTATTCAATCTGAATGTAGAAGAGTTGATAAAGGGATTAATATCCGAATACATGAGTGACAGTTTCCTGACGGGAATGGGAGGTCTGTTGGATGATTATGCTTCGTCTTTCCTATACGATACAGAAAGCACGGATGACAAACTGGACGATGAAAACGGACGGACGATCACCTGGTCTACATCGACACAGGTGACTCCGCAGGCACCATCTGTGGCGAATGGACTGGCACCGACGCAGATTGCCATGACCCAGGGAGAAACGGCAGACTCGAGGTACCTGCGCTGGTACACCGGGGCAGGAGTATCAGGGACCGGTGTGGCACAGATCTCAGAGAGTAAAGATTTTGCGGATGTACGTACATTTGAGGCAAAGACCCAGGATGTTGTAAAGCCGAAGACATTGTTGAATCTGGGACTGATGGCAACTTATACCACACAGAAAGCACGCAAATACACAGCAAAGATTACAGGACTTGAGACCGGTAAGACCTACTATTACCGGGTTGGTATAAGTGAGACAAAAAATTTCAGCACACCGGTGGCATTTACCGTAAGGAATGAAGAAACATCAGGATTCACCTTTATCAATGTGAATGATTCACAGGGAATGATTGCATCGGATTATGAGACATATCTGAATACACTGGCAGAAGCTAAGAAGCAGTTTGATGGAGCGGCATTCGTTCTGCATGCAGGAGATTTTGTAGATGACGGAAACAATGAGGATTACTGGACATGGGCGCTGGATGGAGTATCTGAGTCTGTATCTTATATCCCTTCTGCAGGAAATCATGAAGCGAAGTCCAGTGTAGAAGGAATTACAGACCCGAACGCTATTATCTCACATTTTCAGGTACAGGATCAGGACATTCCTAAGCAGCAGGATACAAGTACCGGAATCTATTATTCTTATAAGTATGAAAATGCAACATTTATCGTGCTGAATACGAATGATGTAACGGAGGACGGCTACCTGTCTGATGCACAGTATGACTGGGCTTATGAAAAGGCAAAGAATGCAGAGACGGACTGGAAGATCATCCTGATGCATAAGTCACCATATTCCAATGGTCCACATGCCAAAGATGACGATGTGGTAGCAATCCGTAAGCAGTTGAATAGTCTGACGGCGGATTGTGATGTGGATCTGGTTCTGTCTGGTCATGATCATGTATATAACCGTACTCCGTATCTTGCGCAGGGCAAGACACAGCAGGTGACTACCAAGACAACCTCTTATCAGGGAACTAATTATACCACTGCAGTGAATCCGTCTGGAACGGTGTTCGTGATCGCCGGGACGGCAGGAGTGAAGAATTATGCTCTGACTCCGGTAACTACCGTGCCGAGTGAGAAGACATTTCAGCAGACTTGCCCTGTGTATGCAGGTGTTACGATTGATGATGGGAAACTATATTACAGAGCTTACCAGGTGAAAGATGGCAAGTCTCAACTGGTAGATTCCTTTGCCATTGATAAATCAAAAGAGACAGAGGTTCCGGCATGGGAGAGAGTTAAGGATATGATAGCTGGGCTCCCGGATACACCTACATTGGATGATGCATCTAAGATCCAGGCGGCAAGAACGGCGTACGATACGTTGCTTGATGCTGATAAGGGACAGGTAGCCAATATCAAACGCCTTGAGCAGGCAGAGAAGATGCTGCAGGCATTACAGAATATTAATAGAAAACTGACCGTGCATGTGAATAACAAGTCAGACTTCGTGGCGGCACTGAATAATTCGAATGTGGGAACGATCATAACGGGTGGCGATACAATTGAATTTGAAACTGGGGGTGGATGGGAGGATACGTATGATATTACCAGAGACCTGCGGATTATGGGAAATTCAGAGTTGACATATGTTTGTTTCCGGGTAAGGAGCGGAGCCACACTGATACTGGATGAAAATATCGCGATCAATGATACGAGAAACCTGTGGTCTACATATGGGTCCTTGAATCCGGTGGAAGTATATGCGAACTCTACACTGATCACAAGCGGGCATGTGAGGATGCGTACAGAATATGGAACAGGTGGAACAGAGGTAGGTGTCTGCGTGAAGATGATGGAGAGTGGAAGCAAGGCGATTCTTGGAAGTGACGGAAGTTACTGGGGAGCGGAAGCGGCCGTATATTCTCCGGTAACTGATACAGAAGTTATCATCAATGATGGTACTTACGAGAGAAAGAATAACAATCACCGTGCGGTGGATTCCCGGGGAACGATTGAAGTGAATGGTGGAACCATCCGCAATCTCTGGAGCTATGGAACCTTGCGCATCAATGGCGGAACATTTGATAATGGAAGCGTTCAGAATCCACGGATTCCGGTAGATATCGAGGGGACTGCCTATATGACCGGTGGAACGATCCAGCCATATAATGGGGATGGTGTGAAGCTTAGAAGTACCGGAAAACTTCATATCCTGGCAGGAGCTGCCGGACAGGTGTCCATTAAAAATGTAAACGGAAGTGTTGTACAGCCGTTTGTAGGTGCGGTGACAACTCAGAATTACAAAGATATTGAGGTGAGCTACCACAATATTAACGAAACCGGAGCCAGTGACGGCATCTACGACGCATCCGCAGCAGCCAGTACAATCGAGAGTCTGGCGAATGCAGACGGAACGAGGCTTGCCGGAAGCATTGCTGGAGATGGATCGATGAAAGGCACACTGGGAGAAGGAGATCACCATGTATATGGAAAATATTATCTTGCCGGCGGAGGTAAGCAAGCGGCAACCGGATTCAGTGTAGACTATGGCGGAGAAGCGATTGTGTATGGCCCGTCAAGATTTATCGAGAACTATCCGGTGACGGAGGCATTGATCGAGGGCGAAGAGACCAGACTGGTACAGTATCAGGACGGCGCTACGATCATGTTAAATGGTTATACCCTTCCTGTCAAGGCATTTGATAACGCAGTGGACTGGAAGTCGGATAATGAACAGGTGGCAGCGGTAAATCGCGGAAGAGTTACATTGAAGAAGACCGGTATGGCCAATATCACTATGACATCTAAGTCCAATGCCAGCATCTCTGATAATGTGAAGATACTGGCAGTAGATCCGGAGATTGAGGGGATGGATACTATCGAAGATGACACACCGCAAAGGTATACCGTGGATTTGAAAACGACAGGCATTGATTCGTCAGATCTGGGTGGAATCAGCTACAAATGGTCCGTGGATGACCAAAGGGTAGCAACGATAAACGAAGATACAGGAGAGCTTACGAAAGTCGGACAGGGAACGGTGCGTGTGACAGCACAGCTTCTGTTAAACGATGCACAAACCGATATAAGAGTCAGCAAGGAAGTGCTGGTTCGGGATGTTATATCAGTAGAAATCACATGGGGCGCTATGGAATATACCTATAATGATGGAAAATGGAATAAGGATACTCATCAATATGATGGCAGAGGATGGACTCCAGACACAGAGGGAGGAGATCAGATTCGGGTAAAGAATACAGGAAATGAAGCTGTGACAGCAAGATTTGCATATAAGTGGGGAGAAGGTTATGAATCTATACGTGGACATTTTGTAAAAGATAATGATTTGATCACAGAAGACAGTCTTCCGCCGACAGGAGAAACGAACGTACGGCTTCAGCTTCATGATAAGCCGCCGGGGAATATGAGTAAAGAGACAGTAGGAACTGTTACAATCACAATCAATCAGGAGAGTACGAATTAATGAAAAGAGAAGAAACAGATAGAAAAGAGCAGATAGAGAAAGAAAGGCGCAGAAGTAGAAGGCAGAAAAACAGAATCTGTATTATTATTCTTCTAATTATATTGTTACTGGGAATCGGAATTCTTGTGTTTCTGTGCGTAAAAGGTCACAAATCGGATGATTTTGCACCGAAGCTTGATTCAACTGCAGAACAGATGGAAGATACGGGAGAAAAGATGGATGCGCCGGAAGGCGGCGGTGCGGTAAGCTTGACATATTCTACCGCAGTTACGATCTCTATGAAAGACCGGACAGCCCAGATTCTGTTCGAGAATCCATCCAAGTCTACCAAAGACACGGCGCTACAGCTGACGGTTAAAGGGCAGAAAGAAGGACAGGAGTCTGTGATCGCAGAATCAGAACTCATACCTGCAGGATATAAGCTGTCACAGATGAAGCTCAATGATGATGTGGAACTGGAGGCGGGGAAATACGAGGGTAACTTGAATGTATTGTATTATGACGGCGAGAGCGGGAAAAAAGAAGTGGTAGATACGAAGATTCCGGTGACGCTGACGGTGAATAACGGAAATTAAGCTATGCATTCCGTTTTCAATATAAAATTATCAAAAACTAAAAACAATGAAGTCAAATGAAAAGGAGAGAAAGACAATGAGAATCAAAAAATTAACAGCAGTAGCAATGACAGGCATGATGGTATTAGGAATGGGAACAAGTGTATGTGCGGCAGAACCAATAACAATAACAGCACCAGGTCAATCCGATACAAAAGATGTTCAGGCAAAATATGTTGCGAATGAAAAAGCATCGACTGTGTACAGTGTAGATATCGAATGGGGAAACATGCAGTACACTTATACAATTGAGTCAGAAGGATCCTGGAATCCTGACACACATGATTTTATCGGAAAATCAGCAAAAGGAAGTTGGACTTGTGACACTGGTGCCAATCAAGTAAAGGTAACAAACCACTCCAATGCAGCGGTAAAAGCAGCATTTAAGTATGTGCCAGAGGAGGATTATGATACAATTACTGGAACATTCAGTAAAGATACAGAAGATCTTGCAACAGCAGAAGGTACAACTGTGGATGGGGCTCCGAATGGGACTGCAACGCTTACACTGGATGGAGCTCTGGATAAGAATGTGACAAATCCTACAACAATCGGTACAGCAACCGTTACATTAAACGCAGCAGAGTAAGGAAAATAATCAGATGAAGAGAAAGACGATTACAATGATATGCCTGATGCTTCAGTTGTTATGCTTCTGTACAGCAGATGTATTTGCCATGGAGGACAGCAAAGCGGTAGCAGGTAAGAAAGTCTTTTCTCTAGGCGCCCATACATATATTAGTGAGATCGTAGACGGACATGCGGTGGTTGCCGCCGGAGACGGCGCCAGATTCGAGCTGAAGGGAGAAGGGATAGACGGACTGTACCTGTGTATCATCGAACTCCTGGAAGGTGATGACGCCTACGAGTGGCTTGGCAGCGAGCTGAAAAGTAACGGGGAAATGCAAGAAGCTTATGCGGTACTCCTTATGAATGGCGCCGGGGAATATGTAACCGCAGATAAGGATTTTACCGTAACGATTCAGGTGAAAGCGTCAGGAAAAGGTCTGAAGGTATGGCATGTGGAGCCAAATGGGAATAAGACGGCGCTTCAGCCGGTAAAGGGAGATCACTTAAGTGTCATCGGCACAAAGACAGATTACTATGCTGTAGTAGAAACTGAAATATCAAGCGAAAATAGATTAGGTGGAAATCTATCTGGAGAGCAGTTATCAGGAAATGATATGCAAAGTGGAAAGCCAGGGACACTCAAGACAGGGGATCCAAACGAAATTATTTTTTGGGGAGGTCTATTCACTTTAGGTGCAGCCGGCTGTGTGTTAGTAATGAAAAGAAAGCATGCCAGAGAAAGACGATGTAAATAAAAGAGCCTTTGTGCTGACAATCGTAGAATAAACAATGAGAAATACCTACGATAACAGCACAAAGGCCTTTTAATATAAAAAAGGCTTTTTGATCGTTCACGAAATAAAAAGGATATATACATAGAAAGAAAAATACGCACGAGGTGACAACCCCTATTCCCTCATGATTGAGGGGCAGCAAGGAGCAGCTTGTGATTCCGGCAACGGGACATCGTCCGGCAGGAACATAGATACAAGTGGGTGACAGGGATTAAAGTAGAGGGAGTCAGTGTAGATTCTCGTTATTATACAGCTGTTTCTGGAAGTACTATCGAAACATTAAGGAACGAATATCTTGCCGCACTATCTTTGTTGTTGGGATTGAAAACTGGAGGAAATTATGAAAATATTACTGACTGCGATAAATTCGAAATATATTCATTCTAATCTGGCAGTGTACGCACTGAAGGCTTATGCGCTGAAACAAGCTACGCCGGAAGATGTCGAGATAGAAATTGCAGAGTACACGATCAATCAGCAACTGGACCATATTATGATGGATATCTATGAGAGGAAACCGGATGTACTTTGCCTGTCCTGTTATATCTGGAATCTTTCATATGTAGAACGATTGACAGAAGAAATAAAGAAATTAAGAAGGGGCATGCCTATATGGGTAGGCGGTCCGGAAGTATCGTACGATTCGGCAGATGTTCTGAAAAGGCTTCCGTCGGTTACAGGAGTTATGAAGGGCGAAGGAGAAGAAACCTTTGCAGAATTAACACGTCTGTATGAAGAGAAAAGGGCGGATGAGCGCTCTCTTGCAGGGATAAAAGGAATTACTTTCAGAAAGGATAACGGAGAAATAGCGGAAAATGAATGGCGCATGCCGATGGACTTAAGTAAAGTGCCTTTTGTCTATGAAGATATGGCAGAATTTGAACACAAGATCATATATTATGAGACAAGCAGGGGGTGTCCGTTTTCCTGCAGCTATTGTCTGTCTTCGGTAGATAAGAAGCTGAGGTTTCGCGATATAGAATTGGTGAAGAAAGAACTTCAATTTTTCCTCGATCACAGAGTACCGCAGGTGAAATTTGTTGACCGTACATTTAATTGCGATCACCAGCATGCGATCGCAATCTGGAACTATCTGTTGGAACATGATAATGGAGTGACAAATTTTCATTTTGAAATATCCGCAGATCTGTTAAATGAAGAAGAACTTCGTTTAATGAAGCAGATGCGTCCGGGACTCATCCAGCTGGAAATCGGCGTGCAGTCCGTGAATCCCGATACAATACGTGAAATTAAAAGAACCATGGATCTTAAGAAACTAAAAGGGATTGTCAGCAGGGTAAGGAGTTTTGGAAATATTCACCAGCATTTGGACTTGATTGCGGGGCTTCCTTATGAGGATCTGGAAAGTTTTGCACATTCATTTGACGAAGTATATCATATGTATCCGCAGCAGCTTCAGCTTGGTTTTTTGAAGGTGTTAAAAGGTTCTTATATGGAGGAAAAGAAAAAAGACTACGGATTGGTCTATCAGAGTCAGCCGCCATACGAAGTATTATACACTAACTGGTTATCTTATGAGGAAGTGCTTCGTCTGAAAGGGATTGAAGAAATGGTTGAGGTATATTACAACAGCCATCAGTTCGAATATACAATAGATGCACTGGAAAAAGAATATGATTCACCGTTTATCATGTATGAAGATATCTGGGCTTATTATAAAGAGCAGGGGCTTCACAACATACAACATAAAAGAAGTGCAAGGTATGAGATATTGTTAGAGTTTGTAACGAGAAAGTGTCGGGAGAAACAAGAATATTTCCGGGAACTTCTAACATATGATTATTATCTCCGGGAAAATGCTAAGACACGTCCGGATTTTGCCGGAGAAGTTAAGCATTCGAAAGAAGCGGTGAGAAATTTTTATATGACGGAAGAAAAAGAGCGGAAATACTTAGATGATTATGAGCAATATGATAAAAACCAAATGAGAAAAATGACTCATCTGGAAACATTTCCGATTCTTGGGAAAACGGTGCTTTTTGATTATCAAAAAAGGAATCCATTGAATGATGACGCACGTACAGTAGAGCTTCCATTTATGACATAAAGAACGGAATTTCCGGATAGTGATTGTTGCAAAAAGGCAATAAAAAGTATAAAATATGGTGTATCGAAAAGAGGGATAGAAAATGGATTTTAACAACAAAAAAGTAAGAAAAATCGTTGCAATTGTAATTATGGTTGTCATTGTTGCGATGGTTGCGACAGCGGTCATTCCGGCGATGATGGTCTAAGGAGAAAACAGAGGAATAGAAGGGGCAGCAGGAACAGGGATGGCGGTACAGCAAATAAAAAGGCGAAGAAATATGAGAAGTGCAAAAAGAACAGCTTTGAGGCGGAAAAGAAGGAGACAAGTTCTTTTCGGTTTTATTTTGGTGTGTATTTTATTGGTTTGGGGCATTTCTTATTTCCTGCTTTATCGTTCTGTGTCAAAATATCCTCAAAATAAGATTTGTGATAATGTTTACATAGGTTCTGTGAATGTGTCTGGAATGACAAAGGATAAGGCTGTTAAAGAACTTGAAAAGCATTTGAAAAAAGACAGAGAGACAAAAGTTACATTAAAAGTGCAGAAAAAAAGTGTGGAAGTCACGCTGGAGGAATTAGGTCTTAATTACGGTAAGGTTGAAAAAGTAGCACAAAAAGCTGTAGATTACGGAAAAAAGGGAAGCGTATTCAGTCGGTATTCTAAGCTTCGAAAGTTAAAAAAGGAAAAAGTGGTTTTTGAAAAAAATATTGATATCAAGGATAAAGCTGCAAAAGCTACATTAAAAGAAAAGGCGGTTCCGCTTGCGGCACATGCAGTGGACGCGTCCATAACAATCAAGGATTCTAAGCCGACGATCACGAAGGCTAAGGAAGGAAAAACGGTAGATATAACGAAATCTATAGAGGTTCTGGAAGAATATTTGAATACAAAGTGGAAACATAAAGATTTCTCAATCAAAATGGTTATGAAGCAAGAAAAGCCTAAGGTAAAAGAGAAGGATCTTGAAAGTGTTACAGATGAATTGGGAAGTTTTTCAACAGATGCAGGCGGCGGCGAACGCTGGAAGAATCTGAAAACAGGAGCAGAGATGTTAAATGGGACAGTGCTGATGCCGGGAGAGGAAGCGTCGGTACATGATCTGACGGCACCGTATGATGAAGAACACGGATATGTTCCGGCAGGTTCTTACGAAAATGGACAAGTCGTGGACAGTTACGGGGGAGGAATCTGTCAGGTATCAACTACGCTTTATAATGCGTTGCTCTATTCGGAAGTGGAGATTACGAAGCGTTACCCGCACTCTATGCTGATCAATTATGTGGAGCCGTCAAGAGACGCTGCGATCGCAGGAGATACGAAAGACTTAAGATTTAAGAATAACTATGATACTCCGATTTATATTCATGGTGAAATCGATGATAATAATCAGCTTACTTTTGCCATTTACGGAAAAGAGACAAGACCGGAAAACAGGAAAATTAAGCTGGTGAGTGAGACAACCAAGACCGAAGAATATTCTGTAACTTATAAAACCAATTCAGAAGCAGCCATCGGAAGTATGGAATATACAGGAAGTCCACATACCGGTAAGACAGCAAGGCTTTGGAAAGTAATCTACGAAGATGGGGAGGAAGTTGGAAAAGAGCAGATCAATGACAGCTATTATAAAAAATCAGACCAGATCATTGAGGTGGGAACCAAGTCCGATAACCCGGAGGCATCAGCGCTTGTAAAAAATGCGGTTGCAACACAGGATAAAGATAAGATTAATGCGGCAATTGCACAGGCTGCTGCGATTTAGGAGAGAAACTCGCGGGACAGGATGGAGAAGAGACATGAGACTAGAGACAGAAAAAGAAGTGATGATAAGTAAACAGGTTGAGGCGTGCGGATATTCCAAGCAAATCGGAGCCTACGCGATTGCAGCGGTAGTTAATGCACTGCAGGCGGAGGGCGCAGAAGAATTTGGCCTTGGTGTCCGAGTGGCGATTCCTGCATTTGGATATACATCCAGAATTCATGGCATTGAAAAACATATCCGTGCAATCTGCAGGCAGAGAGGATATGAATTGCTGGAGCTGGAAGGGAAAAAGCACCCGGCGCTTCGTCTTCCGCAGGTGACGGTGACCGGGATCGCAAGAGCAGAGCAAACGGACAAAGCGGGAAAAGAAAATCTTCTTAAGAGCGGAAATAGTATTGTTTTTACAAAATGGCTTGGCATGGAAGGTATGGTCCGTATTGCAGAAGAAAAAGAGGAATCATTAAAAGAGCGTTTTTCTGTCGGATTCCTAAAGCAGATTCAATCATATCGTGAAAGTATTTTTGCAGAAAAAGAGATTCTGACTGCAATAGAGCAGGGAAATGTCTGGATGGATCAGATAGGAGAAGGGGGAATTCTTGCAGCGCTTTGGAGGCTGTCGGCAGCAGCAGGAAGCGGAATCCGCGTAGATATGAAGCGGCTTCCGATTTTACAGGAAACGGTGGAAGTGTGTGAATATTTTCACCTCAATCCTTATCAGCTGGCGTCCGCAGGAAGCTTTCTGATGGTGACAGAGAATGCAGAAGCGTTATGTCAGCGACTGGCAGAACAAGGGATTCCTGCGTCCATCATCGGTCAAATTACAGATAATAATGATAAGATCATACAGAACGGAGAAGAAATCCGTTATATCGATCGTCCGGCACCGGATGAAATATATAAAATCTTCGAAACATAGAAATGACGGGATTGTTGCGCGCATTGCCACAACAATCCTTTTTAAAATTATAAAAATAAACATATATTTTAAGGAGGAATTACATATGTTAAATATTGTACTTCACGAGCCGGAGATCCCGGCAAATACAGGAAATATCGGACGCACATGCGTGGCTGCCAATGCGAGGCTTCATCTGATCGAGCCGTTAGGGTTCCGGTTAAATGAAAAAAATCTGAAAAGAGCAGGAATGGATTATTGGAAAGATCTGGATGTGACAACATATATCGATTATAACGACTTTCTGGAAAAGAATCCGGGAGCTAAGATTTATATGGCAACTACGAAGGCTGAGAAAATATATACAGAAGTTCAGTATGAACCGGATTGTTATATTATGTTCGGAAAAGAAAGCGCAGGAATACCGGAAGAGATTCTTGTCAATCATAAGGAAGACTGTATAAGGATTCCGATGGTTGGAGATATTCGTTCATTGAATTTGGGGAATTCCGCAGCAATCGTTTTATATGAAGCACTGCGTCAGAATGGTTTTGAGGGGATGAATCTGGAAGGTCATTTGCATCATTTGGAATGGTAACACTGTGATGTGGTAAAACAACATAGCTGTAAGATAATTGAGCGAATTGTGTGGCATTAAACTAAAGTTCAGAGAAATGTTATGAAAAATTTATAGACATTTCCACATAATGATATTATAATTTAATTTAAATTACAAAAAAAGTTGTTATCAAAATAGGAGAGGTGGTGACAGAATGGTAGAAGAGACCATTAAAACCATCAAGGAGACGGAGAGTGAAGCAGAGGAAATATTAAAAGCAGCCGATGTAACATGTACCTCGATCCTTGAAAAAGCTGCTGTATCTGCCAATGAAATAAAAGAACAGGCGGAGGAGAAAGCGAAAGAGAAGGCGAAAGCGGCGCTTAGCGCAGCGAAAGATGCCGGAGATATTTCTACCAGGGAAGCGCTCGCCAGGGTAGACGAAGAGATTGCAGAATTGAAAAAAGCCGCACAGGCAAAAGAAAAAGAAGCAATTGATTCGGTGATTGCAGAATTGGTTTAAACGAACCAAAATTGAATGGAAAGAGTGGAATAAAAGTAAAGGAGAGATGAAGCTATGGCAATCTTGCAGATGCAAAGAGTTAGTATCTGCGCGCTTAAGAAAGACCGTAAGGCAATTCTGGAGAAGATACAATCCCTTGGAGTCATGGAAATGAGTCAGGTTGCCGAAGACGAAGCAGGCTTTGAGAAAATGGACACGTTAAGTGCACGGCAGGATTTTGAGAAGAAGACACATCTTACAGAAGCTGCTCTCCATGTTCTTGACGAGTACGCTCCGGTCAAGACATCTATGTTTGCCGGTTTGGAAGGAAAGAAGCTGATCAGTCAGGAAGAATTTCAAGAAGCCATTTTAGGAAAAGACGAAGCGATACAAAATGCCAACATTCTGATTGCGAAGAGTAAAGAGATTGCGGAGAAAAAGGCAGGGATACTGAAGCTTGAAAATCAGATAGAGATCCTTCATCCGTGGCTGTCTTTAGACGTGCCGATGACATATTCCGGTACGAAAAAAGTTGCAATGCTGCTTGGAACAATGGCAGCAGATACTACGACAGAACGCATATATGCTCTTGTGGCAGAGCATTGTCCGGAAGAGACGCCTGATATAGAAGTGCAGGTGATTGAAAAGGATAAGGATGCACTTTATCTGGCCGTGTTCTGTATGAAAGAAAATGTTGGAAAGGTAGAAGAAGCGCTTCGAGCGGGCGGATTCGCAAGACCATCGCAGATGACAGATCAGGTTCCGGCAAAAGAAAAAGAGGAGCTTGAGCAGAGGGTGGAAGCCCTGAAGCAGGAAATTAAAAAAGATGAGGAAGCGATCGCAGGATATGGAGATGCGAGAAATAGCCTGAAGGTAGTCGGAGATTATTTCCGGATGCGGGCAGATAAGTATCAGATTCTTGGAACGATCCCTCAGTCTCAGAGAACCTTTCTCGTCAGCGGGTATGTGCCGGAGAGGGTCGTGCCGGCAATCCAAAAAGCGATTGGAGATAACTATGACTGTGTGATAGATATCGAAGCGCTGGGTGAAGAGGAAGAGGCACCGACACTTCTTGAGAACAATGGCTTTTCTGAGTCGGTAGAGGGTATCGTAGAATCTTACGGACTCCCGAAGAAGGGAGAAATCGACCCGACAACGATCATGTCATTCTTCTATGTATTTTTCTTTGGAATGATGTTATCGGATGCCGCATATGGAGCGATTATTGCGATTGCGTGTTTGGTTATGCTGAAGAAATTCCCAAGAATGAGCGAGAGCATGCACAAGTCGATAAAGTTATTTATGTATTGTGGACTCTCGACTGTAATCTGGGGAATCCTGTTCGGCGGTTATTTTGGAAATATTGTAGATATTGTATCTCAGAAGTTTTTTGGAACAACGGTTACGATTGATGCACTGTGGTTCATGCCGCTGAATGATCCGATGAAATTGCTCGTATACTCGATGCTGTTTGGTGTGATTCATTTATTTGTCGGTCTTGGAATCAAAGGGTATCTGTGTTTGAAAGATCACAAGGTTATGGATTTCTTCTGTGACGTAGTGTTATGGTTTATGCTTCTTGTGGGATTGATCCTCATGCTTTTGCCAAGTGATATATTTGCATCTATTGCACAGACAACGATCGTGTTCCCGCCGGCGCTTAATATGCTTGCCAAAGGACTTGCGATTGCAGGAGCAGTCGGAATTGTCCTCATGTCGGGAAGAAGCAGCAAGAATCCGGGACTTCGGATCGCGCTTGGAGCATATGATTTGTATAATATTACCGGATGGTTAAGTGATGTATTATCCTATTCCCGTCTGTTAGCCCTTGGGCTTGCTACCGGAGTTATCGCATCCGTAATCAATCAGATGATCGGAATGTTCCCGAATAATATACTTGGAATTATTTTATTCGTTGTGTTCTTTGTTGTGGGACATACGCTGAATCTGGCGATCAATTTATTGGGCGCATATGTACACACAAACCGTCTTCAGTTTGTAGAGTTCTTCGGAAAATTCTACGAAGGCGGAAGCAGACCATTTCGGCCATTTCATTCAGATACAAAATATGTAGATGTTCAGAGTAATGCAGATTAATAATAAGCGAAGTTAACAACATATAAGGAGGAAATGTAGACTATGAGTATTATGGAAAATTTAGGAATCGTATATGCGCTTCTGGGCGCGGCAATTGCGGTATTACTGGCAGGTGCGGGATCTGCAATGGGTGTAGGTATTGCAGGACAGGCGGCAGCCGGAGTTGTAACAGAAGACCCAAGTAAGTTTGCCAAGGTTTTGATCATGCAGCTTCTTCCCGGTACACAGGGACTTTACGGACTGCTGGTTGGATTTATCACATTATCTAAGATTGGTATTTTAGGCGGCGGCGTTGCAGATGTCAGTGTGCAGACAGGTCTTATGATTCTGGCAGCGTGTCTTCCGATTGGTATCGTTGGACTGATCTCAGGAGTTGCACAGGGAAAAACAGCAGCTTCTTCTATCGGTATCGTAGCAAAGAAGCCGGATCAGTTTGGTAAAGCGATGCTGTTCCCTGCAATGGTAGAGACATATGCAATTCTTGCACTTTTGATTTCTTTCCTTGCAGTAAATGGAATTCAGGTCTAAGAAGGAGTAAAAGGCTATGACTGGATTAGAGAAAATGAAAAGCCAGATTCTGAGCGAAGCCAGGGCTTTGGCAGACAATAAGGTCGAAGAAGCAAAAGCGGATGCTCAAAAGATCACAAGTCAGGCCGAGGCAGAAGCAGAGAAATCAAGTGAACTTGCACAGCGCAAGTCAGAGGCAGATGTGAAAGCTTATGAAGAGAGAGTGGCATCGGCAATTGATCTTAAGAGAAGAACCAGAATTCTGGAAGCGAAGCAGGAAGTAATCGCAGATGTGCTTAAGAAAGCATACGATTCCCTGGTCGCTATGGACGAGAAAAAATATTTTGCTCTTCTTCTTAAGATGCTTGATAAATATGCACTGCCGGAAGCAGGAGAGATCTTTTTTGCGGCTTCTGACCTTGCGAGAATGTCGAATGATTTTCGGGCAGAAGTAGAAAAATCGGCAGCATCAAAAGGCGGAAGTCTGGTCATCTCGGAAGAAGGCAGAAAAATAGAAAATGGATTTGTCCTCGCCTATGGAGGCATAGAAGAAAATTGTACCTTGCAGGCAATTTTTGATGCGAAAAAAGATGAGTTGTCTGATAAAGTGCATCGTATCATATTCGCGTAACGCGCAACAGGAGGAGTAACATGAGTGAAAAGTATACCTATGCGGTTGCGCGCATAAGGGCGCTGGAAGTTTCCCTGTTTTCGAACAGCACTATTGATCAGCTGATCGGGTGCCAGAGCTATGAGCAGTGTCTTCAGTTCCTGGAAGAGAAGGGATGGGGAGACTCTGAAACATCGGGAAACGCCGAGGCCATATTGACCAGAGAAGAAGAAAAGGTGTGGGAAGTGGTAAAGGAATTATCCGTTGGAATGGAACACTTTGCGGTGCTTTCTTATCCGAAGCTTTTTCACAATCTGAAAGCAGCCATCAAGGAAACCTGTACGGAAGGGAAAAAACGCCACATTTTCTATGAAGATGTATCCATTCCGGGCAGTGAGATGCTGGAGATTGTGAAGGAGAAGAACTTTGGTAAGCTTCCGGCAAATATGCAGCATGTGGCAGCAGAAGCGTATGAATCTTTTCTTCATACAGGAGACGGTCAATTGTGCGACGTGATGATCGACAGGGCGGCGCTTGATGCAATCTATAAAGCGGGAAAAGAAGCAAAAGACCAGATTATTCGGGATTATGCAGAATCTACCGTTGCAGTTGCAGATATTAAGATTGCCGTGCGTGCGCAGAAAACCGCAAAATCAATAGAATTCATGAAGCGGGCGATGGCAGAATGTGATAGCGTCAGTGTTGATAAACTTGCAAAAGCAGCATTGGCAGGAGCAGATGCACTGAGAGATTATCTGCTTGGAACCGTCTATGCGGAAGGGGCAGAAGCGTTAGCGGAATCTCCGTCTGCATTTGAACGATGGTGCGATAATCGTATTATTGAAACCATCAGTCCGCAGAAATATAATGCATTTACAATAGGTCCTGTGATTGCTTATGTGATCGCAAGACAGAATGAAATAAAAACGGTGCGAATCATTCTTTCCGGTAAGCGAAGTGATCTGCCGGATGATTCTATTCGGGAAAGGGTAAGGGAAATGTATGTATAAGATTGCAGTATTAGGCGATTACGATAGCATTTACGGTTTCGCTGCACTGGGACTTGATACATTTCCGGTTGAGACTCAGGAAGAAGCCGCAGAGATGCTTTCAAAACTGGCAGCGGGAGATTATGGTGTGATCTATATCACGGAAGCGTGTGCCGCACAGTTAAAGCATGAGATTTCAAAATATCAGGAGCAGATTATTCCGGCGATTATCCAGATTCCGGGAATTGCAGGAAATACCGGAGCCGGAGTAGCGGGAGTAAAGAAATCCGTAGAGATAGCTGTCGGATCAGACATTCTGTTCGGTGACAGCTAAGCCATGCCAGAGTAAGAGCTGTGCAGTGGTAAAATTGTAGGAAAGGTAAGGTGATTCGTCCACATGAGTAGTACAGGTACGATCAAAAAAGTAGCAGGACCGCTGGTCATCGCGTCCGGTATGCGTGATGCGAATATGTCCGACGTTGTACGTGTCAGCGAGAAACGTCTGATCGGAGAGATCATCGAGATGCATGGTGATGAGGCATCCATTCAGGTATATGAAGAGACGTCAGGTCTTGGACCTGGTGAGCCGGTAGAATCTACAGGCGCGCCAATGTCCGTAGAACTTGGCCCTGGTCTTATCACAAGCATTTACGATGGAATCCAGCGTCCGCTTGATGATATTATGAAGATTTCAGGAAACAACTTACAGCGTGGAGTTGAAGTTGCTTCCTTGAAGAGAGATAAGAAATGGGAATTTGTTCCGGTTGCAAAAGTCGGCGATGAGGTGTCCGCAGGAGATGTGCTTGGCACCGTTCAGGAAACTGCTGTTGTAGAACAGAAAATTATGGTTCCATACGGGCTTTCCGGTACGGTAAAAGAGATTAAAGCAGGAGAATTTACCGTAGAGGAAGTGGTAGCTGTTCTTTCCACAAAAGACGGTGATAAGGAACTTACAATGATGCAGAAATGGCCGGTTCGTATAGGACGTCCATACGTGAAGAAACTTCCGCTTGACGCACCGCTTGTAACAGGACAGCGAGTAGTAGATACCTTCTTCCCAATTGCAAAAGGTGGTGTAGCTGCCGTTCCGGGACCTTTCGGAAGTGGTAAAACAGTGATCCAGCATCAGCTTGCAAAATGGGCAGAGGCAGATATCGTAGTTTATATCGGATGCGGTGAGCGTGGAAATGAGATGACGGACGTTTTGAATGAATTTCCAGAGCTTAAGGACCCGAAGACAGGTCGTTCGCTGATGGAGAGAACCGTTCTGATCGCAAATACGTCCGATATGCCGTTTGCGGCACGTGAGGCATCTATTTATACAGGAATCACAATCGCAGAATATTTCCGTGATATGGGATATTCCGTAGCATTGATGGCAGACTCAACATCCCGTTGGGCAGAGGCTCTTCGTGAGATGTCAGGACGTCTGGAAGAAATGCCGGGTGAGGAAGGATATCCGGCATACCTTGGATCTCGTCTTGCAGAATTCTATGAGAGAGCAGGACGTGTACAGTCGCTTGGAAAAGAAGGAAGAGAAGGTTCTCTGTCTGTAATCGGAGCGGTATCTCCACCGGGTGGTGATACTTCTGAGCCGGTATCGCAGGCAACGCTTCGTATCGTGAAGGTGTTCTGGGGACTGGATTCTGCGCTGGCATATAAGAGACATTTCCCGGCGATCAACTGGCTGACCAGTTATTCCCTGTATCTTGACAATATGCAGGATTGGTTTAACAATACAGTTGCCGAAGACTGGATGAGTGACAGACAGAGAATGATGAGCCTTTTGACAGAAGAGGCGGCTCTGGAAGAAATCGTGCAGATGGTAGGTATGGATGCTTTGTCTCCGAGTGACCGCCTGAAAATGGAGGCGGCAAGATCAATCCGTGAAGACTTCTTACATCAGAACTCTTTCCATGAGATTGATACGTATACACCGCTTCGTAAACAGTATTTGATGATGAAACTGGTGCTTGCGTTTTATGATCAGGCAAGTGAAGCACTGGCAAAAGGCGCTCCGATGAAAGAACTTCTGGTTATGGAAGTAAGAGAGCGAATCGGACGTTATAAATACACAACAACAGATCAGATCGAAGAAGAGTATGAGAAGATCATGAATGAACTTCGTGAAGAAATTAAAGGAACATTCGGGAAGGAGGACTTCTAATTATGCCAAAAGAATATAGAACCATACAGGAAGTTGCCGGACCGCTGATGATGGTAAAAGGAGTAGAGGGCGTTACCTTTGATGAGCTTGGAGAAATCGAGCTTGCCAGTGGAGAAAAACGTCGTTGTAAAGTGCTGGAAGTAGATGGAGACAATGTAGTTGTACAGCTCTATGAAAATGCAGCCGGTATTAATTTGAGTAACAGTAAAGTGCGTTTTCTTGGACGAACAATGGAACTGGGTGTGTCCGGCGATATGCTTGGACGTGTCTTCGATGGACTTGGACGTCCGATTGATGATGGTCCGGAGATTTTGCCGGAAGAAAGAAGAGACATCAACGGTCTTCCGATGAACCCGGCGGCAAGAGTATATCCGGAGGAATTTATCCAGACCGGAGTATCTGCTATTGACGGACTGAATACATTGGTTCGTGGACAGAAACTGCCAATCTTCTCTTGTTCCGGTCTGCCACATTCTCAGTTGGCGGCTCAAATTGCAAGACAGGCGAAAGTACGCGGCACAGACGAAAAATTCGCGGTTGTATTTGCCGCTATGGGTATTACATTTGAAGAGTCCAACTATTTCATAGAGTCTTTCAAAGAGACAGGAGCAATTGACCGAACCGTGTTGTTTATTAACCTGGCAAATGACCCGGCGGTTGAGCGTATTTCCACACCTCGTATGGCGCTGACTGCGGCAGAATATCTGGCGTTTGAGAAAGATATGCATGTATTGGTTATCTTGACAGATATCACAAACTATGCAGACGCACTTCGTGAGATTTCCGCAGCGAAGAAAGAGGTTCCGGGACGTCGTGGATATCCGGGTTATATGTACACAGACCTTGCGACCATGTATGAGAGAGCCGGTCGTCAGAGAGGTAAGAACGGAAGTATCACAATGATCCCGATTCTTACAATGCCAGAGGATGATAAGACACATCCGATTCCGGACCTTACCGGATATATTACAGAGGGACAGGTAATCTTAAGCCGTGAGCTGTACCGAAAGGGATTGCAGCCGCCAATCGATGTATTACCGTCACTTTCCCGTCTGAAAGATAAAGGTATCGGAGAAGGAAAGACAAGAGCAGACCATTCCAACACGATGAACCAGTTATTTGCAGCATACTCTCGTGGTAAAGATGCCAAAGAGCTGATGACGATTCTCGGAGAGGCAGCGCTTACAGAAATAGATCTGAAATACGCAGAATTTGCAGAAGCCTTCGAGAAAGAATACGTATCTCAGGGGTATAACACAGATCGATCCATAGAAGAAACATTGAAAATCGGCTGGAAACTTCTGTCTATGCTGCCAAGAGCAGAACTGAAACGTATCGACGACAAATTCTTAGATATGTATTATGGAAAGCAATAAGCCATGCACAGATATAGAAAAGGTATCATGCAAGCTTGCTTGCAAATGAGAACTTTTCTATATCTGTATAGGGCGCAAGCCCGCAGCAAACCCAAATGAAGGAGGAAAACGATGGCTAAAAAGCAGATTACTCCTACCCGTATGGAGCTGACAAAAACAAAGAAAAAGCTTGTTACAGCCAGAAGAGGACACAAACTTCTGAAAGATAAGCGAGACGAGCTGATGCGTCAGTTTCTTGAACTGGTCAAGGAGAACATGGCGCTTAGAAAAAAAGTAGAAGCCGGAATCCTCTCTGCAAATAAGAATTTTGTCATAGCGAAGGCAGGCATGGACGAAGCTACATTAAATACAGCATTGATGGCACCGAAGCAGGAAGTGAATCTGAATGTAGAACAGAAAAATGTTATGAGTGTTGATATCCCGGTCTATGAGACGAAGACAAGGACAGCGGATGCCAACGACATCTATTCTTATGGATTCGCATTTACTTCCAGCGATCTGGATGGTGCGGTAAAATCATTGGCAGACATTCTGCCGGATATGTTGAAGCTTGCAGAGACAGAAAAAGCATGTCAGCTCATGGCGGCGGAGATTGAGAAGACAAGACGTCGTGTAAATGCGCTGGAGCATGTGACGATTCCGGAGGCTCAGGCAACGATCAAATATATCACAATGAAGCTGGATGAAAATGAAAGAAGTTCCCAGATTCGTTTGATGAAAGTAAAAGATATGATGCTTGAAGAAGCACATCACTATAGTGAGAGAGCATAGGGAAAAGAATAACAAAGGGAGCATATCAGTCAAGTGATATGCTCCCTTTGTTTATAATAGTGTGAGATAGTCAAATATGCATAAGAAGAAATGAGACGATTTTTGTGACAAGTGAACAAAAACAGTGGTGCGAATTTGCCAGTTATGCTGAAAAGTCAAAAGAGGGTTGAAAAAAGATAAGAAAGGAATTATAATGACAACGTAGGACAAAGAGGGGTGATGTCAAGTGGGAAATGTGACAATTGTTGATATAGCCAATGCCTGCGGAGTATCGATCAAGTCGGTATCCAGAGTGTTGAACAACAGCCCGAATGTCAGTGCCGGAATGAGAGAAAAAGTCATGAATACAATTAAGGAGCAGGGATATCAGGTGAATATGCTTGCCCGTGGCTTAAAAGGAAGCCGGACGAATATTATCGTAGTATTTGCCGAGCGTCACCATGAAGAGCATTTGAGTATTTGGCATACAATTATGTTAAAGCATTTATTCACATATGCAAAGAAGCGTTCTATGAAAATTGTCCTTTCGCCATCAAGTAGTGAACGCTTTGAAGAAGACGAGACAGATGGCTTCTATCTGATCGCCAGTGGAATTGCAGATGGCGCAATATTACTCGAGAATATTTTACAAGATCCTCGAGTGGATTATTTTGAGAGTCACGACATTCCGTATGTCGTGTTTGGAGAACCGGAGAATCCGGATGTTCCATCGGTCAGCTTGGATAACTATGATGTGGGCTACCAGGGCGGACGATATTTAGCGGAAAAGAATCTCAATAAGATTGCTCTGTTTATAGGAGAGAAGAAATTTTTATCTACCCAGAACCGTGTAAAGGGATTCGAAGCTGCGATGAAAGAGCAGAAAACAGATTACCACATATTTACAGGGCTCGATACGGTGAAGAAGGCTTATAATAAAGCAAAAGAAGTCTTGGATACGCACGAAGTCAATGCCTTTTTCGTCTCAGGTGATGAAAGAGCGCTTGGAGTATACCGGGCAATCTACGAGAAGGGATTAGCGATCCCGAAGGATATTGCCGTACTCGGCATTGATAATATTACATTAGGAGAATATTATTATCCGCCGATCTCTACGGTGGAACAAGACTTTGAAAAGCTTGCAAAATGTTGTATTGATTATGTGATCGATCGAATAAGTAATGGTGAAGATGAAAATAAAAGTTTTAAATTCCCATGCAAAGTGATAGAGAGAGAATCTACATAGTTAGATGAAAAAGATGCGCTCTCCACGAATGCGGAGAGCGTTAAATAGGGCAAAACGTGACAACGTTGTCAATTCGAGAGACAGGATAGGGTTGTCACGAAAAAAAACAATAAGACAACGTTGTCAATAATAGACAAAACAGTAAGAGAATGTTGCTTATAAAAAGAAAAGAGTGAGAAAAAAAGATGAAAGACAGTTTGAAGAAACAAATAAAAGAGAGGATTGTTCGTGTATACAAAAGCGAAGAGAAAGCAGAAGCTGCGACAAAGCTGATCGATGAGCGACTTAACGGATACGAAACGACAGAAGCTTTAGAGACACCGCTTTCAGAGAAAGACAGTATCCTGATTACATACGGGGATACGATCACAGATGGCGAGAAACCGGGACTGGAGGTTTTGCATCAATTTCTGAATAAATATGTGGGTGAGGCGATTGAGACAGTTCACCTTCTTCCAATGTATCCGTATACATCGGACGATGGATTTTCTGTTGTAGATTATAGAAAGATCAACCCGGAGCTTGGAGACTGGGAACAGATTAAAGAGATGTCTTCTGATTACGGGTTAATGTTTGATGCGGTGATCAACCACATTTCAAAAAGCAGCGAATGGTTTGAAGGATATTTGAAAGGCGAAGAGCCTTATAAGAATTATTTTATCACCTGTGATAAAGATGCTGATTACAGTACGGTTACACGTCCAAGAGCGCTTCCTCTGTTGACAAGATTTGAGACAAAAGACGGAGAAAAGTATGTGTGGACAACCTTTAGTGACGATCAGATCGATCTGAACTTTGAGTGCCCGGAGTTGTTGGCAGAGATTCTGGATATCCTTGTTATGTATGGAAGAAGCGGCGCTAAATTCATCCGTCTGGATGCGATTGGATTCATGTGGAAAGAATTAGGAACAACATGTATGCATCTTCCGGAGACACATGAGCTTATCAAATTAATGAAAGATGTGTTAAAAGTATACGCTCCGGGAACAAGAATTATTACGGAGACGAATGTTCCGCACAAGGACAACATCAGTTATTTCGGAGAAAATGGAGACGAGGCAGATCTTGTATATCAGTTCCCTCTTCCGCCGCTTACGATGTATACGTTCCTTTCCGAAAATGCGAAAATTCTTTTAAACTGGATAGAAACACTGGAGCTTCCAAATGATAAGGTTACATACTTTAACTTCTTAAGTTCCCACGATGGAATCGGAGTGAGACCAATAGAAGGGATACTTACAGAAGAAGAGAGAAATGTCTTGTTGGAGGCGACATTAAAACACGGTGGCGTTGTTTCTTATAAAGATAACGGGGACGGAACGAAGAGTCCGTATGAGTTAAATATTAACTATCAGGATGCGCTTGCAGGTCCGGAATGTTCAGACAGAGAAAGAATCAGTAAATTTGTTGCGGCAGAAACATTATTGTTCTCACTGCAAGGGGTGCCGGGAATCTATATTCACAGCCTGCTTGGTTCCAGAAATGACTATTATGGAAAAACGGTTTCCGGGATTCCGCGAAGAATCAACAGAGAAAAGCTGGAGTATCAGACATTGGAAAATCAATTGACGGAAGGCACCAATCGAAAAGAGATTTTCGATGCTTTGGTAGGAAGACTGAACATCCGACGCGAAGAAAGTGCGTTTTCACCGCAGGCCGGTCAGAAAGTGCTGAAGCTCAATGAACAGGTGATCAGCTTTATCAGAGAAAACAAAACAACAAAAGAACGTATCCATGTATTGATCAATGTATCAGGAAAAGAACAGCATATCGCTTATGAAGAATTAAATGGATGCGACCTTCTGACAGGTAAAAATGTGGAAGGAGAACTTACCTTAAATGCATGGGAGTGTGCATGGGTAAAGGAATCACGCTTGTAACAGAGAAGAGATTTCCTGTTAACAATAAAACAAAAAAAGGAGAGAAAGATTATGAAAAAAAGATTAATCAGTGCATTGCTTATTACAGCAATGGCAGCAACAATGGTTGCAGGATACAATTTCGGTAGAAGTAGATGGACAGGAGTTATTATCTGCCTGTGATGTGGACCACCCATATTTACAAGGCTCAATTGGACTCGGTGTGCTTGAGGGCAGCCACCTTGCCTGTAAGCATATTTCTGTTTCATAAGTCAATGAGGAATATACGATTCAAGAAGGGAGAGAAGAATGAAGGCAGTAGTTGCGATTGATTCATTAAAAGGAAGTTTAAGTTCTGTGGAGGCAGGCAATGCGATTGCAGAAGGAATCCGTCGTGCGGATGCGCAGGCGGAAGTGGTTGTCAGACCTTTGGCAGACGGAGGAGAAGGAACAGTAGACGCACTTGTGCAAGGGATGAATGGAAGCTTGCAGCAGGTTCGGGTAACAGGGCCTCTTGGAGATCCTGTGGATTGTGCGTATGGAATCATAGAAGAAGAGAAAATGGCAGTCATCGAGATGTCAGCGGCAGCAGGAATTACGCTGGTTCCGGATGAGAAGAAAAATCCACTGTTTACGACAACTTATGGTGTCGGTGAGATGATTCGGGATGCGATTTGGAAGGGATGCCGGAAATTTGTAGTCGGTATTGGCGGAAGCGCGACGAATGATGGCGGAATCGGAATGTTACAGGCACTTGGGTATGAGTTTTTGGACAGCAAGGGGAATCCGGTTCCTTACGGCGCTGTTGGTTTGGAAGATCTTGCGGAAATTAAGAGCGGAAATGTAATATCGGAGCTTGCACAGTGTGAGTTTAAAGTTGCCTGCGATGTGACAAATCCTTTATGCGGACAACAGGGTGCAAGCGCTGTGTATGGACCGCAAAAGGGAGCAACACCGGAAATGATCCGGAAGATGGATCAATGGTTATCTGACTATGCGAAGCTTACAGAAAAGCATTATGAGAAAGCAGATCCTAAGTATCCGGGAACAGGGGCAGCAGGAGGTCTTGGCTTTGCATTTCTTACATTTACCAATGCGGTATTAGAGTCGGGAATTAAAATTGTTTTAAAAGAAACGAAATTAGAACAGTATATTCAAGACGCAGATATTGTCATTACCGGAGAAGGTCGTCTTGACGGTCAGACTGCGATGGGAAAAGCACCGGTAGGAGTGGCAAAACTGGCTGGAAAATATAACATTCCGGTGCTTGCCTTTGCCGGAAGTGTGACGGAGGATGCCGGAAAATGTAACGAAGAGGGAATTCATGCGTTCTTTCCGATCTTGAGAGGAATTACCACATTAGAAGAGGCAATGGATCGAGATAATGCCAAGAGGAATCTGATAGAAACGGTAGAACAGGTATTCAGACTGATTGTTGCCATTCACTCCTAAACATGGTATATTTAATTTAGATTTTTAATGAAAGACAGGAGTGATGAGAATGTATCTGGAAGAATATAAACGCTGGATGGCAGCAGATCTGGAAGATGCGGATTTAAATCCGGAGTTGAGAGCAATCGAGGGGAATGAGACAGAGATCAAAGAGCGTTTCGCAGTTGCCCTTAAGTTCGGAACAGCCGGACTTCGAGGTGTATTAGGGGCAGGAACGAACCGTATGAATATCTATGTAGTACGTCAGGCAACACAAGGACTTGCAAACTGGGTAAAGACACAGGGAGGAAGCCAGACCGTAGCGATCAGTTACGACAGTCGTTTGAAGAGTGATGTATTTGCGAAAACAGCAGCAGGCGTCCTTGCGGCAAATGGAATCAATGTAAGAATTTATGACGCGCTCATGCCGGTGCCTGCACTTTCTTTTGCAACACGTTATTATAAATGCAATGCCGGTGTCATGGTAACAGCATCTCATAATCCGGCGAAATATAATGGCTATAAGGCGTATGGACCGGATGGCTGTCAGATGACAGACGATGCGGCGGCGATCGTATATGAAGAAATCCAGAAGACAGATGTCTTGACAGGAGCGAACTATATTTCTTTCGCGGAAGGCGTAGAAAGAGGTTTGATCCGCTTTGTGGGAGACGATTGTAAGAAGGCTCTTTATGAGGCAATTGAATCTCGTCAGGTTCGTCCGGGACTTTGCAAGACTGCCGGATTAAAATTAGTATACAGTCCGTTGAATGGTTCTGGTCTTGTGCCGGTAACACAGGTGTTAAAAGATATTGGTATTACAGATATTACAATTGTTCCTGAACAGGAATATCCAAATGGATACTTTACAACATGCAGTTATCCGAACCCGGAGATCTTTGAGGCTTTGGAAAGTGGTTTGAACCTTGCAAAAGAAGTGGGCGCAGATCTTATGCTTGCCACAGATCCGGATGCAGACCGTGTCGGTATTGCAATGAAGTGTCCGGATGGGTCTTATGAGCTTGTCAGCGGTAATGAAGTTGGTGTATTGCTTCTTGATTATATTTGTGCAGGTCGTATTGAAAAAGGAACCATGCCTGAGAATCCGGTAGCAGTAAAATCTATTGTATCTACACCTCTTGCGGATGCAGTGGCTGCTCACTATGGAGTGGAACTTCGCAATGTGCTTACCGGTTTTAAGTGGATCGGAGATCAGATTGCACAGTTGGAGGAAGCCGGGGAAGTAGATCGCTTTATTTTCGGATTTGAAGAAAGCTACGGATATCTGGCTGGCCCATATGTTCGTGACAAGGATGCGGTGATCGGTTCTATGCTTATCTGTGAGATGGCAGCTTACTACAGAAGTATCGGAAGCTCCCTGAAGCAGAGAATGGAAGAGATCTATACAGAATACGGACGTTACTACAATAAGATTGACAGCTTTGAATTCCCGGGATTAAGCGGAATGGATAAGATGGCAGGTATCATGCAGAACCTTCGTGAAAATCCGTTGACAGAAGTTGCCGGTGTGAAAGTAGCTCAGGCAATTGATTATACAAAGCCAGAGGAGACAGGACTTCCATCTGCGAATGTGTTGATCTACAAATTAGAAGATGGAGCAACAGTCATCGTTCGTCCTTCCGGTACTGAGCCGAAGATCAAGATTTACTACACAACACTTGGAAAAGATCTGGAAGAGGCGAAAGCACAGAAAGAAAAATTAGCAGAGGCAATGAAAGTGATACTGGCTTAAGTGGTTTAGCAATGTAAAAGCGTTATGGCGGCAAAAAATTCAGATGAAAGAATGCAACGGCAGGACATTTCTTGAAAGAGAGGTGTCCTGCTGTTTGTTATACTTTTAAATTCCGCAGAGATGTGTTATACTAACCACAAAGTGTGATGATAGAAAAGGAGCAGGCAGATATGGATTTGATAACCATTAAAGAACTATACAAACATAAGGAAGAGTATCTGGATAAGAAGATTACGGTTGGAGGCTGGGTACGCAGTATCCGTGACTCTAAGGCATTTGGATTTATTGTAGTAAATGACGGTTCATTTTTTGAACCATTACAGGTTGTGTACCATGATACAATGGATAATTTTGCAGAGGTGTCCAAGTTAAATGTTGGAGCGGCGATCATCGTAACAGGAACATTGGTTGCAACACCACAGGCAAAGCAGCCATTTGAGATTCAGGCAGATATTGTGGAAGTAGAAGGCGCATCCGCACCGGACTATCCATTGCAGAAGAAACGTCACAGTTTCGAATACTTAAGAACAATTTCTCATTTAAGACCGAGAACCAATACATTTCAGGCAGTGTTCCGCGTGCGTTCACTGGCGGCTTATGCGATTCATAAGTTTTTCCAAGAGAGAGGATTTGTGTATGTGCATACACCATTGATCACAGGAAGTGACTGTGAAGGCGCAGGAGAGATGTTCCGTGTAACAACTCTGGATATGGAAAATGTTCCGAAGACAGAAGACGGTAAAGTAGATTACTCTCAGGATTTCTTTAATAAAGAGACAAGCCTTACGGTGAGCGGGCAGTTAAATGGTGAGACTTATGCGCAGGCATTCCGCAACATCTACACATTCGGCCCGACATTCCGTGCCGAAAATTCTAACACAACAAGACATGCGGCAGAGTTCTGGATGATTGAGCCGGAGATTGCATTTGCTGATCTGGATGACAATATGGTATTGGCAGAGTCCATGCTCAAATATGTCATTAACTATGTTCTTGAGAATGCGCCGGAAGAGATGAATTTCTTTAATTCTTTTGTAGATAAAGGATTGTTAGAAAGATTGAACAATGTAGTGTCTTCTGAATTTGCAAGAGTGACTTATACAGAAGCGATTGAGATCTTAGAGAAAAACAACGATAAATTTGAATACAAAGTGTCTTGGGGGGCAGACCTTCAGACAGAGCATGAACGGTATCTGACAGAGGAAGTGTATAAGCGTCCGGTATTTGTTACCGACTATCCGAAGGATATCAAGGCATTTTATATGAAATTAAATGAAGACGGCAAGACAGTGGCAGCAGTAGATTGTCTCGTTCCGGGAATCGGAGAGATCATCGGAGGAAGCCAGAGAGAAGATGATTACGAAAAGCTTTTGGGACGTATGAAAGAGATGGGATTAAAAGAAGAAGACTATGACTTCTACCTTGATCTTAGAAAATACGGATCAACAAGACATGCAGGATTTGGTCTTGGATTTGAAAGATGTGTAATGTATCTTACAGGAATGGGCAATATCCGTGACGTAATTCCATTCCCACGTACTGTAAATAACTGCGACTTATAGTAACTATTCAGCTATGCGCTGTCACATCAGTATGAGATGTGCAAATTTATTTGCGATAGATTGAACTGATGTGGCGGCATATGGCGTTTAGCCATTCAACGAGAACTATAGCTGCGTAAGCGGCGAAGAGGCTGCCCTGGCAGCTTGGGGGGATGGTTGTAAAGCTGAATAGTTACTTTTTTATTATAGAATCATGATAGGAGGGGTTCTATGAGTATGAATATTTTAGTGGTTGATGATGAGAAAGAGATTGCGGATGTTATTGAATTATATCTGCAAAATGATCAATATAATGTGTATAAGTTTTATACGGGGCAGGAAGCGCTTGACTGTATTAAGAGTATGAAGATTGATCTGGCAATTCTGGATATTATGCTGCCGGATGTGGATGGATTTCAGATTTTGAAACAGATTCGTGAAAAGTATACATTTCCGGTGATCATGCTGACTGCGAAAACGGAATATATGGACAAGATCACAGGTCTTACATTAGGCGCAGATGATTATATACCGAAGCCTTTCAATCCTCTGGAGCTTGTGGCTCGTGTGAAGGCTCAGATACGAAGATATACACAATATAATGAAGGTGGAAAAGATGCAGGGGATATTATTGACTTTGCAGGACTTCAGTTAAATCGTACCTCTCACGCATGTGTATATAATGAAGTTCCGTTGACATTGACGCCGATTGAATTTGATATCCTATGGCTGTTATGTGAAAACAGAGGAAAGGTAATAAGTTCTGAAGAGCTTTTCGAAAAAGTATGGCATGAGAAATATTACAAGAACAGCAACAATACGGTGATGGTGCATATTCGTCATCTACGTGAAAAGATGAATACACCTGCCGGAAAATCGGATTTCATTAAAACCGTTTGGGGAGTGGGGTATAAAGTTGAGGAATAACTATCGGAAATTAAAGTTCAGTATATTGCTTCAGACAGTATTGGTAACAGCGTTGACGGTACTGGTGGGCGGTTTTTTGCTGAATTATGTAATCGATGGCATATACAACGACTGGTTTGCGAGAGCATTTATAAGCATATTGACTGCGTTTCAAGTGGAAGAGAAGACTGCGATTGATCTGTATTGGCGTCTTATTGGGGATAATAAGACATTCTTTATGGTGGTCGGCTTTCTTCTCTTATTTGCTTTATTTTTCTATGTGGCGCTATCTAAAATGACAAAATACTTGGATCAGGTTGGAGATGGAATCGAAAATATTGTATCGGATTCTACGGAACCAATTCATTTGATTACAGAATTAAAACCTATCGAGATCCGACTAAATGAAATTAAAGCTATTTTAAAGAGGCAGGAGTTAGAGTCTATTGAGGGCGAGAAACGAAAAGATGACTTGGTGCTTTTTCTTGCTCATGACTTAAAGACACCGCTTACTTCAATTGTTGCATATTTGACGATGCTGGATACGCATCCGGAGATGGCGGCGGAAGAGAGAGAAAAATATATCCATATCGCACATGAGAAATCTATACGGCTTGGGGAGCTCATAAATGAGTTTTTTGATATCACTCGGTATAATCTTCAAGACATAGAATTGGAGCCGGTAGATATCCATTTGTCATTGATGTTAGAACAATTGGCGGATGAGCTGTATGCAGTGCTTCAAGAGAAACATTTAAGTTGCGAAGTGGATGTGGAGGAGAATCTGGAAGTGACCGGAGATCCGGATAAACTGGCTCGTGTCTTTGACAATATTTTACGAAATGCAATTGCCTATTGTTACGAGGGAACGAAGATTGAGATAGAGGCAAAAGCGAAGAATGGAAATATAGAGATTATCTTCAGCAATGAAGGAGATAAAATTCCGGGAACAATGCTGCAGACAATTTTTGAGAAATTCTATCGTGTGGATGGTTCAAGGAGCAGCGGAACCGGAGGAGCAGGCCTTGGACTTGCTATCGCGAAAGAAATTGTAGAGCTGCATGGTGGAAGTGTGATGGCAAAGAGTAATGACCTTCGCACGCAGTTTATTGTGACGCTGCCATCTAAGAAGCAGGAAGAGGAGGAAGAACCGAATGAAGTTTCTACACACCGCGGACATTCATTTAGGGGCAAAGCCGGACGCCGGAACCGCTTACACACAAAAGCGGGAAAGGGAAATATGGAATAGCTTCCAACAAGTGATAGAGATATGCGAGAAAGAGGAAATGGATCTGCTTTTGATTGTGGGAGATTTATTTCATCGCCAGCCACTTTTAAGAGAGCTAAAAGAAGTTGGCTATTTGTTAGGCAAGCTGTTACATACACAAGTGGTGCTGACAGCAGGAAATCATGATTACATAAAAGCTGATTCTTATTATCGTACATATTCGTGGCCTTCAAATGTACATGTGTTATTGGAAGAAACTCTGGAAACTATAGAGTTTCCGGAGTTTGAAACAGCAGTATCAGGATTCAGTTATCATAAAAGAGAAATTAAAGAGTGTACATGTCAAGAAAAAAATGCCGAACATAAACAAAAATATGAAGTTTTGCTTTTGCATGGAGGTGATGAATCGCATGTACCATTCCAAAAAGAGAAACTACTAAAGTGTGGATATGATTATATTGCCCTTGGACATATCCATAAACCACAGTCTTTGGTGAAAGATAAAATTGCATATTGCGGAGCATTAGAACCGATTGATAAAAATGATGTGGGACAGCATGGTTATATTATCGGTGAGATTACGGAGCGTGGTTGTAAAACAAGATTTGTTCCAAACGCCAAAAGAGAATATTGCCACGTTGAGGTGGAAGTGACACCGGATATGACGGGATTCGCATTAAGAGAGAAAATCGATCGGGTAATTCGGGAAAATGGACAGCAAAATATGTATAAAATAATCCTGACAGGATTTCGAGATCCGGAAGTCCGATTTGACCTGTCCGGTATGGATGTCTACGGAAATATAATTGAAATTTCAGATGAGACAGCACCGGCATATGATTTTGAACGAATTATGACAAATAATGCTCACAATATTTTAGGTTATTTTATTCAAGAGTTAAAGGACTATGATAGGGAGAGTATAGAATATGGGGCTATGTGCGAAGGAGTAAAAGCGCTCATGGAGACAAGAAGGGATTAGTATGCAGATTGCAGAGTTAGTAATTAAAAATTTTGGAAAATTCACAGAAAAAAAGATTCGTCTCTCAGATGGGATTCAGCTGTTTTATGGAGAAAATGAGTCGGGGAAATCAACGATTCATACTTTTATTAAGTGCATGCTGTTTGGCATGGAAAGAAAGCGCGGCAGAGCATCGTCGAATGATACTTTTACACGGTATGAACCGTGGGAAAATCCCAATTATTATTCGGGAATCTTAAGATTTGAAAGTGGAGGGAAACATTTTTGTATTCGCAGAGATTTTGATAAAGTTTCAAAAAAAGTTCAGTTGATCTGTGAGGATGATGGTGAAGAACTATCTGTGGAAAATGGAGATCTTGAAATACTGCTCGATGGAGTGAATGCAGCTTCTTATGAGAATACGGTGTCTATCGGACAATTAAAAATAGAGACGGATCGCACACTGGCGGATGAGTTAAGGGATTTTGCTACAAATTATTATGCCGGTGGAGGCGGAGATATGAATCTTACGGGAGCCTTCAATCAGCTGAAGGAGCGAAGAAAAGAACTGGAACATCAGTTAAAAGCAGCGCTTCAAAAGAAGCAGAGGCAGAGAGAGCATAAAGAGCAGGAGGCTTCCTATATATGGAGAGACATACATAAGCTGCGAGAGGAACAGCGGTGTCTGGAGGAAGAGATTGCGGTTCGTCAAGAGCAGGAAAGAGAAAAGGCGGAGCGGGAAACAGAAAATAAAGGTGTTATCGATGAGATTCGACCGGAAAAATGGCGAATTCACCCATTAGAATTATTGGTATTTGCATTAATCATTATTTTACCAATGTTCTTGCTTCATCAACCGTGGAATTATCTGGTGGCAATTATATTGTTTCTAAGTTGCGGAATTTATGTCTGGAATCGAATGAAAGTGGGAAAGAAACGGGAAAAGACGGAGCCGGAAAAGTTGTTGGAAGAGATTACGCCGGAGGAAGAAAAAGCATCTATTGAAAAATTGAAATGGGAGCTTGCACATACAAAAGAAGAATTAAAGGATCGTGAAATAGAGTATTCTAATTTACAGGAGCAGATTGCGGAGCTGGATGAATTGGATGATTCTGTAAAAGGGATAGAAAAAGAACGTGCTTCTGTACAATTTGCCGCGAATAAGCTGGAAGAATTATCACGGAAATTGGAAAGTAAGATGGGAGAAGAATTAAATGATCAAGTGTCTTCTATTATACGAGAAATTACCGGTGGGAAATATAATAGACTTGTAGTTGAAGACCAGCTTAAGATGAGTCTTATCAGTGAAGGGAGAAAGATACCGGTTTCTCAATTAAGCAGAGGAACGATCGAGCAGATTTATTTTGCACTCCGTATGGCGGCGGTAGATGTATTAGGAAGAGAGGAGCTTCCGGTTATTCTGGATGATACCTTTGCCTATTATGATGATGTACGTTTGGAAAACACATTAAAATGGCTGGCAAGGAATAAAAAGCAAGTATTGATCTTTACTTGTCAGAAGAGAGAAGAGGCTATTTTGAGAAAATTACATATTCCATATAAGGAAGAGGAAGTCTAAACGACTTCCTCTCCGTTTTTGTATTTTCTTACGATGTTCTGGATACGCTCATTTGGCGATAAGATACTGCTGATAGAACCATCGTGGTTCAAAGTATCGATCATTAATGCAATATATTTACTCATATCACAGTTAATATAATAAGGTCTTTCCAGTAATTCCGGTGTCTGATAGATCAAGTTTGTTGTAAGAATACCATCAATCATACCTTCCTCGTATGCCTGATCGAATTTAGCAAGACCGTTGGTGAACAGTCCGAAAGTAGCAGCTGCAAAAATTCGTTTTGCTTTTCTTTGTTTTAACTGCTTTGCAACATCTAAAATACTGTCACCGGAAGAGATCATATCGTCTAAAATGATGACGTCTTTTCCTTCTACGGAAGAGCCTAAAAATTCATGGGCAACGATTGGGTTGCGTCCATTTACAATCTGTGTATAATCACGTCTCTTATAGAACATTCCCATATCAAGATTCAGAACGTTGGCGAGATAAACAGCACGGGCAGTAGCACCTTCATCCGGGCTGATTACCATCATGTGGTCGCTGTCGATCTGAAGATCTTTGTAGGTGCGAAGAAGTCCTTTTACAAACTGATAAGTCGGACGAACTGTCTCAAATCCGCTCAGAGGGATTGCGTTCTGTACACGCGGGTCGTGCGCGTCAAAGGTGATAATATTATCAACACCCATGCGTACAAGCTCCTGAAGAGCCAATGCGCAGTCGAGAGATTCACGGCTGCTTCTTTTGTGCTGACGGCTTTCATACAGGAAAGGCATAATAACATTAATGCGTCGGCCTTTTCCACCGATTGCGGCAATCATACGTTTCAGATTCTGAAAATGATCGTCCGGTGACATGTGATTTGTTTTTCCGGAAAGGGAGTAGGTGAGGCTGTAATTACATACATCAACCATTAAGTAGAGATCCATACCTCTTACAGATTCTTTGATAATACCTTTGGCTTCCCCTGAACCAAAACGAGGAGTATTAGCCTCAATCAAATAGTTGTCTCTTTCATAGCCATGGAAAACAACATCATCCTTGTGTGCATGTCCATTTTCGTGGCGCCATTTTACGATGTAGTCGTTGACCTTGTTTCCCATCTCGGTGCAGCCATCTAAGGCAATGATCCCCAGAGAACCCACCGGTATGTTGTCCAAAATACGTTCATTACGGCGTAACATCATTTGTACCTCCCAAGTTTAATAATTTTTTTTGGATGCGAATATCATCTCCGGTGAGCCTGAGCATAGTATAGTGGCTGCTGATCCGTGAGAAGATACGTTCTGAATAAATAGTTTTAATATTGTCAAGTGCCAGATTTGTTGAGATAATGGTCGACTTTCGGCGAAGGATACGCTCGTTGAGACAGGAAAAAAGCTGTGATGTAGTAAAAGTATTGGCAAGCTCAGTTCCCAAGTCATCAATAATGAGCAGATCACAATTATAAATATAATCCAGAGAATCGTCCGTTTCCACATCCTTTTTTCCAAACACATTGTTGGCGAGCACATCAAAGAGCCGGGAAGCCGAGAAATAAATGACAGAATAAGAACTGTCCATGACTTCCTTGGCAATGCAGTGAGAGAGAAATGTCTTTCCTACACCGGTATCGCCGTATAATAGTATGTTGCGGAAATCTTCAGAGAATGTATCTACAAATTCATGGCAGATGTGCAGGGCAGTCTGTATAGCTTCCAGTGAAGATCGGCCGGTAAGCGGATCTTTGTGGTTGCTGGAATAATAATCAAGAGAAAACGTAGAGAAGTTTTCCTTTTCCAGAATTTCCTGCAGATTTGACTGTGTATATAATAAATCCACAATTGCTTTTTTGAAGCAGTGGCATTTATTCGTACCAATGTAACCCGTGTCTTTACAGTCCGGGCAGAGATAGTGGAGTTCCAGATAATTTTCCGGAAATCCGTGAGAACAAAGAAGAGCTTGCTTCTGTGCAGAAAGACGCGAGATTTCCTTTTTGAGCTCGCTGAGTGCATCTTCGTGTCCGTCCAGTAAGAGACGGGCCTGTTTGATACTGCTTGATGATATGGCATCATCCAAAGCGGAGAGTTCAGGAATCATAGAACGGGCAGTTTCGTAACGTTTACGAAGCGCATGTTCATTATCTAATTGTCGTTGTTCGTATGTACGCATCAATTCATCGTACTGAGCATTCGAAAGTGCCATGAAAAGCAGTTCTCCTCTGTTTACAAGTGTTATTGTTGTACTAATTTGCGTTCCAATTCATTCATATCGTAGGAACGACTTTCAAAATTGTTAAATTTATTTGTGGTTTTTACAACAGGCGTCTTTACAGTCTGTTTTTTCTTCAGTTCTTTTTCGCGGGTAAAAGAAGCGTCGAGAGCGGCAATATCTTTGAGATGGCGTACATTTTGCGCGTGCCATTTCTTTAAGATAGAATCCGTATAGTCGAAGCTTGGCTGATGAATTGCATTCATTGTCCGGTTACATGCTTCCAGAATAATATCCAAACTGAAAGCGTATTCTTCGTTCCACTTACGAATGTATGCAATCTCGGAAGCCGCCGGAGCACGACCTTTGATTCCGTATGCGTTTAAAATCGAATAACAGTTTTTATTATAAAGCAATGAGCTTGTTTTTGCCTGATCGACAGTCTTTATATCCTGCTTGTGCCATGAAAGAGCAACCTTTTGAATATAATGCATGCTTTTGTGACCGTTTTCAACGCAGTATTCAATCAGATATTCGATCAATTCCACAGACATTTTTAATGTTTCATAGAAATAAGTGATCGTGTCAATATCGGTGACAGATAACGTCTTACCAAGATATTGTTCTGCTACAAATAACAGTTCCTTAAATTCCTTGCGGCTCTTAAACTGCCGGATGTCAGGAACCTTGGAAGAAAGCTCTGAAACAACAGCCGAAGCCGGCTTAGGTGAAGCGGTCGGAGCAGTCTCTGCAGACTCGTATTCCAAAAGCCCCTGTTTATTCCAATAATTTAGCGCACGAATGACATCTTTCTCTGTCACCTCTAAAATATCGGCAATCTGAGAGATGCCAAGCGGTGTGGAAGATTCGTTCTGATGGCGCAAAAGGAGAAGGTATACTTTCACATACTCTCCGTTTGCTTTGACCATATACTGGTCAATAAATTCATTTTCCAGTACGGTTGTATTATTTTGTGCTGAATTTGTTAATGTTAGTTTCTTCATAACCTTTGCCGGTCCTTCCCCAATATTTCTCATTTCGTAGAGACATTATAGCATTAGTTGGACAGGCAAAAAAGAAATTTTTGAGCCAAAAATCAAGTTTTTTGTGGATAAAATCCTGTGGAAAATGTGGATAACTTTTATTTTAGAAGCGTTTCCCCAATGTTTACAACGTCTCCAGCTCCCATAGTTATCAACAAGTCCCCTTTTTGACACTTCTCTTTGCAGAAGTTTTCAATCTCTTCAAAAGAAGGGAAATAATAAGTGTCGGCGCCTTTTTCTTTTAATGCCTCGGCGAGGTCTCTCGAGGAGATACCGAGGGTGTCTGTCTCGCGTGCGGCATAAATGTCCGCTAAGATCACATGATCCGTCTGCATTAATGCATCCACAAATTCCGGGAATAAAGCCTTTGTTCTCGTATAGGTGTGAGGCTGGAAAATGCACCAGATCTCACGGTGTGGATAGTGTTTTGCAGCAGCAAGGCTTGCGTGGATCTCCGTTGGATGGTGGGCATAGTCATCAATGACAGTCACTCCGTTAAATTCGCCCTTGTATTCAAAACGGCGGTTTGTGCCGTGGAAATCTTTCAGTCCTGCCCCGGCGTCCTGAACGGAAATCTTCAAAACATCAGCAACGGCGAGAGCGGAAAGCGCATTGGATACGTTGTGGTCGCCGTTGACGGATAAGGAAATGCGGGCTACAAATTCTCCGTGTTTTACAAAATCGAAAGAAGCGCATCCGGATGCATCGTGAGCGATGTTCACTGCGCTGTAATCAAAGGAAGTATCCGGACCGTAAGTAACAACATGGCAGGATAGTCCTTCTGTCAATTCTTCGTAATCAGGAATTTCACCGTTGATCACCAGAGTGCCGTCTGCGGGAAGAAGCTCTGCAAACTTGCGGAAAGATCTGCGGATATCATCGAGATCTTTGAAAAAGTCGAGGTGATCTTCATCAATGTTGAGAATCACACTGATCTTAGGAAAAAAGTGGAGAAAACTATTCGTGTATTCACATGCTTCTGTCAGAAATACTTCTGAATTTCCCACGCGGATATTTCCGCCGATCGCCTTTAAGATTCCGCCCACAGAAATGGTAGGATCAAGATCAGCGCTTAATAAAATGTGAGATAACATTGATGTAGTTGTGGTTTTTCCGTGAGTTCCGGAAACAGCGATCGGAATCTGATAGTTTGTCATTAACTGACCTAATAATTCCGCGCGGCTTAACATAGGAAGTCCTCTGTCCAGCGCGGCGCGGTATTCTTCATTGTCCTCGTGGATGGCAGCAGTATAAACGACAACATCAATTCCATCTATAATATTAGAAGCTTGTTGTTTATAAAAAACTTTGGCGCCGGCTTTCTCCAGCTGATCGGTGAGCGCAGACTCCTTGTTGTCTGAACCTGAGACTGTAAAGCCTTCTTTTAATAAAATCTCTGCAAGACCGCTCATGCTGATACCGCCGATTCCTATAAAGTGAACGTGTACCGGTTGTGTAAAATTAATTTTATACATAAGTAAGTCACCTTTCTATTGATGTGTTCAATTCCATTATTATATGTGTCATAAATGATAGTATCTTATCATATTATTATATACATATCTTGAGAAAAAACCAAGGTTAAATTTTTTGGTATATTTTCATAAAAAGTAAAGAAAAAATTTTTAAAATTTGTAAAATTTGTTCACGTACTATAGAAACTATGGTATAATACAGTTATTGAACGACTGGGAAGGGGTGGAGATATGAGAAAGAAGGAAATGATTGCAATGCTTCTGGCGGGTGGACAGGGCAGCAGACTTGGAGTCCTAACGTCTAAAGTTGCTAAGCCGGCAGTTGCATTTGGAGGGAAGTACAGAATTATCGATTTCCCTTTGAGCAACTGTATTAATTCGGGTATTGACACGGTGGGAGTATTGACGCAGTACCAGCCGCTTCGACTGAATTCTCATATAGGAATAGGAATTCCGTGGGATCTGGACCGTAACTTTGGAGGCGTGACAATTTTGCCGCCGTATGAGAAGAGCGGCAACAGCGAATGGTATACAGGGACAGCCAATGCCATTTACCAGAATCTGGATTATATGGAGACATTTCATCCGGATTATGTGCTGATCTTATCGGGCGACCACATCTACAAGATGGATTATGAGGTAATGCTTGATTATCACAAGGCCAATCATGCGGATATCACGATTGCGGCAATGCCGGTACCTATCGAGGAAGCAAGCCGGTTCGGTGTTGTAGTTACAGACGGCGAAGGGCGGATTGAAGAATTTCAGGAAAAGCCGCCACAGCCAAAGAGTAACCTCGCATCGATGGGAATCTACATATTCAGCTGGCAGGTGTTAAAGGATGCGCTTATTGCACTTCGAAATGAACCGGGGTGTGATTTCGGAAAGCACATCATTCCGTACTGCCATGAAAATGGGCAGCGTTTATTTGCCTATGAATACAACGGATATTGGAAAGACGTAGGAACGCTTGGTTCATATTGGGAAGCGAACATGGAGCTTATTGATATTATTCCGGAGTTTAATCTCTATGAAGAATTCTGGAAGATCTATACGAACAGTTCTATTCTTCCGCCGCAGTATGTAGCGTCTCAGGCGGTGATCGATCGGTGTATTATCGGAAATGGCGCAGAGATCTACGGAGAGGTACACAACTGTATCATCAGCTCCGGCGTTGTGATCGGCGAAGGTGCAGTAGTGAGAGATTCTATCATTATGAGGGATGCGCAGATTGGACAGGGATGTGTGATCGATAAAGCAATCATAGCGGAGAATACGAAGATTGGAGATCACGCGGTACTTGGAATAGGAAGTGATGTGCCAAACCGGCTGAAACCGGCAATTTACTCTTTTGGTCTTGTGACGATCGGAGAGAATTCAGTGATTCCGGAATCAGTGCAGATTGGAAAAAATACTGCCATTAGCGGTGTTACATCCAGAGAAGATTATCCTGACGGAGTTCTGGAAAGCGGAGAAACATTGATAAAGGCAGGTGGACGAGCATGAGAGCAGTAGGAATTATTTTAGCAGGCGGAAACAGCAACAGAATGCGCGATCTGACTCGTAAGAGGGCGGCAGCGGCAATGCCGATCGCAGGCAGCTATCGGGCAATTGACTTTGCTTTGAGTAATATGTCCAATTCACATATTCAGAAAGTTGCCGTATTGACACAGTATAACTCACGTTCGTTAAACGAACATCTGAATTCTTCCAAGTGGTGGGATTTTGGAAGAAAACAGGGTGGTCTGTATGTATTTACTCCGACCATTACTGCGGATAATGGATACTGGTATCGGGGAACCGCAGATGCAATTCACCAGAATCTGGAATTTTTGAAACGTTGCCATGAGCCGTATGTGATCATCACATCGGGAGATGCCGTTTACAAGATGGACTATAATAAAGTCCTTGAATATCATATCGCTAAGATGGCGGATATCACTGTTGTCTGCAGAGAATTGGAGCGGGGCGAAGACGCAAGCCGTTTTGGTGTATTAAAAATGAATGACTCGATGCGCATTGAGGAATTTGAAGAAAAACCTATGGTGGCAAATGGAAGTATTATCTCAACGGGAATCTATGTAATCAGAAGACGCCTGTTGATCGAGATGATCGAACATTGTGCAGAAGAGGACAGACATGATTTTGTAACCGATATTCTTATCAGATACAGAAATCTGAAGAAAATATATGGTTATAAGATAAAAAATTACTGGAGCAGCATATCAACAGTCGATGCTTATTATCGGACAAATATGGATTTCCTGAAACCGGAAGTCAGAAATTATTTCTTCCGGCAGGAGCCGGAAATCTATTCAAAGGTAAGCGATCTGCCGCCGGCGAAATATAATCCGGGTGCGGTTGTGAAGAACAGCCTTGTGGCAAGCGGAAGTATTATCAATGGTACGGTGGAAAATTCTATATTATTTAAAAAGACATTTGTCGGTAATAATTGTGTCATTAAAAATTCTATTATTTTAAATGATGTGTATCTCGGGGACAATACCTATATTGAAAACTGTATTGTCGAGAGTAGAAATACCATCAGAGCAAACACAAGATACATTGGCGAAGATGGTGTGAAAGTAGTTGTTGAAAAGAACGAGAGGTATGCACTATAGTGCAGCGGCTTGTAAGAAAGGGGCAGAAGAGAATGCAAATTACAGATGTACGTGTGCGAAAAGTCGCAAAAGAGGGAAAATTAAAGGCGGTTGTGTCAATTACTATGGATGATGAGTTTGTAGTACATGACATTAAAGTCATTGAAGGTGAAAAAGGTGTTTTCATCGCAATGCCAAGTAAGAAGGCATTAGATGGAGAGTATAGAGATATTGCTCATCCAATTAACTCAGAGACAAGAGAGCGGTTTCAAAAGATTATTCTTGAGAAATATGAAGAGGCTCTGACAGAGGAACCTGAGGAAGTATAATTGAAAAAATAATTACAATATAAAACATGCCTGTGGGAAGCAGTATTTTGGTTCCCACAGGCATGTTTTTATGTTGAGAGTTTAAATGTCAGTTTTTTCTTCGTCTTTGGATGCCGGAACTCCAGCTTATAAGCGCACAGGCAGATGGTTGTCCCGTGCTGTGCATTTGGATTGTATTTTGCATCTCCTACAATCGGACAGCCAAGGTGAGCCAGTTGACAGCGGATTTGATGATGACGTCCGGTGTCTAACTTAATTTCCAATTCTGTCTGACGAGAGGAGGCAGCCGGTGCAGGAAAGAAAAGCTTTTCCGGTGCAACCGTATGGTAAGTAAGGCGCGCCTGTTTAGCACCGGGCTGGTCTTTGGCGCAAATAGACGATAAGTTGGTGCGTCCGTTTTTTATCATATAATCGGTCAAGATTCCTTCCGGTTTAGACGGAATACCATCTGCCAATGCACGGTAGTATTTTCCGAAGGAACCATCTGTCAGCTGACGGTTTAACTCTTTTGCGCTGAAAGGTGTTTTCGCAAATACAAGGATACCGCGCACAGGCTGATCCAATCGGTGAATGACTGCCAGATAGGGAGGACGCTGTCCGTTACCTTCCCGGAAAATATGATTTTTTAAAAGTGATTCCATGTCCGCAGTTCCGATACGCCGGCTTTGTACGGCGATACCGGAAGGCTTTTCGCAGACAAGGATGTGGTTGTCTTCATATAAAATGTTCAAAGAATTTATCATTTCTAAAGTTCCTAATTGTTATTGTTTAATTCTTGAAGTGACTTTGAGATCAACGAAGGAAGTCATCTTCCAGTCATTTCCGTTTTTCTCTAAGGAGTATTTACATTCCTGTGTCATGAGCTGAAGAGCTTTGCCCTGTACTTGAACATAGTATGTTTCCCGTGTAGAGATTACGCAGTTGCTGTCTCCGCTGTATTGGGTGTCCACAATCTCGTAAGAATCCAGAGTCTCTTCAATATTGCGTTTCACATATTTTTCCTGTTCGGTATAGATTGCGCTGCCTTGCTTCATACAGTCTGCAATCAGTGAAAAGTCGGAATCTGTGACAGCCTGAGGGAAGTTCTTCAAGTATCTTTCTACAACTGCTTCCGGACCATCCTGATAAATGGAAGTGCTGTTCGGATTAAGCAGTACATTCGGTGTGTAAGAATAGCTGCATTTTCCGCCGTATTCCAGACTGTGGTATCCGGCTTCAATCTGAGCGGTATCTTTTACCGTTGCTCCGGTGTTGTCTTCAAATTCTACAAGGTAGAGTTCTTTTTCCATCTGATAGATTTCATCATAGATATTTTGCATAGAGTCAACGGTGTTGATATTATAATAAGCTCCGCCGGTCTGAGCTGCAATCTGGCTTGGATCGTTGGAATTAACCGAACCAATGCCGATGATAAAGACCGGAATATGGTAACGCTTAGCCACATCGATGACATCCTGAGGAGTACAGTTACTATAGTTATCGTTTCCATCGGTGAAAGCGATGACACATCTTGCACCTGTCTGGGTTGCTACACGTTCAACCGCTGTATAGAGAGCATCATAGAGACTGGTCATATCATCGGTATAAAGTGCATTTATGTCGTTTGTCAAAACACTCGGGTCATCACAAAATTCCCGCTCCAGGCGCACACCTGTGGAAAAGGATGTAAGTTCTACAAGGTCGCCTGCGTCAAACTGTACACTGTTAATGAAATTAATCATGATGTTTTTTGCTTCTGCAAGCGGTGCCCCGTCCATACTTCCGCTGACGTCAGCAACCATGTTGATCTTCAGCGCTTCTTTCTCATTGAGCTGGTTTACAGAAGTGACAACCTGCTTGATGTATTTCTGATTTGCATCCTCTTTGTTGATATAGAAAAGCGCCTTATCCAGATTGTCGGGAACCTTTTGAGTGGCAGGATCTTTCAGGTTCACATATAATTTCACCTTTGGAAATTCAGAGGCGTCTACCTGCTGAACGGTGACCTCCAAAGGATTTTTCGGTTCGATATACATGAAAATTGCTTGATCCATTGTGTTAAATGCTTTTTGGAGCGCTTTGTAATCGCGGTCTTCACTCTTTGCAAGCTCATGGATTTTAGAAAGATTTTTGTCGTAGGACGTTTTAACTTTGTCTTCGGCACCTTTAAGGTCCAGATTTTCGTAAGTGTCAATGCGGTCATCGATGTAATCATCATTGGCTGCTTTTAAATCAGAGAAAGATTGTTTGACTTCCTGAAAGAGTTCTAAGGCGCCGGAGGCGTCTTCTTCTTTTATTGCATCTGCACAGTCAGAAAGAAGTTTTTCATATTCTTCGTATTTTTCGTGTGCGAGATCATAGTGTGCTTTTTCTTCCTGCATGGTTTTGACCTCTTTGCTGCAGGACTGGAAATCGGAAACATTTTTGTTGATCTTTTTAAAATCCTTTAAAAGATCGTTCTTGTCAGAAAAGTCAGTAATGCCAAGTTTTGACCACTGTTTGTTCAGTCTTTTTCCGGCAGTTACATATTCGTCAACTTTTGATTCTTCTATTTTAGACATCAAATGGTTTTTGCGCATATTTAATCCGACGGTAGCATAGAGACCGCCGCAGACCAGAAGCAGGGTGAGAATCAGAAATACAAATTTCAGTGGCGAATGTTTTTCTTTATTTGAAGAAGGTTCGGCTTGAGCCTTTTCTTGATTTACTTTTGCGCCGCAATTGCCACAGAATGAAGCATTATCATCCAGTGGACTTCCACAATTTTTACAAAACATAATAGTTTCTCCTTTACTCTCAAGTTATTATAAATAAAAGTTTCCTTATGTAATTATTCATTTTCTAAAAGACCAAAACCGGCAGCGATACCTTCTGCATCTGCTTTGCTCCAGACCGCTTTTAAGTCCCCTTTAACAGCAGCCTGACGAACCTCCGGCACAGTATGAAATCCGTGTTCGATGATGAGACCGGGAACCTGTACGTTAGAAGCTCCGCGCAGAACACCATAGTAATCCCCTTTTGTTCCCGTGCGCTTACATACGGTTCCTTCTTTGTCACGGCTGTCATTATAGGCGTCCGTCCATTCAAGGACTTCTTGTTTTTGGGCTTCCCGAAAGGCTTTGGTTTCCGAAAGACCTTTGTCAAAAGAAGCGGCGGCGAGGCGGCTGCCTGCTTCATTTGCAATGCGAAGCGCTGTCGGATTGTCAAGCGCAACGGAATTAACGAAAATAATCGGTTTATTTATGGAAATGGGCTGCTGCTCGGTTGGGGAGCCGCCGGCATTTTCCAGATTGGCGTTGGTGTGAAGGGATACAAATAGGTCGCAATCCTTTGCCAGTTCTCCGCGCAGACTGATGTGTGAAGAATCTAATTGCCGGTCTTCATATCCGTCAATGGTAATCGTGCCGGAATTGCGCGTGAGCTTGGAACTGATTCCATAAGTTTCTTTCAGCGTTTTCTCAAGTTCAATAGCAAGTGCCAGAGTAAAATCTCCTTCTGCGTAGCCAAGATCATCTGAGGTAACAGCATTTTTTCCTTCGAAATGTCCGGGATCAATACAGAGAATAAGATTTGTTGCCGGAATCTCTTTGCCGGATTCGCTCTTGTATTTATCCGGAGAAGCTGCGGTTATATCCACTCGGTAAAGGTATTGCTGCATGGAATCGTCAGACAGCGTATCTGTGACAGCAAGTGTTCGCCCCAGTGTTTCTCCATCTGAGTGGAGCGTCTGGATGACCGTCCATTGGGAATGTTCGGGACATTTACGAAGAACATCATATTTCGCGACATAAGGATTGAGAGAATCCGACCATGAAATCTGAAGCTCTGTTCGGGACAGTCTTGTAAATGTTGTATCGGTCACTTTTACAGGAGGTTGTTCCTTTGATTTTATCGAAGTGTTTTTGTCTGTATTCAATTGTTTTTCGGTTTGTGTTTTGTCCGGCTGATGCTCTTCTTTAGAACCGCATACCGATAGAGATACTGATGCAGTCAGAAGGCAGAGCAGCAGGGTACATGTTCTTAAATACTTCATGTGTTTAATTATATCATTGATATGTATATATGAAAAGAATGAATAGAAAAATGTCGAGAATCTGGTAAAAGGAAGGAATTTCAGACCTTGACAAACGAAAGTGTATAGATTAAAATTACGTTTAACTCAAGATTTTTGGCTGTGAAGAGGATTAGTACATGTAAGCCGGCTCAGAGAGGAAATCAGATGGTGCGAGATTTCTGCCTAACACTTATATGGAACCGGCCTTGGAGCCTCTGTATGAAAATACAGCGCTTATCAGCGATAACGATAAATGAGAGAACTGTAAGTGGGTTACAGTTAACTAGGGTGGTACCGCCGAGCTTTTCGGTCCCTTTCGCAGGGAGCGCAGGAGGCTTGGCGTTTTTTTGTTTCCAACAGGATGCGCTCTTCGTAAAATATAAGGCGGGGCAAGGGCTTCGTGAAAATGTATGAAAAGGAGAAGAGAAACATGGCAAAAGAAAAATTAGTCAAAAACATCACACCTCGTGATGAAAATTTCGCACAGTGGTATACAGATGTTGTGCGAGAAGCAGAGCTTTGTGATTATTCAAGTGTAAAAGGATGTCTTAACTATCTGCCAAACGGATATGCAATCTGGGAACTGATTCAGGCAGACTTGGACAGACGTTTTAAAGAGACAGGGGTAGAGAACGTATCTTTGCCACTTTTAATTCCGGAAAGTCTTTTGGAGAAAGAGTCAGATCACATTGACGGATTTGCACCGGAAGTTGCATGGGTAACACACGGTGGTATGGAGAGATTACAGGAGAGACTTTGTATCCGTCCTACTTCTGAGACTTTATTTTGTGACCTGTGGGCAAGAACAGTAAAATCTTATCGTGATCTTCCGAAAGTATGGAACCAGTGGAACAGCGTACTTCGTTGGGAGAAGACAACAAGACCTTTCCTTCGTTCCAGAGAGTTCTTATGGCAGGAAGGACACACCATTCACGCAACATATGAAGAAGCGGAAGAACGTACAATTCAGATGTTCCATGTATATGAAGACTGCTACAGAGAGACAATGGCGATTCCTTATGTATCAGGAAGAAAAGCAGAACACGAGAAATTTGCCGGAGCTCAGGACACTTACACAGTAGAAGCATTGATGCATGATGGTAAGGCATTACAGTCTGCAACAAGCCATTTCTTCGGAAGTGGATTCCCGGATGCATTTGGTATTAAATATATTGATAAAAACAATGAACCTCACAGTGTATACGAGACATCATGGGGATGGTCCACAAGAAGTATCGGAGCGCTTATCATGGTTCACGGTGATGATGACGGACTTGTTCTTCCACCACACGTTGCGCCGGTTGAGTGTAGAGTGATTCCGATCGCGCAGCACAAAGAAGGTGTGCTTGACCGGGCATACGCATTGCTTGACGAGCTTAAGAAAGCAGGATACCGCGTGAAGATCGATGATTCTGAGAAGAGTCCTGGATGGAAATTCTCTGAACAGGAGATCCTTGGTATTCCAACCCGTATCGAGATCGGGCCAAAAGATATCGAGAAAAATCAGGTTGTTGTTGTTCGTCGTGATACACGTGAGAAGATTGTCGTATCTCTGGATGACATTGCAGTAAAACTGCGTGAAATCTTAGAGCAGGAACAGCAGGATATGTATGACAGAGCTAAGGAATTCCTTGACAACCACATCGATACAGCAGTGACTATGGATGAAATGGTAGAGAAGTTCAAAGCAAATCGTGGTTTTGTAAAAGCATGCTGGTGTGGAGATCCGGAATGTGAAGGTGAAGTAAAATACGCAACAGGCGGAGCGGCAACACGATGCCTGATCGAGGATGAAGAAATGATTTCCGATAAATGTATCTACTGTGGAAAACCTGCAAAACACATGGCATATTGGGGAAAATCTTACTAAGATTTATATTAGCATATGGCGGAGTGACCGATTGCGGTCGCTCCGTTTTTTTTCTAAATGTGACTTGACTTTCAGAGTTTGATTTATTATAGTGATCATACATAAAATTCTTAGAAGTAATTCTTGCTTCTATGAATTATCAATGATGAGCCAAGCGGCTTCCGAACTGGTTTTTATCAGCTTTCGGCAAATCCAATTTTAGTTGCACGAAAATATGTAGTTGTATTATACTGAAAGAACGAGATCTGGAGGGCAGAGAAGAAATCAACGAACTGGTAAGACGGTATGAAGAAAGAAAATCATCCCGATATTATCAGGCAGTTATGGATCTGATCGTTCGTGCAAATAAGGAGAAGATGGAGGAGGAAAGATATATGTGTGAGGCATTCCATGAGTTATTTGCGGAAGATGTAGAAAAAGCAGCAGAAAAAGCAGCGGAAAAAGCAGCTCAGCGCATTAACGCTCTGAATAAGCTTCTGGCAGAACAGAACCGGACAGCGGATATTATTAAGGCGGCAACGGAGCCGGAATATCAGAAGAAACTGATGGAGGAACTTCTGTGAGCATGATTAAGATTCAACTACCCCCAAAGGTTCATACAATTATAAAAACGTTACAGGAACATGGCTTTGAAGCCTACGCTGTAGGAGGCTGCGTGCGAGATTCGATTCTGGGAAGAGAGCCGGAGGACTGGGACATTACCACGTCCGCTATGCCGGAAGAGACGAAGGCGCTGTTTCGAAAGAATTTTGATACAGGGATTGAGCACGGAACAGTGACTGTGCTTTTAGAACAGGAAGGTTTTGAAGTTACGACTTACCGTATTGATGGAAAATATGAAGACAGCAGACATCCTTCCGAGGTAACATTTACCAGAAACTTAAGAGACGATCTTCTTCGCAGAGATTTTACGATTAACGCTATGGCATATAATGAAAAGGATGGGCTGGTAGATATCTTCGGAGGTCTTGAAGATTTAGAAAAGAAGGTTATCCGGTGTGTGGGGAACGCAAAAGAACGATTTTCTGAGGATGCTCTTCGGATTTTAAGAGGTGTCAGATTTGCCGCGCAGCTTGGTTTTGCCATTGGCGAGGAGACGAAAGAAGGTATGAAGTCGCTTGCGCCTACGCTTCAGAATATCAGCGCCGAGCGAATACAGGTGGAGCTTATTAAGATGCTGGTGTCTGATCGTCCGGAGCTTCTTCGGACTGCGTATGAACTTGGTATTACAGCGCAGTTCCTGCCGGAATTTGATGAACTTATGAAGACGGAGCAGGAGACTCCCCACCACATGTATAATGTGGGAGAGCATACATTGCACGCCATGCAGAATGTGCGCAGTGATAAAGTACTCCGGCTTACCATGTTGTTCCACGATATGGGAAAACCGGCGCTTAAGACGGTAGATGAAGACGGTGTGGCACATTTCAAAAATCATGCTTTTAAAAGTCAGGAGATTACCAAAAAGGTGCTTAAGAGACTTAAGTTTGATAACGACACACTTCGGAAAGTTTCCCATCTGGTGTATTATCATGATTACCGTATGCCGGCAAAGGAGAAGAATGTCCGCCGGGCGATGGCGAAGATCGGGACAGAATTGTTTTCCTGTTATCTGGAAGTCCGTCGGGCTGACACATTGGCACAGAGCATGTACCAGAGAGAGGAAAAGCTGGCAAATATTCAAGAGGTTACACGCTTGTATGAGCAGATTACAGAGGCTGGGCAATGCGTGTCACTTGGAATGCTTGCGGTAAATGGAAGTGATCTGATTGCTGCCGGAATGAAGCCGGGCAAAGAGATCGGGAAGAAGCTGAATGAATTTCTGGAACTGGTACTGGAAGAACCGGAATTAAATACGAAAGAAGAATTGCTTGGAAGGTTATGATGATCGCATCAAGCATACGCGTGACGCATAATTTCTCCTGTGCTTACATATTGTTAGAGAGAATATGTAAGTACAGGGGATTGAAAGTATGCAGGATTATGAACAAAGTATATTAGAACAATATAATTTAGAAGTAAACAGTACCCGTAAAACAAGGGGAGCTATATTATGTGATGCGAAGCAGGGGGTGTTCCTTTTAAAAGAGGTGCAGATGTCCGAGAGCCGACTTTCGGCATTGTGTGAATTGTATGAGCATCTTAAGGAACAGGGATATGATCATGTGGATTCTATTATTTTAAATAAAGAAGACGAGTATATCTCCCGTACCGAGGACGGAAGCCGATATATTGTAAAACGGTGGTTTTCGGGATGGGAGTGTGACGTCAGAAGAACGGCAGATATATTGGAAGCTGCGGGGAATCTGGCGAAGCTCCACGGAGTTATGAGACGGGAGATGTCCGGTGATGTGGCGGTAGCGGAGCCCTTGCGGCAATTGTATCTGCGACATGACCGTGAACTGAAAAAAGTGCGCAGGTTCATACGAGATCAAACGCCGAAAGGGGAGTTTGAATATGCTTTTCTGAAATGCTTTGATCAGATGTATCAATGGGCGGATGCGGCAGAAGCGATGCTGGAGACATCCGGGTATGAAGCGCTCTACGAGAAAAGTATGGAAGAATATTGTGTGACTCACGGGGAATATAATTATCATAACGTACTGATGCAGACGGAAGGGACATATTCGCAGATAGAGGCGACTACGAATTTTGATAAGTTCAAGAGGGATATTCAAGTAGAAGATCTGTATTATTTTCTCAGGAAGGTAATGGAAAAGCACGGGTGGAAGGAACGTCTCGGAGATAATATGCTTAATGCTTATTCGGCAATTCGACCTCTGACCGGAGCGGAGATAGAATATATGAAGCTTCGGCTTGTCTATCCGGAAAAATTCTGGAAAACGGCAAGTGCCTATTACCATACAAATAAGGCGTGGATTTCTTCGAAAAGTATTGAGAAATTAAAGCTTTCGATCAGACAGACGGGAGAGAAGAAAAGATTTTTGGAGACCGTGTTTGATTTTCGCCTGTAAAATGTCAGAATGCAGAATCCGAAGGATAAAAAATCTGTGAAAAGCCTTGAAAACAGGGCGTTTGTAAGAAAAGTACCTTGACAAATATAGGGAAAAAAGGTATAACAATAACTAAGGGCGAAAGAAAGAGAACATGTCCGATATCCGATGGATATAATATAAAGTTCTATAGTCAAACAAGAGGAGGAAATTATCCATGAACAAAACAGAATTAGTTGCAGCTATTGCTGAGAAAGCAGAATTATCTAAGAAAGACTCTGAAAAGGCATTAAAAGCTTTTGTTGATGTAGTAACAGCAGAGCTTAAGAAAGAAGAGAAGATCCAGTTAGTTGGTTTCGGAACTTTTGAAGTAAGTAAGAGAGCTGCAAGAGAGGGAAGAAATCCTCAGACAGGTAAGACAATGAAGATCGAGGCTTGCAAAGCTCCAAGATTTAAAGCTGGTAAAGCATTAAAAGATGCTGTAAACGCATAAGTCGAACGAATAAGAAGATGATAGTAGAGAGCCTTTCTTGCAGGTTCTCTACTTTTATATTAAGGAGAAATTTTAATGAGACTGGATAAATTTTTAAAAGTATCCCGCCTGATCAAGAGGCGGACCGTGGCAAATGAAGCGTGTGATGCAGGGCGTGTTCTTGTCAATGGAAATGTGGCAAAAGCATCTGTAAAAGTAAAGGTCGGCGATGTGATCGAAATTCAATTCGGCACAAAGACCGTGAAGGTGGAAGTGCTTGATCTTCAGGATACAACGAAAAAAGAAGAAGCAAAAGACTTGTTCAGATATTTGTAATAGAATCACGAGGCCTTTCATATAATTATTAAGAAAGGTTGTGATTGCATGGAAGAGAGAACGACACAGAAAAATCATAAACTGGTCGTAAATAACCGAAAAACGAGTCTGGTGACCGGGGTCATAGACGTGCTCTCCTTTGATCTTAATGAGATTTTGCTGGAAACGCAGCAGGGGATGATGATGGTAAAAGGGACGGATCTTCACGTAAACCGTTTGAGCCTTGAAAAGGGAGAGGTTGATCTGTCCGGAAATATTGACAGTGTCTCTTATTCGGAAGTACATACGGGGGCAAAGCAGGGAGAAAATCTATTCTCTAAACTGTTTCGTTAAGCATGATGATGGAAGTAAAAGAAGAACTCATTATCTTTTTACTGGCAGTGGTTTCCGGAGGGATTGTCAGGCTGTCCTATCGATTTCTGCACTGTGTCAGGCAGATTGTGCGCCACAATCTTCTGGCAATAGAAATAGAGGATTTTTTGTTCTGGATCTTCTCGGCGCTGTTTTTGTTTGTGCAAATTTACCATACAACTTCTGGAAGTATCAGGTGGCATTTCGTACTAGGTGTTGTGTTTGGGGCGGTTATTTCTTCGTTTGCTCTGTGGAAAGCTGAAAATGTGTACAAAAAAATCTACACCCGAAATCAAAAAAAATCTTTTCGTTTTCTTGCGAAAAAAAATAAAAAAAGATATCATAATTAGTAAGATTGAAATCCGTTGGGGACGGATGTAAGGGTGAGTATATAATTATGAGTAAGACGAAAAAGAGAAGCCGTGGAAGGCGTAATAAGAGTTATTTACAGACACATAAGAGAAGCGTGCTTGCGATCAGTGCCGTTATTGTACTGCTGATTGCCGTAGTTTCTGTCAATGCAATGACCTTGCGTGCGAAAGAAAAAGCTTACCGGGCGCAGGAAACAGAGCTTGAAGAGCAGTTGAAAGAGGAAGAAGAACGCGCTGCCGAGATTGACGATCTGGAGAGCTATGTAAATACAGACGAATATGTGGAGGAAGTTGCCAGAGAAAAATTAGGGCTGGTGCATGAAAATGAAATCATATTCAAAGGGAAATAATTGAATATTAAAATGTACAGATGACAAGCTTTAGGATGAAGATCCTAAAGCTTTTTATTATTATCGGACATTTGGTTTCTATCTGACATGGTAGAAAAACAGAATAAAGGGGAGACCGTCATGGACAAAGTAAAAGAAAAAGGGGTTTTTTTGAATCCGTATGTGATGCAGATGGACAAGTTTGCGGATTCGCTGATCCATCTGTCAAAAACATTTTTTACACTGGAAGGATATAAAGGCGCTTTGTCAGAAGAAGAGCTTGAAAATATGTTTCGGGATGTGACCGGAAGTGTGTGTGAGGGCTGTGAAAAAAAAGGAATCTGTCTGGCAGCAGAGCGGCTTGCAGCGTACCAGATGATGTGCGATGTGTTGTGTACAGTAGAAGAGTATGGGGCGGAGATTAATGTAGAGTTAAAACGGAAAATGCAGAAGCAGTGTCTGAGAGCACCGAGGTTCTTGCGGGAGACTTTGGAGCGCTATGAAAGCGCTAAGCAAGTGATGCTCTGGAATAATAAAATAGTGAAGAACCGGGAAGGTTATGCCGGTCAGATGAAAAGCTTTGCAAAAATGATCCAGTATACGACAAGAGAACTGGATGCGGGTATTTTTGAGGACAATCATTTGGAAAAGAAGTTGAAAAATCATTTAAAAAAGCACGGCGTTAAAATGATGTCTTCCGTATTTTACCTTACACCGCAGGGAAAGTATGAGATCCATTTGACTGTGAAGGCAATGAAGGGGCATTGCATTGTGACGAAAGAACTGGCGGCAGAGGTGGGCAAATGTGTCGGAAGGGTGATGATGCCGCAGCAGGGAGAGCGCCCGATCCTGGGGGAGGATTACAGTACCGTGGCATGCGTGGAGGGCGCAAGATATCATACGCTTCAGGGAGTGGCAAGAATTGGAAAAGATTGTGATAAGATTTCAGGAGATACGTTTCTTATGACGGATCTTCCGGGAGGGAAAAAAGGGGTAGCATTGTCCGATGGTATGGGCTCCGGAGAGGAAGCATTCAAGGAAAGCACAATGGTAGTGGAAATGCTGGAGGAGCTTCTGGAGGCTGGATTCCCGGTGAAAATGGCAATTCAGATGATGAATACGGCATTAGTCATTGGAAGGGAAGATGTCCGGTTTTCTACGATAGATGCGGCGATCTTTGATCTGTATACGGGAGAGTGCGAATTTGTAAAAGCCGGAGCGTCTGCCACGTTTGTGAAGCAAAATGGGAAGGTGGAAAAGATAAGTTCCACAACACTTCCCATCGGAGTGCTGCAGGATATTGAGATCCAGACGGATACGCGTGTGCTCTCTTCCGGGGACTATGTGATCATGGTGACCGATGGAGTGATGGATGCACTTCCTGCCGGAGAACAGGATACTCTGATGTGTGCATTCATCGAAGGAACCGATATTGTGAACCCGAAAGAACTGGCGCATTATCTTCTCGGAAAGGTGTTGGAGCAAAGCGGAGAAAATCCTGCCGATGATATGACGATCGTGACTGCGGGAATTTGGAAATTGTAAGAGTCCTTGCTTTTTTGAGCCAGATTATATATATTTAGAGTGTCTTAGAATCAGATTAAGATGCGCTGGCAGGCGGAAGCGCGAAACCGTTTGACGGGGCGTTTGCGCCTTCCATGACAGAAATGTAGAATTTTAAGGGATATATATGGATCAAAAAGTGAGAAAATATGTGCAGGATCAGCACATGATTGAGAAAACAGACAAGGTATTAGCAGGTGTATCGGGAGGAGCGGATTCCATATGCCTGCTTTTTGTGCTCTTAGAACTTCAAAAAGAACTGGGGTTTGAGCTTCGGGCAGTACATGTAAACCACCAGATTCGAGGAGCGGATGCAGATTCGGATCAAGAGTATGTAGAAACGGTATGTAAAGAGCAGGGCGTAGATCTTGTTGTATATAAGGAAGATGTGCCGAAGTATGCCGAAAAACATAAATTGACAGAGGAAGAAGCAGGAAGAGAAGTAAGAAGATTCGCCTTTCTTCGACAGATGGAACTGTGGGGAGGCACGAAGATTGCGCTTGCACATCATAGAAACGACAATGTCGAGACGCTGATCTTTCACCTGTGCCGAGGGACGGGGCTTGCAGGACTTGCAGGTATTGCCCCGGCAGATGGACCTTGGATTCATCCGCTTTTGTGCGTGGATCGAAAAGAGATTGAATCATACTTGGAAAAACGGGGAATATCTTATTGTACAGATGAGACCAATCTGGACATCCGCTATACGAGAAATCGAATCCGGCAGAAGATTCTGCCTTATCTGGAACAGTATATTAACCGCGAGAGTGTACAGCATATGGCGCGCACAATGGAAGAAATGACCGGTGTGAAAGCATATGTGGAAAGAGAAGTGGAACGATATGCAGGGGAATGTGTATCGGAAGTCTCAGGCGGTGTAATGCTTAAAGAAGAGGCTTACAGGCAAGTGCCGGAGGAGTTGAGAAATTATGTACTTCAGCTTGTATTATGCCGGATGGCGGGAAGGAAGAAGGATCTTCAGGCTGTGCATATAGAGGCGCTGGCAGAATTGTTTGACCGGCAGACGGGAAGAATGCTTTACCTTCCATATGGGATGACCGCCCGGCGATGCTATGAAGGGATCAGGTTGACGAGCAGCAATGGTTCTGCGGAAGCAGAAGAAAATCATTGTGCAGAAGAAGAGGAGCCGGGAAAGCTATATCGTATGCGAGTGTTTGAGTACCACCCGGAAGAGGAAACATTTCCGGAAAAAGTATACACGAAGTGGTTTGATTATGATATAATAAACAATACTGTAGAAATCAGACACAGGCAGCCGGGAGATTATATTACAATCAATGAAGCCGGGGGAACGCAAAAGCTGAAGCAGTATTTTGTCAATGAGAAGATTCCACAGGAAGTAAGAGACCACATATGGCTTGTGGCAGACGGACACCATATTTTATGGGTGGTGGGATACAGACAGAATCAAACATATCAGATAACAGACAGAACAAAACACGTTTTGGAAATTACATTTTATGGAGGAAAGAAAAATGGCAGAGACAGTGAAAGTAATGATTCCTGAAGAACAGGTAGAAGAAAGAATTAAAAAGCTTGGTGAGCAGATCAGCAAAGATTACGCAGGAAAGCAGATTCATTTAATCTGTGTATTAAAGGGCGGCGTATTTTTTATGTGCGAATTGGCAAAGAGAATTTCCGTTCCGGTATCTATGGACTTTATGAGCGTCAGCAGCTACGGTGACGGAACTTCATCAAGCGGGGTAGTAAAGATTGCAAAAGATCTGGATGAGACATTAGAAGGAAAGGATGTCCTTGTTGTAGAGGATATCATCGACTCCGGACGTACACTTTATTATCTGTTAGAGATCCTGAAGAAGAGAAATCCAAACAGCATGCATCTTTGTACACTGTTAGATAAACCGGATCGACGCGTAAGAGATGTAAACGTAGATTACGTAGGCTTTGAGATCCCGGATGAATTCGTTGTGGGATACGGGCTTGACTATGCGCAAAAATATAGAAACCTTCCATACATCGGCATTGTAGAAGGTGTGGAGTAGAAAGGGGACAACTTTGGAGGATAGAAGAAACAGAGGGGTAGGCGGATTCACACTTTTAACATTTGTGATTTTGTTGTTTGCGATGTTCTGGCTTACCAATACACTTGGAGAGAGGGCAGATATGCTCTCGAGAAAAGAATTTGAAGAGCTGATCGTCAGTGATCAGGTTCAAAATGTCACCGTGATTCAGAATAAGAATGTTCCGACCGGACGGGTGGAGATTGAACTGAAGGCGGAAGAAGGAGAGCGCGGTGAGGTGAAGAATTACTATGTGTCTGACGTAAACCGGATTCAGGAAGATCTGGCGGAGTGGGACGTAGATTATGAATTGCCGAATGCGCCGCAGGATAATTGGTTTACCACAACAATCCTTCCTGTGCTCCTTATGATGGCGGGAGTTTTTTTCCTGTTTTCCATGATGAACCGTCAGGGCGGCGGAGCGAATGCCAGGGCTATGAGCTTTGGAAAGAGCCGTGCGAAGCTTAGTACAGAGAAAGATAAAAAAATCACCTTTGCACAAGTGGCAGGGCTTAAGGAAGAAAAAGAAGAACTGGAAGAAGTGGTAGATTTTTTAAAGTCTCCGAAAAAATATATTCAGGTCGGCGCAAGAATTCCTAAAGGAATCCTTCTTGTAGGACCTCCGGGAACCGGTAAGACATTGCTTGCGAAAGCAGTTGCAGGAGAGGCGGGGGTACCGTTCTTTACAATCTCAGGTTCTGATTTTGTGGAAATGTTTGTCGGAGTGGGAGCATCCCGCGTAAGAGACCTGTTTGAAGAGGCGAAGAGAAACGCGCCTTGTATCATTTTTATTGATGAGATCGATGCGGTTGCCAGAAGCAGAGGAACCGGCATGGGCGGCGGTCATGATGAGAGAGAACAGACATTGAACCAGCTCCTTGTGGAGATGGATGGGTTTGGTGTGAATGAAGGCATCATTGTGATGGCGGCAACGAACCGTGTGGATATTTTAGACCGCGCAATTCTCCGTCCGGGAAGATTTGACCGTAAAGTTATGGTCGGAAGACCGGATGTGCAGGGACGTGAAGAAATTCTTAAGGTACATGCAAAAGGGAAACCGCTCAGTGAGGATATTGATCTTGGACAGATTGCCCGTACAACCGCAGGATTTACCGGAGCGGATCTTGAAAACCTGTTGAATGAGGCTGCTATTCTGGCGGCAAAAGATGAGCGTGTTTATCTGAAACAGGCTGATGTGCAGAAAGCATTCGTGAAAGTGGGTATCGGGGCAGAGAAAAAGAGTCACGTTATTTCCGAAAAAGAGAAACGGATTACTGCATTCCATGAAGCAGGACACGCGATTCTTTTCCATGTACTGCCTGATGTGGGACCGGTTTACAGTGTGTCGATCATTCCGACAGGCGGAGCGGGCGGATATACAATGCCGCTTCCGGAGAAGGATGAGATGTTTAATACAAAAGGCAAGATGCTGCAGGATATTACAGTAGCGCTTGGCGGACGTGTGGCAGAAGAGGAAGTGTTTGACGATATTACCACAGGGGCTTCTCAAGATATTAAACAGGCTACCGGACTTGCGAAGTCCATGGTGACAAAATTCGGTATGTCAGAAGCAGTAGGTCTTGTAAATTACGATAACGACAGTGATGAAGTGTTTATCGGACGGGATCTGGCACACTCTTCAAGAGGTTATGGAGAAAGTATGGCAACCGTCATTGACAGCGAAGTAAAGCGGATCATTGATGGGTGCTACAGCCGTGCAAGATCGATTATCAAAGAGCATGAAGATGTTCTTCATGCCTGCGCGAACCTCCTGTTAGAGAAGGAGAAGATTACTCGCGAAGAATTTGAAGCGTTATTTGAAAAGAGAGAGGATGTATAGAATACATGAACAAAGAGGCTTTGTTTTGTGACGGAACGACCGAGTATGTGATTCCGATCGAGCCGGAATGCAATTCCACGGTGACACTGCGTTTCCGTACAGCCAAGGATGACTCCGTCCGTGTGCGTCTTATGACAAAAGTCGGCGGATATGATATGGAAAAAGAGTGTTCCAGGGGAGCTTTTGACTATTATAAAATTGACTGGAGATTGAATGAAGAGCCTTTTAGTTACTGCTTTGAGATCCAAGAGGGCGATGAAGTCTGTTATTATAACCGATGTGGAATAGCCGGGGAGATTGTTCCTTTTTATGAGTTTCGGATTGTGCCCGGATTTTCTACACCGGACTGGGCAAAGGGCGCGGTGATGTACCAGATCTATATTGATCGTTTCTGTAATGGGGATCCGTCCAACGATGTGGAAACAAATGAATATTTCTACATTGGTGATTATAGCAGCCGTGTGACAGACTGGGAGAAATATCCGGCATCAATGGGGGTGCGGGAATTTTACGGCGGCGATATCAAAGGAGTGATTGACAAGCTGGATTATCTTCAAGAGTTGGGGGTTGAGGTTGTGTATTTTAACCCGCTCTTTGTCTCTCCGTCGAATCACAAATATGATACACAGGATTATGACTATATTGATCCGCATTTAGGCGTGATCGTAGAAGATGGAGGAGAAATTCTTCAAGAGGGTGTGGGGGATAATGCCGAGGCAACCAAATATCAGATCCGTACAACTTCTCGCAAGAATTTGGAAGCCAGCAACGCTTTGTTTATTCAATTGGTGGAAGAACTTCATAAGCGAGGGATGAAAATCATTCTCGACGGAGTATTTAATCACTGTGGTTCTTTCAATAAGTGGATGGATCGGGAACGGATCTATGAAAATCAGCCCGATTATGAAAAGGGCGCCTTTATTTCGGAGAAAAGTCCGTATCGTGAATATTTTCGGTTTTTTAAAAACGCACCGGAGAATTGGCCTTATAATGTGAATTATGAAGGATGGTGGGGACACGATACCCTTCCGAAATTGAATTACGAAGATTCTGTAAAATTAGAAAATTATATTTTGGGTATTGGAAAGAAATGGGTTTCCCCTCCGTATAATGTAGATGGATGGCGTCTTGATGTGGCGGCGGATCTCGGACAGAGTAATGAGTATAATCATCGTTTCTGGAAGAAATTCCGTCAAGTAGTAAAAAAAGCGAATCCAAATGCCATCATTTTGGCGGAGCATTATGGAGATCCCAGTGAATGGCTTCAAGGTGATGAGTGGGATACTGTTATGAATTATGACGCTTTCATGGAGCCAATCACATGGTTTTTGACGGGGATGGAAAAACACAGTGATGAGATGCGAGAGGAGCTTCGCGGAAATGCGGATCATTTTATAGGCGCAATGTCTCACCACATGGCGAATATGCTGATGCCGTCTCTTCTTACGTCTATGAACCAGCTTTCGAATCACGACCACTCCAGATTTCTTACAAGAACCAATCATGTAGTTGGGCGTGTAGAGCATCTCGGACCGGAAGCGGCGAATGAGTTTGTTGAACCGGCAGTGATGAGAGAAGCGGCAGCATTTCAGATGACGTGGATTGGCTCTCCGACGATTTATTATGGGGATGAAGCCGGAGTGTGCGGTTTTACTGATCCGGACAACAGGAGAACCTATCCGTGGGGAAGAGAAGATAAAGAGATGATCGCATTCCACAGGGAATTGATCAAGATTCATAAGTCTTATAAAGCATTTCGAACAGGAGCTCTTCATATGCTTCTGTGGGAGGAACACATTTTATCTTATGGAAGGTTCTTAGGTGAAGAACAGTTGGTTGTCATCTTGAATAATAAGGATGAGCTTACAGAAGTGACTGTGCCTGTATGGAAAGCGGAAGTTCCGGTAAAGGGCAGGATGAAACGCTTGATCTATTCCGGTGAAAAGGGATATACAACGGAATATGAGGAGTATTTGATCTGTGACGGAGAACTTGTAGTAAATATGGGGGCACACTCGGTGCTGATTGCTGTAACATTGAAAGAAGAGGAAATTGAGGAAACTTTTCCCATAGAAACAAAGGAGACATAGATTGATGATAGGTATTATCGGTGCAATGGAAGCAGAGGTTGCTATTTTAAAAGAGACAATGGAGATCGAAGAGGTTGTCGAGTATGCGGGTATGAATTTCTACAAAGGCTTGTTAAATGGCAAAGAAGTTGTCGTGGTGAGAAGTGGGATCGGCAAAGTGAATGCCGGTATTTGTGCGCAGATTCTTGTGGATAAATTCCAAGTGGATGTATTGATCAACACTGGTGTTGCAGGCTCTCTGGATGCCGCCATCGATATCGGAGATATTGTGATTTCTACAGCGGCAGTGCAGCATGATATGGATGCAACCGTATTTGGAGATCCGCTGGGACAGGTTCCTCAGATGGATACCTTCCTGTTCCCGGCAGATGAGTGTCTGGTACAAAAGGCAAAAGAAGTAAATGAAAAGGTGAATCCGGATATTCATACGTTTACCGGAATCGTGGCAAGCGGCGATCAGTTTATCGCTTCCAAAGAGGCGAAAGACAGGATTGTTACAAATTTCCATGCGCTTTGTGCAGAAATGGAGGGGGCGGCAATCGCTCACGCAGCATATCTGAACAAAGTTTCGTGTGTCATTATTCGTGCGATTTCGGATAAAGCCGACAACAGTGCAGTGATGGATTATCCGGAGTTTGAGAAGCGGGCAATCAAGCAGAATGTAAGGCTTGTGACAGAACTTGTAGCGGAAATCGTATAGAATAGCAGAATAGGATGTGAGGTTGTTCCCCAGATTCTGACAGGTGAGAGTCGGAATCTGGGGAACGCTTTTTCGGCGCTCTTTTTGAATATCTAGTATAATTCTAGACAAAAGGAGGGCTTTTTTATGTTAGAGATGATTTTAGACAAGCATGTGGTTCAAGTGGTTATTGGTATAGGTGTTGCTGTGGGAGTGATCAGCAAATGTATTGTGAACGTGTCGCTGAAACGACTGGTGCGTGGCGCCGGAAGTATGGGGAAAAGCAATCATCCGTTTATGCGTCTGGTGCGTGCGAAGTTCGAACATGCCTGCATGGTCAGCGAGAAGGTGGAAAATGTAGAGGCATTTGTGGACAAGTATCTGTATGAGTATCGTGTGGCGGGGCTTAAGCTTCACAGTCTTCAGAGAATGGAAGTGACGGCGGTCGGCATCTGTATGGCAGCAGGGATTCTGGGCGGGTTTCTTGAGTATACGGGAAATGGAATGAATGATGAGGTACTTACAACGGGAGCTTTTGGGATTGGAGCCGGAATTCTTCTGTATCTGCTTCATTTGACTACGGATGAGAAGTACAGTGTAAGTGTTGTGAGAAACTATATGGTTGATTATCTGGAAAATGTGTGTCTGCACCGTTATGAGAAAGCATACCAGAAAGAGACTGAGTCGAAGGGAAAAGCGCCTCAGGAACCACAGCCTGAGCCACAGACGGATATGCAGTCGGAGATGGAATCAACAGCACTTCCGCAGCCAAAGCCACAGCCTGAGTTAACAGCGCCACTGCAGCCAGAACCGATACCAAGGGTTCTTCCGGTATCAGATCTGCGCCGGCAGGAAGTGACAGTAAGTGAACAGGAGAAACAGGTGGAAGAAAAAAAAGAGACACCTGCGAAAGAAGTGCTGATCCGTCAGATACTGGAGGAGTTTATGGCTTGATTAAAAGAGCCTGTTTTGTTAAAATAAAACGTAAGCATTTTAGAAAACAAAGAAGAGAATAATTGAAGAGATTGCGATGGATACATTATACGATAGACTGAAAGCATACAGTGAATCTGATTATTATGGGTTCCATATGCCGGGGCACAAAAGAAATAAAAAATACGTAAATGCAGGACTTCCCTGCGAGTGGGACATTACAGAGATTGAAGGCTTTGATGATCTGCACCATGCAGAAGGAATCTTGAAAGAGGCACAGGAGCAGGCGGCGCAGGTCTATCGGGCAGACGAGACGCATTTTTTAGTAAATGGAAGTACAGTGGGACTTCTGAGTGCGGTTCTTGGGGTGACAGAGAGGGAGGACACAATACTTGTGGCGAGAAACTGTCACAAGTCAGTATATCATGCCATAGATATGAATGAGCTTCGTCCGGTGTATTTATATCCTGAGTTTGATTCGCAGGCAGGGCTTAATATGGCAGTATCTGCTGAAGATGTAGAACTGGCACTTAGAGAACATCCAAGGATCCGGGCAGTGGTAATGGTATCCCCTACTTATGACGGTGTAGTGTCAGATGTGAAAGCAATTTCAGAGGTAGTGCATAAAAAGGGAATCCCGCTGATCGTTGATGAGGCACACGGAGCCCATTTTGGCTTTCATCCGTATTTCCCGAAAAATTCTAATTTACAGGGAGCGGATATTGTCATCCACAGTCTTCATAAGACATTGCCGTCCTTGACACAGACTGCGCTTCTTCATATGAACGGAACCTTTGTGAACAGGGAAGCGGTGAGGGAATATCTTCATATGCTGCAGTCAAGCAGTCCGTCCTATCTTCTGATGGCGAGTATCGATTCCTGCGTGAACCTGTTGAAACAAGAGGGAGCAAATTTGTTTGATCCGTATGTAGTTCGCTTAGAGAAATTAAGAAAATCTCTTAAGAAGCTTCAAAGTTTACAGCTTGTGGAAACCGAAGATTATGACCGGTCCAAGATCGTGATATCTGCGGGGGGAAGCGGAGTTTCGGGAAAAGAGCTTCAGAACCTGCTTCTTTCGGATTACCACTTACAAATGGAGATGGCGGCGGGAAATTATGTTCTTGCCATGACGTCGGTAGGAGATACAGAGGAAGGATTTGCACGGCTTGAGAAGGCTCTTTTTGAGTTGGATGAAAGTCTTGAGAAAAAAGTTTCGGAAGAAATGAATATCAAACCTCCGAAGGCGGAGCTCGTTTATACGACGGCTCAGATGAAGAGGATGAAAAAAATGCAAAAAGGAGAAGCGGTATCCGTACTTCCGTGGAAAGAGAGTATCGGTTTTATTTCTATGGTGTATGCGTATCTGTATCCGCCGGGGACGCCTATGATCGTGCCGGGAGAGCGGATTACAAAAGAAGTCACAGATGCGCTTCGTCAGTATGAAAGACTTGGATTTTCCATCGAAGGTCTTCATACAGAGGGATGCATTGAGGTGTGGAACAATGGGTAAAATATATTATTTGATGGGGAAGAGCTCTTCGGGGAAAGATACGTTGTATAAAGAGATATTGAGTCGGATGCCGGAGGTTAAGACGGTGACACTCTATACGACAAGACCAATCCGAGATGGTGAAAGAGACGGCGTGGAGTATCATTTTGTTTCAGAAGAAACTTTGAAGCATTATGAGGAAGATGGAAAAATAATTGAGAAAAGAACATATGACACTGTGTATGGACAGTGGAAATATGCTACAATAGATGATGGGCAGATGAATCTTGATGATTCGGATTATCTGATCATCGGAACTCTTGAATCCTACAGTAAGATGAAGTCATATTATGGGGAAGAGTATCTTGTGCCGATCTACATTGAAGTAGAAGATGGTGAACGATTGTTACGTGCGCTTCAAAGAGAGAGGCAGCAGGAACAGCCAAAGTATGATGAATTGTGCAGAAGATTTCTGGCAGATCAAAATGATTTTTCAGAAGAGAATTTGAGAGAAGCCGGAATAAACAGAAGATACAGAAACCAGAATAAAACACAATGTTTAGAAGAGATTATAGGGGAAATACAGAATGGGAAGTTTTAAAGACGTAGTTGGACACAAGGACATTATCAAATATATCGGGAATGCTGTGATGGAAGACCGCGTATCACATGCGTATATATTGAATGGCGAGCGGGGATCGGGGAAAAAGATGCTGGCAAGCTTATTTGCCATGACACTGTTGTGCGAGAAGCACGGACCGGACCCGTGTAACGAATGTCATTCCTGTATACAGGCAGAGAGCGGGAATCATCCGGATATTATCAGAGTCACACATGAGAAGCCAAATACGATCAGCGTAGATGATATTCGTGAACAGGTGAATAATACCATTGATATCAAACCGTATCAGGGACCGTATAAAATCTATATTATCCCGGAGGCAGACAGAATGACAGCGCAGGCGCAGAATGCACTTCTGAAAACGATTGAAGAGCCGCCTAAATATGCGGTAATCTTTCTGCTTACGGAGAATGCGGAGCTTTTACTTCCGACGATCAACTCCAGATGTGTCATGCTGAAATTGCGGAATATCAAAGACACATTGATCAAGAAGTATTTGATGGAGAAGATGCAGATCCCGGATTATAAAGCGGATGTATGTACTGCGTTTGCACAGGGAAATATGGGGCGTGCGATCATGCTTGCCAATTCTGAACATTTCAACGAGGTTCGGGAGGAAGCCGTTCAACTGTTGAAATATATTCATGAGATGGAGCTCTCTGAGATTGTAAATGCGGTAAATCATATTACGGTGTATAAATTGGAGATCAGTGATTACTTGGATCTTATTATGATCTGGTATAGAGATGTACTGATGTATAAAGCGACAAAGGAACTGGATAAAGTTGTATTTAAAGATCAGATCCAGTATATTAAGGAACAGGCGAGAAGAAGTTCTTATGAAGGGATTGAACTGATTCTTGAGAGCTTAGAAAAGGCAAAAGCAAGATTGAAAGCAAATGTTAATTTTGAACTTGTAATGGAGCTTTTGTTCCTGACGATAAAGGAGAATTAATTCATGACAAAAGTAATAGGTGTACGATTCAGACCGGCGGGGAAGATTTATTTCTTTGCTCCGGGGAAATTAAATATAAAAACAGGAGATAAAGTTATCGTGGAAACAGCCCGCGGCGTAGAATATGGTTCTGTTGTTGTGGGAGAAAAAGAAGTAGAGGATGATAAGATCACGCTTCCGCTGAAGCCGGTGATTCGAATTGCGACAGAGGAAGACAAGAAAAAAGAAGAAAAGAACCGCGTGAAAGAAAAAGAAGCGTTTGAGATCTGTCTGGAAAAGATTCGCAAACATGGCTTGGAGATGAAGCTCATTGATGCGGAGTATACATTTGATAATAATAAGGTGTTGTTTTATTTTACTGCGGATGGAAGAATTGATTTCCGTGAACTGGTCAAAGATCTTGCAAGTGTATTCCGCACTCGTATCGAATTGCGCCAGATCGGAGTCAGAGATGAGACAAAGATCCGAGGCGGTATCGGAATCTGCGGAAGACCGTTGTGCTGTCACACCTATTTATCAGAGTTTGCGCCGGTATCAATCAAGATGGCGAAGGAACAGAACCTTTCTTTGAATCCGACCAAGATCTCAGGCGTATGCGGAAGACTGATGTGCTGTCTCACAAATGAAGAAGAGACTTATGAGGAATTAAACAGTCATCTTCCGAACACCGGAGATTTTGTCACAACACCGGAAGGATTAAAGGGAGATGTACAATCTGTTAATGTATTGAGACAGCTTGTAAAAGTTATTGTGACTTTAGATAATGACGAGAAAGAAATTCGCGAATACAAGGCGTCTGAATTAAAGTTTAAACCGAGACGCAAGAAAAAGGATGTTCGCATTTCCAAGGAAGAGATGGCAGAACTGCGGGCATTGGAAGAGAGAAACGGAGCGTCAAAATTAGATGATGAATAGAGAAGATTCCGGTTTGAAAGCGGGAGAACGTCTGGATGATCTTCAGATCAAGGGATACGAAATTATCCAAAGCCCGGGGCGTTTTTGCTTCGGGATGGACGCGGTGCTTCTGTCCCATTTTGCTTCGATAAAAAAGAGAGAGAAAGCGCTGGATATTGGAACCGGAACGGGGATTCTTCCCATCCTGCTTGCTGCCAGAAACGAAGGGGGTAGCTATACAGGGCTTGAAATTCAAGAGGAAAGCGCGGATATGGCAAGGCGCAGTGTTTGTCACAATCACTTGGAGGGGCAGATAGAGATTGTGACCGGAGACGTTAAGGAGGCAGCGAAGTTATTCGACAATGCCTCTTTTGATGTTATTACAACCAATCCGCCCTATATGATTGATGAACATGGGTTAAAAAATGAAAAAGAAGCGCTGTATATTGCTAGACACGAGGCATTATGTACGCTGGACGATATTTTAAGGGAGAGTGCCCGTATGTTGAAAGTGAAGGGGCGCTTCTATATGGTACATCGCCCCTTCCGGCTTCCGGAGATTATGACCAGGATGTGTCAGTATGGGCTGGAGCCTAAGAGGATGCGGATGGTATATCCGTATGTGGACAAAGAGCCCAATATGGTTCTTATAGAAGGCAGAAAAGGAGGAAATCCGAGAATGACCGTGGAGCCTCCGCTAATCGTATATGAAAAAGATGGAAGCTATACGAAAGAACTGCTGCAAATCTATGATGGAGAATAAAGGAGAAATGAAGATGTCAGGGACCTTATATTTGTGCGCAACGCCAATTGGAAATCTGGAAGATATGACGTTTCGTGCAATCCGAGTGCTGAAAGAAGCGGATCTTATTGCGGCGGAAGATACTAGGAACAGCGTGAAGCTCTTAAATCATTTTGAGATTAAGACGCCCATGACCAGTTATCATGAATACAATAAAATAGAAAAAGGGCATAAGCTGGTGGAACGCTTGCAAAATGGAGAAACTATCGCATTGATCACGGATGCGGGGACACCCGGAATCTCTGACCCAGGGGAAGAATTGGTGAAAATGTGTCAAGAAGCGGGAATTACAGTGACCGCAGTGCCGGGGGCGGCAGCTTGTATCACTGCCCTTACCATATCCGGTCTGCCCACGAGAAGATTTGCATTTGAGGCATTTCTTCCAACGGATAAAAAAGAACGTCAAGCAGTGCTGGATGAAATAAAAGAGGAGACAAGAACGATCGTTTTATACGAAGCTCCTCACCGTCTGGTAAAGACGCTTAAACTTTTGTCGGATGTTTTAGGAGAGCGCAAGGTCAGCGTTTGTCGGGAACTTACGAAGAAGCATGAGACAGTGTTTGCTGCAACACTCCCGGAGGCGCTTGCATATTATGAGAAGAATGCTCCCAAGGGAGAGTGCGTGATCGTTATAGAGGGAAAGAGCAGGCTTGAAATTCGGGAAGAAGAAAAAGCACAGTGGGAACAGCTTACCATTGAAGAACATATGGAACACTATCTCTCCGGCGGTATGGAGAAAAAAGAAGCTATGAAGCAGGTGGCAAAGGACCGGGGCGTAAGTAAAAGAGATATTTATCAAGCGCTTCTTTAAACCTGCATATGAATGAAATCAAAACAGGTTATGGGGTGTGTTCGTCAAGTTGTACAGAAAAGCAGAAAAAGATTGTTCAACTTGGTCATACCCGAAAGCCTGTTTTTTTATTATACTTCTTAACAGAGAGAAGACGAATAACTATTTTAGGAGGAATCATAACATGGCAAGTTTATCATTAAAACATATTAACAAAGTATATCCAAACGGATTTGAAGCTGTAAAAGACTTCAACCTTGAGATTGCGGATAAAGAATTCATCATTTTTGTAGGACCATCAGGATGTGGTAAATCTACAACACTTCGTATGATCGCTGGTCTGGAAGACATTTCTTCCGGTGAGCTTATGATCGGCGACAAAGTAGTAAATGACGTAGAGCCAAAGGACAGAGATATCGCAATGGTATTCCAGAACTATGCTCTGTACCCACACATGACAGTATATGACAACATGGCTTTTGGTCTGAAACTTAGAAAAGTACCAAAAGACGAGATCGATAAAATGGTAAAAGAAGCTGCAAGAATCCTTGATCTGGAAGCTCTTCTTGATCGTAAGCCGAAAGCATTATCCGGTGGACAGAGACAGCGTGTAGCTATGGGACGTGCAATCGTTCGTAATCCTAAGGTATTCCTTATGGATGAGCCTCTTTCTAACTTGGATGCAAAACTTCGTGGACAGATGCGTGTTGAGATTTCCAGATTACACCAGAGACTGGGAACAACAATTATTTATGTAACACATGACCAGACAGAGGCTATGACACTGGGAACAAGAATCGTAGTAATGAACGCAGGTGTTGTACAGCAGGTAGATACACCTCAGACACTTTATGATCGTCCATGTAACTTGTTCGTAGCAGGATTTATCGGATCACCACAGATGAACTTTGTTGACGCTACATGTAAGGTAGAGGGTAAAGAAGTTTATCTTCAAGCTGGTCCATCTGCAATCAAGCTTCCGGAAGAGAAAGCGAAAAAGCTGATCGAAGGTGGTTACGATGGAAAGACAGTTGTTCTTGGTATCCGTCCAGAAGATGTGCATGATGAAGCTGACTTTATTGCAAAATCTCCAGACACAGTGATTGAAGCAAAGATTCGTGTATACGAGATGCTTGGTGCAGAAGTATTCTTATACTTTGATTATGAAGGAGCAAATATGACAGCAAGAGTTGAGCCTAAGACAGCTGCAAGAACAGGTGATGTTGTAAAATTTGCTTTAGATGCAGAGAAGATTCACGTATTTGACAAAGAAACAGAAGAGACAATCACAAACTAGATGTGTTGTTGAAATAAGAAATGCTAAAAGGGGGCGGTGCGTAAGCACCTCCCCCTTATCTTCTCTGTATCAAAGAATATTCAAATCGTGTCGTCAAATAATAGTTATAGAAAAGCTCGATCGGAAGCTCCTCATCGTTTTTAATCCCATAAGTCAATCCTGTAGAATATAGAAGCGGCGTATCATCGCTGACATTGAGATGTTCAGAAATATCCCCATAGGCAGATACTGCTTTGAGTTTGAGCGAAGAAGTTGTAATCTGTGTGTGATAATTTTCTTCTATTATTTTGTAAAGAGAATGTTGTTCAAAATCATAAGTTTCGATATCACGAAACAAATGGTATGGAAGAACGGTACTTGTGAGACAGAGCGGAGTACCATCTGCGAAATAGATTCGCTTCATGTGAAATACAGGATCAGCTTTTTGAAGGTTTAAAAGCTTGGCTTCCTCGCTGGTACAAAGCCTCAGCCCCGATTCAAGAATCTTACGGGAAGGTGTCATACCTTGGCGAATGATCTCTTCTGTATAGCTGGAAATGGAAGTCAGTTCCTGTAATTTGACTTTTCCCTTTACACAGGTGCGTTTCCCCTGCATTTTCTCAATATATCCTTGATGATACAATTCATCAATGGCACGACGAACAGTTACCCTGCTGACTTGATATAATTGAATCAAGTCGGACTCGCTCGGAAGCTCTGCGCCGGCTTCAAGCTCGCCGGACTGTATTTTGGAAATGAAATCTTTTTCGATCAGAGCGTATTTTGGTGTTTTTTTCATATTGATTTCCCCGTTTCATATGAATATTAGGCTCTTTTGATAGTGTAATCATATTATACTTTAGCAAGCGATAAAATTCAAATAGATTCTCGAACTTATTATAACAAGTTGCCAAAAAAGATGTTGAGATTTTGTATATTTTATGGATAGACGAATCGGAAAATATAACTTATTATAATAAGCAGAGAGGAGATGTCGCAATATGAAAGATAGAATAATGGGAGCGTTGTACGGAATGGCGATCGGAGACGCTATGGGTATGCCGCCGGAGTTATGGAGCAGAAAACGATGCATTGAGCATTATGGTGTGATTACTGATTTCTTGGATGGGTGTCCGGAAAATATCATTTCTTATCAGTATAAGGCAGGGCAGTTTACGGACGATACAAGTCAGGCACTGACAATTTTGGACAGTCTGATAGAGACGGATTTTGTACCGGATAGTCAGAGCATTGCAACACATATCTTAAAGTGGGCGGAAAAGGAGAATGCCTTTGAAAATAATATTCTCGGACCGACTTCCAAAGTTACTTTAAAGCTTTTTCAAGAAGGAAAAAGTGCAAAAGAATTTTCAGATGAAGCGGTGTCCAACGGGGCGGCAATGAGAATCGCACCGATCGGAACTTTATTTACAACCGAGCAGAAAGAAGAATTGTGCCGATATGTAGCAGCGGTTTCCTGTGTAACGCATACCAGTGATATTACAATCGCCGGCGCCTCTATGATTGCCGTGGCAGTGGCTTCGACAATGGAGCATCAGGATCGGGAGAAAATGATTGAAGATGCTCTTTCTGTCACAGAATATGCCATGGAGTTAGGCGCGTCCACACCAAGCCCGTCTCTGAGCGCCAGAACGATGCTTGGAGTGAAGCTGGCAGAAAAATATAAGGATGATGAAACTGCATTTTTGGAAAACCTTTATAATCTGGTAGGAGCAGGAGTAAATACTTCAGAATCCGTTCCGGCGGCGCTTGCCATTGCGTATTATGGATTTGATGTGAAAAAATGTGCCCTCCTTTGTGCAAATCTGGGCGGAGATACAGATACCATCGGAGCGATGGCGACTGCCATTTGCGGGGCAGCACAGGGAATGAAGGAAATTCCGAAGGAATATGTTTCTTTGATCCAGAAAGCAAACCAAGTAGATTTTGAACATTATGCAGATGTAATCGAAGAGAAGAGAGGGAGAGTGTCATGGGAAAAGGCTGTATAGTCATTGGCGCGGCAATGCTGGATATTGTGATGGAGATCGATCAGATTCCAAAGTCCGGAACAGATGTGTATGCAAAAGGACAAACGATGATGGTTGGCGGATGCGCGTATAATGTTGCCGATATCTTGAAACATTTTGGAACAAACTATACGTTGTTTGCTCCGGTTGGAACTGGAATGTATGCCGATTTTATCCGAAAAGAATTGGAAAGAGCAGGGCATAAGAGCCCAATCTGTTCTGCGGATTCAGATAATGGTTACTGCCTCTGTATGGTAGAAGCGGATGGAGAGCGGACATTTTTAACTGTGCCGGGAATTGAATGCCATTTTAAACGTGAATGGTTTGAGAATCTGAATGTGGAGAACTATGATTCCGTGTACGTAAGTGGGTATGAGCTGGAAGGAGATGGCGGAGATGCCATTCTTGACTTCTTGGAGGAATACCGGGAGATGACGGTATACTATGCTCCGGGACCGCGGATTACTTATATTTCTGAGGAAAAAGCAAAACGCATGTATGCGCTTCATCCGGTCATTCATTTGAATGAGTTAGAGGCAGTGACATCCACCGGTGAAGAAGAGATTGTGAAGGCTTCGGAAAAGCTTCATGGATGGACAGGAAATACCGTATTGATTACTTTGGGAAAAGAGGGGGTACACCTTCTGGAAGAAGGAAAGCACCATGTGATTCCGTCGAAAAAGGCAGAAGTGGTAGATACCATCGGAGCAGGAGATTCCCATATCGGAGCGGTGATCGCAATGCGGACGGCAGGATATCGTTTTGCGGAGTCTATTCAGATGGCAAACTGTATTTCTGCAAAAATAGTAAGTGTAAAAGGACCTGTATTGACAACAGAAGAATTTGAGGAAGGAAGAAGGAACAATGAGTAAAGTAAAAGAATTTTTTAAAGGCTGGAGTATGTTTGAAAAGTGTTGGCTTGTATTATCTACCGTGATTATGATCGTGCTGAGCATTATCTGGGGAGACAATACACTGGCTTTAATCAGTGGAATCACAGGAATATTAGGTGTTGTATTGGCGGCAAAAGGAAAAGTAAGTACGTATGTGTTTGCGACCATCAATGTAGCAATCTACGCATATCTTACATTTAACAACCATTTATACGGTGAATTTATGTTAAATGCATTTTATTATATTCCGATGAATTTCGTTGGTTTCTACCTCTGGTCCAGACATAAAGACGAAGAGAGTGGTGAAGTAGAGGGAAAAGCGCTGACACCAAAGCAGATTGTCCTGCTTCTTGTTGCAACAGCAGTAATTGTCGTGATCTACTGGCAGATTTTGACGCATCTGGGTGGACAGCTTGCGCTTATTGATGCAATGTCAACGGTATTCTCTGTTATTGCGTTAATCATGCAGGTTGCACGTTACGCAGAACAGTGGCTTTTGTGGATTATCGTCAACATTGTATCTGTGGTGATGTGGGTACTGTTGATTGGTAAAGATTCTTCTGCGATCACCATGGTAGTGATGTGGGTTGCTTATCTGTTTAACTCTATATACGGATATTACAACTGGAAGAAACTGGCTGCAAAAAATAAAGAAAATAAATAAAAGAACGATAGAAAGAAGCGGGTATATCTTGGTGGGTATGCTCGCTCTTATGTTACTCTGTTTCTATCTACTTGAAATCATCAAGTAATGAGTAGCCATTCAATTTAATCTGAGAACTATCTATGGGAATTTCCCCACGATTTTTCAACAGAACTACACAACTTCATATATGCGAAAAACCTTGATAATCGGGGACGGATTCTTTATACTTATTCTCATAAGAAGACTCCTTTTTCGCGGATATGTAAGAGATAAAGGAATTCTTGCAGATTACCTTCGGGTTCATGGAAGCGAGGTCGTGAATATGTTAATGTCGGAATATAATTATGAGCAGGATATAGAGGTGCAGAGAGAAGAGGCATTTGAAGAAGGCGAAAAATTAGGAAGAAAAGAAGGGCAAAAACTTTTTGCGGCATTAGTGGAAAAATTAATCGAGGCGGGCAGAAGTGAAGATGTCATAAAAGCGGCGCAGGATTTTGAATTGTGTGAGAAACTTTATCAAGAATATGATATCGAATAATTGTTTGCTTTCGCACGTTAAAATGTTAGACAGCTTTATTTTCATGTGCTAGAATAAGCGTGTATGTGAATATTTGGGAGGCATATGTATGTTATCAAATAAAGTATTGCATAAAACGGTGCAGGACATTAAGAATATTGCCGGATTTGATTGTGCTGTATGGGACAGGAAGGGAACCTGTCTTGTAATGACCCATGAGAAAATGCAGAAGTGTGAAAAACAGGTGCAGGAACTCTGGCAGGATGCTGATGAGAATCTGGAGATTTTGCGGGAAAAACAGGGATTCTTTTTTGTGTTTGATGAAGAAAATCCAATCTATCTGTTAGCGCTTGAGGGCGAATCTGCAAATATGGAAATGGCAGGAAGAATGGGAGTCAGCCAGCTGACCAGCCTTTTGACTGCCTACAAGGACAAGCTGGATAAGAATCGCTTTATTCAGAATCTGCTTCTTGACAATCTGTTGCTTGTGGATATTTATAATCAGGCAGATAAAATGGGGATTGCAACAGATCAAAAAAGGCTTGTATATGTGATCGAGAAGAAAAATGAAGGAGAAGATCTGATTATTGAGACGCTGCGAGGGCTGTATGCGTCCGGAAGAAAGAATTTTGTTACGGCAGTGGATGATCATCATGTCATACTTGTGAAAGCGCTGGAACAATCAGAGGGGTATGAGGATGCACAGCAGATTGCCCGGGTGATCACAGACACGCTGAACATGGAGGCGATGGCAAGTGTGCGTGTAGCGTATGGTACGATCGTGCAGGAGTTAAAAGAAGTGCCTCGATCCTATCAGGAGGCGCAAGTGGCGCTGGAGGTCGGACGCGTCTTTTATGCAGAACGCGGAATTCTTGCGTATGATGAGCTTGGAATCGGGCGACTGATTCATCAGCTGTCAAGATCGCTGTGTGAAATGTTCTTGAAAGAAGTTTTTCATGGCGGGGCAGCAGATATCTTCGAAGAGGAAGAACTGACAACCGTATATACATTTTTTGATAACAATCTAAATATATCTGAGACGTCCAGACAACTGTATATCCACCGCAATACACTGGTGTATCGTCTGGAAAAGATTCAGAAGAAAACGGGGCTTGATGTCAGAGTATTTGATGAAGCAATGACATTTAAGATAGCAATGATGGTAGCCGAACACATGAAAAATATGAAAGCATAGGAGGACTAGAAGGCATGGTGAAATTATATGACAAAGGTGTGTATCTGTTAAATGGAACAGAGATTGTGGAAAGCTGTGAAGAAGTGGCGGCAAAGACCGGAAGAAAAGTTTCCAGAGAAGAAGCAGCCAAAGAAACAATGGCTTATAATATTTTATCTGAACATAATACATCGGGGAATATGGACAGACTGCAGATTAAATTTGATAAGTTGACATCTCATGATATTACATTCGTGGGTATTATTCAGACAGCGAGAGCGTCAGGACTTGAGAAATTTCCGATTCCGTATGTCCTTACCAACTGTCACAATTCGTTGTGCGCGGTAGGCGGAACTATCAATGAGGATGACCATATGTTCGGACTGACCTGTGCAAAGAAATACGGAGGTGTCTATGTGCCTCCTCATCAAGCTGTTATCCATCAGTATGCCCGTGAGATGCTGGCAGGCGGTGGTAAGATGATCCTCGGATCGGACAGCCATACACGTTATGGTGCGCTGGGAACGATGGCAATGGGCGAAGGCGGACCGGAGCTTGTAAAACAGCTTTTAAATAAAACTTATGATATTAAGATGCCGCAGGTAGTTGGAATCTATCTGGACGGCGAACCGATGAAAGGAGTGGGACCACAGGATATCGCTCTTGCAATCATTGGCGCGACATTTGGAAATGGCTATGTAAACAATAAAGTGATGGAATTTGTCGGACCCGGTGTGGATAAGCTGAGTGCAGATTATCGAATCGGTATTGATGTTATGACAACAGAGACAACCTGTCTGTCCTCCATTTGGAAAACAGATGACAAGATCAAAGAATTCTATGAGACTCATGGAAGAGTGGAAGATTACAAGGAGTTAAATCCGGGGGCAGTCGCTTACTATGATGGCTTTGTATATGTGAATTTAAGCGAGATCAAACCGATGATCGCTATGCCATTCCACCCATCCAATGTATATACGATTGATGAGGTAAATGCAAATTTAAAAGATGTGCTTCATGACGTAGAGAAAAAAGCGCTGATAAGCCTTGACGGGGCGGTAGATTATTCTCTGCAGGACAAGATTGTAGATGGAAAATTGTATGTGGATCAAGGAATTATCGCCGGATGTGCCGGAGGTGGTTTCGAAAATATTTGCGCTGCTGCAGATATTATCAAAGGTCATTATATCGGTTCGGATGCATTTACATTCAGTGTATATCCGGCAAGTACGCCGATTTATATGGAACTTGTGAAAAACGGAGTGGTGGCAGATCTTATGCAGGCAGGAACTATCGTGAAGACAGCATTCTGCGGACCATGTTTCGGTGCAGGGGATACACCGGCGAACGGTGCGTTTTCTATTCGTCACTCTACACGTAACTTCCCGAACCGAGAAGGCTCTAAGCTTCAGAGCGGGCAGATTGCATCCGTGGCTCTTATGGATGCACGTTCAATTGCGGCAACAGCAGCAAATAAAGGGTTCCTTACACCAGCAACAGCTATGGATGTGGAATACACCGGACAGACTTATCATTTCGATGAGAAGATCTATGCAAACAGAGTGTTTGACAGTAAAGGTGTGGCTGATGATTCTGTGGAAATTAAGTTTGGACCAAATATCAAAGACTGGCCGAAGATGCCTGCTCTTCCGGAGAACTTGCTTCTGAAAGTGGTGTCTGAGATCCATGATCCGGTGACAACAACAGACGAACTGATCCCATCCGGAGAAACATCTTCTTATCGTTCAAACCCACTGGGACTTGCAGAATTTGCACTGTCCAGAAAAGATCCGGCTTACGTGGGAAGAGCAAAAGAAGTTCAGAAAGCGCAGAAGGCGATTGAAGCAGGAACGTGTCCGCTTGAAGTGCTGGAAGAGTTAAAAGAAGTAATGGGCAAAGTAAGAAAAACTTATCCGGAAGCAGGTGAAGGCAATCTTGGAATCGGAAGTACGATTTTTGCAGTAAAACCAGGAGATGGTTCAGCGAGAGAACAAGCAGCATCCTGTCAGAAGGTACTCGGAGGATGGGCAAATATTGCATGTGAATATGCAACGAAGAGATATCGCTCAAATCTGATCAACTGGGGTATGCTTCCGTTTATCACGGAAGAAGATCACGAGAAATTAAGCTTTCAGAATGGTGATTACATCTTTGTGCCGGATATCCGCCGGGCAATCGAAGAGAAAGCGGCAGATATCAAAGCATATGTTGTGGGAAGTGAGTTGACAGAGGTCCATTTTAAACTTGGTGATATGACAGACGCTGAGAGAGAAATTATTCTGAAAGGATGTCTGATCAATTATTATCGCGGATAAAAAAGAGACGGTTCTGTAAGATCGGACCGATTATGGAGGCGGCGGCAATTTTGACGGCGTCTCCAAGCAAATACGGAAGGACTCCGACGGATAAGGCGGCGGTAAAGGAAAGTTCCATCTGAGCAGCGAGCCATAGCGTTCCAAAGATATAGGTGGCAGCCATTCCAAGTACCATGCCAAGAATCGTCAGAGTCTTTTTCTTTGGAAATATTTGCATAAAAAAACCGGCGATCAAAATCAAGAAAATAAATCCTGCCAGATATCCTCCGGTAGGACCTGCGAGTTTTCCGATTCCTCCGGAGAAGCCGGAGAATACCGGAAGCCCGCAGATTCCTAAGAGAAGATAGAGGATATAGCTTATAAGAGCTTCTTTCCACGACAGTATATAGAGACTGATAAACAGAACTAGATTCGTTAAAGTGATTGGCACAGGACTGATGGGGATCGGGATGGACAAGGGGGCTAAAATACAAGTGATAGCGGTAAATAAAGCAACCCAGACCATTCGTTTCGTGGAAGATATAGAGTTCGTTGTTGTCATTTTGGTAATCTCCTTTGTAAAAAATAATCATTGATTTGAATTATATTCTCCGTATTTTGATATGTCAACCAAAATTGAATATATGGTTAACAAATGAATTGTGTAGAAGTGAAAGAAAAGTGCGAATTAAATATAAAAACATAAAAAGTCTGAAAATAATAACGGCGAATAAAAATAATAAAATAAATAAATAAAAAATAGAAAAATAGTGTTGACAAATCAAAACTCCGGTGCTATTATAAAGTCAATCCAAAAGAGATTAAACAATAACAAAAAGGAATCTGACGAGAAAGGGTTCTGGCAAAGGAAAAAAGGATTTTCCGGCAAAATGTTATTTGTGAACATTCTATTTCATATGTCGGTGAGATGGAAGTTTTGGAAATTTAGAGAAGGAGGCTTAATCCATTGGACAATGTAAAAGAATCAACAAGTCAATATGTTAGTGGTATGGCAGAGAAAAGTTCCCGTCAATTAAGCCTTTACCATAGAAGATAACCGGTAAGTGAGAATGAAAAGTGAAATCGGAGCAGATAAAACCGGATGATAAAGATTAACATCTGCAGACATATTGAGGATAATACCACAGAACTTCAAAGAGATTAGACAATGTGTGAAGAAACATTACCTAATCTATCGATTTATATAATTAATATGCATATTGTTTATTGGGCAACGGTTCTGATAGGCAGATGTATATAACAAAGAATATAAAATAAAGATTATAGAGAGAATAACTTAATACTTTTATAGACAAATAATAAGGGCACTGGCTATAAAGGGAACGGTTATAGATATAATAATCAAAATAATTATTTTATATAAACTTTTAGAGGGATATAAATAAGGTATCGAAGATTATAAGTAAAATCTGAGACTTGGAGTTATAGATCGTTTATAAAAAAGGAAAACGGTTAAGAAGGGAACAGGTAATCGAAAAGATTCCTCCGATTAAAATAAAAGTGTATGATAAAATTCAATAGGAAATAGCCATTACGATCGGGAATGATTGTGATGGCTATTTTTGTAGCAATTTTGTAATATTTTTTTAACAATTTAGGCGTATATTTTGACAATAGGCAGGTCTTTGTGATAAACTGATATCAGTGAAATTGTAACTAAAACTATAATTTAATATATTTTGAGGTGAGAGAATTGGATAAATATGAATATCGGGTAAAGACAGAGCAGATGCTTGAATACGCAGAAGAAAAGCAGTATAAAAAAGCTATGGAAATTGCGGACACGATCGACTGGCGCAGGGTGAAGAATCCATCTATGCTAAATACTGTCAGCGAGATATATGAATACAATGGAGAATTTCAGAAGAGTCGGGATATTTTATTTGTGGCATATGATCGTGCACCGGAGAGCCGTAAGATCATATATCGTCTTGGGCTGTTAGCGCTGAAGATCAACGATATCGATGAGGCGTCTGATTGTTACGAGGAATTTGTGAAGGTTGCTCCAAAAGATCCGAATCAGTATATTTTAAAATATAAAATACTCAAGGCACAGAATGCACCGTATGCGGAGCAAATCAGTGCGTTGGAGGATTTTAAGAAAGCAGAGTATGTGGAAAAGTGGGCGTATGAGCTGGCAAGTCTGTATCACCAGGCAGGAATGACTGCAAAATGTCTTGAGGAATGTGATGATCTGATCCTTTGGTTCAGCGAAGGAAAATACGTATATCAGGCGATGGAGCTGAAGATGAAGTATAAACCTTTGACACCGCTTCAGCAGGAAAAATATGACAGCAGACCGGGTGCAAGACCAAAGGTAAATACATTGGCAGCAGTGAAAGCAAAAGCTGCGCAGGCAAAAGCAGCAGAACAAGTAAAAGAAGAGAATACAGGAAAAGAGGAACCACAGGAAGTGAAAGCGGTTCGTGAAGAGCAGGCAGAGCAGGCAGAAGAGAAGCCGGAAGAAGCGCTGAAGACAGATACAACGGAAGAAGCAGTATCTGAAGAGGCGGAAGAAAGAGAAAAACCGGCAGAGAGTGAGAAAAGTTCTGCGATTACAAGAGTTGTTGCGGGCGCAACGTTAGAAGAAGCGTTGACGAATCTTGCCAGTGGTATCAAGATTGAAGAAGAGGCAATGGCACAGAAGGAAGAAGAACTTCTTCTCGGAGGTCAGATGAAGATTGATGAGATTCTGCAGGAATGGGAAGAAAAACAGAAAGTTCATGCGGATGCCATTGAGGAACAGAAAAAGAAAGACGAAGAGCGAATCCGTAAAGAGCGTGAAGCTGCCGAGAAAAGAAGAGAGGCAGAACGTCTTGAGATAGAACGCAAGGCAGCAGAAGCAGAGGCAGCAAGAAAAGCAGCAGAGGAAGAGGCTGCGAGAAAGGCGGCGGAAGAAGAGGCTGCGAGAAAGGCAGCAGAGGAAGAAGCTGCAAGAAAAGCAGAGGAAGAGGAAGCTGCAAGAAAGGCAGCAGAAGAAGCGGAGCGAAAAGCAGAACTGGAAGCAATCGTTCAGATGGCAGAAAAAGACAGAGATCCGGGTCTTGAAGGTAAGACACAGAGACTTCCGGATGATATTCTCGAACTTGTAGAGCAGCTCGAAAGCAGAGTTGCAGGCGCAGAGGCTGCGAAAGAGATGGAAGAAGAACTGACGGAAGAAGATGAGATGGAAGAAGAGATCTTTGGAGGTGCAGAAGACGATTTTATCGGTGGAGAAGAGACAGAACTTCCAGAGATTGATGAAGAATATTTACAGGCAGAGTTTGAGAATGAAGCTGCATATGATGATATGGAATATGCAGAGGAAGATGACTTTGACGAAGAAGAATATGAAGAAGCAGAAGCCGAGGAAGACTTCGAAGAAGAGGATTTCGAAGAGTACGGCGAGGAAGACGACTTTGACGAGGAAGAATACGAAGAAATAGAAGCCGAGGAAGACTTCGAAGAAGATTTCGAAGAGTACGACGAGGAAGACGACTTTGACGAGGAAGAATATGAAGAAGTAGAAGACGGTGACGATTTCGAAGAGTATGAAGAGGTAGAAGACGGCGAGGATTTCGAAGAGTATGAGGACGAGGACGACCTCGAGGATGCGTACGAAGAGGATTTTGCCGAAGAAGAATATGAGGACGATTTCGACGACGACTTCTCAGAAGACGATTTTGATGAATTCGATGAAGCTGAGGATGAAGATGATTTTGAGGCGGATTTTGATGAAGAGGACTTTGAGGAAGACGATTTTGAGGAGGATGAAGAAGATTTCGATCTTGACAGCTTTTTTGCCGAGGAAGAACCGGTGAAAGCAGCGGACTTTGAAATTGAGGAACCGTCAGAAGCAGAGATTCAGAAGCGTATTAAGAAGTCCAAGGGAAGCGGTGTTCCGTTTGATACCGGATTCGTTGTTACCGGGCGCTATGATTTAAGTGCTACCAGTGAGATTGGATTAAAGGCAGGACTTACAGAGGAGCAGAAAAAGTTATTCTCATACTTTGTACCGGTTCGTGGAATGAGTGAGCAGATCGTAGAAGTTCTTGATAATGATCGAAGAGCTCAAAGAGAAGGCACATCAAAGACGGGAAACCTGCTCGTAATCGGAAGAAAGGGTTCCGGTAAGACGGTTCTTGCAGTAGATATTGTAAAAGCGATTCAGAAGCAGAGAAACTTAAAGCAAGGTAAGGTTGCAATTGTAACCGGAGAATCTTTGAATAAGAAAGAACTCTCTAATATCATTCAAAAGCTGCGCGGCGGAGCGATCATTATCGAGAAAGCAGGAAAGCTGAATGCGAGAACGGTAAAAGAGTTAAGCTATCTGATGGAAAAGAAGACCGGAGAGATGCTCTTTGTTCTGGAAGATCAGAGAAAGCCGCTTGAGAGAATATTGACCGCAAATCCTGACTTCAAGAGAAAATTCACATCCAAGCTTGAGCTTCCGGTATTTATCAATGATGAACTGGTGACATTTGGTCAGACTTATGCAAAAGAGAATGGATATAAGCTGGATGAGATGGGTATTCTTGCATTGTACAGCAGAATTGATGTAATGCAGAGAGAAGATCACGCAGTAACCGTTGCAGAAGTAAAGGAAATCATGGATGAGGCGATTGCTCATTCACAGAAGGCAAATGTAAAACATCTTGCGAGAAGAGTATTCGGAAAGAGTACAGATGATTCTGACAGAGTAATTCTGAAAGAAGAAGATTTTAAGATTTAATTTCAAATGGACATTCTTATAAAAAGTGTCGGTTATCGTAGAAAACCGACACTTTTTTCATTAATTTCAGTGAAAGGATTGGTCAGATTGTACAGGTATGCTTGAATTTTAGTTTATCCTAAAGTATAATATTACTATAATTGCTTCGGAATGTGAGGGATGAATCTATGGCAGCTAAGAAAAAGAAACCATATGAGATTGGAGAACTTGATCAGTATCTATTTGGGCAGGGAAACCATTATGAAATATATAAAAAATTAGGTTCTCACCGTGTGAAGAATGGAAAACAGGAAGGGGTATACTTTGCAGTATGGGCGCCGCATGCAGAATCTGTTTCCGTAGTCGGAGAGTTTAATGACTGGGATGTAGAGGCAAATCCTATGATGAGAGAGGAGCCTTTGGGAATTTATACTTGCTTTGTGCCGAAGGTAAAAGAGGGGACGCTATACAAATATTGTATTGAAACATATCAGCATGAATATATTTTTAAGGCAGATCCTTTTGCGAATTATGCAGAGCTTCGTCCGGGAACGGCATCCAAAGTTGTGGATATCAGTCATTTGAAGTGGACGGATGATAAGTGGATGCAAGCAAGAAAGACATGGAAGAATGAAGGAGAACCTATGTCAATCTATGAGGTACATATCGGCTCGTGGAAGCGCCATCCGGGACGAGAGGATGAAGGCTTCTACAGCTATCGTGAATTTGGTAAGGAGATTGCGGCATATGTCAAGGATATGGGTTATACACATATTGAGTTGATCGGTGTAGCAGAGCATCCGTTTGACGGTTCGTGGGGATATCAGGTGACCGGATATTATGCTCCGACATCCAGATACGGAACACCGGAAGACTTTGCGTGGATGATCAATTATCTTCACCAGAATAAGATCGGTGTCATCCTTGACTGGGTACCGGCTCATTTCCCAAGAGATGCACATGGACTTGCTGACTTTGATGGAACGCCGACATTCGAATATGCAGATCCAAAGAAGGGTGAGCATCCGGACTGGGGAACAAAGATTTTTGACTACGGAAAGAATGAGGTTCGCAATTTTCTCATTTCCAACGCATTATTCTGGGTAGAATACTTTCATATTGACGGTCTGCGTGTGGATGCTGTGGCATCGATGCTCTATCTTGACTACGGAAAGCAGGACGGACAGTGGATTGCTAATAAATATGGTGAAAATAAGAATCTGGAAGCGATTGACTTCTTCAAGCATCTGAATTCTGTTGTTCTCGGCAGAAATCCGGGAGCGCTTATGATTGCAGAAGAATCGACCGCATGGCCGAAAGTGACAGGTCCGGTAGAGGATGATGGACTGGGCTTCAGTTTGAAGTGGAATATGGGATGGATGCACGATTTTACAGAGTATATGAAGCTTGACCCATATTTCAGGAAAGATAATCATAATCTGATGACATTTGCAATGAGCTATGCTTACAGCGAGAATTATATTTTAGTTCTCTCCCATGATGAGGTTGTTCACCTGAAATGTTCGATGCTCAATAAGATGCCGGGGTTGGGCTTTGATAAGTATGCCAACCTGAAAGTCGGATATGCATTTATGATGGGACATGCCGGTAAGAAACTGCTCTTTATGGGACAGGAATTTGCACAGCTTCGTGAGTGGAGTGAGGAACGGGAACTTGACTGGTATCTGCTTGCAGAGAGAGAGCATCAGGCAATTCAAAACTGGGTGAGAGATTTGTTGCATTTGTATAAGAAGAATAGGGCAATGTATGAACTGGATCATTCGTGGGAAGGCTTTGAATGGATCAATGCAGATGACGCTTACAGAAGCATATTCAGCTTCGTGAGACATTCGAAGGATAATAAGAAGAATCTGTTGTTCGTATGCAATTTCACTCCGATGGAGAGAGAAGATTATCGTGTTGGAGTGCCAAGAAGAAAGCAGTACAAGCTTGTTCTAAATAGTGATGAAGAAAAATACGGCGGAACAGGAGAAGAAAGACCGCTTGTATATAAGGCGGAGAAGAAGGAGTGCGACGGAAGACCATATTCCTTTGCATATAGCTTGAAACCGTACGGCGTTGCGGTATTTGAATTTTAAAATTGAAAGTGAAAAAGAATCCTCTGATTTTTCAGGGGATTCTTTTTGTGTGTTCATTTATTTTGATTGTTATGCTGCGTTTATTCAGCGCCTTCGGTACCTTCTGCTGCACCGGTATCTCCTTCAGTAGAAGAGCTGTCCTGTGCGTTGTTGTCTGTACTTTCATTGTCTGCGCTGCCTTCGCTGTCTGCGTTTGTATCATCAGAAGAGTTATCCGGGATTGTGATATCTTCGCCTTCGGAAGTATCGGCATTCGGTGCTTCGGCAGCCTCTTCCGAGTCTTTGTCGTCACCGCCGAATAAGCCCTTGAAGAAGTTGACGATTTTATCCCACCAGCCTTCTGTATCGGCATTTTCTACTTTGTCCTTGATATCATCCAGTGTGCTGTCGGTTACAATGTCACTTCCGAGGATGTCGTCTTTTGTATCGTTAATGATACCGCCATCACCTTTGTCGCCTCCGAAAAAGCCTTTGATGGAGTTCCAGATCTTAGCAAAGAAGCCTTCTGACTTGCCTGCCAGATTCTCTAAGGTATCTTTCAGAGCTTTGACATCATAATCATACTGAGAGATTTTCTCCATGAGAGCTACGATTTTGTCAAGCTGTTCTTGAGTGAGTGTGATGTTGAGGTTGTCTGCGTTATCTTCAACAACATCTTGGATCTCATCTTTGTCAGTGATTCCTTCTTCGATCACTTCCTGTTTGATATTGTTCATTAAATCGGTAGCTTCTTCCTGACCGATAGCATCTGCCAGTTCTCCGGTAGTTACAAGCTCCTCGGTGGCAGCCTCTTTTTGTCCCTCATCAAGGGTCTCGCCGCTGGCTGTCTCGTAAGCCATCATAATGCCGGTAAGAGCTCCGGTTCCGGACACTTCGATTGGAGAAGCGGCAACAACGTTACAGTTCTCTACGCCGGATGTTGTCAGTGTACTTGCGATCATAGAGCTGGTTACGAAAGTAAGGTTAGCGGTTTTCACCTGAATACCGCCGCTTTCTGTCGGCTCTACATAAGAGCAGCTGTAAGTTCTTGTTCCAATCTGGGACTCGGTAGCGATCCCTTCCATGTATTTTCTTTCGTCATCATTGGTGACTTCGATGGTCTCTACTTTATCTGCACTTGTTCCAAAGTATTCGTACATATCGTTTTTCTGCTCGTCGGAAAGATTAGCACCCAGAGTTACGACTTTGGAGCTGTCTGCTTTTGCGACCATAGGCAGGCAGGACGCGAACAGAGAGAGAGTTACTACAAATGGTATGATTTTTTTTAATTTTTTCATAATCGATCGGTGTTTTCACCATTCCTCCTTTATCTTGTATACTATCCTAATATACCATATACCGGCTTATTTGCAAATGAAATATACCTTAACAATTCCTAAAGATTTTATGGAGACGCGTCTCCAATACATCTGTGTCGATCAGACCGGAGAAGCCGGCAAGAAGCTGTCCGTTATGGAAAAACAGAAAAGCCGGTACGATATCGATTCCGTAAGATTGCGCAAGTATTTCTGATTCATCAATTTCAACCTCACAGAATTTATACTGTGCCTGAAAACGTTTGGCAAGTTCTTCTGCACAAGGGCGCATCATCGCACATTTACTGCACCAGCGAGCATAAAACATGACGGCTGTAGGCTGAGATGCTTCCAGGACTTCTGCTTTAAAATCCCTTTCAGTCAGATGCAGCATAAGTTAGTGCCTCCTTTGCTTTGTCCGGCAGTTAGCATCAGAATTCAGGATTGAGCAGACTTCTCTCATGGATTTGCAGGTGCATGAGAGAAAGCGGAACAATCGTCTGTTGCGATAAAATAGTAGATAGAGCTGTTTTTTTGGATATATCTTTTTCTGATTTCGCATATGCAGTCTCCGGAACAAAAGTTTCCCTATATTATATGCAGGAGAGGGGCTGCTATTTCCTTCTGGCAATCAGTTTACAGATCGGATGATTCATAGAAGAAAATTTTTCCTCATATTCGGTCATGATATTACCGCTGTTCATGGTAGCATCGTTGTGAAGATCATATGTACAGGCGGTCATATTCCAGATGTCAGAAGTCTCCAGTTCTTCCACGGAGAAATCGAAAAGTGCCCGGTTATCGGTTTTGAATTCAACCTGTCCGTCCGGAATCAGAATTTGATCGTAGCGTTTGAAGTATTCAGTGGAAGTAAGTCTTCTTCTGGCGTGTCTTGCCTTTGGCCACGGATCGGAAAAATTCAGATAGATTCTGGAAATTTCATTTTTGTCAAATACTTCCGGTAAGGTGGCGGCGTCCATACAGATAAACCGTAAATTCGACACCTCTTCTTCCAGTTTTTCTACGGCGCGCAGAAGGACGCTGGAATAGCGCTCAATACCAATATAGTTAATGTCTGGATTGAGTCTGGCAAGTGCGAGGATGAACTGTCCCTTTCCCATACCTACTTCTATGTGGATCGGATTGCTGTTATGAAAAATTGCCTCTTTCCAGTTTCCTTTATAGTCTGTTTCAGTCTTAATGACCATGTCAGATCCGGCAAGAACACTGTCTGCACGGGGGATATTTCTTAATCTCATAATTGATACCTTCCTTTTGCTTGTTTTTCGTGTCTTTGCACGGGGTAAAGCTACAAGTTTTATGCCTTTTCTAGTTTAACTTCCGGATAATAAAAAGTCAAATTTAAAAATAGTGTCCAGTATGTGTAAAAAATGTATAAAAATCATAAAGAAATGATATAAATTTATACAGTTTTACCATGGTATTTTTCGGGAATAGGTGTATGATATAAAAAATGGATTTTTTTGTTAAAAAAACGACAAGCGGAGGTGGTAGAAGATATGGATTCTGTAATTGAACAACTGGCAGAAATCGAAACTACAGCAGAAGCAATTGTTGATCATGCTGAAGAAGAAAAGCACAAAATTGAGAAGCGTATACAGGCAGAGAGAGATCAATTTGATGAAGAACTGGAAGCTGAGACTCAGAAGAAGCTTGTAGCCATTAAAAAAGAAGCAGATGAGAGAATGGAACAGGTAATGGCAGAACAAAGAGAAAAGAACAGTTTTATGCTGGAACATCTGCAAAAAGAATATGATGGAAATCACGAGCTATATGCGAAGGAGATCGTAAGACGTATTGTAGAGGTGTAAAGACATGGGAAATGTTATGACTTACAGTGGGATTGTCACAAAGGTCCGCGCGATGCAGGCGAAGCTTTTGACAGATCAGGATTATAAAAATATCGCAGCTCTTCCCAATGTGCCCCAGGCTATTGAATATCTAAAAGGGAAACCGGCCTATGCAGAATATATGAACCGGCTGGATTCATCTCTTTATCACCGAAGCCATGTGGAGAAAGTACTGTATCAATCACTATACGATGATTGGGCAAAAATGTTCCGGTTTGCGGGCATGGAACAGAAGAAATTCCTGAAAATCTATTGGAAACGCTATGAGGTGGATCTTATTAATTACTGCCTGAGAATCGTGTTTAATCACTATGACAGGCCATTTGACCTTGATTATAAAAAGGAATTTTTTGACAGGTATTCGCAGTTGTCCATTGATAAGCTGATCACATCCACAACGGTGGAGGAGCTGGTGGATAATTTGAAGGATACAGAGTATTATGAACCGCTTAATAAGTTGAAGGAATCGGGGAATGCATCCCTGTTTGATTATGACCTGGCGTTGGATCTGTATTATTTTCAGGCGCTGTGGAGCAAACAGAGGAGAAATCTGAAGAAGCAGGAGCTGGAAATCTTTAAACGTGATTATGGAACGAAGATTGATCTTCTGAATATTCAGTGGATTTACAGAGCAAAGAAATATTATGGGCTTCTTCCGCCGGATATCTATTCTCTGACGATACCGGTTCATTATCGACTGAATATTGAAGAGTTCAAAGCGCTTGTGGAGGCGCCCAGTGTGGAACAATTTGAAGCGAAGCTTCAGGAATCTTATTACGAAAAGAGATATCGTTATACCGGTGCCAAGACACTGGAGCAATTTTACAAAGATTGTCTCAGAGATCTGTATCTTAGAGACAGGCGCCGGAATCCATATTCCATAGCAACGATCAGCACTTATCTGTTTTTAAAAGAAGAAGAGATCTATAAGCTGACAACAGCTCTTGAGTGTATCCGCTATGGTCTGACTTCAAGAGAAACGCTAGGATACTTGGGAGGTATAGGGTAATGATTGTAAAGATGAAATTTTTGAGCATCAGCGGACCGAAGGTTGATATCGACCGTGTCTGCGATAAGTATCTGTCAAAATATGAGATGCAGCTTGAAAATGCGGTGGCAGAGTTGAAGACGACAGATAACTTACAGCCTTTCGTGGAGGTGAACCCGTATCGGGAGCCTCTCGCCAAGGCAGAGCAGTTCGCAGCTCTTATTAAGAACGAGAAGGTTCATGCGGATTCCGTAATGACGGAAACTGAGATGATGGACATGATTCGAGAGATCAATCATGAATATTTAAACCTGCAGGACAAGAAGGAGCTTCTTAAGAAAAAAGAAGAAGACTTAAAGAATCGACTCAATGTGTTGGAACCATTTTGCCCGTTAGAGGTAGATTTGAACAAAGTAACGCATTATCGTTACATGAAAGTACGTTTTGGGCGGGTTGCAGTAGATTATTACCGCCGATTAGAAAAATACCTGTTTGAAGATTTGAATGCGGTCTTTATTGAAGGTATAAGAAATGAAAATTATGTATATGGAAGCTATTTTGTTTCTAATGCGGAAGCAAGTAAAGTAGATTCTGTATTTAACTCGCTTCATTTTGAGAGGATCAATCTCCCGACGGAGGCGGTCGGAACTCCGGCACAGGCTTGTGAAGATCTGAAAAATCAGATGGAAAGTACACACAAAGAGATTGAAGGTCTGGAACAAGAAGTGGACCAGCTTATGAATCGCTACGCAGCGAAAATCTTAGGCGCACAGAAGCGGCTGGAAGAGCTTTCTAACATTTTTGACGTAAGAAAGATGGCGGCAAGAATTGAGGAAGCTGATACCAGAGAAGACTATTACATTTTGTGCGGATGGATGGGTGAAGATGATGTGAAGAAGTTCCTCGAAGAGACGAAGAACGATGACCGCATCTTTATTGTTGTTGAGGAAGACAGGGAGAAATATTTCGGTGATCCCCCGACCAAGCTCAAAAATCCGAAGTTTTTCAAACCATTTGAAATGTTTATCAGAATGTATGGACTTCCTTCGGCGAATGAGATGGACCCGACCATTTTTGTGGCGCTTACTTATACCTTTATCTTCGGCGCCATGTTTGGCGATGTGGGGCAGGGGTTCTGTCTGTTCGTAATCGGCGGGATCCTGTATCTGACGAAGAAAATGAACCTTGCAGGAATCGTATCTGTGGCTGGACTTTTTTCTATGTTTTTCGGATTTATGTTCGGAAGTATATTCGGATTTGAAGATATCATAGAGCCTATCTGGCTGCGGCCTGCGGAAGCTATGACAAATCTTCCGTTTATCGGTCAGCTCAACACAGTATTTATTGTGGCGGTTGCTTTTGGTATGGGACTGAATATTCTCGTGATGATCTTCCAGATCATCAATTCCATAAAGTCCGGGGACAAAGAAGAATTATGGTTCTCGCACAACGGAGTTGCCGGACTTGTGTTTTATGGATTCTTAGTGGTGACAATTGTACTGTATATGACAGGGCATAAAGTGCCGGGCAATATTATGATGGCGCTGTTCCTTGGAATTCCAATCCTGATGTTTGTGTTTAAAGAGCCTCTTGGCAATCTTGTAAAGCACAATCATAAAAAGATTGAAGGCGGAAAAGGAATGTTCTTTGTGCAGGGATTTTTTGAACTGTTCGAGACATTGCTCAGTTATTTCTCAAATACACTGTCCTATGTACGTATCGGCGCATTTGCAGTGAGCCATGCTGCCATGATGGAAGTAGTGCTTATGTTATCGGGAGCGGAAACCGGAAGCCCGAACTGGTTAGGCGTTATCGGAGGAAATATTTTCGTATGTCTGCTGGAAGGACTGGTTGTCGGAATTCAGGTATTGAGACTTGAATATTATGAGATGTTCAGCCGGTTCTATAGGGGAAGCGGAAGAGAATTCAAACCATTTAATGAACATAGAAAAATACAATAATATTGCATAGATTAAGGAGGATATAAAATCATGACATTAGCAGTAAAATTATTACTTATCGGAGCCCTTGTACTTGGCATTGTGATTCCATTCGGTTATTTTCTTCTTGGAGAGAAAACAAAGAAGCGTTACAAAAGAGCGATCGGAGCAAATGCGTTCTTTTATTTCAGTGCATTTGTGATTGCCGGTATTATGATGTTTAGTGGAGATCCGGTTCAGGCAGCAGAGGCAGCAGGAACAGCAGCATCTAACGCAACCGGATTTGGTTACCTTGCCGCAGCACTTTCAACCGGTTTATCTTGTGTGGGCGGTGGTATTGCCGTAGCAAGTGCCGCATCAGCAGCGCTTGGTGCAATCAGTGAGGATTCCAGTGCACTTGGTAAATCACTGATCTTCGTAGGTCTTGCAGAAGGTGTATGTCTGTACGGACTGATCATCTCCTTCATGATCTTAGGTAAATTGTAAGATGAAGATGTATCTGATCAGTGATAATGTGGATACGCTGACAGGAATGCGGCTGGCAGGTGTGGACGGCATTGTAGTGCATGAAAGAGGAGCACTTCGTACTGCCATCGAAACTGCCATGGACGATAAAGAGGTAGGGGTGATCCTGCTCACAGAGAAGTTCGGGCGGGAGTTCCCGGATCTGATCAATGAGATTCGTATGGAACGTACCATGCCGCTATTGATTGAGATTCCTGACAGACACGGAACCGGACGTAGAAAAGACTTTATCACATCCTATGTAAATGAGGCAATTGGTTTGAAACTGTAGAGAAGAGGTGACATTTTTGACCTTAGAAGAGAAGATCTTACATTTGCGCGTAGCAGCTATGGAAGAAGCAAGGGCAGAGGAAAATGCCATTATGAAACGCCATGAGGATGCACTGCGCGGAGTGTTTGAACAGCATAAATTAGAAAGAAAGCATCAGTCTGAGCTTCGTATCAAGTCTGAGACTGTAAGTACCCGCCAGCAGCTGAATATGGCAGTGTCCAAAGCGCAGCTTGAAATGAAGCGGGAAGCAGGGAAGAAGCATAAGCTTTTGAAAAAAGCTCTGTTTGCAGAAGTGGAAGAAGAGCTTCAGAATTTTATGAAAACAGAAGAATATCTTGAACTTCTTGAAAAATATATTGAGAAGGCTGCAAGATTTGCGGACGGGGAAGAGATGACGATTTATATTAATCAGACGGACGCAGATAAAAAAGAGTATCTGGAAAAGGATACAGGTATGAAGCTTACAATCAGCACAGAAGATTTTGTCGGTGGTATCCGCGCGGTGATCCATGAGAAGAATATCCTGATCGATCATGCCTATAAGGGTGCGCTGGAAAATGAGTACCATAATTTCTTGTTCAAGGGAGGTGCGGGAATTGGATAGTGTAAAGACAGGAAAGATCTACGGCATCAATGGTCCCGTTATCTATTTAAAAGGAAAATATGAGTTTAAAATGTCAGAAATGGTATATGTCGGGAAGGAACGTCTGGTTGGAGAAGTTATTTCTCTCGATAAAGATCTGACAACGATTCAGGTGTATGAAGAGACATCAGGACTTCGGCCGGGCGAGGAAGTGGTATCTTCCGGTGATGCAGTGTCAGTCACGCTGGCTCCCGGAATTCTTGACAACATTTTTGACGGTATTGAAAGACCGCTGGAGCGGATCGCAGATACCGGCGGTTCTTTTATCACCCGTGGAGCTAACGTAGATTTTCTGGACCGCACCAGATTGTGGGATACCCATATCACCGTTGCGGTCGGTGATACAGTTCACGGAGGAACGATCATTGCAGAAGTACCGGAGACTCGCGCGATCGTACACAAATGTATGGTGCCTCCGAACGTAGATGGTGTAGTCGTATCCGTTGTGGAAGATGGACAATATACAATTGATGACGTGCTTGTGACAATCGAATTGACAGATGGTGGAAAGAAAGAGCTGACAATGACGCAGAAATGGCCGATTCGTGTGCCAAGACCGGTGCATAAGAGATATCCGGCAAGCGTGCCTTTGATTACAGGTCAGCGTATTCTGGATACAATGTTCCCGATCGCAAAGGGAGGAACAGCAGCAATTCCGGGTGGTTTCGGAACAGGTAAGACGATGACGCAGCATCAGATCGCAAAATGGTCCGATGCGGATATTATCATTTATATCGGCTGCGGAGAGCGTGGAAATGAGATGACACAGGTTCTGGAAGAATTTTCAGAGTTGATCGACCCGAAGAGCGGCAATCCTCTGATGGACCGTACTACATTGATCGCCAATACATCCAATATGCCGGTGGCAGCCCGTGAAGCCTCTATTTATACAGGGCTTACATTGGCGGAGTATTACCGGGACATGGGCTATGATGTAGCGATTATGGCAGACTCTACTTCCCGTTGGGCAGAGGCTCTGCGTGAGCTGTCAGGGCGTCTGGAAGAGATGCCGGCAGAAGAAGGATTTCCGGCGTATCTGGCATCCAGACTGTCTGCGTTCTATGAGCGCGCGGGAATGATGCAGACGCTGAACGGGGCAACCGGTTCGGTGTCTATTATCGGAGCAGTATCTCCTCAGGGCGGTGACTTCTCGGAGCCGGTCACACAGAATACGAAACGTTTTGTGCGGTGTTTCTGGGGACTTGATAAATCCCTTGCCTATGCAAGACATTTCCCGGCAATTCATTGGCTGTCCAGTTACAGCGAATATTTAAACGACCTGAGCGGATGGTATTTTGAAAATGTATCGCCGAAATTCGTCGATTACCGAAATCGTCTGATGTCACTTCTCAATCAGGAGAGCAGTCTTATGGAAATTGTAAAACTGATCGGCGGAGACGTACTCCCTGATGATCAGAAGCTGATCCTTGAGATTGCCAGAGTGATTCGTCTTGGATTTTTGCAGCAGAACGCATTCCATAAGGATGATACTTGTGTATCAATGGAGAAGCAGTTTAAAATGATGGATGTGATCCTGTATCTGTATAAAACCAGCAGAAAGCTGGTTGCTATGGGAATGCCGATGTCTGTACTGAAGGCAGAGGGAATCTTCGATAAAGTGATCGCGATTAAATATGATGTGCCAAATGATAATCTGCAGATGTTGGATATGTATAAATTGCAAATCGATGAATTCTATAACAGAGTCATCGAGAAAAACGCGTAAAGGAGGGACTGATTATGGCAATTGAATATCTTGGCTTAAGTAATATTAACGGTCCTCTGGTTGCGCTGGAAGGCGTACAGGATGCGTTTTTTGATGAAATTGTAGAATTCGTTGTAGATGGAAATATCCGCAAGATGGGGCGTATCGTAGAGTTGAATGAAGATAAAGCAATCATTCAGGTGTTTGAAGGAACAGACAACATGTCTCTTGTCAACACGCATACGAAGCTTACCGGACATCCGATGGAAGTGTCCGTGTCACCGGATATGCTGGGACGTACATTTGATGGAATCGGCCGTCCGATCGACCATCTCGGCCCGCTAAATGCAGCGGATAAGCGTGATGTTAATGGACTCCCGTTGAATCCTGTAAAACGTGAATATCCAAGAAACTACATTCGCACAGGTATTTCTGCGATTGATGGTTTGACCACTTTGATTCGTGGTCAGAAGCTTCCAATCTTTTCCGGAAATGGACTTCCGCATGACCAGCTGGCTGCCCAGATTGTTAAGCAGGCTTCGCTGGGGGATGACGCGGAAGGAGAATTCGCAGTTGTGTTCGGTGCAATGGGTGTAAAACATGACGTGGCAGAGTTCTTCCAGAAAACATTTGAGGAAAGCGGAGTATCTGATCACGTGTGTATGTTCTTAAATCTGGCAAATGATCCGGTGGTAGAACGTCTGATCACACCCAAGGTTGCATTGACAGTTGCGGAATATCTTGCGTTTGAATGCAATATGCATATTCTGGTTATTTTGACAGATATGACTTCTTTTGCGGAGGCGATGCGTGAAGTTTCATCTTCCAGAGGAGAGATCCCGTCAAGAAAAGGATATCCGGGCTACTTGTACAGTGAGCTTGCAACGATTTATGAGCGTGCGGGTATTGTAGAAGATTCAACCGGATCTGTGACACAGCTTCCGATTCTGACGATGCCAAACGATGATATTACACATCCGATCCCGGACCTTACCGGATATATTACAGAGGGGCAGATTGTATTGGACCGTAATCTCCACGGGCAGGCAGTGTATCCGCCGATCAGTATCTTACCGTCTCTGTCACGTCTTATGAAAGACGGTATCGGAGCGGGATACACAAGAGAAGATCATCAGGATCTGGCAAACCAGTTGTTCTCTTCTTACGCAAAAGTAGGAGAGGCAAGAAATCTGGCTTCTGTTATCGGTGAGGATGAACTGTCTCCGATCGATAAGAAATATCTGAAATTTGGTGAAGAATTTGAGAAAAGATATATTGGTCAGGGACCAACTGAGAATAGAACGATTCTGGACACATTGAATCTTGGATGGGAGCTTCTGGGACTTCTGCCGAAGGAAGAGTTAGACAGAATTGATACAAAACTGATCGATAAATACTATCAAGGCGAAGCAAACTAGCGGCTGCGAAAGGAGGCAGTGTATGGACCCGCGGGAATTTCCTACAAAAGGTAACCTGATGCTGGCGAAGAATTCACTTGCATTGGCGCATCAGGGCTATGATTTGATGGATAAAAAAAGGAATATTCTTCTGAAAGAGCTGATGACGTTGATCGATGAAGCCAAGGATATACAGGAGAAGATCGACACGACATTTACGAAAGCATACGCATGTCTTCAGAGGGCGAATATCGAACATGGAATCAGTAAAGTTGAAGAACTTGCATTTACAGTTCCGATTGAAGATTCGGTTCGAATTCAGACAAGAAGTATTATGGGAACGGAGATTCCACATGTAAAACATGATGACAAGAAAAATGTGCTGACATATTCCTTTGGAACAACTCACGAATCTATTGATATTGCGCGAGAAGCATTTCGTGAAGTGAAAGAACTGACATTGAAATTGTCAGAAGTGGAAAATGCGGCATACCGTCTTGCTACCAATATTAAGAAGACACAAAAGCGTGCCAATGCCCTTAAAAACATTACGATTCCAATGTATACAAATCTTGTATATACAATCAACAATGCGTTGGAAGAGAAAGAAAGAGAAGAATTTACCAGACTGAAAGTAATCAAGAAAATGAAGGGATAAAGAGAAGGAACTCGGCTTGAAGCCGGGTTCCTTTTTTGGGGTTAGTTTCCCGGATAGACACCGTCAAGAACATCCAGATATTCCTGACCAAATGTATCTACATAGTCTTTTAAAGCGCGGTCAACAATCTTTTGTCCGGCTTCGCCGAGTTTGTCGATCAGTGTTTTTGAAATCGTATATTTTAGGTGGGCGGTATGGTAATTAAAATCTTTCATACAGGAAGTGCCAAGCTCTTTTTTCTTTGCGGCGAGAAGTTCATTTTCCTCATCGGTTAAAGGATAGCCCCAGTCAAATTCACAGCGTTCGCCGCCCCAACTCAAAGAAGTAGTTGTAGGCGTGCAGACAAAGTCAGAGCGAAAACCTTGGTAAACAGCGTTGTCAACATTGACACAATAATATTTACCGTATTCTGTAAGATTGTGCTTTTTCCAAGCGTCACACCAGGCACATTTTGAAACGTAAGTCTGTAATGTGGGCTGAGTTCTCAGCTGTCCAAACTCCATTTGCCCTTCGTAATCAGGCTTCCATTCTCCGTAGGCTTGATTTGCCATAGTGTTCAGCTCGTCACCGTGAGCCAGAGCGTTGGCAGCCATGCGCGCCCCTCTCTCATTACCATATGTAGTCATGCCTTCGAGAATTGCTTCTTTTCCGACGTCTCCGCACTCTAAAATAGCTTCTTTAGCGAGGAGAGCAAAAAGAATGGCATGATGTTCAATTTTGCAGGAAATGGTATTCTGCATAGTAACACTCCCTTTCGATAACATGAATTATAATTTAAGGAAAGTATACTATAAATTCTGAAAAAAGTATAGAAATCAAAGAAATTGAAAAAATTAAAATTCCTTACTGCGGAGGGAAAAACAGAGCGATATCCGGTGGATAACAGGTAAAGACAAAAAAGCATATGGATAATAAAATCCATAGAGAGAAAACGACTTCTTGTGTAGGAGGGAGAAGTCGTTTTCTCTGAAAGTATTGGCTCATATAAAACGCAAAAATAACGCTGAAAACAAAAATAGTAAGATCTGCAATTAAAAAATGTCTTCCGATGATACCCGTGTAGGTATAGAAAAGAATCAGTGTGGCAAACATCGCACAGATGATGCCGAGGAAACGGTGATAGAAAAAAGATAGTACCGGAGGGCGCTTTTGACACCAGTTTAAAATCGTATTAAGAAGAAATGGGAAAAATAATAATTTCAAATGTTCCCAGACGGATTCATTGACCGGACAAAACAATGCAAAGATAACGCGTTTCCCGGAAAATTCATATAGAAAATGTGACAGACTTCCCAGTATGATTACCGTTAATATAGATAGCTTGTCCTGTTGGAAAATATCTTTTTGAAATAACTTTTTTGAAGAGAAATACATAATGCCAACCTCCCGTTAGTAAATTGTATGAGAGGAGTAAAAAGAATATGCGTAGATCTGAAAGGTTTTAACGGGAAATTAGAAAAAAAGTTGACAAAACAGTAAAAAAATATGAAAAAACACTTGCTTTTTCAAAAGGGTTGCTATATAATAAATTTTGCGTCACAAAGAAGTGACAAACTAAATAAGAGATGCGCGATTAGCTCAGTTGGTAGAGCACCTGACTCTTAATCAGGGTGTCCAGGGTTCGAACCCCTGATCGCGCAGTAGGAAATCGCTGTTTTTGTAGACTTGAGAGCTACGGGGACGGTGATTTTTTTGTGTAGGAAATAATACATTTTTGATTTATTTCTAGAAGGCTGAAATTAGTAAATATTCCTAAAATTATAAAAATAGAAAATTCCCTCTTCCCTTTTTAATCATTTTGATGTATGATAGAAAGCGCACTAGATATTGTGTAAATGATTACATAAAAACTATATTTGGTATAAAATGAACGTTATAGAGAGGGAGAACACAGTATGCAGATAAAGACAAGAATTATCAAGAGAAATGGCGAAGAGGTGGATTTTCAGAAAGAGAAGATCGTTAATGCCATTAAAGCTGCGAATGCAGAGACGGAAAATATTCACCAGATGAATGACTACCAGATCATGGCGATTGCAGATAATATTACACAGAAAGTACAGGAGTCAACACATACCGTGAACGTGGAAGACATTCAGGATATGGTTGAGACCGGCATCATGGAGATGCGTGGGTATGAAGTGGCGCAGAAATATGTGCGTTACCGCTATAAAAGAGAGATGAGCCGTAAGTCCAATACAACAGACGATGGAATTCTGGCGCTGATCGAACATTTGAATGAAGAAGTAAATCAGGAGAATTCCAATAAGAATCCGGTGATCAACTCTACGCAGAGAGATTATATGGCAGGTGAAGTAAGTAAAGATTTGTCTAAGCGTATTCTTCTGCCGGAGGAAATCGTAGAGGCACATGAAGCGGGTATTATTCACTTCCATGATTCTGACTATTTTGCACAAAAAGAACATAACTGTGATCTTATCAATCTGGAAGACATGCTTCAGAATGGTACCGTGATCAGTGAGACAATGATCGAGAAGCCGCACAGCTTCTTTACAGCATGTAATGTTACTACACAGATTGTAGCGCAGGTAGCAAGTAATCAGTATGGCGGACAGTCATTTACGCTGGCACACTTGGCTCCGTTTGTAGATATCAGCCGTAAGAAGATCAGAAAAGCTGTTATCGCTGAACGTCAAGAATGCCACGAGAGCATGGATGAGGATATTATTAATACAATTACAGAGCGCAGACTTCGTGAAGAAATCAAGAGTGGTATTCAGACGATCCAGTATCAGCTTATTACGTTGATGACATGTAATGGGCAGGCGCCTTTCGTTACAATGTTTATGTATCTGGATGAGGTTCCGGAGGGACAGACAAGAGAAGACCTTGCAATTATCATTGAAGAAGTGTTGATTCAGAGAATGCAGGGTGTAAAAAATGAAAAGGGTGTATGGATTACACCTGCGTTCCCGAAATTGATCTATGTATTGGATGAAGATAATATTACAGAGGATGCGCCTTACTGGTATCTGACACATTTGGCGGCAAGATGTACCGCGAAGAGAATGGTGCCGGATTACATTTCTGCTAAGATTATGAAGGAATTAAAACAGGGCGAAGTTTATACCTGTATGGGATGCAGATCCTTCCTTACGGTAGAAGATTCACAGAGAAATCCAGACGGAAGTCATAAGTTCTATGGAAGATTTAACCAGGGAGTTGTTACAATCAATCTGGTAGATGTAGCATGTTCTTCCAAGGGGGATATGGATAAATTCTGGGAAATTTTAGATGAGCGTTTGGAACTTTGCCACCGTGCGTTAAGATGCAGACATGAGAGACTTCTCGGAACAATTTCTGATGTGGCGCCGATTCTTTGGCAGTATGGTGCGTTAGCACGTCTTAAAAAGGGCGAGAAGATCGACAAATTGTTATACGGTGGTTATTCTACCATTTCTCTTGGCTATGCAGGTCTGTATGAGATGTGTATGAGAATGCTTGGCAAATCACACACAGATCCGGAGGCGAGTGGATTCGCAATGCAGGTTATGCAGAGATTGAACGACAAGTGTGCAGAGTGGAAAGCGGCAGAAAATATCAGTTATTCCGTGTATGGCACACCGATGGAGTCTACCACGTATAAGTTTGCAAAATGTCTGAAAAAGAGATTTGGTATTATCGAGGGAGTTACAGATAAAAACTATATTACAAACAGCTATCACGTACATGTAACAGAAGAAATCAACGCATTCGATAAGCTGAAATTCGAGTCGGATTTCCAGAAGCTGTCTCCGGGCGGAGCGATCAGCTATGTGGAAGTTCCGAATATGCAGGACAATATTCCGGCGGTGCTTTCTGTTATGCAGTTCATTTACAACAACATTATGTATGCAGAACTGAATACAAAGAGCGATTATTGTGAGTGCTGCGGATACAGTGGTGAGATTTTGATTAAGGAGGACGAATCAGGAAAATTAATCTGGGAGTGTCCAAACTGTGGAAATCAGAATCAGGATAAAATGTCTGTGGCAAGAAGAACTTGTGGATATATCGGAACTCAGTTCTGGAATCAGGGAAGAACACAGGAAATTAAAGACAGAGTGCTGCATTTGTAAAAGGAAATAGTAGCAATAAATATGAGAGAAACCAGATGGTTGACTTGGTGCAGCAATCTGGTTTCCTTTTTTCGTTTATAAAGAATTACTATGTGATCTTCCTATGTGAATTTCCAGTGTTTCTCCATAATTTTTCGGGCTTCGTCTTCGGTAAGCTGGTATTTTTCCTTTATTCTGGAGCAGGTGTCTTGGTAATTAAGTCCCACCTCCTGGCAAGTTTCAATTGTAGCCTGATGCAGTCCTTCGGCTTTACCCAGCCGTAAGCCCTCAGATTTTCCGAGCTGTAATCCTTCAGACCTGCCAAGCCTTAACCCTTCGGTTCGGCCTCTTAAATCCGCCTCTTTTAGTTCTTCGGCAAATAATTCATTCAATGCGTCACACATTTTCTTCTCCACCTCCATTTGTTCCCAGTTCGCGCGTGTGATCAAGTTCATCACCGCGGAATAATCTTTTGACGTCCTGTGCTTTTCGTAATTAGACATCAGTGTACGTATTTCTTCTCCGGCTTTTAAGTTATTCCTCAATGACTGGAGCCAGTAGTTTTCGTCTTTGTCCAGCTTCGGTAGACACAAAAACTGCATGGGAATGAAGTCGCCTTTTAGATAATAAATGCCTTCGTGCTGATATTCAATCTCTATGTTTCTTGTTTCCTTTAAATGTTGGAATAATTCTTTTGGATAATGACTGCTGGCAAAGGTGATGGTCAAGTCTTCCGGCGCAATCTCTCGGATATTGTCTGTATTGGATTGATAAAAGCAGGTATATCCGTACACTTTGTAAAAATCATTGACACTCAGATGATCTTTCGGAGATTTATATTCGATAATGTTATGTCCGCGAAAGATCTTTCCGATTTTCTTCTTTATGGCAATACTTTTTTGTTTTTTTATGACAAGCACATCAATCTGCGGCGGCTTCTTACTCAAGAGGTATTCCTCGCGCATATCAAGATACTGCATCTCATCGCCCAAGGTGATACGAAGCGCTGCTGAAAAAGCAGGATGCCATTGTAACCTTTCATTTTTCATTTGTTCTCCTTATAGTATAATATGATTGTTTTTCTGTGTGCAACTGTTGTCTGCATATTTTTGAGAATTAAGAACTACATTAAAAAATCATTGGAATCACCGCCCCGATTTGTATTGAATAAGCTTTGTGAATACACCCTGAAAACAGGGAAAAGATAAATATGAAATACTCCTGCACAGATGGGACGAAGTGTCCCTGCAAGGATAAGATTAATGTATCATTTTCAGGTTGCCATTGCAATGAAAATTTTGTCTGCATCAGGTGGAATTGAATCTCTAAAAATGTTATACTAAGTTCAATTTATAGAAGAAAACAGAATGATGGAATAGAACAAATAAAATAACAAAAAGGGTGATTAAATTATGAATTATGGAAATATAAAAGAATATGATATTGCCAATGGCGAGGGTGTGCGGATCAGCCTCTTTGTATCTGGCTGCCGTCATCATTGTAAGGGCTGTTTTAATGCAGAGACATGGGATTTTAATTTTGGACAGCCATATACGAAGGAAGTGGAAGACAAAATTATAGAGCTGCTGAAGCCTACGTATGTACAGGGCTTTTCCCTTTTGGGGGGAGAACCGTTTGAGCCGGAAAATCAAGTGGAATTGGTGAGCCTTCTTCGAAGGATCAAAGAGACTTATCCGGCGAAGGATATCTGGTGTTATACAGGATATCTCTATGACGTTGACCTGCCGGAAGGGGGCAAGGTGCATACGGATGTGACAGAAGAAATGCTGTCCTATATTGATGTGCTGGTTGATGGAGAATTTGTGCAGGAAAAGAAGGACATTACGCTCAAATTTAGAGGCAGCAGTAACCAACGGGTGTTGAGATTAGAAAATGGTAAGGTAGTGGAACATTTATTTGACTCTTAAATGAAGGAGGCGCGACTTATGAATCCAGTATACGAAAAGTTATTAAAATGCTATGAATCTATGAAGGAGGAGATTCCATTTCGTCCGAAGATTGCGTTGATTTTAGGCTCCGGTCTTGGGGATTATGGTGAGGAGATCCGCGTTGAGAAAACAATTTCCTATCATGATATCGAAGGTTTTCCGGTGTCTACCGTTCCGGGGCATAAAGGAAGATTTCTCTTTGGATATGTGGAAAATGTTCCGGTAGTGATCATGCAGGGAAGAGTACATTATTATGAAGGTTATTCTATGACGGATGTTGTGCTTCCGGTTCGGCTTATGAAGCTGATGGGCGCAGAAGTGCTGTTTCTTACAAATGCGTCAGGCGGCGTAAATTATGATTTTTCCGCGGGAGATTTCATGCTGATTCAAGATCAGATTGCGGATTTTGTTCCTTCACCGCTTATTGGGGAGAATATAGAAGAGTTGGGACCGAGATTTTGCGATATGTCTGAGGTTTATGATAAGTATCTTCGAAAGATCATCAAAGATACTGCAAAGAAACTGAATATTCCACTAAAAGAAGGGGTCTATATCCAGCTTACCGGACCTAATTTTGAGACTCCGGCAGAAGTCCGTATGTGTCGTATATTGGGAGCGGATGCTGTGGGCATGAGTACTGCCTGTGAAGGAATCGCAGCGAACCATATGGGCATGAAGATCTGCGGTATTTCCTGTATATCTAATCTTGCATGTGGGATGACGGAAGAGCCGTTAAGCCATGAGGAGGTGCAGGCGACTGCGGATCGGGTAGCGCCTTTATTTAAGAAGCTGATTACAGCTTCGATCGTAAAGATAGCGGAAAATCTGTAAATCGCACGGGAAAGGCGGGGAGCAGAATGAAGATCAGAATTTATAATGCGAAGATTCTTACAATGGAAGAATGCGAAGGCATTTTCGAGGGCGAGGTTCGGATTGAAGAAAATCGAATTGTGTATGTGGGAATCAGCGGAAGTTTCGATGGTGAGGCAGAGCATACGGAGTGGGACAGAGAAATCGATGCCAAGGGGAATCTGGTAATGCCTGGTTTTAAAAATGCACATACACATTCGGGAATGACATTTCTGCGGTCGTATGCGGACGATCTTCCGCTTAACGAATGGCTGAATGAACAAGTATTTCCGATGGAAGCAAAGCTTACAGAGGAAGATATCTATCATTTGTCGAAGCTTGCGATCATGGAATATTTAACCAGTGGAATTACTGCGAATTTTGATATGTATCTTGTGCCGGATGCCATTGCGGAAGCATCTAAGGATTGCGGTTTTCGTACGGTGATTGCAGGAGCGTTAAATGATTTTACACAATCTCCGAAGCAGCTTTCTGATTGGTATGAAAAGTATAATCACGACCATGAACTCATATCCTTTCAACTTGGTTTCCATGCGGAGTATACAACTTCGGAAAAACTACTGAAAGAAGTGGCTTCGCTGGCGCAGAATTATCAAGCTCCGGTCTATACACATAATTCTGAGACCATAAGAGAAGTGGCGGAATGTAAAGGGCGGACCGGTATGACGCCGACCGCATATTTAGACAGCCTTGGGATGTTCGAATATGGAGGTGGAGGATATCACGGGGTATATTTGACAGAAGAAGATATGGACATTTTTGAGAAGCATAAACTTTCCGTGGTGACGAATCCTACGTCTAATATGAAGCTTGCAAGTGGAATTGCGCCTATTGCAAGGCTTATGGAGAGAGGGATCAACCTTGCGATCGGAACAGACGGACCGGCAAGCAATAACTGTCTGGATATGTTTCGAGAAATGTTTCTTGTGACGGGACTTGCGAAGCTTAGAGAGAAGGATGCGGCAGCAGTGGACGCAGACGAGGTGCTTCGCATGGCGACAGTTGGCGGAGCGAAAGCAATGGGGCTTGAGGAATGCGATACGCTGAAAGCTGGAAAACTTGCAGATCTTATTATGATCGATCTTCATCAGCCGAATATGCAGCCGCTTAACAATATTTCAAAAAATCTGGTGTATAGCGGAAGCAAACAGAATGTGATACTTACTATGGTAAATGGAAACATTTTATACGAAGCAGGAGAGTTTCATGTGGGCGATAAGCCGGAAGAGATTTATAATAAGGCGAATCGGATTATAGAGCGGATGAGAAGAGTAGAGTGTTCATAAATACAATCAGGGACGGGTTTTTGACCCGTCCCTGATTCTTGTTAAGGAAAGTTTTTATCTCCACAGGATTTCGCAAGGTTCTAATGTAATGGTCTCGCAGTTGCCTTCACCATCGTAGAACTTGGTAGTCTGTGTCTCGTTTGAGTTGTTTAAGATTGCGTATTTTCCGCTTTCCGGATAAGCGTTTACTTCACAGTTTAAGTTGTCAGCGTACCAGATATGGTAACGGTCTTCTTTGCTTGATGCATAGAACATTGCGCGCATGAGAAGTCTTGTGTTCTCATAGCTGTATGGCAGACCGGAGATGTAGACGCCGCGGCCTTTTCCGTAAGCATTTGCCGCCATATGTACTTCGTTATTGGAATATTCGATAATCTCTGTTGCAGCGCTCAGAGCATAAATATCGTGTTTGCTCTCGCCGAAATCAAAGTCCAAATTTCTGTCTTCTGTGATGAAATGTGAATCTAATGCAGTCTTGAAATATTTGTCGGTAGATAACGTGAAACCAAGCTCTTTATCTACACCAAGGATATCAGCAAGCTGGAAGAATCTTCCGCCGTGATGTACTGCGGTCGGATCACCGACACCTACGAAACCGCCGCCGTTATATACCCACTGGCGAATGGTTGTCACAAGCTTTTCATCCAGCCATTCTTCGCCGCCGGAGAAAGCAGTTCCTGCATCCCCTGCATTGATGATGACATCAATGTCAGCCGGAACGCCATTTTCACGGATTTCGTCAAAGCTTAAGAACTGTACGTCTACCGCAGCACCACTTAAAGATTCCAGAATGCCGAAGTAAGAGTAAGTCTGCTTATACCATAATGCGTGCGCCACCATATAAGGCTGCCAAGAACGGATTTTTCCCCAGGAATTCAGAATACCGACTTTCAGTCCGCAGTATGCTTTTTTGCCTTTTACATTGTCGTAAATGAGGCGGAACTCGTCGGTTACTTTCTCAATATAGTCTACAAATTTCGGAAATTTGTAAGCAAGGCTTAAATATCCGCCGTATCCGATTCTGTCCACAGGATTTCTCATCAGAGCACGTCTTGCGCTGAGCCAGTTGTCAATGGCTTCGATACAAGGATCGTTTCCTTCGTAGAATGTATCCGGGAAGAAATATGGGAGGAAACGACCTTCTGTATATTTTACACCCGGAATGTCAGAGATCAGACGAAGAGTAGCGCCGCCGCCGACACTACCTACAACTGCGTCCAGTCCGATATCTTCAAAATACGGTCCGTAAGGCTCGGTTCCGATCCAGTTATCGCCTAAGAACATCATCGCTTCACGTCCGGCTTCGTGTGTGATCTCTACAAGCTCTTTTGCCTTTTTCGCAACGAAACGCTGAATGAAGTCCATGTAGTCGCGGTATGCACGGGTAGGTACGCGGAAGGTAGAGTTGTAGTAACCGTTATCTACAATATCTTCCGGACGAAGGGCGTATCCGTATTCCTGTTCGAATTCTTCCAACGCCTTGATGGAAACCGTTGCTCCGTATCCAAACCAGTCTACGAATTTCTCTTTTGCCTGATCGTTGAATACCAGTGTGAAATGATAGAAAAATGTGGTAAATCTTACAACATCTGTGTCCGGGTTGTCAATAAGCCACTGCTTTAAATAGTCCTTTGCAAATGCGCCGGAGTTTGCCTGACGCACATCAAATGGAATATCGTGAGGTTTATCACCCCAGTTATTTGTGATGTGGTTGTACATCTGAGTAGGATCCCAGATCGCATATACGAAGAAAGAAACTGTGTACTCATGGAAAGGAGCTGCATCCTTAATTGTTACAAGATCTTTTTCCTGATCTACTTCCCAACAGGAAACCGGTACAACTTCCCCTGTAGTACGGTCGATGACTTCCCACCATTTTTTCGGATTGTGTACATAGTCAGCGACTACCTGCTCTCTGTAATAGCCATCAAGAAAATCAATGGTCACAGTATCTTCTGTTGCTACATTATGCTTAGACATAAGAAGCATTTGCTGGCATTCATCCATATGCTCCTGCGCGAATTCATTGTGTCCTCTCGCAACAAAATAAGTAGTATAAATCTTGGCGTCCAGTGCTTTTGTAGCGGCGTCAAGTTTTGTTCCGTCACTGTCACGCAGAGCGTCAGCTCCCCATCGGTCCAGCATTTCTTTTGTCTCGTTTAAAAAATTAGATTCACTTGGTAAAGTAACTCTTCCTTTTGTTTTTGACATAATAATCTCCTTTCCGCAAGGTCGTTGCCCGCATTTTGCGAAATGAGTTCGGGCGTTCGGACCTTTTTGGTACTGTCCATAAAGTATTATCTATAAAAATAGTTATAAGTTGAGTATATGGAATTGCGCCGGATAATTCAATAGCACGATTGGTTACTTTTTTTGCACGATTGTAAATCTTACATGATTGTAAACCTTGTCTTTTTTTTTGATTTTTGGTATATTTGTAAGAAAGAGGGGGTGCGTAGTATGAGAATAGAAGTACCAGTAATCGAAAGTGCTGATGAATTAGAGAAAGTGCAGCCGTTTTTTGTGGAGCATCTTCTGTGGGGGACAAAGCAAATACCGGAGACGTATGGATATCTTGGTTTTGTACCGTCTGACGGATTCTACTTAAAGATGGTGTGTAAGGAGAAAGATCCTCTCCGCGTTTATGAGAAGAATCAAGATCCTGTATATCGAGACAGTGCGATGGAGGCTTTTTTTCAGTTTGATTCTGAGAGAGAGCGAAATACGAATGCGCTGTATTTGAATTTAGAAGTGAATGCGAATGGTGCGCTTCGTGCGGAATATGGAGAAGAGCGTATCTATCGGACATATTTTACGCCGGAGGAGATGGAAAAATTCGACTGCAAAACTACGATCGACGAAGAGTCGTGGAGTATGAAACTACATTTGCCGATTGCGATTCTGGAGAAGATTTACGGACCGCTTCATTTGGATGTAGGCAGCAGCTTCTGGTGTAATTTCTACAAAATATCCGAAGCGGCAGAGATTGAACATTATGCGTCCTATGCGCCGATTCGGACCGAGATTCCGAGCTTTCATCTGCCGGAGTTCTTTGCAACTGCCGACGTTGTAGAAGCATAAATTATATTTTTATATCTTAAGGAGGATATCAAATGCAGATTTACAGAGCAAAAGATTATGAAGACATGAGCAAAAAGGCGGCAAACATCATTGCGTCGCAGATAGTTTTAAAACCGGACTGTGTGCTTGGACTGGCAACAGGTTCTACGCCGATCGGAGCGTATAAAAATCTGGTGGAGAAATATGAGCAGGGAGATTTGGATTTTTCACAGGTGACAACTGTGAATCTTGATGAGTATAAAGGACTTCCAAGAGAAAATGATCAGAGCTATTATTATTTTATGCATGACAACCTTTTCGATCATGTTAATGTGAAGCCGGAAAATACACATCTTCCGGATGGAACAAAAGAAGATTCGGATGAGGAATGTGCAAGATACGAAGAATTGATCCGCACTCTTGGTGGTCAGGATCTTCAGCTTCTGGGACTTGGACATAATGGACATATTGGATTTAATGAGCCGGATGCAATCTTTGAGAAAGCAACACACTGTGTAGATCTTCAAGAAAGCACAATCGAGGCAAACAAGAGATTTTTCGCTTCTGCGGATGATGTGCCGAAACAGGCTTACACAATGGGAATCGGAACGATCATGCAGGCAAAGAAGATCTTAGTAGTAGTAAGTGGAGAAGATAAAGCGGACACAGTTGCGAAAGCATTCTTCGGACCGGTGACACCGGAAGTTCCGGCTTCTATCTTACAGTTCCACAAAGATGTGATTCTTGTGGCAGACGAAGCAGCGTTATCAAAGGTTCCAAGATAATATAGAGCGATATTAATTCGAGCCGCATATTAATATGCGGCTCGCAGACTGTAGATAAAGTTGGTGGTGTCTTGAATAAAATAGAAATTTTAAAAAAAGTAATTGAAAATAATGGTGGCATTGCAAAAACTTCAGATTTTGTCGCTAACGGGATAAATAAATACGAAGTTGCAGCTTTCTGTAAAGAAGGGTTCATTGAAAGGATTCGTAGAGGTTTTTATCAGCTTCGACAGAGTAATACTCTATCAGAGGAGCGTTTAATACGAGAACTTCTTCACCAAGGAATTGTTTGTGTGGAATCTGCTTTGTTCCATTATGGATATAGTGATTTTTCTCCTCGTGAATGGTCGATTGCAGTACCGAGAACAGCGACCCGTGCGGTAAAGAACATAGAAGAATTCCCGGTGAAGGCGTACTATATTCAAAAAGATTTTTTGGATATAGGTAAGTCTACAAGTGATTTTAATGGTGTAATATTACCTGTGTATGACCGTGAACGAACAATTTGCGATTGCTTTAAATACCGCACAAAGTTAGACAACGAAATTTTTAATAAGGCTGTCAATGCGTATGCTGCTGATGAAAAAAAGAATCTTGCAAACTTGTCAGGGTATGCCAAGCAAATGAAGCTTTACACAAAGGTTTTGAATGTAATGGAGGTGTTGCTTAATGGCTGATATAGCGGTATCTGCGCTTACACGACTTAAAAACAAGGCAAAAGAGAGTGGAAGAAGCTATCAACTCTGTCTACAGCTTTTCTGCCAAGAGGAGTTTTTGCGTCGTTTGGAAAAGTCAAAATATGCTGAAAATCTTGTGCTGAAAGGAGGCTTGTTCCTTTATTCTCTTACTAACTTTGATAGCCGGGTAACGGTTGATGTAGATTTTATGCTTCGGCAAATGCCTAATACACCAGAACGGTTGAAGGGGATTCTTGAGGAAATTATTGCGATTTAGACGGGCAATGATTTTGTGACCTTTGAGATAACAGATGTTGCGCCTATTGCTGTAGCGAAGAAATATGCAGGGATAGGTGCATCAATAGTTGCTCGTTTTAAAAATACTCGTACACCGTTTAGCATTGACTTTGGCATTGGAGATGTTATTGTGCCGAAGCAGGAAAAAAGAACAGTTCCTACTCAACTTGACGATTTTATCGCACCCACAGTTAATACTTATTCCATCGAAACGACTGTTGCTGAGAAAATTGATGCAATACTTAGTTTGATGGAATTTTCCAGCCGTATGAAGGACTATTATGATATTTATTACGTTGCCAATCATTTTGATTTTAACGGTAAAGTGCTGACCGAAGCGCTCAGAAAAACTTTTGTGAACCGTGAACACAATTCAATAGAAGTCTTTTTGACAAAACCGTTTACTGCCGCGGTTGGAGGCAAAGAATTTACTGAAAAATGGTTTGCTGCTAAGGGTGAGTGGATGTAAGAAAGACAGTGTAAAAAGCATGCCTGCTTTTCGCGCTGTCTTTTCTTCGAAATCTTCTATTTCTCTTCAAAACTTCCATCTGCCACAGCTTTTACAGAAGAGGCGTATTCCGACGGTGTCATTCCCGTGATTCTCTTAAACTGCCTTGAAAAATAATGAATGGATGTATAGCCCAGTTGTTCTGCGATCTGGGTGAAATTCATATGTCTTGTGCGGATTAGTTCTTTGGAAGCGTTAATTTTGAGTGTGGAAAAATATTCAATAATGCCAAGATTACACTGTTCCTTAAAAATCTTCTGAAGTTGAGATCGCCCCACTAGATTATCCCGACAGATCTGTTCGATACTGATGTGTTCGTTAATGTGATTCTCCAAATATGCGTTTACGCGGTTGAAAATTTCGATATCACCTTTGTTTTTTGTGGCTTTAAAAGGTTCTGTTTTCAGCGCGGATTTGCCGAGGACAAGCGGACTTTGGTATTTTCGTATCAAATGAATCAGCATATTTTCCAAAAAGAGGCGGATTAATTGCTCTGAGCCTGCCGGAGCGTCAGATTTTAACGGCATGTTCTGGAGATAAGGATCGTCCAACCGGCAGTTAAATAATTTCCTTGCTTCTATTATAATGTCTGCAAGAAGATAATGAATATTTTCGTCGATATTCAAAGCCTTTCTCTTGAAAAATTCCATAGCGGGACTTTTGCAGCTGAAAGAAGCAACAATGAGGTTGGGGGCAATGCCGCCTACTGCCTTCACGTTGTGAAATTCATTTGGCTGGTGGAACAGGATTTCCCCCTTCTTTAATACGGTGGAAGTTTTACCGGCAGTTACGCCGACTTCGCCCTTATCCACATAGATGAATTCCCAAAAATCGTGAGCTTCTCCCTCGAAAGAAAAATCACTCATATATTCAAAGTAATGAATACTGTAAATCCGCTCAATTGAAATAATATTATTTGGTTCAATACCTCTGTATCCCATAAGACTCCTTTGTGATAGTTGTAGAAAAATGATGTCGTTTTTTGTTTAACTTTACCAATAGTATAACTCATTTCCGAGAGAAAAGCAAAATAAAAATGTAGATAGTGCAAATTAATGAATTTATAAGACAAAGCTTTTTGTGCAACATTGTACTATAATGCAAGTATGTAGAAAACATAATGTCATGAAAGAAATAGGAGGTAAAGCATTATGAAAAAGAAACTTGTAAGTATTCTTCTTTGTGCAACAATGGTAGCTGGTCTCGCAGTAGGCTGCGGTGGCAAGAAAGAAGAAGGCGGCGATAAGGGCGGAGACAAACTTGTATACTGGTCTATGTGGTCAGAAGAAGAGCCACAGGCTAAAGTTATCAAAGAAGCAATTGCTAAGTACACAGAAGACACAGGCGTTGAAGTTGACGTTCAGTTCAAAGGACGTAACGGACAGCGTGAAGGTCTTGAGCCGGCATTACAGGCGAAACAGCAGATCGACTTATTCGATGAAGATGTGAACCGTGTAAACGGATCTTGGGGATCATATCTTATGGACTTAGAAGAGCTTGCAGCAGACTATGAGAAAGAACATGCGAATGAGACGCTGTTCAAGATTGCTCGTACAGCAGGCGGCGGAACATTGAAATCTATTCCTTATCAGCCATCTATTTTCGGATTCTTCTATAACAAGACATTGTTTGCAAAAGCTGGTATCGAAGCAGTTCCAACAACATGGGCAGAATTTGATGCAGCATGTAAGAAATTAGTTGACGCAGGTATTACACCAATCACAGGAGATACAACATATCAGACATCTACACTTGGATATCACTTAGGACGTTACCTTGGGCAGGACGGAGTGAAAGCTCTTGTAAATGATCCTAAATGTGAAGATCCAGATGCAGTTAACTGGGATGATGAAAGAGTTCTCAAAGCATTAAAAGATTACGAAGACTTCGCAGCTAAGGGATATTTCTCTGACAAGATGGCTTCTAACGTATATCCAGACGGACAGAACAAAGAGTTCGCACCTGGCAATGCAGCAATCATCATCTGTGGTTCATGGCTTCCAAACGAGATCAAAGGCATGATCGCTGACGATCTTGAGTGGGGATACTTCAACTACCCGGCAGTAGAAGGCGGAACAGATGGCGCAGAAGCTAACAACATTGCAAATCAGGTATTTGCAATCAACAAAGATTCTAAGAAAGCTAAAGAAGCTATGGAACTTATCACATACATCACAACAGGTGAGTTTGATAAGAAGATGACAGAGGAAGCTCTCTGTATCCCAACTGACAAAGCAAATGCAGACGCATGGCCGGCAGAGCTTGCAGAAGTAAAACCAGGATTCGATTCTACTACTACATATTATGACTGGGCAGTAGGCGCTGAGAACAACGGTGACTTAACATCTGCTATGCAGGAAGGTTTCGTAAAACTCATGGTTGGCGATATGACAGCTGAAGAGCTTGTAAAAGAGTGTGCAGGAATCTGTGGAGAATAAGCAAGAAGAAAATAAGAAACACTTGGCTTAATTGAAAAGTGAAATTCTAAAATATGGTGGCATAAGCGTAAAGCGCTGCCACCATATTTTTTAAGTAAATGTAAGATTTAAAGGGGGAAAACCAATGAAGAAAAACAAAGGAATGATAGTTGGATTTCTGGCTCCGGCAGTGATCATCTTCCTGATCGTGTTCCTGTATCCGATTATCAGAACTGTGTTGATGAGCTTTTTCGATATTGAAAGTGTTACAGACTCCTTTGATACATGGACGTTTGTAGGCATTGAAAATTATATGAAATTGTTCAAAACTCCAATTTTTGTATTGGCAATGAAAAATATTTTTAAGATCTGGCTAATCGGTGGAATCATTGTTATGCTGTTATCTCTTTTGTTCGGAGTCATCTTAACAAGCGGTATCCGTGGCAAGAAATTTTTCCGTGCAGTTATCTATCTTCCAAATATTGTCAGCGCAGTAGCGCTTGCAACCATGTGGAGACAGTATGTATTTGCACCGGATTATGGACTTTTCGCAAAGTTCTTCCAGATGATCGGCGCGGATAAGTTAGCCCAGATGCAGTGGCTTGCACCGGAAAACTCATTCAAAGCGTTATTGATCGCATACTGTTTCGGTATGGTCGGTTACCACATGCTGATCTGGATGAGTGGTATTGAAAGAATCAGTCCGGACTTCTATGAGGCGGCTACCATTGACGGAGCAAACAAGATCCAGCAGTTCCGCTATATGACACTTCCTCTTTTGAAAGGTGTATTTAAGACAAATATTACTATGTGGACAGTAACAACATCTGCATTCTTCGTATGGTCACAGTTGTTCTCATCCGTAACAGCGAACAAAGCAACCATCGTACCGGTGCAGTATATGTATACACAGATCTTTGGAGCGGGCAATGCGGTGACAGATCGTAATGCAGGATATGCTGCAGCAATCGGTATTATCCTCTGCCTGTGCGTAGTTCTCATATTTACCGTATGTAATGCGTTACTCAAAGATGATGATTTGGAATTCTAGGAAGGAGGAGTAGTTGTGGATAAAGAAAGAGAAAAGAAAGTAAGAGAAAAAATTAACTGGAAAAAAGAAGCAAAACTCGCTCCTGGATATATCATCATTCTGCTGTGGGTAATTTTTACACTTGTGCTTCTTGGATGGATCGTTGCAGCCAGCTTGTCTACAACGAAAGAAATATTTGCCGGAGAAGTATTGAAATTCGGTTCCGGCTTACATCCTGAAAACTATGTTGCGGCATGGGGCTCCGGCGGTGTAGCAACATTCTTCATGAACTCTTTGGTATACTCCGTGATTTCCTGTGTGGCGCTGATCTTGATCTGTGCGCCTGCAGCATATGTGCTTGCAAGATATACATTCCTTGGAAATAAAATTATCCAGACAAGTTTTGTATCAGCTATGGGTGTTCCGATCACAATGATCGTGCTGCCACTGTTCTGCCTGGTAGCAAACATGGGTATTTTGAATGATGTATTTGCAAGTAAGGCAACATTGATCTTCTTGTATATCGGTATCAATATTCCATATACAACGATCTTCCTTCTGACCTTCTTCGCAAACCTGTCTCGTACATACGAAGAAGCGGCAGCGATCGACGGATGTCCTCCGACGAAGACATTCTGGAAGATTATGTTCCCAATGGCTCAGTCAGGACTTGTTACAGTAACGATTTTTAACTTTATCAATATTTGGAATGAATATTTCCTGTCATTGATCTTTGCAAACAGCGATCAGCTTCGTCCTGTAGCGGTAGGTCTGTACGGAATGATCCAGTCCATGCAGTACACAGGAAACTGGTCTGGTCTTTTTGCAGCAGTAGTAATTGTATTCCTGCCGACATTTATCCTGTACCTCTTCCTGTCAGAGAAGATTATCGGTGGTGTAACAGGCGGTATCAAGGGATAGTAAGACTTACATTTCAGACATTTAACTTTGAGGTATATATTTAGGAGGTAGAGCAATGAATAAACCAGTATTGGTGATCATGGCGGCTGGTATGGGAAGTCGTTATGGCGGTTTAAAACAGATTGATCCCATCGATGAAGAAGGACATATTATTATGGACTTTTCTATGTTCGACGCAAAGAGAGCCGGATTTGAGAAAGTAATCTTTATTATCAAGAGAGAAAATGAGGCAGATTTTAAGGCAGCAGTAGGCGATCGTATGGCAGAATACATGGATGTATCTTATGCATTCCAGGAGCTGTCTAACATTCCGGATGGCTATGAAGTTCCGGAAGGCCGCGTGAAACCGTGGGGAACTGCACATGCGGTTTTGAGTTGTATCGATCAGATCGATGGACCTTTTGCGGTGATCAATGCAGACGATTATTATGGTGTTGAAGCATTCAAATTAATCTATGACTATCTGGAGTCTCATCCGGATGATGACAAATACCGTTACACGATGGTGGGCTACTACCTTGGAAATACAGTAACGGATAATGGTCACGTTGCACGTGGAATCTGCACAATGGATGAAAACGGGAAGCTTGTGAAGATTGAAGAGAGAACGCAGATCGAGAAACGTGATGGGGGAATCGCGTTTACAGAAGATGGCGGCGAAACATGGACAAATGTTTCTGAAAAAGCAGTTGTGTCCATGAATATGTGGGGATTTACAAAGAGCATCCTTACAGAGATCAGAGATGGCTTCCCTGCGTTCCTTGACAAAGGATTAAAGGAAAATCCAATGAAATGTGAATATTTCCTTCCGTCTGTTGTCAGCGATCTTCTAGGTGAAGATAAGGCAACGGTTGCAGTGCTTGAGTCTGCGGATAAATGGCATGGCGTGACGTACAAAGAAGATAAGCCGGTAGTAATGGCTGCAGTGAAGAAGATGAAAGAGGATGGAATTTATCCAAAACATCTGTGGGAGGGAAAATAATGATTCAGGTGACACAGGAACAAAAAATGGAAGTAATCAATCATTATCAATTTACAGGTGAATTGCTTTCGCAGGAGCCATACGGAAGCGGTCATATCAATGACACATTTCTTCTGGTATATGACATTGAGAGAATGGGACGTATGAAGGTGATCCTTCAGAGAATGAATAAAGATATTTTCACGAAGCCGGAAGAGCTTATGGAAAATGTGGTTGGAGTTACGTCTTATTTGAGAGAACGGATTATAGAAAATGGCGGAGATCCGGAACGGGAGACACTGAACGTGATCCCGACACCGGATGGAGCCATGTTTTACAAAGATTCCAAGGGTGATTACTGGAGAGCGTATAAGTTCATTACAGATGCTCTTGGATATGACAAGGTAGAAAATCCGGATGATTTCTATCAGAGTGCAGTTTCTTTCGGTAATTTCCAGCGCTTGCTGGCTGATTATCCGGCGGAGACACTCCACGAGACCATCAAAGGTTTCCATGACACAAAGGCACGTTTTCAAGTGTTTAAAGAAGTTGTGGCAGCCGATGTGATGGGAAGAGCGAAAGATGTGGAGAAAGAGATTCAGTTCGTACTGGATCGTGAAGAGATTGCGGATTATTTCTGTGATCTTTTGGCAAAAGGGGAATTGCCGCTTCGCGTAACGCATAACGATACCAAATTAAATAATATTATGATTGACAATCGGACGAGAAAAGGAATCTGTGTCATTGATCTTGATACGGTTATGCCGGGACTTGCCATGAATGATTTCGGTGATTCCATCCGCTTCGGGGCAAGTACAGCCGCAGAGGATGAGAAGGATCTGTCAAAGGTATCCTGCAGCATGGAGCTCTTTGATCTCTACGCAAAAGGATATATTGAGGGATGCGCCGGAAGACTTACCAGAAAAGAGATAGAGCTTATGCCGATGGGGGCAAAGACAATGACCTTTGAGTGTGGTATGCGTTTCCTCACAGATTACCTTCAGGGAGATACTTATTTTAAAGTTCACAGAGAAGGACACAATCTGGACAGATGCAGAACTCAGTTTAAACTGGTTGAGGATATGGAGCAAAAGTGGTATACTATGCAGGGAATTGTCAAAAAATACAGCGATAATTAATGGAGGTAGAAAGATGGCAAAAATATTGATTACAGGCGGCGCCGGCTATATCGGAAGCCACACAGCACTGGAGCTTTTGAATAAGGGGTATGAGGTTGTCGTTTATGATAATCTCAGTAACTCTTCTCAGGAGTCCTTAAGACGTGTAGAAGAACTTACCGGTAAGAAGGTTGCATTTTATGAAGGAGATATTCTGGATAAAGAAGCGCTTACTGCAATGTTCAAGGCGGAAAATGTAGATGCAGTCATTCACTGTGCAGCTTTGAAAGCAGTTGGAGAGTCTGTGCAAAAACCATTGGAATACTATCATAATAATATTACAGGAACACTTTCTCTTATGGGAGTCATGGATGAAGTTGGTGTGAAGAATATTGTATTCAGTTCTTCCGCTACGGTATACGGAAGTCCGGAAGAAATGCCGATCACAGAGGCTTGCCCAAAGGGAGCATGTACCAATCCTTACGGATGGACAAAGTCTATGATGGAACAGATCATGACAGACGTTCAGAAAGCAAAACCGGATTGGAATGTAATCCTGTTACGTTACTTCAACCCGGTTGGAGCGCATAAGAGCGGACGTATCGGAGAAGACCCGAAGGGAATTCCGAACAACTTAATGCCTTATATTTCACAGGTGGCAGTAGGAAAGCTTGAGAAGCTTGGTGTATTCGGTGATGATTATGATACACCGGACGGAACAGGCGTACGTGATTACATCCATGTAGTAGACTTGGCAGTTGGTCATGTAAAAGCAATCGACTACATCTTCACAAACCCGGGATTAGATGTGATCAACCTTGGAACAGGTGTGGGATATTCCGTACTTGATATGGTGAAAGCATTTGGCAAAGCTTGCGGAAAAGAGATTCCATATGAGATCAAACCAAGACGTGAAGGCGATATCGCAATGTGCTACGCAGATCCGGCTAAAGCATTAAAGGTACTCGGTTGGAAGGCAGAGCGTGGCTTAGACGAAATGTGCGAAGACACATGGAGATGGCAGTCACAGAATCCTAAGGGATACAACGAATAAGAAATCTTAATAAGAAAAAGCACAGAGGGACGTTTTTCTCCTGAGCATGGTACATGGCTTTGCTTTGTACCAGCGGAAGGAGAGGGGCGTCCCTAATTCGTGTACTCGCGGAAGAGAGGGGGTGTCCCCAAATTATGTCCCCAATTTATGCTCTTTTATTTTCACCGGAAAAGTGTTATAATAGCTTCGTATATCTTAAAACTGTAACTGTTTTGAAGAGGTAGAGAAGTTATGAAAGAGAAACAGAAAATTCGAGTAAAAGGACAACTTCGTACATATATGCAGTGGCCGGCTATTCTTGGGATATTCTTGATTGGCATGAATGTCTGGATTTACAGAATGGATCACAAAGCCGGGCTTGTGATGTCCGCATTTGTACTTCTGTATATTATCATGGCGGTACTCCTATATGTGTATACAAGAACCATGCTGATGAAAGAATTGGTGGAGTTTGCCACGCAGTACGGGATTGTGCAGAATACGCTGTTGAAAGAATTGGCAGTTCCCTATGCGATTCTTCTGGATGACGGAAAAGTAATATGGATGAATAACCAGTTTCTCAAGATTCTGGGCGGTAAAATCAAAGGTGACGCTTATTTGAGTAAATATTTGCCGGAGTTGAACCGTTCGGTTTTTCCTCAAGAAGAAAATGATATTGTCCATATGGACGTATACTATAATGAGAGACAGTATCAGGCAGAACTCAGAAAGGTGTCTGTAGAAGGCTTTTCAGAGACAGAGCGCTTGATGGAAATGCCCGAGGAAAAAGAATATTTTATTGCCGTTTATCTTCAGGATGTTACAGAATTAAATCAGTATATCAAAGCAAATGAAGAACAGCGGCTTGTAGCAGGACTTATTTATATTGATAACTATGATGAGATTATTGACAGTGTAGAGGAAGTTCGCCAATCACTTCTTGTCGCGCTTGTAGATCGGAAGATCAATCAATACATTGCAAAAGCAAATGGTATTGTCAAAAAGATGGAAACGGACAAATATTTTATTGCCGTTCAGAAACAGCATTTTAAACAGTTAGAGGAAGATAAGTTTTCTCTTCTTGAAGGAGTGAAAACAGTAAATATCGGAAATAAGATACCGGCAACGATCAGTATGGGCTTCGGTCTCAGTGAAGAATCTTACGCACAGAGCTATAACTATGCGCGCGTAGCAATTGATTTATCGCTGGCACGAGGTGGTGACCAGGCGGTTATTAAGGACAGTCAGGGAATCACTTATTATGGAGGTAAGAGGGAACAGACCTCCAAGAATACACGTGTGAAAGCCCGTGTAAAGGCAGAGGCGCTCAGAGAATTTATCACGATCAAAGACAAGATCTTTGTTATGGGACATAAATTTGCGGATGCGGATTCTTTCGGAGCGGCGGTAGGTATTTGCCGTGCGGCAGAGGCGCTTGAGAAGAAAGCGTATATTGTGATCGATGAGATCTCGGCATCTTTAAAACCGCTGTATCTCTCCTATGCGGAGAATCCAGAATATGGTGAGAAAATGTTCCTGAAGCCGCAGGAAGTGCTGAAAATTGCGGATGAGAACTCGATGGTTGTTGTGGTGGATACAAACCGTCCGAAGATGACGGAATGTGAAGAATTGTTATCAATTGCAAGAACCATTGTAGTGCTGGATCATCACAGACAGAGCAGTGATAATATCGAAAATGCGCTGTTGTCCTACATCGAACCATACGCTTCCTCATCCTGTGAAATGGTTGCGGAAATCTTGCAATATATTGTGGATGACATCGAGATTCCGGATCTGGAGGCGAGCAGTCTCTATGCCGGCATTATGATTGATACAAATAATTTCGTTAATAAGGCTGGTGTTCGTACCTTTGAAGCTGCTGCGTTTTTAAGAAGATGTGGTGCAAATATTACGCAGGTTCGCAAAATGTTCAGAGATGATATGGCTTCCTATCAGGCAAAGGCAGAGATTATCAGCAGTGTGGAAGTATATCAGGAGAAGTTTGCCATTGCCAGAGGAGAAAATCTGGATATTGAGAGCCCGACGATCGTAGGGGCACAGGCTGCAAACGATCTGTTGGACATCAATGCGGTGAAGGCGTCCTTTGTTCTTACGAATTATAATGGCAGAATCTATATCAGTGCCAGATCTATCGATGAAGTGAACGTGCAGATTATCATGGAACGTCTTGGAGGAGGCGGACATATGAACGCTTCCGGCGCACAGTTTGAACATACGGATATGGAACGAGCGGTAGAAGACCTTAAGAAAGTAATAGACGAGATGGTAGAAGGAGGAGATATCTAATGAAGGTAATATTGACAGAAGACGTAAAATCTCTCGGAAAAAAAGGTGACATTGTAAATGTAAATGACGGATATGCAAGAAATTTCATTTTGAAAACAAATAAAGGTATTGAAGCAAATGCAAAAAACCTCAATGATCTGAAGCTTAAGAAAGCAAATGATGATAAAATTGCGCAGGAGCATTACGAGGCAGCAGTAGAGCTCGGCAAAAAGATTGAGGACGGAAAGATAGAAGTTTCTATTAAGACAGGAGAAGGCGGCAAAGCATTCGGAAGTGTGTCTTCTAAAGAAATCGCGCAGGAAGTAAAAGCGCAGATGAATCTTGAAATCGACAAGAAGAAAGTACAGTTGAAGGATGCGATCAAAGCACTCGGAACCTATGAAGTTCCGGTGAAGCTTCATCCGAAGGTGACAGCCAAACTGAAGGTTGTTGTAACAGAAGAGGCTTAGGAGGAAAAATCAATGGAAGAGGCACTCATTAAACGAGTTATGCCCCATAGTATAGAAGCAGAACAGTCCGTAGTCGGCGCTATGCTGATGGATAAGGACGCAATCCTTACGGCGGCAGAGATTGTCAGTGGGCAGGATTTTTATCAGACGGCTTATGGTGTGATCTTTGATTCTATGGTAGAACTTTTCAATGAAGGGAAACCGGTCGATCTGGTCACTTTGCAGGAGCGTCTGAAAGAGAAAGATGTTCCGCCGGAGATTGCCAGCCTTGAATTCGTAAGAGATCTGGTGTCTGCGGTACCTACTTCGGCAAATGTGAAATACTACGCGCAGATTGTGGCGGACAAGTCGATGCTTCGGAAACTGATTAAATTAAATGATGAGATATCGAATACCTGCTATGCGGGAAAAGAATCTCTGGAAGCTATTTTAGAAACCACAGAAAAATCAATGTTTCAGCTGTTGCAGCAGAGAAACACCGGTGAATATGTACCGATTCGTCAGGTCGTGTTAAATGCACTGGATAAAATTGAGAAAGCATCCAAGAGCAAGGGAACCGTTACCGGTATTCCGACCGGATTCATTGATCTGGATTACAAGTTGTCAGGGCTTCAGCCCTCAGATCTTATTCTTGTGGCGGCAAGACCATCTATGGGTAAAACTGCTTTTGTATTAAACATTGCGCAGTATGTGGCTTTTAAAAAGGACAGGGCGACGGCCATTTTCAGTCTGGAGATGTCGAAGGAGCAGCTGGTGAATCGATTGTTCTCGCTGGAGTCACAAGTCGATGCGCAGGCGCTTCGTACAGGTAACATGAAAGACTCTGACTGGGAGAAGTTGATTGAGGGCGCAGGAATTATAGGAAAGTCCAAGTTGATCATAGATGATACACCCGGAATCTCTGTGTCGGAGCTTCGTTCGAAATGCAGAAAATATAAATTGGAGCACGGGCTCGATCTTATTATCATTGACTATTTGCAGTTGATGACCGGAAGTGTGGGAAAACGTTCGGAGTCCAGACAACAGGAGATTTCCGAAATCTCCCGTTCGCTTAAAGGACTTGCCAGAGAGTTGAACGTTCCGGTAATTGCACTGTCACAGTTAAGCCGAGCGGTGGAATCAAGACCGGACAAACGTCCGATGCTTTCGGATCTTCGTGAATCGGGAGCCATCGAGCAGGATGCCGACGTGGTAATGTTTATTTACCGTGACGAATATTATAATAAAGATTCAGAATACAAGAAACAGGCAGAGATCATTATTGCAAAACAAAGAAACGGTCCTGTGGGGACCGTTCATCTGGCTTGGCTTGGTGAGTACACAAAATTTGCGAACTTAAGCCGGCAGGAATAACTTTTTAAATTTTTGAACTGGACCACATTCAGAAGCAGACTTTCGAAAAGATTGCTGTTGTCTGATCAGCTGGTCCAGTTTTTTGAATTCTTCCTCTTCTTGACGCTCTTTCGCGTCCAGTAAGAAAGACATTTCTTTGCTGAACATAGATAACAAGACTTCGTTATTGTTTTCCAGCATTCGTTTCATATGCAGCTGTTCCCGCGTTCTTTTAATATCGGGGATCAGCGCCTTTAATTCGGCAAAAGGTACTCCCTGTTCGTATAATTCTTTAATGCAGCCGTATAGCTTCATGTCATCTCTTGTCTCCCTTTTTAATTGTTCCAGTGCACTGCCCATAATAAAACCCCCTTATTATTTCGTAACTATTCGGATGTGCTTAAGTTATCACAGTTGAATAGTTGTTCTTGGCATGTCCAGAATAACATAAGGAACAGGCGAAATAAGTCAAAAGACGTCGCACATACGAAAAAAAGCATTGCATTCCGGAGAGGAAAGCAATGCTCTTCTTTTTCGTTTGATATATTAGCCCTGAGAGATAGCTCCTGTTGGACACTGAGCTGCACATGCACCACAGTCAACACAAGCATCAGCATCGATCTCATAATGATCTGCTCCCTGAGAAATAGCTCCTACTGGACATTCAGCTTCGCAAGCGCCACAGCTAACACATTCATCACTAATTACGTGTGCCATTGGTATGTACCTCCTTTTTGTGATTATAAGACTTCTGCCTTTATCTATCATAATACAAAAAATTAAGAAAAATTTCAACATTTTTTCACGAATATGGTGTATGATGTTTGATGTTAACAGTGAAAAGCAGAAATTGGAGTGATGAAAATGTTGAAGAAGAAACAATGGATTGCTGCCGCACTCTGTTTGTCCCTTGTATTTGGCGGATGTGCAGCAGGAGGAAATGAAGATAAAGAGGAAAAAACTTCCGAACAGACGGAAGAACAAGAGGCTCCCAAGAAGCCGACGTATCAGGCGAAACTTGATGTCATCGAACCGGCAGCTTATGGGAATGCGGAAGGCTTAAAGCTTGAAAAGGGTTCGTATATTTCCATTATCGGAAAAGGAGAAGAAGGACAATATTGGAAACAGGTGAAAAAAGGCGTTGATCAGGCTGCCAAAGATCTGAATGTACAGCTGGGCTATGAAGGTAAGGATAAGATCAAGGTTGTGTACAGCGCTCCGGCAGAGACAGACAATGTAGACGAACAGGTGAATCTTCTGGATGAAGAATTATCCCGCTATCCGGTGGCACTTGGGATTGCCATTGTAGATGAGAATGCCTGCGATGTCCAGTTTGATCTGGCGGCGGACAGTGAGATTCCGATCGTGGCATTTGATTCCGGCAGTGATTATCAGGGGTTAATGGCTACCGTGTCTACAAATAATTCGGAGAGTGCGCAGGTAGTGGCCGACAATCTTGGGAAGGAACTTGAGGGTGCCGGAGAGATTGTAGTTGTTGCCAATGATTCAAAATCAAAGAATAATAAAGAAAGAGTGAATGCATTTGCAGCGAAACTTCAGGAAAGCTATCCGGAGATTTCCGTCGTAGATACAGTATATTTGGATGCGTTGGATGGCTGGCAGGAGCAGATTGCGGCTGAAATTAATGCCGGAACCTACGCTTTAAGCGGAGAACCGACAGGCACAGCACTCTCGGAACAAACACAGGTTGAACCGAAAAGTATTACCGAAGGACAGGTGCTGGATTACGTGTTGAAAAAACATCCGAATCTGAAGGGTGTATATGGAACAAATCAAGTTGCAGTCAAAGCATTGGTTGACGGAATCGAACGTGGAAAACGGGAAGGCTTGACTGTTGTCGGCTATGATGCGGATGAAGAACAGCTTCAGATGTTGAAAGACGGAACGGTAGACGGACTTCTTGTGCAGAATCCGTTTGGCATGGGCTACGCATCCGTGATCGCAGCCGCAAGGGCTGCCATCGGAGCGGGGAATGAAGCTTATGTGAACACGGGCTATGTGTGGGTCACAAAAGACAATATGAAAAATGAAGAAGTCAAGCAGATGTTAGCTGAATAATTTAATTGCCAGAAGCACGAGTACAAATAAAATACTTGGTTTTACAATTTTAGCACCATTTGTCATGATAAGGCCGGCGCCGATATATCCGCCTGCCATATTGCATATAGCGGCGATAATTCCTAATAGAAAAAGCACTTGTCCGTTGAAGAGAAAGATACAAAGAGAAGTGATATTTGTGGTCAGATTAATGACTTTAGCCTGTGCGTTGGCAGTCTTAATGCTGAGCTTTGCAAACACTGTGAAAGCAATAATAAGGAAGGTTCCGGTTCCCGGTCCGTAAAAACCATCATACATCCCGATGATGAAAGCGGAAATGGATGCGGTCAGGTAAGTGCGTTTATCCAGCGTGATCTCGTCAGTGCCGGAGTCATTGAACAATTTCTTGTTTAAAACAAGGAAAACTGCGATCGGGAGAATTCCGGTCAAGATATAGATCATTATTTTCTCGGGAACCATAAGAGAAAGATTGGCACCGATGGAAGAGCCGATGATCGCGGCTATGACCGCCGGGACTGCGAGCCTGAAATTGACTAATCCTGCACGGATGAAACGCCAGGTTGCCAGAGAAGTTCCGCAGCAGGAAGATAATTTGTTAGTGGCAATGGCTGCATGAGCGGGAACACCGGCAATAAGGTAGGCAGGAAGAGAAATAAGACCTCCGCCACCGCCGATGGCGTCCACCATTCCAGCGAGAAACAAAAGGGGACAGATAATGAGAAAAGTCATTGGTGTTAGTTCCATATATATAAAGTCCTTTCGATAATGAAATTAGTCCGGTTCTTAACGGTAAACAAGACAAGTTAGATTATAGCGGTAAGAAAATAGGAAAGCAAGTTGTTTTAGAAGTTGCTTCTATGTTACAATAAAATTTGGAAAGAGAGATAGGAGGAAATAGAAAATGAACAGAGAGCAGGCACATGAGATTTTGATGAAATATATGAAGGGTGAAAATTATATTGTCCACTCTTATGCGGTAGAGGCGATTATGAAAGGTCTTGCCAAAAGACTTGCGCCGGGAGAAGAAGAATATTGGGGAATCGCAGGACTTCTTCATGATTTGGATGAAGAACAGTGCGACTGGCAGAATGATATGAGTGTACATGGACCTACGTCCGTAGAAATTCTGAAAAAAGAAGGTATTGATGATCCGGTGCTTTTCGAAGCAATCAAGGCACACAATCCTAAATGTGGAAAGAAGGCGAAGACGAAGATTGAATATGCGCTTCTGGCAGCAGATCCGATGAGTGGTTTTGTGAAAGCAGTTGCTCAGATTTACCCGGATAAGAAAATTGCAAGTGTGAAACATAAATCTGTGATGAAGCGTTTTAATGAGATGCGTTTTGCTGCGGGAGCGAACAGAGATTATATGGAGGCAATTGAATTTACAGGATTAAGCCTGGATGATCTTATTGATGTTGCACTGGAAGAGATGGGAGCGATCGCAGATACACTGGGATTGTAAGAGATAGGAGGAAGAACAAATGAAAACCACATTGGTAATTCTGGCGGCCGGGATCGGCTCCAGATACGGAGCGGGACTCAAACAGCTTGCAAAGATGGGACCCAACGGAGAGATTATTATGGATTATTCTATCTATGATGCGAAAGAAGCCGGTTTTGACAAAGTTGTCTTCATTATCCGCAAGGATATTGAAGAAGAATTCAAGGCGGTGATCGGTGACCGCATTGCTAAAGAGATGGAAGTTGCCTATGTATATCAGGAGATTTTCGATGTTCCATGTAAGTATCAGATGCTTGCAGAACAGAGGCAGAAGCCGTGGGGAACCGGTCAGGCGGTACTGTGCTGTAAAGATGTGGTGAAAGAACCGTTCGTTGTGATCAATGCGGATGATTATTATGGAAAAGAAGCATTTGTGAAGCTGCATGATTTCCTTGTATCTGAAGAAAAGACGGAGGAAGAATTGTCAATGGCAATGGCAGGGTTCCTTCTTGATCATACGCTGAGCGCCAATGGAACAGTGACAAGAGGCGTCTGCATAACCGAAGGAGAACAGCTTACCCGTGTTGTGGAAACTTACGGTATTAAAGAAGAGGACGGAGTGATCGTCTGCGACGACCCGGAGGTTGCAAAATGGATTCATCATGGTGAAAGAGTGTCGATGAATATGTGGGCGGCTCCGGCAGCGTTCATTGATAAACTGGAAGCGGGGTTTGCAGAATTTCTGGAAAGCCTTAACGGAGAAGCGGGAAAAAGAGAGTATCTGCTCCCGACCATTGTGGATCAGATGATTCAAAATAAGACTGCAAGCGTAAAAGTGTTGGAGACACATGACCACTGGTTTGGAATTACATATCAGGAAGATAAAGAAGCGGTACAGAAGGAATTCGCAAGATTGATAGAAGAAGGCGTGTATCCGGAGAAACTGTGGGCGAAATAGAGAAATAGAGAAAGAAAACAGCCAGAGAATGGCTGTTTTTTGTTGTGACCGTATTTTCTTTTGGTGTTCCGCCAAAATTCCAATAAAATCCCTTGACAACGCCGAAAATTCGTAATAAACTAAATGAGTGTGCATGGAAATGCATTGTATTTTCGTGCGCCAATATCTATGCAATGAAAAGCAGCTTATTAAAATCGTAGGAGGTGAAAAGAATGCCAACATTCAACCAGTTAGTGAAAAAAGGACGTCAGACATCTGTAAAGAAGTCTACAGCTCCGGCACTTCAGAAAAGTTACAATTCTTTGAGAAAGAAAAGCACAGATACTTCTTCTCCACAGAAGAGAGGTGTGTGTACTGCTGTTAAGACTGCTACACCAAAGAAGCCTAACTCAGCTCTTAGAAAAATCGCCAGAGTTCGTCTGTCTAACGGAATCGAAGTAACAAGCTATATCCCAGGTGAAGGTCACAACCTTCAGGAGCATAGTGTTGTCCTGATCCGTGGAGGAAGAGTAAAAGACCTTCCAGGTACACGTTACCACATCGTTCGTGGAACACTTGACACAGCAGGTGTTGCAAAGAGAAGACAGGCTCGTTCTAAATACGGTGCTAAGAGACCAAAAGACGCTAAGAAGTAAAAAGCGTATAAGAGCAACAGTTCTTCTATAAGGAGAACAGCAGAATAGGAATATTCACAAACAGAACTATGATGAAGTAAGCTGCAAGGTATATAAAATATGTATGCCCGCTGCACTACACTGTATCATTAGAAAGACACATGTGAGTACCGATGAATTAAATTAAGATATTTAAGGAGGGAAGAACCGTGCCACGTAAAGGACATACTCAGAAAAGAGACGTATTAGCGGATCCATTATACAACAACAAAGTGGTTACAAAGCTTATCAACAACATTATGCTTGATGGTAAGAAAGGTGTAGCTCAGAAAATTGTATATGGAGCATTTGAAAGAATCGCTGAAAAATCCGACAAGCCTGCAATCGAAGTATTCGAAGAGGCTATGAATAACATTATGCCAGTACTTGAGGTAAAGGCAAGACGTATCGGTGGTGCAACATACCAGGTACCGATCGAGGTTAGAGCTGACAGAAGACAGGCTCTGGCGCTTCGCTGGTTAACATTGTATTCTCGTAAAAGAGGAGAGAAGACAATGGAAGAAAGACTGGCTAACGAGCTTATGGATGCTGCAAACAACACAGGCGCATCTGTGAAGAAGAAAGAAGACATGCACAAAATGGCAGAAGCAAACAAAGCATTTGCTCACTACCGTTTCTAAATTATTAGGAGGCAATAATGGCTGGAAGAGAATACCCATTAGAGAGAACAAGAAATATCGGTATTATGGCGCATATCGATGCTGGTAAAACTACCACAACCGAGCGTATTCTTTACTATACCGGTGTTAACCACAAAATTGGTGATACTCATGAAGGTACTGCTACTATGGACTGGATGGCTCAGGAGCAGGAAAGAGGTATCACGATTACTTCCGCTGCTACAACATGTCACTGGACATTGCAGGAAAACTGCAAGCCGAAAGCAGGAGCTTTAGAGCACCGTATCAACATCATTGATACACCGGGACACGTTGACTTTACAGTAGAAGTAGAGCGTTCACTTCGTGTACTCGACGGCGCAGTAGGTGTATTTTGTGCTAAGGGTGGAGTTGAACCACAGTCAGAAAACGTATGGCGTCAGGCTGACACATATAACGTACCAAGAATAGCGTTCATCAACAAGATGGATATCCTGGGCGCTAACTTCTATGGTGCAGTAGAACAGATAAAAACAAGATTAGGTAAAAATGCAATCTGCATTCAGCTTCCAATCGGTAAAGAAGATGAATTCAAAGGAATCATCGACCTGTTTGAAATGAAAGCCTACATCTACAATGATGATAAGGGTGATGACATTTCTATTACAGACATCCCGGCTGATATGGAAGAAGACGCAGAGCTTTACCGTACAGAGTTAGTTGAGAAGATCTGCGAATTAGACGACGATCTTATGATGGCTTACTTAGAGGGTGAAGAACCTTCTGTTGATGAGCTGAAAGCAGCATTGAGAAAAGCAACTTGTGAATGTGAAGCAGTACCGGTTTGCTGTGGTACCGCTTACAGAAACAAAGGTGTACAGAAGCTTCTCGATGCAGTTGTTGAGTTTATGCCATCACCACTTGACATCCCACCAATCGAGGGTGTTGACGGAGAAGGGAATGATACAGTAAGACATTCTTCTGATGATGAGCCGTTCTCAGCACTTGCATTTAAGATTATGACAGACCCATTCGTAGGTAAACTTGCATACTTCAGAGTTTACTCCGGTACAATGAACGCAGGTTCTTATGTACTGAATGCTACAAAGGGTAAAAAAGAGCGTGTAGGACGTATCCTTCAGATGCACGCAAATAAGAGAGAAGAGCTTGATAAAGTATATTCCGGAGATATCGCAGCAGCGATCGGATTCAAGTTCACATCTACAGGTGATACACTCTGTGACGAGCAGCATCCTGTAATTCTTGAGTCTATGGAATTCCCAGAGCCGGTTATCGAGCTTGCAATCGAGCCTAAGACAAAAGCTTCCCAGGGTAAACTTGGTGAATCTCTTGCAAAACTGGCAGAAGAAGACCCGACATTCCGTGCACATACTGATCAGGAAACAGGTCAGACCATCATCGCAGGAATGGGTGAGCTTCACCTTGAAATCATCGTAGACAGACTTCTTCGTGAGTTTAAGGTAGAGGCTAACGTAGGAGCTCCACAGGTTGCATACAAAGAAGCGTTTACAAAAGCGGTTGACGTTGACAGTAAATACGCAAAACAGTCTGGTGGACGTGGACAGTACGGACACTGTAAAGTTAAATTTGAGCCAATGGACATCAACGGTGAAGAGACATTCAAGTTCGAGTCTACTGTAGTCGGAGGAGCAATTCCGAAGGAATACATCCCGAAGGTTGGAGAAGGTATCGAAGAAGCCATGAAGTCTGGTATCCTTGGTGGATTCCCGGTAGTTGGTGTTAAGGCTAACGTATATGATGGATCTTACCATGAGGTCGACTCTTCAGAAATGGCATTCCACATTGCCGGATCTCTGGCATTCAAAGATGCTATGAAGAAAGCTGCTCCGGTTCTTTGTGAGCCAATCATGAAGGTTGAAGTAACTATGCCGGAAGAGTACATGGGAGATGTTATCGGTGATATCAACTCTCGTCGTGGACGTATTGAAGGTATGGATGATCTTGGCGGCGGTAAGATCGTACGTGGATATGTTCCGTTGTCAGAAATGTTCGGATACTCTACAGATCTTCGTTCCAGAACACAGGGACGTGGTAACTACTCAATGTTCTTCGAGAAATATGAGCCGGTTCCGAAATCTGTACAGGAAAAAGTATTATCCGGTAAAAATGATTAATTAAATACGAAAAAGGCTTGAAAAACTGCATGATTTGAAATATAATCAGAGATAGCCGAGTAAATCGTAAATTATTTAAAAATGCCTGAAAAAGGCGGTATAATAAGGAGGATATTCAAAATGGCAAAGGCTAAATTTGAAAGAAACAAACCACATTGTAATATTGGTACAATCGGTCACGTTGACCACGGTAAAACAACTACAACAGCTGCTATCACAAAAGTATTAGCTGAAAGAGTTGCAGGAAACGTTAAAGTAGACTTCGAAAACATCGATAAAGCTCCAGAAGAGAGAGAGCGTGGAATCACAATTTCTACAGCTCACGTTGAGTACGAGACAGAGAAACGTCACTACGCTCACGTAGACTGCCCAGGACATGCTGACTACGTTAAGAACATGATCACAGGTGCTGCTCAGATGGATGGTGCTATCCTTGTTGTAGCTGCTACTGATGGTGTTATGGCTCAGACAAGAGAGCACATCCTGCTTTCTCGTCAGGTAGGTGTTCCTTACATCGTAGTATTCATGAACAAATGTGATATGGTTGACGATGAAGAACTTCTTGAATTAGTAGAAATGGAAATTCGTGAACTTCTTGACGAGTACGAGTTCCCAGGTGATGATACACCGGTTGTTCAGGGTTCTGCTCTTATGGCTCTTGAAGATCCAAACGGACCATGGGGAGACAAGATCATGGAACTTATGGATGCTGTTGACAGCTACATTCCAGATCCAGAGCGTGCTACAGATAAGCCATTCCTTATGCCTATCGAGGACGTATTCTCTATCACAGGACGTGGAACAGTTGCTACTGGTAGAGTAGAGCGTGGTGTTCTTCACGTAAATGATGAAGTAGAAATCGTTGGTATTCACGAAGAGACAAGAAAAACTGTTGTAACAGGTGTTGAGATGTTCCGTAAGCTTCTTGATGAGGCTCAGGCTGGAGATAACATCGGTGCTCTTCTTCGTGGTGTTCAGAGAACAGAGGTCGAAAGAGGACAGGTTCTTGTTAAACCAGGTTCTGTAAACTGTCACAAGAAATTTACAGCACAGGTTTACGTATTAACAAAAGACGAAGGTGGACGTCATACTCCATTCTTCAATAACTACCGTCCACAGTTCTACTTCAGAACAACAGACGTAACAGGTGTATGTAACCTTCCAGAAGGTGTTGAAATGTGTATGCCTGGTGACCACATCGAGATGACAGCTGAACTGATTCACCCAGTAGCTATGGAAGAGGGACTTCGTTTCGCTATCCGTGAAGGTGGACGTACAGTAGGATCTGGTGTTGTTAAAGACATCATCGAGTAATTCGAATATCATAATGTATGTTTTAAAGAGACTTCTGTTTACAGAAGTCTCTTTTTAGATGGTTCTACAATGAATGTGTGTGGGTTGTGGCTTAAACCCGCAGTTCCTATATTGTTGGGGATATATAAATGAATAAGGGAGAGGGCTTTATTAACCCTCTCCCTTATTCATTAAATCATCATCATATGCTGGATTGCCCCCTGATATCCAGGTTGTTCTTTTAAGATTTCCTGTAATTCATTTTCTGCTTTTTCATATTCTTTCAATCCGATATACGCCAATCCCATTAAGTAATGACAATAGGTATCGTTTTGATTTTGAATATTGCTTGGGAACACTTCAATCTCCGGAAGCGATACTGCAAAGTAATCATATTCAACTTTGTCGAACAGGTGCTTTTGTCCGAAGGAAAGAAGCTGGTGATAGCATTTTCTTGCTGCATTTGTATTGCCCAGTTTTTCATTCGCAAAGCCTTGATACAAGATCGTGTCGGAGGGCTGGTCGTTGTAATAAAGAACGCTTCCGGGTTCGTCCAGTCCGACAGAGGCCGCAAGATAATGAGCGGTAGCAGCTTCTTTGTTGCCGGTTTCTTCATAAGCGATTCCAAGATAGTAATCAGCAATATTATCCTGTACATTCGGAAGTTTCCCTTCGCCAAGGTTCTGTGGATAAGTTTTGGTTGCTTCCAATAATTCAATTGCTTCATCATACTGTTTTTTGTTCAGAAGCAGGAGCGCCTTTTGGGTTAATGCGTAGCGGTACTGCGCGCTTACCTTTCCTTCTCCGCCCTCCCAAGGATGGAACTGGTGGGTAGTCAGGCAATCCAGTGCCTTTTCATACTGACCGGTGTTGTTGAGAAGCGTAATGTATTCAAGATATAATGCATCCCGGTAAGTAACCAGATCAATGTGTGCTTTTAAAACCTTCAGGCGGTCTTCATTGGAATAACCTGCCTTTGCACAAAGCTGGTCGTATTCCAGAAGAAAACGAGAATAGTCAGGGTCAAGCTCAACAGCACGTTTCATAGCAGGAAGTGCTTTGCTAAAGTCATGTTCTTTATTGTAGTAAGCAATCGCAAGGTTACGGTAGCTCATTGCGAAAGATGGTTCTTCCTCAGTGGAGGTAAGCCAGTGCTTAATTGCCTTTTTGTTTTGCTTTTTGTCATAAAGAAGACAACCTAAGTAGTAATGAGCGCGAGGCGCTTTTTCCAATACTCGGATTGCGCTTTCCAGAATCAGTACTTCTTCTGTTCGATTCGGGAAACAGCAGGAATAATCGGAAGCTTCGCCAAGGTTGTGCGCTTCTTTTGCACTTTCAACCTCTCCCAGCAATTCGTAAATATAGCCTTTGTAATAGCCGCTCATAGGAGATTCGGTATCGCAGGAGTTGAGGATAAATAAAGCATCTTTGTAGAATCCTGCTTTTGCGTAATCGAGAGCCAGTTCCAAGTAATTGTGAGCAGGTTCTCGCATTGTCCGTTTCCAATTATCAGAATCTAGATTCATCAATAAATTTTAACGCATCTTTGTAATTACCGTGCCTGCAAGAGAGTGCGGCTAACTGTTATGAACGGAACCGGCGAAATGGGTTTCGTAGAGAGAGAGATCCCGAAGCCGGCAGCAGATGAAGTATTAGTAAAACTGGAGTATGTAGGTATCTGTGGCTCTGATATGCATTATTATGAAACCGGAGCAATCGGAGATTATGTAGTAGAACCGCCATTTGTACTTGGTCATGAGCCGGGAGGCGTTGTAGTAGAGGTTGGAGAAAATGTAAAACATTTACAGGTTGGAGACAGAGTGGCTCTGGAGCCGGGAAAAACATGCGGTCACTGTGAATTCTGCAAACAGGGAAAATATAATTTGTGTCCAGATGTTATTTTCTTCGCAACTCCACCGGTTGACGGAGTATTCCAAGAATATGTGGCACATGAGGCAGACCTTTGCTTCAAGCTTCCTGACAATGTAAGTACATTAGAAGGTGCGCTGATCGAACCTTTGGCAGTAGGTTTCCATGCAGCTATTCAAGGGGATGCACACTTAGGACAGAAAGCAGTTGTTATGGGTGCCGGATGTATTGGTCTTGTGTCTATGATGGCATTAAAGGCGAGAGGCGTATCCGAAGTATATGTTGTAGATATTATGGAAAAACGTCTGGATAAGGCAATGGAACTTGGCGCAACAGGTGTGATCAACGGTGCGAAAGAAGATGTTGTGGCAAAAGTAAAAGAATTGACCGGCGGCATGGGCGCTGATCTGGTTGTTGAGACAGCAGGAACTCAGATTACAACAGTTCAGGCAATTCATATGGCGAAGAAAGGATCTAATATTGTATTAGTAGGATATAGTAAGAGTGGTGAGATGACACTTCCAATGAGTCTCGTATTAGATAAGGAGCTGACCTTTAAGACAGTGTTCCGTTATCGTCATATTTATCCTCTTGCAATTGATGCAGTTGCGTCAGGAAAAGTGAACTTAAAGGGAATCGTTACAGATATATTCCCATTAGATGAAGCACAGAAAGCAATGGACTACAGCATGAATAACAAGGCAGATATTGTAAAAGCAGTAATTAAGATCACAGAAGATTAAAATCGTATAAATGCCGGCATAAGGCGCCGGAGAGGAGATTGTGTATGAAGCTTACAATAGAGAGTTTAAAAGATAAGGCGGCATGGGAAGCTGCCGATATTGCACTGCCGTCTTACGATGTGGCAGAGGTTGTAGAAAAAACAAGAAAAGATCCGGTATGGGTTCATTTTGGAATCGGTAACATTTTCCGTATCTTTCTTGGAGGAATTGCTGATCGTCTATTAAATGAAGGGTATATGGATAAAGGCATTACATGTGTGGAAAGCTTTGACTTTGATTTAGTGGATAAGATTTATGATCCGTATGACAATCTGGGGATAAGCGTGATCCTGCATAATGATGGAGCAGTTGAAAAAAGAGTTCTTGGCTCTATGAGTGAGGCAGTGAAGGCGATTCCGTCAGATGAAGCTCAGTGGACACGGTTGAAAGAAATTTTCAGAGCGCCAGGACTTCAGATGGTTTCTTTCACTATCACGGAGAAAGGCTATGCGCTCCGCAATGCAGATGGAGAATATTTCCCGTTTGTGAAGAATGATATTGAAAACGGACCGGAGAAGGGAACATGCGCAATGGCGATCGTAACAGCAATGCTGTTAGAGAGATTCCGTGCAGGAGCATTTCCAATCTCGTTAGTGTCTATGGATAACTGCTCTCAGAACGGTGCCAGACTTCGTGCATCTGTTGTAGAAATGGCAGAAGCATGGAAGGAAAAAGGTTTTGTAGACGATGATTTTATCGCTTATGTCAGTGATGAAAGCAAAGTGGCATTCCCGTGGACAATGATCGATAAGATCACACCTCGTCCAAGCACAGAGATTGCAGACTCGCTGGAGGCTTCCGGTGTGGAAAGTATGCAGCCGGTTATCACTTCCAAACGTACTTATATTGCCCCGTTTATCAATGCGGAAGGTCCACAGTACCTTGTGATTGAAGACAGTTTCCCGAATGGACGCCCTCCGCTTGAGAAGTCAAATGCGGGCGTTTATATGACTGACAGAGATACGGTAAATAAATCGGAAAGAATGAAAGTGACTGTGTGCTTGAATCCGGTGCATTCAGCATTAGGACCATATGGATGTGTTCTTGGCTATACACTGTTCTCAGACCAGATGAAAGATCCGGCTTCTTTGAAATTTGCAGAAGCAGTCGGAGCAGAAGGAATGGAAGTCGTACCGGATCCGAAGATTCTTTCTCCAAAAGAATTTTTAGATGAGTGTCTGTATGAGAGATTCCCAAATCCATACCTTGGCGATACAGTGCAGAGACTGGTGACAGATATTTCTCAAGGTGTAGGAGTACGATTTGGTGAAACAGTGAAAGCGTATGTTGAGCGTGATGGCGATGCGAAGAAATTAAAAGCAATTCCGCTTGCGATTGCCGGATGGCTCCGTTATCTGTTGGCAGTTGATGATAAAGGAAATACTTTCGAACTGTCTCCGGATCCGATGAATGACGAGTTACAGGAGCAGTTAGCCGGAGTTGTGATTGGAGATCCATCCAGTCTTGGAGACCGGGCAAGAAAAATTCTTTCTAACGTAAATATTTTCGGAGTAGATTTATATGAGGCTGGTATTGGCGAACAGATAGAGGATATTTTAAGAGAAGAATTAAAAGGACCGGGAGCTGTGCGGAAAGTGCTGGAAAGTTATCTGTAAAAAATTCATTACAAATGATAATAAAAATCAAAGGCTGTGACAGAGCAGTAGTAAAAAAAGCTACCGATTCTGGCACAGTCTTTTTGTGTGAGAGGAGTCTGAGGAGTAATTACGGATGGAAGCCAAGTTGTGGAGAAAAGTTTAGAAAAACTTATTAATTCTTATTAGAAACAATAATCAATGATCTTTGCCTGTATATTGACGCTTTTTTTTCTTTTTTGTTATAATAAGGACTGCAAAAAAAGGCGAAAACGCATGTAAATAAAAGAAATGAATCGAAAAGGAAATGAGAGAAATATGGAAAAAAATTATGTTACTCCTTATGACATGGAAGGAAAGCTTCCTCTTAAGCAGGCAATTCCGCTGGGGCTTCAGCATGTGCTTGCGATGTTTGTCGGAAACTTAACTCCGCTTATTTTAATTACCGGCGGAACAGCATGTGCATTGAATGACAGCGCACTTCTTGTCACATTACTTCAGAATGCAATGCTGATCGCAGGAATCGTTACGTTGATACAGATCTTTGCCATTGGTCCGGTCGGTGCAAAGCTTCCGATTGTTATGGGAACCAGTTCTGGGTTTATCGGTGTATGCAATAGTGTAGCAGTTGGTCTTGGCGGCGGAACCTATGCCTATGGTGCGATCATGGGCGCTTCTTTGTTGGGCGGCCTGTTTGAAGGCGTGCTCGGTTTCTGTTTAAAACCGCTCCGCAAATTTTTCCCTGCAATCGTGACAGGAACGGTTGTGTTGTCTATCGGACTGTCTTTGATTTCTGTTGGAGTCGGCTCTTTTGGAGGCGGCGCTAACAACGGAGACTTTGGTTCTCTGGAAAATCTGTTTGTAGGTTTTGTTGTGCTGGTAGTAATTGTTGCATTGAAGCACGGAACAAAAGGTATTACAAGCTATGCCTCTATTTTTATCGGTATCATTGTAGGATACATTGTAGTAAGCATTATGGCGCAGATCCTTCCGACAACTTACGAGTATGTCAATGCGGTAGGTGAGACAATTACAGCGACGAAGTCATGGGTGCTTGACTGGCAGCAGGTAAAGGATGCAAGCTGGTTTGCGATTCCTAAGTTCCTTCCGGTGGGACTTCAGTTTGATGCAAGAGCCATTGTTCCAATCGGAATTATGTTTATCGTGACAGCAGTGGAGACAGTAGGAGATATTTCCGGAATTACAGAAGGTGGTATCGGAAGAGAAGCAACAGACAAAGAACTTTCCGGTGGAGTAATCTGTGATGGACTTGGTTCTTCTCTTGCGGCACTCTTTGGTGTGCTTCCAAATACATCTTTCAGCCAGAATGTGGGTCTGATCACAATGACAAAGGTTGTAAATAAATTTTCGATTGCAATTGGAGGAATCTTCCTGATTGCGTGTGGGCTATTCCCTAAGCTTGCTGCGATCATTTCCATTATGCCGGACAGCGTTCTTGGCGGAGCAGCAGTTATGATGTTCTCTTCTATTGTAGTGAGCGGTATCCAGCTTGTGACGAAGAATCCTGTGACAGCCCGAAGCGTAACGATTTTATCTGTTGCGTTAGGTCTTGGATATGGACTCGGTGCGAATACTGCAATCCTGCAGCATATGCCGGAACAGATCCGATTGATCTTTGGCGGTTCAGGAATCGTACCGGCAGCAGTTGTCGCAATTGTGTTAAATATTTTACTTCCAAAAGAAAAAGAAGCGGAAGAAGCGTAAAATATACATATCATAGGTTGAAGAAAGGTATTGCATAAGAATGCAGTACCTTTTTAATTAGAGTTAAGTGTTTTACAATAGATGGAAAAAAGTGCAGGAAATATGATACAATAACTATATCCAATGAACGATGTATGTAAAGACAAGGAGGATAAATTGATTACCATTAATAATTATATTAAAGTAAAAAGTTTGGAGGAAGCTTACGAGCTGAATCAGAAGAAAGCCAACCGTATCGTGGGCGGTATGATGTGGCTTCGCATGAGTAAAGGAAGGATGCAGACTGCCATTGACTTATCAGAACTTGGGCTTAATAAGATTGAAGAAACAGAAGAAGAATTTCGGATTGGGTGTATGTGCACGCTGCGTCAGCTAGAGCTCCATAAAGGGTTAGAGCAGTATTTTGACGGAGCAGTAAGAGAAAGTGTACGCCGCATTGTAGGAACGCAGTTCCGAAATGGTGCGACTGTGGGAGGAAGTATTTTCGGAAGATTCGGCTTTTCTGATGTGTTGACATGCTTCCTTGCTATGGACAGTTATGTGGAACTTTATAAAGGGGGAATTGTGTCACTTCGCGAGTTTGTGAAGATGGAGCGCGACAGAGATATTTTGGTTCGTCTCATTGTAAAAAAGGACGGAAGAAAAGTGAAATATATGTCAGAGCGTGCGTGCAGCACGGATTTCCCGATTCTTGCCTGTGCAGTGGCTCTCGTGGGAGACAAGGCAGAGTTTGCGATCGGTGCAAGACCAATGAAAGCAGAACTTTTCGTATCTGAAGAAAATGTGACGGAAGAAAATATGGAAGCAATTGCAAAAAAGGCAGCGGATAGCTTCCGGTTTGGAAGTAATATGCGCGGAAGCGCCGAATATCGCAAACATCTTGCTTATGTGCTTGCAAAACGCGGCATGAAAGCATTATTGGAAGGAGAGTGTTAAGCATGGAAGTACAGTTTATTTTAAATGGAAAAAAGACGTCTGCGGATGTGGCAGATGGAACAATGCTGCTTGATCTTCTTCGTGAAAAAGGATGTTACAGTGTGAAATGTGGTTGTGAAACTACGAATTGTGGATTGTGTACGGTGTGGATCGATGGTGTTCCAAGTCTGTCCTGTGCAGTTTTGGCAGCGAGAGTAGAAGGAAGAGAAGTGACGACGCTGGAAGGACTTCAGAAAGAGGCGGAAGAGTTTGCAGCTTTTCTTGCGGCAGAAGGTGCGGAGCAGTGCGGGTTCTGTTCTCCGGGATTTGTCATGAATGTGCTTGCTATGGTGCGGGAGCTTCATGATCCGACAGAAGAAGAGATTAAAGAATATCTTGCGGGAAATCTGTGCAGATGTACGGGATACATGGGACAGCTTCGCGCAATTAAGAAATATATGAGCGTGCGAAAGGAGGGCGTATAGAATGAAGTATGTAAACAAGGCGGTGCCCAAAGTAGATTCTAAGGCATTGATTACCGGAAAGCCGGTGTATACAGACGATCTTGCGCCGAAGGATTGTCTTGTAGTGAAGGTTTTAAGAAGCCCTTATGCACACGCACTTATTCAGGAGATTAAGACGGATACGGCAATGAAAGTTCCGGGGATTGTCTGTGTGCTTACTTACCAAGATTGTCCGAACAAACGATTTACAATGGCAGGACAGACCTATCCGGAGCCGAGTCCATATGACCGTTTGATCTTAGATCAGCGGGTACGTTTTGTAGGAGATGCAGTTGCCATTGTAGCGGGAGAGACTGAGGAAGCGGTAGACAGATCGCTTAAGATGATCAAGGTGAAATATGAGGTTCTTGAGCCGCTTTTAGATTTCCGTAAGGCGAAGGATAATGAGATTTTGGTGCATCCGGAGGATAACTGGGAGAGTCTTTGTCCGGTAGGAGCTGATAATAAGAGAAATCTATGTGCCAGTGAGGAAAATGTTTACGGAGATCTGGAAGGTACGTTTGCAAAGTGTAAATATGTGGTGGAAGAGACTTATCATACAAAGGCAAATCAGCAGGCAATGATGGAGACTTTCCGAACATTTACCTATATGGATGCGTATGGCAGATTGAATGTGGTGTCTTCTACACAGGTTACATTCCATGTGCGCAGAATTCTGGCTACAGCTCTGGATATTCCAAAGTCAAAGATCCGAGTGATCAAACCGCGTATCGGCGGAGGCTTTGGTGCGAAGCAGACGGTGGTGACGGAAGTATATCCGGCGCTTGTGACGATGAAGACAGGGCGTGCGGCAAAGATCATTTATACGAGAGAAGAATCTATGATCGCATCTTCTCCGCGTCATGAGATGGAGTTGACGGTTCGCGTAGGTGCGGATGAAAATGGAATCATTAAGGCAATGGATGTATATACCTTGTCCAATACAGGAGCATTTGGTGAGCATGGACCTACAACGGTAGGATTGACAGGTCATAAGTCGATTCCATTATATGGGAAAATAGAAGCATTTCGATTTGCGTTCGATGTAGTTTATACAAATGTGATGTCTGCGGGAGCATACCGAGGCTACGGAGCAACACAGGGAATTTTTGCAGTTGAGTCTGCGGTGGATGAGCTTGCGGCGAAGATGGGCGTTTCTGCAATGGAGCTTCGAGAGAAGAATCTGGTGAAAGAAGGGCAGGTCATGCCTGCCTATTACAATGAACCGGCAAATAGCTGTGCCCTTGACCGTTGTCTTGCGAGAGCAAAAGAAATGATCGGATGGGATGAAAAATATCCGGTGCGTGACATGGGAAATGGAAAAGTGCGAAGTGTAGGGGCGGCTATGGCAATGCAAGGTTCTGGTATTTCCGGTGTGGATACAGGAGCAGTTGCCATTAAGGTAAATGACGACGGATTTTACAGTCTGATGATCGGCGCATCTGATATGGGAACCGGCTGTGATACAATTCTTGCACAGATGGCGGCAGATTGTCTGGATTGTGAGATGGATCAGATTATTGTATCAGGTGTGGACACGGACATTTCTCCATATGACTGCGGCTCTTACGCTTCCAGTACTACCTATGTTACCGGTATGGCAGTTATAAAAACTTGTGAATCGCTGAAGAATAAGATTATGGAGCGAGGCGCACAGTATTTGGAAGTTCCGGCAGAAGAGGTAGAATTTGACGGAAAGAAAGTAGTCCATCTTCCGAGTGGAAAGGAGATTTCCTTAAAAGAGATCGGAAATAATGTGATGTGCAATAGCAACGAACCGTTGATGGCTTCCGAAGCGAATTCGTCACCAATCTCTCCTCCGCCATTTATGGCAGGAATTGCAGAGATTGAATTGGATAAAGAGACGGGCAAAGTGGAGCTTGTTGATTATGTGGCAGTGGTGGACTGTGGAACAGTTGTCAATCCGGCGCTTGCAAGAGTACAGGTGGAAGGCGGTATCGCACAGGGAATCGGAATGGCGCTCTATGAGGATGTTGTATATAATAAGGACGGGAAGAATTTCAGTAATTCCTTTATGCAGTACAAGATTCCGACACGTTTGGATGTGGGCGACATTCGGGTAGAATTTGAGAGTAGTTATGAACCGACGGGACCATTTGGTGCAAAGTCCATTGGAGAAATCGTAATCAATACACCGTCTCCGGCTATTGCAAATGCAATTTACAATGCAACTCATGTGCGTCTTAGAGAACTCCCGATGACTGCGGAGAAAATCTACCGTGGGATGCAGGAACTGGCAGAAGAGAACGCGCAGTAAGCTGGTGAAATAGAAATGAAGAAAATACATGTAATCTTACTGGCGGCTGGAAACAGCCGCCGGTTTGGCAACAATAAGCTGCTATATCCGTACAAGGGAAAACCGATGTATCAGCATGTTCTTGAAATTGCAGCACATATGGAAGAGACAGAATTTCAAGAATTTACGATTGGCGAGAAAATTGTAGTTACACAGTATGAAGAAATTCGGGAAGCGGCACAGCAGGCAGGACTGGGCTGCCGGATAAACAAAGAGCCAGAGCTTGGTATTTCCCACTCCATCCGGTTGGGAGTGGAAGCAGTAGAAGAATTATCAAAAGGCGGAACCCAGGATGCAATCCTTTTTGTAGTGTGTGACCAGCCGGAGCTTACAGAAGAGGTATTTTACGGATTGATCCGAAGTTATGAAGCGTCTTCGAAGCGGATTGCCTGCGTGGCAGATGGAGAAAGATTGGGGAATCCTGTGATTTTTGAAAGCGCTTATTGGGAGGAACTTAAAAGTCTTTGTGAAGAACAGGGCGGTAAAACGGTACTTAAAAGGCATCGGGAAGATGTGGAACTCTATCAGGTGAAGGATGGAAAGAAACTCCGGGATATTGACTGCCTGTGGGACTTAAAACCATTGGTGGTTGTGCGGGGCGGAGGTGATCTGGCAACAGGGACCATCCATAAGCTATATGAGGAAGGGTACCGAGTAGCAGTGCTGGAAACAGAGCATCCGGCTTGCATTCGAAGACAAGTCTCTTTCTGCGAAGCTATTTACGAAGGCAAGATAGAAGTAGAAGGAGTGACTGCTGTTCATATTGAAGAGGCAGAAGAAGATGCGCTATATAATGCGGTTGAGAAGGCATGGGCAAGAGGAGAGATTCCTGTGCTTAAAGATCCTTCTGGCCATGTAATCGAGACGCTTCAGCCGGAAGTGGTAGTAGACGCGATTCTGGCGAAGAGAAACCTCGGCACGACAAAAGAGATGGCGCCTCTTACCATCGGCCTTGGACCGGGGTTTACTGCCGGACAGGATGTGGACATAGTTATTGAAACGATGCGGGGAGAACATCTGGGCAAGATTTATCGTACCGGAAGTGCGATCCCAAATACAGGAATTCCGGGAGTGATCGCAGGATACAGCAAAGAAAGGGTGATCCATGCACCGGCATCCGGAAAATTTCAACCAAGAAAGCGTATTGGAGATATGGTGAAAACGGATGAAGTGCTTGGTGTTATCATACCGGAAGAACAGCAGGGAGAAGTTCCGGTTTTCGCTTCTATGACAGGACTTCTGCGTGGGATGATCAAAGAAGGATATTTGGTGAAAAAGGGACTTAAAATTATGGATATTGAGCCGCGAATGGATGAAAAAGAATTATGCTTTTTGATTTCCGATAAGGCGAAATGTATTGGAGAAAGTGTATATCAGGTGATAAAAGACTATGAAAATTCTAAGACCGGAAGATAAGGTCTGTGAAATAATCGAATATGAAAAGAAAAGACCTCGGATTATTTCCGTTGTTGGCGCCGGAGGAAAGACAACACTGATTTACCGGCTGGCGGAGGAGCTGAAAAGAAAAGGGCTCCGTGTTTTGATTACAACAACAACGAAAATGTATGTGCCGAAGAGGAGGTTTATCTCTTGGGAGTCTGGCATTGGTGAAGAGGGAGATAAGGGAAAACAGGAAAGTGCCAAACAGATGGAAGAAAAGATTAGAGTAAAGCTTCACGAAGAAGGAATCGTAGTGGTGGGAAGGATTCTAAATGGCGAAGAGAAATTTACCGGAATTTCGGAGAAAGTAAGAAGTATACTTCCAAATCTTTGCGATGTTCTCCTTGTGGAAGCAGATGGGTCCAGACAGAAGCCGGTGAAAGTTCCGGCGGAACATGAACCGGTTCTTTTTCCGGCAAGTGACCTTGTGATAGGAGTATTGGGAATGAACAGTGTCGGACAGCGCATTTTAGAAGCAGCGCATCGACCGGAAGATGTGGCGGCATTTTTAAATATCAGTGTGGAACACCGGATTACAGAAGAGGATCTTGAGAAGATTGCCGAAAGCCCTCTTGGATTAAAAAAAGGAGTGGACTGCGAATTTGAAGCAGTAGGAAATGTATATGAATCAAAGCTATTATGAGAATATAAAATCATATTTTGAGCAGGAAGAAGAACAGAACCAAAAACTATGGTCCGTGACCTGTCTGGAAGGCACACATGCAGGAGAAAAGAAACTTTTGAACGGGAATGATATACCGGAGCATTTTCAAACAGGGGTTTGTAAGATGGGCGAGAGTATGGTGTTTGCAGAGGAGATACAAAGATCTCCGGTTTGTGTGATCTGCGGGGCTGGACATGTGGGAATTCCGATGATAAGGATTGCTTCTTTTGCCGGTTTTGAAGTGATTGTTGTGGAAGATCGCCCAAGCTTTGCCGATCAGGCAAGAAAGGCCGGAGCAGATCGCGTGATCTGTGGTTCGTTTGAAAAAGGGCTGGAAGAGATCGAAGGAGGGCAACAGACTTATTTTGTCGTGATGACGAGAGGACACCGATATGATGAAGTCTGCCTTACAACGATTCTAAAGAAGTCTTACGCTTACACGGGGATGATGGCGAGCAGAGGACGGGCGGCAAGAATGCGCACCCTTCTTCTGGAACAAGGATTTTCACAAGAGAAAATAGAAGAGATTCATACTCCGATCGGCTTGTCTATTCATGCGAAAACGCCGGAAGAGATTGCGATTTCCGTGATTGCTCAAATGATAGAGGTGAAAAATAGTTCGGGCGCCAAAGCATTTTGTGACCGAGAGATTTTAGAAGCGATCATTCATAAAGAGGGGGAAGAACCGTGGGTGTTAGCGACCATTATCCGAAGGGCAGGTTCGGCTCCGAGAGATGTGGGAACGAAAATGTTGTTGACAGAGACAGGCAGCACCATCGGTTCGGTCGGAGGCGGTTGCATGGAAGCGGAAGTGATTCGTTTGGCGAGGCTTTGGCTTAAGGAGAAAAAAGCTCCTGTAAAAATCATAGCCGCAGATATGTCCGGAGTACAGGCAGAAGATGCGGGAATGGTCTGCGGAGGGCGAATTGAAGTATTGTTAGAGGTGATAAAATAAATGGGAAATGAATGGACACATTTTGATTTAAAAGGAAATGCGAGGATGGTGGATGTATCGGAGAAAACAAGTACGAAGCGTCAGGCGACAGCCTCCGGATTGATCCATGTAAATGAGACGGTGATGCAGGCGGTAACCGGATACACTGCCGCCAAAGGCGATGTGCTTGGAGTGGCGAGAGTGGCGGGCATTATGGCAGTGAAGCGGACAGCGGATCTGATTCCTATGTGCCATACGATTCCGATTGAAAAATGTGAGCTTATCTTCTATGTGTCACCGGAGGAACTGACAATTCAAGCGGAGTGTACCGTTACCACAGAAGGAAAAACCGGAGTAGAAATGGAAGCCTTAACTGGTGTAAATATTGCGCTTCTTACCATCTATGATATGTGTAAGGCGATGGATCGGGGAATGGTAATCTCCGATGTGTGTCTTCAAAAGAAGTCAGGCGGGGAAAGCGGTATGTATGAACGTAAAAAAGAGCAGCCGGGCTTTTCTGGAAGTATAGATTTATTATAAAACATTAAAGGGGCAGAAAATAATGATAGATTGTTACGGAAGAACAATTGACTATATGAGAATATCCGTGACTGACCGCTGTAATCTGAGATGTATCTACTGTGTGCCGGAAGGCGGAATTCACAGAATCCCGGCGGAGAAATTGTTGACAGATGAGGAAATTATAAGAATCGCAGAGGCTGCGGCAAAGGCAGGAGTGCGCCATATCAAAGTGACAGGGGGCGAACCTCTTTTGAGGGAGCAGATTACCGGACTTATCCAAAGACTCCGGCAGATTACCGGAATTGAGACCGTAACACTCACAACGAATGGCATGATACTTCCGGAAAAGATTCATGCACTGGCAGAGGCGGGAATTGACGGAGTAAATATCAGCCTTGATACGTTAGACGAGAAACGATATGCACAGATGACACGTGGCGGGAATCTTAAAGAAGCGCTGGAAGGATTAAAGGCGGCAGTAAGTGAAATGGTACCGGTGAAAATCAATGCAGTGCTGTATGAAGAGCATTGGAAAGAAGATGCCTTTGCCTTATCCAAACTGGCGGAAAAGTATCCGGTTCATGTGCGGTTTATTGAGCATATGCCTCTTGGAACCGAAGTGAAAGAAAAGGCGGTGCTGGAGGAAGATATTCTGGCATTTTTAGAAAAATATTACGGAGAAAGCACCGTATATAAAGAGAAGATCGGAGAAGGACCGGGGCATTATTTTTCCTTTTCAGGATTACAGGGGAAGATAGGATTTATCAGCGCTATGAGTCATAAATTTTGTTCGGGATGTAACAGAATCCGATTGACTGCGGACGGCGATCTTCGGATGTGCCTCCAGAGTAAGGAGGTAGTCGGACTTCGTGAACGATTAAGAAGCGGGATATCCGAGGAAGAGTTGGTGGAACTATTTCAAAAAAGTGTAGCAAAAAAGCCGGCAGGACATCACATGGAGAAACGAAAGATTGAAGCCGAGGGAATGTGCCAGATTGGCGGATAGAAGAAACGGGCAGGAGGGAATGAATCGATGAAAGCAGTAGTGATAACCGTAAGTACAAAAGGATATCTGGGGGAGCGAGAAGACAAAAGTGGTCCGGCTCTGAAAGCACGGTTGGAAAAGATAGGTTTTACAGTGACAAAACAGCTACTCCTTCCGGATGACCGTGAAAAACTAAGAGATGCCATGAAAGAGATTGCCGATGGCAGAGAGGCAGAACTGATTGTTACTACCGGTGGAACCGGATTTGCAAAAGACGATTGCACACCGGAGGCAACCTTGGATATTGTAGAGCGAAGGGCAGACGGAATACCGGAAGCTATGCGCGCTTACAGCAGCCAGTTTACAGACCGCGCCATGCTGTCAAGAGCGGCAGCCGGTATACGGGGAGAAACGGTGATCATCAATCTTCCGGGCAGCGTAAAAGCGGTGGAAGAGTGTATGGACTGTGTGCAAAAGAGTCTCCTCCACGGGATTGAGATTTTGACAGGGAAGGACGCGGAGTGTGGGCGATAGACAGGAAGAGCAGAGATATAGTTATAGAGCAGCTACTGATCCGGCATATAAAGAACAATTATTTCAAGAGTTTGGATTATAGAGATTTTTGTATAACAGAATAGAGAATTGCAAGGCGCTATCGAATCCATTGGAAATGACAGCGTCTTTTCTTATGTGAAAATTAAAAAAATTTTGATTTTATAAAACTTTTTCCTGTGTGTTCCTGTCTTAACAATATAAGAACAGAGATAAGAACAAAGGAAGCGGCAGAGGTGCCGCTGAAGACAACATTGGGAAAACAATGTGTGTTGTAGAAAAACTTATTGTTGAATTTTGGTGACGGAAAGTTAAAATAGAAGTATATGGAGAAAAAGAATGAAATTTATAGAATGGTTTATCCGTTTGGTCAGACAGGATATGAAAAACTATGAAGAGGACGTAAAAATTAAGAAATGTATATATATTACAGCAAGGCAAAAGATGGAGAAGGAACGAGACAATAGATAGGGGATAGAAACATGACATATACAGAAGCGATTGATCTTGCGAGAGTAGGAGAAGAACGAGGATATGGATTCTTATATGAGAAGACATATAAAAGCAAATATCATCTGGCTCTTCAATATATGAAGAATGAAGAGGAGGCAGAAGATGTATTGCAGGAAGCGTATATTAAGGCGTTTTCTAAATTAGATACACTTGAAAACCCAGAGGCGTTCCAAGGGTGACTCGGAATGATTGTGGCAAATACAGCGAAAAATATGTTGGCAAAGAAGCATCCTTTATTATTTTCTGATCTGGCAGTGGATGATGAAGGGGAAGCGTTTGAATACCAGATTGAGGACGATGATCTGGAGGTTCAGCCGGAGCTTTCTTATACAAGACAAGAGACGAAAGAACTGGTTCATGAGCTGATAGACTCGCTGTCGGAGGAACAGAGATTATGTATCTTGATGTTTCATATTGAAGGCATACCGATCAGTGAGATTGCACGCGCTATGGAATGCTCTGAAAATACGGTAAAGTCACGTTTGAACTATGGACGGAAGAATCTTCGAATGAAAGCGGAGGATCTTCAGAAGAAGGGATACAAACTGTACAGTGTGGCTCCGCTTCCTCTGTTCCTTATGCTTCTTCGAAGCGAAGAAAAAGCGCTGGCGGCAGAAGGGATTCTGTCAGCAGCAGGAAGACTTGTGGCAGATCAGGTTTTTACATCCTTATCCTCCGGAGAAGGTGTGCTGTCAACGACAGAGGCGGTCACTGAGGCAGTGAAAGGCGTGTCGAAAGAAGCCACAAAAACAGCAGGAAGTGCGGTGAAAGCAAAAGGTGCGCTGGGAGCTGCCGGAAAGGCGGGAATTCTCCACACAACGGCCGGAAAGGCAGCAGCGATTGTTCTTGGAATCTGTGTGGCAGGAGGTGCCACCTTCTTTGGAGTATCGCAGGTAATGGAAGCAAGGCAAGAGGCGAAAGAAGCAGAAGTTCAAGAAGAAATTGAGCGGCAGGAAGAAAAAGAGAAAAAAGAAGAACAGGCGAAGGAACCAAAAGAAGTAAAAGACTCAGATTATTCTTCTTTGATCGCCGGAAATTTGACAAAAGAAGAACTGGAGTATGTACTGAGTTATGGACCGGAAGAGATTCCGGACGAGGGATTTAGTAAAGAGGAATACCGTTTCATATTAAATACACTTTGTGAACCGTCAGAAAGAACAGGGGGACCGGTGCAGTATTATGGATATACTCCGGGTATGCCATCCCAGTTTTCGGTGAAAGATGTGAACCGGTTATTTGAATCCTTTAGCGATCTTCAGTTTACGGAAAAAAATGACGAGGAGCAAGGGCCTTTTAGAGATGTCAATGTAGACGGAGAGAAGATTATGTTTCAGGCAGCTACAGAAAATCATGCAAGGGAGGCAACGATTACTTCTGCGGAATATAACAGTGAAGAGATGGAGCTTTACTATACTTACCGTAGGCAATTTTATGAAGAAGAGAGTTATATAGCAGAGAAAAAAGCAATCTTAAAGCCTAATTCAGAAGGGTTATTCAAAATTGTGTCCATAGAAGAGATCAGTCGTGAGGCGTTGGATGCCAGCCAGCCAACTCAACGGAAAAAAGAGACTGTTAAGGAGGATATGCCAACCGGTTTGTATTCTTATGTTGCACCCGTGGGAGGCTTGAGAGCGTCTATGACGATTCAATCATCCGGTGCGGTGAAGATGGATACGCTGATGTCAGGAACGGGGGAGCAGGACAGTATCTCCTATACTATACAAAAAGGAATGACAGACCTTAAATGGATTAAATAATAGAAGGGAGCTAGGAGTGCAAGATGAAAGAAATAGAAACGATTCATGCGGAAGGGCATGTGATCTGTCATGATATTACAGTAATTATAAAAGACGAAATCAAAGATACTGCTTTTCGAAAAGGGCACATTGTTACGAAGGAGGATATTCCGAAGCTTCTGTTTCTCGGGAAAGATCATCTCTACGTGTGGGAAAAAGAAGAGGGGATGCTGCACGAAAATGATGCGGCGAAAATTCTGGTTTCCGTGTGCCGCAATCAATATATGAAAGAGACTCCGGTAAAGGAAGGAAAGATTGAGCTTATTGCCGAGAAAGAAGGAGTATTTCTTGTGGATGTGGAGCGCCTCTGGAAGATCAACAGTCTGGATGCTATGATGATTGCTACAAGGCATACGAATCAGGCAGTACATTCAGGAGACAAGCTTGCAGGTACGAGAATCATTCCGTTAGTGATCGAAGCGGAGAAGATGGAGGCGGTGAAGAGCATTGGCGGTGATAAACCGCTTCTTGAGATTCGTCCATATGTGAGACAGAAAGCGGCTGTGATTACTACCGGAAATGAGGTGTATCATGGGAGGATCAAAGACACATTTACACCAGTGATCAAAGAAAAATTGGAAGCTTATGGTGTGGAGGTAATGTTCCATGAAACCGTACCGGATGACGGGAAGAAGATTGACGAAGCGATTCGCAGGGCGAGAGAAAGCGGTGCGGAGCTTATTCTCTGTACCGGAGGAATGAGTGTGGATCCGGATGACCGGACGCCGGGAGCGATCAAAGAATCCGGTGCCCGCATTGTGACATATGGCGCTCCGGTACTTCCGGGAGCAATGTTGGTACTTGGTTATTATGAAGACGGAACTCCTGTATTGGGACTTCCGGGCTGTGTGATGTATGCGGCTGCCACCGTATTTGATCTGGTGCTTCCAAGAGTGCTGGCAGATGTAGAGATTACAAGAGAAGAGATTGCAGAGCTTGGACATGGAGGACTTTGTCTTGGGTGTGAGACATGTCATTATCCGGCGTGCAGTTTTGGAAAGGGATATTAGAAAATGGGATTAGTAAAAGCGGTCTGCATCAGCAGAGAGAAAGGGACAAGAAAAGAGGACGTAAAAGAAGCTGTTTTCAAAGAGAATCACGGGCTTGTGGGTGATGCGCATGCGGGAAACTGGCATCGTCAAGTGAGCCTTCTTTCCTATGAGAAGATCGAGGAATTTCGCGACAGAGGAGCGGAAGTGGAATTTGGCGATTTCGGAGAAAATCTGGTGGTGGAGGGATATGATTTCAAGACACTTCCGGTAGGAACAAAGTTCCAATGCGGAACGGTAGTTTTAAGGATGACGCAGATTGGAAAAGAATGTCATCACGGATGCGAGATTTTTCAGACAATGGGAGACTGTATTATGCCGAGGGAAGGTGTTTTCTGTGTGGTAGAACATGGTGGAACGATCCAAATCGGAGATTCTTTTGAAATACTGGAGAAAGGGAACTAGAAGAAGGAAGTGATACTGAATGAAAAGAAGAATGAAAAAAAGATGTATGAAGGTGACTTCTGCCCTGATGGCGATCTTAATGGCAGCAGGACTTTCCGCCTGCGGAGCATCTAAGCAACAGACGAAAGAGGAGGAGCAAGAAAAAGGGGTTCAAGAGCAGACAGAACTTACGGTGCTTGCTGCCGCCAGTATGACGGATGCCATGCAGGAGATTGGAGAAGATTATCAGAAGGAACATCCGGACATTTCATTTATTTATCAGTTTGATTCCTCCGGTACGTTGAAGACACAGATTGAAGAGGGTGCTCCGGCGGATATTTTCATTTCTGCTGCAACAAAGCAGATGGATGAGTTAGAAGCAGGCGGATTGATAGAGAAAGACAGTGTTTTTTCGTGGTTGGAAAACAAAGTTGTATTGATCGTGCCGAAAGATTCAGATGGTAAGATTACTTCTTTTGAGGATGTGGCGGGAGAGGAAGTTCCTATGATCGCCATTGGAAATGAAGATGTTCCGGTGGGACAGTACACGGAAGCGATTTATCAAAATCTGGGGCTGTGGGAACAGATTCAAGAGAAGGCGAATTTGGCATCCAATGTCAGACAGGTGCTTGACTGGGTGGCAACAGGGAATGCTCCTTGCGGAGTTGTGTATGAAACGGATGCAAAGATTGAAAAAAAGGTAGACGTTGTATGTGAGGCGCCGGAAGGAAGCTGCGAACCGGTGATCTATCCGGCTGGTGTGGTATCTGCCTCAGAACAGAAGGGAGAAGCAAAAGATTTTTTAGAATTTCTAAAGACGGATCAAGTCTCTGAGGTTTTAAAGGGCTATGGATTTACCCCTTATGAAGAATAAATAGAGAGAGTAAAAAAAGAAGTATAACAGAAAGAAAGGAGTGAAGGAAAATGGATATGACACCGCTTATATTGTCACTGAAAGCGGCGACAATTGCTACGATTCTGGTAGTTTTAATCGGAATTCCCATATCTTATCTGGCGGCTCATATGAAAAGAGGGAAAAGTATCGTGGATGTGATCTGTACCCTTCCTATGGTGCTGCCGCCTACAGTAGTAGGCTTTTTTCTGTTGCTCCTTTTCGGGAAAAACAGCATGCTTGGAGCATGGCTTATGGAACATGGAATTCCGGTGGTCTTTTCTCAGACAGGGATGGTCATTGCATCGGCGGTGGTGTCCTTTCCGCTTTTGTACCGTACTGCAAGAGGCGCATTTGAGCAGATGGACAAAACACTTGTGTATGCAGGGCAGACGTTGGGACTTGGAAATGGTACGATTTTTTTTAAGATTGTCTGTCCAAATTGTCTGCCGGTAATTTTGGCAGGTGTGATTCTTGCATTTACAAGAGCAATGGGAGAATTTGGCGCGACCATTATGTTGGCGGGAAATATACCGAACAAAACACAGACAGCGGCAATCGCTATTTATACTGCTATGCAGAGTGGAAATCGAGAACTGGCGTTTCAATGGGCATTGCTGATTGTCGGGATGTCCGTCTTCTTTATTGTGTTGATGAATGTAATTACCGGCAGAAAGGGAGGACGTACATGGCATTAGAGGTGAGAATTAAAAAAAGTTTTTCTGATTTTAAATTGGATGTGGAGTTTCGGACAGGCGAAGAAGTATTTGGAGTGCTTGGGGAAAGCGGTTGTGGAAAAAGTCTTACACTAAAATGTATTGCGGGGATTGAGAAGCCGGACGAAGGACGGATCGTCTTGAATGGAAGGACATTATTTGATTCGGAGCAAGGCATCAATGTTCCGGCTCGTGAAAGAAGAGTCGGCTATCTTTTTCAAGAGTATGCGCTGTTTCCGCATATGACGGTGGAAGAAAATATTGCTGTCGGGGCAGGTGTAGTGTTAAAGCAGAAAAAGAAGCGGGATAAAAAAGAAAAAGAAAAGCTTGTGAAGCAATATATGGAGCGTTTTTTTCTCATTGGGCTGGAAAAGAAATATCCATCCGAATTATCCGGCGGACAGAAACAACGCGTTTCGATTGCGAGAATGATGGTGACAGAGCCGGAGCTTATCTTGCTTGATGAGCCATTTTCAGCCATTGACAGCTATTTGAAATGGAAGATGGAGCAGCAGCTTACGGAGTGGCTGGAGCGGGCGCAGGTGACAACGCTTCTTGTGTCCCATAATCGGGATGAAATCTATAGATTATGTGATAGGATGGGAGTGATCCATTGTGGGCATATGGAAGTGTGTGGAGAAAAGAAGGAGATTTTTCAGAATCCACAGACTGTGTCGGCGGCAATATTAACAGGATGTAAAAATATTATGGAAGCTGTCGGGAACAGGAAGGAGAATGGAATCACTCATGTAGGAATCCGGGCGCACGATATACAGATGTATGAAGCGGCTGATAAGTATGAAACAAAAATAGAAAAAGAGAGCGGAAAATTCCGAATGTTAGCTGTGGTGGAGCGAAAGATTGAGGCGCCCTTTGATTATATTTATGTTGTTCGGCTGAAAGCGCGGGAAAAGGAGAGCGTCAGAGTAGAAATTCCCAAAAACGAAGAGAAGGTATTTGAGCAGGGGCAGGATGTAGTGTTGGAAATTCCGAAGGAAAAGCTTTTGTGGCTTCGAGGATAAAGGGTGTGAAAGGTATTGCATTCTCTATCGAAAAATGTTATATTAATAATACTTATTGAAAGAATGTGTTCAATAAGACACACTTATTTAACAGTAATTTAATTATGGAAAAAATACGAGGTGTAAAAAATGCAGGAAATGAAACCGATCAAAGAAGGTAAAGTACGTGAGATTTATGATAATGGCGACAGCCTGATCATGGTGGCAACTGACCGTATCAGTTGTTTTGATGTGATTTTAAAAAATGAGATTACAAAGAAGGGTACTGTCCTTACACAGATGTCTAAATTCTGGTTTGATCTGACAGAAGATATTCTGCCAAACCATATGCTTTCTGTTGATGTAAAGGATATGCCGGAGTATTTTCAGCAGGATAAGTTTGACGGAAACAGCATGATGTGCCGCAAGCTTGAGATGCTTCCGATCGAATGTATTGTACGTGGATACATTACCGGAAGCGGATGGGCAAGTTATCAGGAGACTGGTAAAGTGTGTGGTATTGAACTTCCGGAAGGCTTGAAAGAATCTGATAAATTGCCGGAGCCTATCTACACACCATCTACAAAAGCTGAAATTGGAGATCATGACGAGAATATTTCTTACGAGCAGAGTATTGAGCATTTGGAGAAACAGTTCCCTGGAAAAGGTCAGGAATACGCAGAGAAGCTGAGAGATTACACCATTGCATTATATAAGAAATGTGCAGAATACGCACTGAGCAAGGGAATCATCATTGCTGATACCAAGTTTGAATTTGGTCTTGATGAGGAAGGCAACATTGTGGTAGGAGACGAGATGCTTACACCGGACAGCTCCCGTTTCTGGCCGGTAGAAGGATATGAGCCGGGACACGGACAGCCATCCTTTGATAAACAGTTCGCCCGCGATTGGTTAAAAGAAAATGATAACCATGACTGGACACTTCCACAGGAAATCACAGATAAGACGATCGCAAAATATTTGCAGGCATACAAAATGCTGACAGGTGAAGATTTGAAATAATGAGATATCCCCCGGGGACTTTTGCAAAAGTCCCCGGGGGTGTTTTGTTAAAGTCCCCGGGGTGTTATCCAAAAAGATGCAAATTCAATTCCTTAGACAGGTGGCGCAGGATGTGTCTTCCAGCGATGCTGTTCCCTTTGCTGTCGAGAGAAGGACCGAAGATTCCGATTCCCATGCGGTGATCTACGACAGAGAGAATACCGCCTCCGACGCCGCTTTTAGACGGAACCCCTACGTGGACAGCAAATTCGCCGGAACCGTCATACATTCCGCAGGTAAGCATGATCGTCTTTACGACTTTGACAACATTTTCGTCCAACAGACGCTTACCGGTAACCGGATGGATTCCGTTGGCAGCAAGAACGAGTCCGAAGCCGGCAAGACTTTCTGCCGTTACGCTAAGAGAACACATTCTCACATAGAGATCCAGAGTATCCTGGACAGAGTCCATGGCAATGATTCCTTTGCTCTCCAACAGATAAGCAATTGCACGGTTTCGGGATAAATGATTCATTTCAGACTGATAGACGTTGCCGTCCATTACGATATCCGGATCCATACAGAGCTGCCTTGTGATTTCCAACATATCATCAAAGCTTACAAGGGGAAGCAGATAACTCGTGATTGCGATGGCGCCGGAATTGATCATAGGATTAAACGGATGATCACTGGAGACATCCAGTTTCACCAGAGAGTTAAAGGCATCGCCGGAAGGCTCCATTCCAACCTTTTCAAAAACCTTATAAAATCCACATTTTTCTAATGCAACTGCAAGAGTAATTACTTTGGAAATACTCTGGATTGTAAATCGGACTTGTGTATCGCCGACAGATTCCCGCACACCGTCACAGGTAAAAATAGAAACGCCCAGTTGATTTTTATTTACCCGTCCAAGCTCAGGGATGTAAGAGGCAGTTTCGCCAAAGGGAATTTCCTGTCTTGCCAGTTCCATGGCATGTTCCAAGATTTCTTTCAATGTTTGATTTCCTCCTTTTGTATGCGTGAAAACATGGGTCCCTCCTATGAAGCGCTCGCAGGAGGGACCCATGCGGTTAGATGGCAATGATATTAAATGAGATCTCTGCGTTTAATATATCCGGGAGTTGCCGGATCAGCGACAATCTCTTTCATTCGAGTGATTTTAGCACCTTTATCAATTACCATGTTTTCAACATGTACATCTTTTCCGATTACAACGTCAGCCAGAATAACACAATTTTTGACTACGGCACCTTCTTTGATTTCGCAGCCACGACCGAGAACAGAATTCTCCAGCTGACCTTTGATCAGGCATCCGTTAGAGACAACAGAACTTTTTACGCTTGCTGAATCAAAATACTGTGTTGGACAGGAGTCGTTGGTTCTTGTGTAGATCGGCCAGTCTTCATGGAACAGCCCGGAAGCTGTTTTGAAGTCGATCAAAGAGATATTTGCATCGTAATAACTCTTGAAGTCATTGGCTGCTGCGAAGAAGCCCTTGTGGGAAATTCCACGTACATCGAGTGCTTCGCAGGACAGGTTGATCATATCTGCCAATGTATACATAGAAGAAACTTCAACAGAACGTTTTACAATTTCCATGAAGAGTTCAGTCTTCATAATATATGTATCCATGGAAATGTGTTTGTTTTTAGCATTTCCCTGATTGACTTCAAGTCCTAAAACACCTTTTTGTTTGTTCAGATTTACACAATTACATTTCAAGAAGTAATCTTTGGCATTATCTACTGTGTGATATAAAAGTGTGATATCTGCACCGGATTCAATATGCGCATTGAGAAGTGCATTATAATCCTGTGTGTAGATCATATAACTTGGTGCAATAATGACATAAGGCTGGTGAGCAGCTTCGATGCTTTCCATGTTTTGTGCATAAGCTGCGATATCTGTGTTGTAGAAATCTTGTCCCAGACTGTTTTCTGTGAAAAGCAACTGGAGTTTTCCACGTTTTGAGTTGATATTGTAGTGACGTCCGCTTCCCAAATGCTCAGCGAGAGAGCGGGGCTGTCTTCTAATATATACTTGAATCTGGTCGATTCCGCTGTTGCTCATGTTAGAAATCGGGAAGTCGATAATACGGTATCTTCCTAAGAAGCAGAATGCACCGGCAGGACGATATGCTCGTAAGCCATCGACGCGGACATGATTTCCCGCAAAACTTACAATTCCAAATGCTTTAGCCATATTATTCTACCCCCTTTACATTTTTGGCAACCAGTTCGATGTGTTCGCTCTTGCTGTCACCGACTTTAGCGTCTTTGCAGATCTTTACTCCATCGGCAACTAAAGCACGAGTAACAACAGCGCCGCTTTCTACAGTTACGCCCGGCATAAGAACACTGTCAATGATCTTAGCACCTTCACCGACTTTTGCACCGGTAAATAAAACAGAATTTTTTACAGAACCGTCTATCACGCAGCCCTGTGTAATAAATGCGCGTTTGATATCTGCATTAGGTCCAATGTAGTGCGGAAGAGTAGTAACATCTTCGGTATAGATCTTCCACGTAGGATCGTTAAGATCCAGTGGATTATTAGGATCAAGAAGATCCATATTAGCCTCCCAGAGAGAATCGATCGTTCCCACATCTTTCCAGTAGCCTTCGAATTTGTAAGCATACAGAGCTTTGCCTTCATTTAAGAAGTTAGGGATGATATCCTTTCCGAAATCATGACTGGAATCAGGGTTTTTCATATCTGCAGTCAGTGCTTTGCGCAGCTGTTTCCAGTTAAAAATATAGATACCCATAGAAGCCAGATTGCTCTTTGGCTTTTCTGGTTTTTCTTCAAATTCAACAATCTTACCATTTTCGTCAGTGTTCATAATTCCAAAACGACTTGCTTCTTTCATAGGTACGGGAAGAACTGCAATCGTTGCATCCGCATTATTTGCCTTGTGGGCGTCTAACATTTTGTCGTAATCCATTTTATAGATATGGTCGCCTGAGAGAATCAGAATATACTCCGGAGAGTATGTGTCTATAAAATCGATATTCTGAGAAATTGCGTCAGCAGTTCCTCTGTATACATCCAGATTCGAATCTGCTGTTTCACGCGGCGGAAGTACATAGACTCCGCTGTCTTTGGCATCCAGACCCCAACGACGTCCGGCAGCCACGTAGCTGTTCAGCAAAATAGATTCATACTGCGTCAGAACACCTACAACGTCTATACCGCTGTTGGCACAGTTACTGAGTGGAAAATCAACAATACGATACTTACCACCATAGGAAACGGCAGGTTTTGCTACTTTGTTGGTTAACTCATGCAGACGAGATCCTCTACCACCAGCTAAAATCATTGCTAACATATTATTTTGCTTCATAGTGAGCCCTCTCTTTCATCCTTTCTTAAGCAATATTATACAATTTTCCGGATGATAATGCAAATAATTAGGGTGAAAATATACAAGAAAATAAATCCAACAGAAAATATATGGGAAAGTAACCGAAGAAATAAAAAAAACTTGATTTTACTATATGTGTGTGATACAATATTCTGGCGAATGGAAGTAGGCTTTTTTTTTATGCCTAAAAATGCGACAGTTTCGCAAACTGTCAAGTAACACGTTAACTTAAGAAATATAAAGCGAGGTGGAAGTTGTGCGTACAAGAATCACATTGGAATGTACAGAATGTAAGCAGCGTAACTACAACATGACAAAGGATAAGAAGACTCATCCGGAGCGCATGGAAACAAAGAAGTACTGCAAATTCTGTAAGTCACACACACTGCACAAGGAAACAAAATAATCGCCGTAAAGGAGTGAAAGTCATGAGTGAAAAACCTCAGAAAAAGAGCTGGTTCAAAGGTCTGAAAGCTGAATTTAACAAGATCATTTGGCCGGATAAGATGACTCTTGCGAAACACACAGCGGCAGTTGTTTCTGTATCCGTAGTGTTAGGAGCAATCATTGCACTGATTGATTTCCTTGCCCAGTATGGAGTTAATTTCCTGACAAATCTGGGTTAATTGACTGACGAACAAGAAAGGTGAGTTTATGTCAGAGGCAAAATGGTATGTAGTTCATACTTATTCAGGGTATGAGAACAAGGTAAAAGCCAATATTGATAAGACAATCGAAAACAGACATCTGGAAGACCAGATCCTGGAAGTTCGTGTTCCTATGCAGGATGTTGTGGAACTTAAAAATGGAGTACAGAAAGCGACTCAGAAGAAAATGTTTCCGGGATATGTGCTCATTCATATGATCATGAATGATGACACATGGTATGTTGTGCGGAATACAAGAGGAGTGACTGGATTTGTAGGTCCGGGATCAAAGCCGGTTCCGCTTACAGATGCAGAGATGGCTCCGCTTGGAATCCAAAGAGACGATATTGTTGTGGACTTTGAAGTGGGCGATACAATTCAGGTAATCGCAGGTGCATGGGCAGATACAGTCGGAGTTATTCAGACGATCAATGTTCAGAAGCGGAGTCTTACGATCAATGTTGAGCTGTTCGGTCGCGAAACACCGGTTGAAATTAGTTTCGCAGAAGTGAAAAAGATGTAATTGCTAAAAGTAAAAAATCGTGGGAGGAGCCAGAGAGTTCCGACATCACCACAAGGAGGTAATTGAAATGGCAAAAAAAGTATCAGGTTATATTAAATTACAGATTCCTGCTGGAAAAGCTACACCAGCACCACCGGTTGGACCAGCACTTGGTCAGCACGGAGTAAATATCGTTGAATTTACAAAACAGTTCAACGCTAGAACAGCAGATCAGGGAGATCTTATCATCCCTGTAGTTATTACTGTTTACAATGACAGAAGCTTCAGCTTCATCACAAAGACACCACCGGCAGCAGTTCTTATTAAAAAAGCATGTAAACTGAAATCTGGTTCAGGCGTGCCGAATAAGAAAAAAGTTGCTACAATCACAAAAGCTCAGTTACAGGAAATCGCTGAACTGAAGATGCCAGACTTAAACGCAGCATCTGTTGAGGCTGCTATGAGCATGGTAGCAGGAACATGTCGTTCCATGGGTGTAACAGTTGAAGAATAAGTGGGAGGGGTATCCCGATATGACCACAAGGAGGTTTATTTAGAATGAAAAGAGGAAAGAAATATGTGGAAGCTGCAAAAGCAATCGACAGAGGAACACTCTATGATGTAGCTGACGCAGTATCATTAGTTAAGAAAATAGCAGTAGCAAAATTTGATGAGACAATCGAGGCTCATATCAGAACCGGATGTGACGGACGTCACGCAGACCAGCAGATCCGTGGTGCAGTTGTACTGCCACATGGAACTGGTAAAAAAGTTCGTATCTTAGTATTCGCAAAAGACGCAAAAGCAGAAGAAGCAAAAGCTGCCGGAGCAGATTTTGTTGGCGGCGAAGAGCTGATTCCAAAGATCCAGAACGAGAACTGGTTTGAGTTTGATGTAGTTGTTGCTACACCAGATATGATGGGTGTTGTTGGACGTCTTGGACGTGTACTTGGACCAAAAGGTCTTATGCCAAACCCGAAAGCTGGTACAGTAACAATGGACGTTACAAAAGCGATTCAGGAAATCAAAGCCGGTAAGATTGAGTACAGACTTGATAAGACAAACATTATCCATGTGCCAGTAGGTAAAGCTTCCTTTACTGAAGAACAACTTGCGGACAACTTCCAGACGCTGATTGATGCGATCAACAAAGCAAGACCAGCAGCAGTAAAAGGTCAGTTCTTAAAGAGCGTGACACTTACTTCTACAATGGGACCTGGTGTTAAGATCAACCCATTAAAATTAGCTTAATCAGATTGCATATATAATAAAGGCTGTTGCCTTAATGAGGAATCATTAGGGCAGTGGTCTTTTTTTAGTTTAGTTGTTTCTTTTTTTGGTATACTATTGTCATGCTTTGTGAGACATAGATATTTTAAGTTATGCAGATTAGAAAGAAAGCTAGTATTCATAGATAAGTATTTCACGATCTTCAAGACTATGAGGAAAGAATGATTTAAAATAGCTATTTAAGTTGGAAAATATTATATAACGTAAAAAGGAGTGATCAGAAATATGAAAAAGAATCAAAGGGTATTTATAATTTTGGGTATTTTTTTCGTTGTACCTTTGGTGCTTTTCACAATAATTCTGTTTGTGATTAAGAGAGAAAATGCAGAAGAAAAAGAAATTAATAGAGAAAATGAAATAAAAAATACATGTTATTTAACGGTTCTTTTTGATGAAGATATTTTAGATGAAGAAATACAGGAAATAGGAGTCGAAATATCAGAAATGAAAGGAGTGATTAATTGTGATTATGTAACTGCAGATGAGGTATAGGAGAATTTTAAGAATGAGTACTTTAAAGACAGTGATGAGGCGGCGGAAGGGTTTAAAAACGATAATCCATTAGCAAGTAGTGCAAACTATGAGGTTGAAGTAGATTATGATAAGGTGGATGAAATCGTAACTGCGATTGAGCGGATAAAAGGTGTCCGAAAAATCAATCAATCTGTCACTGAAGAAAAGAGGGGAGTGCTTCCGTTTTTGGACGATATAGATTCCCGAGAATAGAATAAGTATATGCAGAGATATCTGAAAAGATTAAAAAATCTCAAACAAGTCTTAATGTGGCTTGTTTGAGATTTTTTTTAAAAATGTTTTTGAAACTATTCGATATTATTACTTCTTCGGCAGAGAGAAGATAAATTCCGTCCCCACGCCCTCGGTGCTCACCACGTTAATATTTTCGTCGTGAGACTGGATGATTTCCTTTACAATGGCAAGACCAAGTCCGGTGCCTTTCTTATCTTTTCCCCTTGATAAATCGGTTTTGTAAAAGCGTTCCCATATTTTGTTTAAAGATCTCCGCGGGATTCCGATGCCGTAGTCTTTTACGGATGTGTAGACTTTGTCCCCGCGTTCCGTTGTTTCGATTGTAATAACAGAATCGGGGTCGCTGAATTTAATCGCGTTATCGAGGAGGTTGTACAATACCTGCTGAATCTTTCGTCTGTCGGCGATGACTTCCAAATGCTTTGTGGCAAATACAAGTTCAATAGAAATCTTTTTCTGAGTGCAAATACCTTCGAAGGAAGCAGCCACGTTTTTGATAACTTCGTGGATGTCAAAAGGTGCTTTGTTTAGAAGAAGATTCTTTGTGTCAAATTCATTGAGCGTCAGCAGATCTTGAGTGAGATCCGTGAGTCGCTCTGTTTCAAAAAGGATAATTTTTAAATATTTTTCCTGCATTTCCGGTGGAATTGTTCCGTCAGCTATAGCTTCCACATAACCTTTAATAGAAGTCAGCGGTGAGCGGAAATCATGGGATACATTTGCTACGAACTTTTTTTGATAGTCTTCCATATCACGAAGCTGAGAAGACATATAGTTCAAGGAGGCAGAGAGATAGCCCATTTCGTCTTCGGTGTTGACGGGAATCTCATACTCCAGATTGCCGGATGCGTACTGCTTGGCAGCTTCGGTAATCTTGCTCAGCGGTCGGTATACAAAGAACTGAAAAGCGAGCAGGATCACGAAAGACAAGATGAAAATAACACATAATGTAATATAAGCAGAGTGCATCAAAATGTCGTGAAGCTCATAGATGTCATCTGTACTTTTGTGAATCAGAAGATATCCTTTTGGAGAGTAATCATAAATAACAGGCGCAATGACAGTGATTACATCTTCGTTAAAATAGCCGTGGTAATCACCGATCTGATATTGTTCATTTCCGCTTTCTGCCGGATTAAAATCAACAACATTGTAGGGGGCTGATGGAAAATCATCGGATTGTGCAGAGGTGATCATTGTTCCATCACTGTCTACAAACCAGATAGCAGCATTTAAATGCTGTTCCATTCCGGATAACTGCATATGCACATTGTTTAAAGAAGCCTGCCCGGAAAAATATTCGGGCAGATAATTGGTCGCAACCATGTTGGCATCCTTATAAATTGCGGAAGATATCCCTTTAGTCAGCGGCGCATTTACAAGACCGGAAGTCAAGGTTGCCACGGTAAAAAGACTCAGGAATCCAAAAATAATATAAATAATAATAAATTTTAAATATAGCGTGCTTTTCATAGTTATTTTGTTTCGAATTTATATCCGATTCCCCATACGGTGCTCAGTTTCCATGTGTCGTGGTCTTTGATCTTTTCGCGGAGACGTTTGATATGTACGTCTACCGTACGAGTGTCTCCGATATATTCGTATCCCCAGATCTGATCAAGGAGTTGTTCCCTTGTAAATACTTGATTGGGAGACGCAGCGAGGAAGTAGAGAAGTTCCAATTCTTTCGGAGGCATCTCTACATTTTTTCCATCTACTATGACAGAATAATTTGTTAAGTTAATTGTGATACCTGCATATTCGACACATTTACCACGGTCTTCAGAAGAAGTCTCTGTTTTCGGAATTTCGTGGTAACGGCGCAGGACAGCTTTTACACGAGCAACCATTTCTTTTGAATCAAAAGGTTTAATGATATAATCGTCTGCACCCAGCTCCAGTCCAAGGACTTTGTCAAAGACCTCTCCTTTGGCTGACAGCATAATGATAGGTGTATTGGATCTGGAACGGATCTCGCGGCATACTTGATAACCATCAATACCCGGAAGCATTAAGTCCAGAAGGATGAGATCCGGATGATAAGTGTCAAATGCAGTGAGTGCGTCCTCTCCGTTGTGAACCATTGTTGTATCAAAGCATTCTTTTGTCAAATAGAGAGAAATCAATTCTGCAATATTTTCATCATCGTCTACAATTAAGATTTTTTGTTTGTTTACCATGTTACTCCCCTTTATTTATTTTAATTCTGCGATTGTTACACCGGCATCTCCCTCGCCGAATTCACCCAATCGGAAAGAACGGACGTGTTTTTGTCTCCGCAGATATTGATGAATTCCTTTGCGGAGAGCTCCGGTTCCTTTTCCATGTACGATGCGTACAGAGCTTAGATGTGCAAGGCTTGCATCGTCCAAATATTTGTCGAGTTCTGCAATCGCTTCGTCTACGGTTTTTCCAAGAAGGTTGATTTCCGTGCTGACGGAGAGAGACTTGCTCATTTTAATCTTGCCTTTGCCTCCGGCGCGGGTTGTTTTCTTAAGATAAGCGGGCTTCTCGTCGATGATCTCCAGATCGGAAATATTTACCTGTGAGCGAAGAATACCCATCTGTACCGTGAGGTTTCCTTTATTGTCAGGAAGAGAAGCTACAGTACCGTTAATGTTCATACTCAGGACTTTGACAGATTCTCCCAATTTGAAATCAGATGGTTTATATTCTTTTTTCGGTTTTGCCGGCTCTTTTATCATACCGCTTCTGGTAGATTCCAATTTCTTGCGGAGACGTTCTCGCTCCCGCTCCATTTCAGAGGCAGAAATATTTGCTTTGCCAAATTTGTGGAAGTTACGCATTGTCTCATCCGCGGTTTCCTTTGCCTCTGCAAGAATGGCATGGGCTTTTTCGTTGGCTTCTCTGAGAATGCGGTCGCGCTGTTCTTCCAGTTTTTCTTGCTTTTTCTCGGTCTCTTGTTTGAGATGTTCGATCTCGCGCTTATAAGAGGCGATGGTTTCTTGTTCTTTTTCGATAGTTCGGCGGCTTGTTTCCAGATCGGTCAGAAGATCTTCAAAGGATTCGTCCTGTTCAGTAAGTCTTGTCTTAGCATCCTCAATAATAAAATCGGGAAGTCCCAGTTTTCCGGCAATTGCGAAAGCGTTACTTTTACCAGGGATTCCGATTAAGAGGTGGTAAGTAGGACGAAGTGTCTCCACGTCAAATTCGCAGGAGGCGTTTTCAACTCCCGGTGTGGAGAGCGCGTATACTTTTAATTCACTGTAATGGGTGGTAGCCATTGTACGGATACCGCGCATATGAAGGTGATTTAAAATGGAAATTGCAAGCGCTGCTCCTTCGGTCGGATCTGTTCCTGCGCCCAGCTCATCAAATAACACCAGTGACTGGTCATCCACTTTCTTTAAGAAAGAAACGATGTTTGTCATATGGGAAGAGAAAGTACTTAAGCTTTGTTCAATACTTTGCTCATCTCCAATATCTGCATAAACTTCTGTGAAAACAGCAAGTTCGGATCGGTCCAGAGCCGGAATGTGAAGACCTGCCTGCCCCATTAATGTGAAGAGTCCGACTGTTTTTAATGAAACAGTTTTACCACCCGTATTCGGACCGGTGACGATCAGAAGATCGAACGTATCGCCAAGTGTCAGCGTAATCGGGACAACACTCCTTTTATCAAGAAGAGGATGACGTCCTTCACGTATATGGATACGCCCTTCTGTGTTAAACAGAGGAAGGGACGCATTCATATCAATGGCAAGCGAACCCTTTGCAAAAATAAAGTCCAGTGTTCGAAGTACTGTGTAGTCGGTCTGGATATCGGAAATATATTCTGCGGTATCAGCACTTAAGCGGGCAAGGATCACTTGAATTTCTTCCTGCTCTTTTCCGTATAATTCTTTTAAGTCATTATTTAATTTTACGACAGCCATAGGTTCGATAAAAAGTGTAGAACCAGTGGAGGACTGATCGTGGATCATACCGGAAACCTGACTTCGGTATTCGGCTTTTACCGGAATACAATAGCGGTCTCCGCGCATTGTGATAATAGGATCTTGAAGATAGGTGCGAAGGGAGCCATTTACCATACCGGACAAAGTAGAATGTACCTTGTCATTGATCTGCCCCATCTGTCTTCGGATATGTTTCAGTGCAGGGCTTGCCTCGTCGCTGATTTCGTCTTCTTCGATAATACATCTTCGAATTTCAGTCGTCAGAATGGATACCGGATTTAACTGGGAAAAATAGATGTCCAGACAGTCTTTGGTATCATTGGCGTTATCGTGGCGTCCGTAAGCTTTCGCGCGTCCGGCAGTTTCTAAAAGTTTGCAGATGCGAAGAAGTTCTCCGCTTCCAAGAGAACCGCCGATTTCCAGACGGCGAAGGGAATCATTTACCGGATTGCAGCCGCTAAAAGAAGGGCGACCTTTTTTAACAATCCTTGTGAAAGCCGCGCCGGTTTCTTCCTGAGCAATTTGAATGTCAGTAAGAGAGGTCATCGGCTTTAAACGCCGGCATAATTCCTTTCCGCTAAATGAAGATGCATGATCTGTTAATAATTCTATAATTTTGTTGTATTCTAATTTTGCTAATGTTTTCTTATTCATAATCTCACCTAGACCTATTCTAACCTATTTGAACGATAAAGAAAAGGATAAATATTGAACATTTCCTACGGATACGCTATACTGTAGAAAGGATTGTAAAGGAGAACGGATCGTTTATGGATGAGCAAAAGAATCAAGAACAGCCGGAACTTAATGAAGCGACGGAAGAGTATTCTTTTTTACAAGAAGTGATTAAAGATGAGGCAGGCAGCCCGAAGAGATTAAAAGCTAAGATTCTTCGTATGATCGGTTTGGGATTCGTATTCGGAATCGTTGCCTGCTTTAGTTTTTGTCTGTTTTATCCGATGGTTTCTGAGCATTTATCCGGAGATCCCAAGGAAGTTACAATCCCAAGAGATACGGAAGAAGAGAAGGAAACAAAAAATTCGGGAACTGTGGAAGAAGAATTATTAACAGAAGATTTTGGCGTTATGATGGAACGTCTGGACGGGACTGCCAGACAGGTTATGAAAAGTATGGTGGAGATTCAAGTTGTTTCGTCAGATGCAGTTGATGGAAAGTCTGAGAATGAGAAGCGCACACTATCCGGCGTGATCGTAGCAGATAATGGGCAGGAGCTGTTGATATTGAGTTCAGAGTCAACAGGAGAGGAAAGCGAAAAGATTCAAGTGTCCTTTGTTGACGGAGCGATCCATCCGGCAGCATTGAAGATGCAGGATGAGAATCTGGGGCTTTGTATCTATAGTGTCAGTCGTGCAGCTATCACGGACGAGACTTGGAAGGAGATTTCCGTAGCGGTTCTTGGAAGCTCTTATTCGGTGGAGTCCGGAAATGTGGGAATCTTATTAGGAAAACCTTTTGGAACAGAAAATGCGGTGAGCTACGGGAAAATTATTTCCTACGAAGAGAAAGTAAAAAAGGCAGATGGAGAATATGGCTTCTTCGGCGTAGAGGCAGCCGGTCTCTCAGGAGGGAATGGAGTAATCGCAAATCTGGAAGGGCAGATTATCGGAGTTATCTCACAAAATGTATTTTCGGATAGAAATGGCGTGAAAGAAGGGCTCATTTACGGATATGGGATTTCGGATATCAAAGGAATTATAGAACTTCTGTCCAATGGAAGTAAAGTTCCTTATGTGGGGATTCTCGGTACAGATGTCACAGAAGCGATGTCAGAACAGAGAGGGATTCCGCAAGGTGTATATGTAGACGAGATTGAAGCGGATTCTCCGGCAATGGAAGCAGGGATTCAGTGTGGTGATGTCATTACTTCGGTAAACGGAGAATCTGTCAGCAGAATCCAGTTTTATAATAATCAGCTGATGGATCAGAAAGAAGGAGACACTTTGCAGCTGCAAGGGTTCCGCAAAGGGGCTGGCGGCGAATATGTGGATATCAGTTTTACAGTGACCGTTGGAACTAAAAAATAAATTGATAAAACAGTAGAAAGAGGCAACAGGGAATATGAGATATATCAATACATTAGTAGAAGGCGAGACAATAAGAAATATTTATTTGTGTAAAGGAAAGAGAAGCGCGGAGACGAGAAACGGGAAACCGTATGACAACTTGATCTTGCAGGACAAGACAGGGACATTAGACGGAAAAGTGTGGGACCCGAATTCCGGCGGTATCGCAGATTATGACGAGATGGACTTTATCGAAGTATATGGAGATGTGGTCAGCTACAATAACAATCTGCAGCTGAATATCAAACAGATCAGAAAGGCATATGAGGATGAATATATTCCGGCAGACTATATGCCGACCAGTGAAAAAAGTACGGACAGTATGTACGGAGAATTATTAGGATTTATCCGTCAGATTGGAAATACATATTTGCGTCAGATCGTAGAATATTATTTCGTAAATGACGAAGAATTTGTCAAGACATTCAAAGGACATTCCGCAGCCAAGACCGTGCATCATGGATTTGCAGGAGGACTGTTGGAACACACATTAAGCGTGGTAAAATTTTGCGAGTATATGGTAGGGGCATATTCGATTTTAAATAAAGATCTTTTGTATGCCGCAGCAATCTGCCATGATATCGGAAAGACAAAAGAATTATCACCATTTCCGGAAAACGATTACACCGATGACGGACAGCTCCTCGGGCACATTGTTATGGGAGTGGAAATGATCAGTGAGGCAGCAAGAAACATTCCGGACTGTCCGGCAGGTTTGGTGAGCGAATTAAAACACTGCATTATCGCCCATCACGGAGAATTAGAGTACGGCTCTCCGAAAAAACCAGCGTTGGCAGAAGCATTGGCATTGAATTTCGCAGACTCTACAGACGCAAAAATGCAGACATTGACAGAAATCTTTAAAGATAAACATACGACAGAGTGGTTAGGATATAATCGCATGTTTGAATCAAACTTGCGAAAAACAAAAATGTAATTTGGGACGTAGCCTTTTTGCAAAAGGCTACGTCCCAAATTACAATATGACCTGTCCCAAATTGAGAAATGGAGTATATATATGCAGAAAAATGATATTGTAAAAGTGAAAATTGAGGATGTCGGTGTTGGTGGTGAGGGCATCGGGAAAGTTGAAGGATATACGCTTTTTATTAAGGATGCGATCATCGGTGATGTGGTGGAAGCGAAAATTATGAAAGCGAAAAAGAACTATGGATATGCGAGACTTATGAATATTCTTACACCATCAGAATATCGCGTGGAAAAACCGGCCTGCCAAGTGGCAAGAAAGTGCGGGGGCTGTCAGATTCAAGAGATGAAGTATGACCGTCAATTGGAATTTAAAAATCAGAAGGTGCGAGGAAATCTTATGCGGATCGGAGAGGTTCCGGAGCAGCTTCTTGATCAGATTATGGAGCCGATTGTCGGAATGGATGAGACGGAAGGTCTTGGAGGTCCTTATCATTATCGGAATAAAGCGCAGTTTCCAATCGGGACAGATAAGGATGGCAATGTTGTGACTGGCTTTTATGCGGGCAGAACTCATTCCATTATTTCTAATACGAATTGTGCGCTTGGTGTGGAGATCAATGAGCGGATTTTGAAGCTGATTTTGGAATTTATGAAGGAACATCACATTAGTGCGTATGACGAAGAGAAGCATCAAGGGCTTGTGCGTCACGTGCTGATCCGGTATGGATTTACGACAAAAGAAATCATGGTTTGCCTTGTGATAAATGGGGAGAGTCTGCCACATGGTGAAGCGCTGGCGAAACGTTTGGCTGAGATTGAAGGAATGACCAGTGTCACATTAAGTGTCAATAGAGAAAAAACTAATGTGATTATGGGAAATGTAATAAAACCTCTATGGGGACAAATGTACATTACCGACTACATCGGAAATGTAAAATACCAGATTTCTCCACTGTCGTTCTTCCAAGTAAATCCGGTGCAGACAGAGAAATTGTATAAACTGGCGTTGGAATATTCGGGGTTAAATGATGTTTCTTGCAGCAATCCAAGTGATAAGGTTGTGTGGGATCTGTATTGTGGAATTGGAACGATTTCCCTTTTCCTTGCACAAAAGGCTGGAAAAGTATATGGTGTGGAAATTGTGCCGCAGGCAATCGATGATGCCAGAAATAATGCGAGGATAAATGAAATTGAAAATGCAGAGTTTTTTGTTGGAAAGGCGGAAGAGGTGCTGCCTCAGTATTACGAAACTTATGCGAAAGAGCATGGAGGCGAGACCGCGCATGCAGATGTGATCGTGGTAGATCCGCCGAGAAAAGGCTGCGAAGAATCGCTTCTTCAGACGATGGTGGATATGCAACCGGAGCGGATCGTGTATGTGAGTTGTGACTCCGCGACGCTGGCGAGGGATGTGAAGTTCCTGAGAGGGAATGGGTATGAGCTTGAGAGAGTTCGGGCGGTAGATCAGTTCCCACATACGGTGCATGTTGAAACAGTCAGTTTATTATCACGTAAATAAGCGGTTTTATAGGCTTTTGTGAGTGGAGTTCAGTCTATTTGCCACCCATTTGCCACCGTAATTTTTAAAATCATCACTGAACAAAGAAAAGGGAGTGAACACGCTGAACAATCAGCGGATTCACTCCCACTATTTTTATTTATGACGTTTTTGCTTGGGTGATTTTTTCAAAGAGATCAACAGAACGTTCAGCCATTTTTTCAGTATCATGCACGTAGGTCTGCAATGTAGTTTCTATGTTGGTGTGTCCTAATCGTGTCTGAACATTCTTAACATCAGCACCGGATTCAATCAACAGTGTTGCGTGTGTATGCCTTAAGCTGTGATAATCAAAGGCAAGATGCATTTCATGGTGTATAACCCTACTGCAATACTTAAATGAATCAGTAGAAGTATACTGACCGTTTTCATCAACACACACCAACCTGATACGCTGTAGTGGACTTTCAACACATTTTTGAATTGGTACAACCCTGATCATGTCATTACCTTTTTCATCAGTTTCAATCTTTTTAACATGAATCGTGTAATATTCACCATACTTCATTTCATTCCTAAGTTGTTCAGCCTTTTCCTGTTTCAATGCCTGATATAGTGTTTCACCAAAAGGGACTTCACGAATGGAAGTAAAAGTTTTTGGTGTAGTAAAGTACCAAGATGAACGCTGTTCTTTCTTACCTTTCTTTTCAACAACCTTTCTTACATCTGCACCAAAGTTACGTTTTACAATCTGCTTATTTACAGATATTTTCCTTTTATCAAAATCAATATCATCCCAAGTAAGACCAAATGTTTCTGATATTCGTAAGCCTGTATAAAATCCGATCATTAAAGGTATATAATACCGGGTGTTTTGAAATCTGTCACGAATTTTACACCATTCATCTAATGTCAGTACAATTCGTTCACGTGGTTTTCTCTCAACCTTTGGAAATTTCACATACTGCATGGGGTTAGACTGTAAATAGTGCATTGGTTCAACTGCATAATTCAATGCTGCACTGAATACAGATAAAATACCAACTAAATGACTTTTTGAATTACCGTTCATTTTTAATTCAACAGCGTACTCCTGTAATACTGCCGGGGTGATTGCTTTTAATCTATACATACCAAATTTTGGAATTAAATGCCCTTGAATAATTCTTAAATATCCAACTTGTGTGTTATATTTTAGGTTGGTCTTACAGTACAGATCAAACCACTGATTCATGTAATCAGCAACCGTTACTTCTGTCGGTTCAAATACAGTCCCGCATTATTGTATTCATTCATAGCAGCAGTCAATGCCTGTTCAGCTTCTTTCTTGGTTCTGAATCCACCTTTTTCTTTTTTCTTTCTTTTACCGTCAATTTTTCCAAGGTCAAAATAATATGACCATGTTGTACCTCTTTTTCTTACTCCACCTTGCATAAATAGCACTTCCTTTCATTGAAACCATAAGGAATGAATGGAACGGATTTGCTGACTTGTTGGCAAACCTGATAGAAAAATATGCAGCTGTTCTGGATATTGACAATCTTCCAGAGGTAAAACCTACAGGCGATGGAACTGGCAATGTTACGGTGAATGATTCCGATAAGAATTTCACGGATTCGTGCATTGATAGTGAGAAGATTGCATGATATAATTAAAACGTGAAAATGGTGTCCAAACTCTATGCGAAAATACGAAGTATAGAGTTTGAACATTTTACTGAGTCGTATACGATTTTTCTAAAGTCAGGAAAATCGAAAATAGTGATGGGAGGAATAACGTGAATAATCAGGATACAATGAATCAAAAATCACATATGATTATATACAAAACAGAAGATGGATTAACGAAGATTGAGACAACCTTTGATGAAGATACCGTCTGGTTGTCCATTGACCAGATGGCTGAACTGTTCCAGAGAGATAAATCAACTATTTCCAGACATATCAAAAATATTTTTACTGAAGGTGAATTGCAAAGGGATTCAGTTGTTGCAAATTTTGCAACAACTGCTTCTGACGGTAAAACCTATCAGGTGGATTATTATAATCTGGATGTTATCATTTCCGTTGGTTACCGTGTGAAATCCAAACGTGGTACACAGTTCAGAATCTGGGCAACAAATATCTTAAAAGAATATATGAAAAAAGGTTTTGCTATGGATGATGAACGCCTGAAAAATTTGGGCGGCGGTGGTTATTTCAAGGAATTACTTGAAAGAATCAGAGACATCCGTGCTTCTGAAAAGGTGTTTTATCGTCAGGTGTTGGAGATTTACGCTACCAGTATTGATTATGACCCGAAAGCAGAAATTTCAATCCAATTTTTTAAAAAGGTTCAGAATAAAATCCATTATGCCATTCATGGACAGACTGCGGCAGAAGTTATTTATACAAGAGCTGATGCAGAAAAGGAATTTATGGGATTGACAACCTTTGCCGGAAATCAGCCAACTCTCAAAGAAGCTGTGATTGCAAAGAATTATCTGGATGAAAAAGAACTTCGTGCTATGGGTCAGCTCGTATCCGGATATTTGGATTTTGCAGAACGTCAGGCAGAGCGCGAACAGGCTATGACGATGCAGGATTGGGCAGAACATCTGGATCGTATCCTTACTATGAGTGGTGAGAAACTGCTTCTTGGAAATGGAAGTATTTCCCATAAGCAGGCGGTTGATAAGGCTACAGATGAATATAAGAAATATAAAGCAAGAACGCTTAGTGATGTAGAGCAGGATTATTTTAATTCTATAAAAATGTTAGAGCAGAAAACAGAGAAAAAATAACAGGATGGATGAGTATATGGAATGTTCAAAAAGTGATTGGAAACTTTTTAGAAGCAGAATTGGCGGGTGGCAGGAAAATTATATGGAGCGACTTGTAAAAGAATATATTCAGTTATTGAATAGTTCGGAGGACGCTTCGGATAAATTCTGGAAGTTGGAAGAAAGAATTAAGAAAGACAGGAAGCATCCGGGAGTGATTCTGGAAATGCGTAAAAGTGACATGCTTTATGATATTGTTGCTTTGATAAATCATGGCGTGATTACAGAAGAAGATTTAGATGGATTTAGTGATGATTTGAAAGAAAGAGTAGGTTTCTTTTTGAAGAGGTAAATACGAAAATGGCAAAGAAATTAACAGAAAAAGCACTGTTGAAAAAATTAAATACAATGGATAAAGAAGAACTGGTAACAATAATTTCTGATTTGTATAAAACAAACAAAACTGCAGAAGCAAGATTAAATCTATTGTTTCTTGGAGAAGAGTATGGAAATGCTCTGTTAGAGAAATACAAAAAGCAGCTGTACAAAATATTTAATCCTTCCAATATTGTCAGAACAGGATTTTCATTAGAAAAAGCACAACAGATTTTATCCGATTTTGCTGATATGTGTGGTGATGGCAGATGGTATGGAGATTTGGCTTTATATTTTGCGGAATGTGCAACGGACTTTACGATGAGTTATGGAGATATCAATGAAGAATTTTATGATGCATTGGGTGATGCTTATCGAGATGCGGTAACAATAGCAAGAAGAGATGAAGAAATGTATAAATTATGGAAATATCGGCTGGAGTACATCTATCATGAGTTTTCAGGGTTCGGTTGGGAAATGGATGATTTTATAACAAAAGAATATTATTCTATGCCGTGGGTTTTAGAAGATTAAAGGGGATGATACTATGACAAAACAAAAGATAAAAGTATATCTTTATACAAGAGTATCTACCACAATGCAGATTGATGGATATTCACTGGATGCACAAAAATCCAGAATGAAAGCATTTGCTGATTATAACGATTATGAGATTGCAGGGGAATATGAAGATGCCGGAAAATCAGGGAAATCCATTGAAGGCAGATTGGAATTTAATTGTATGATGGAAGATATTAAATCGGGTAAAGATGGTGTTTCATATGTTCTGGTATTCAAACTTTCCCGATTTGGAAGAAATGCGGCAGATGTACTTTCTACTTTGCAGGTCATGCAGGATTTTGGTGTGAATCTGATTTGCGTGGAAGATGGAATTGATTCATCGAAGGATGCAGGAAAACTGATGATTTCCGTATTGTCGGCGGTTGCAGAGATTGAGCGTGAAAATATCCGTGTTCAGACCATGGAAGGAAGAATCCAGAAAGCTCGTGAAGGTAAATGGAATGGTGGATTTGCTCCATATGGTTATTCGTTGGAAAAGGGAGAACTTTTTATCAATGAGGAAGAAGCGGAAGCAATCCGTGTCATCTTTGACCAGTATGTACATACAGATATCGGGTCAAATGGTCTTGCAAAATATCTTGAGAATCACGGTATTCACAAGATTCAGCGACAAAATGGTAAAAATCCGTTGTTTGATGCATCACTTATACGTAGAATACTGAAAAATCCTGTTTACTGTGGCAAAATCGCTTATGGAAGAAGAAAAACAGAAAAAGTGCATGGCACGAGAAATGAGTATAAACTGGTAGAACAGGATAATTATTTGCTGGTTGATGGCTTACATGAAGGTATCGTATCAGAGGAACTTTGGAATGCGGCGCAGGTGAAACTGTTGGCACAGGCAAAAAAATATGAAAAACTAAATCGTGGTAAAGATACGAAAGTGCATTTGTTGTCTGGGATTGTCAAGTGTCCGATTTGTGGAGCCGGGATGTATGGAAATAAAAGTATCAAACGTAAAGCGGATGGTACAAAGTATAAAGATTTTTTCTATTATGGCTGTAAACATCGCACTATGACTCGTGGGCATAAATGCGATTATAGAAAACAGGTTCATGAGGAATTACTGGATGATGCGGTAGCAGAAGTGATTGTAAAACTGGTCAGCAATCCGAAGTTTGCTGCTATGATGCAGGAAAAGATCAACATGAAAGTGGATACAACAGCTATTCAGCAGGAGATTGAAAACTATGAAAAGCAGCTACGGCAGAGTTATTCTACAAAATCTAAACTGATGGAAGAAATAGATTCTATGGATCCGGACGATAGACACTACTATAAACGTAAGGCAGACCTTGATGATCGATTGTACAAGATGTATGATAAGATTGAAGACACAGAAAGTTGGCTGATTGAAGCCAGAGCGAAAAAGATGGCGGTTGAAGCAGAGAAGCTGACCGGAGATAATATATATAAAGTGTTGATTTACTTTGATAAGCTGTATTCCGTTATGGATGAACTGGAAAAACGTAAGATTATGGAATCTTTGATTTCTGAAATTCAGATCTACGAGGAGCGACAGTCGAACGGACAGTGGTTGAAATCCATAAAATTCAAACTTCCAATTATTGAAGAAGATATGGAATTGAGTTTGGACAATGATGCGCATGTCGAGACGGTAGTACTGCTTTCCCACAAAAAGCCAGACGGACATATCAACGTAAAAGTTGAGT
>OLNJ01000012.1_pt1 | contig 173892 bp, 146 predicted proteins | sample 1672191 | NCBI WGS metagenome assembly OLNJ01 (sample SAMEA3136657, study PRJEB25190) | human gut metagenome | biome: human gut; feature: human-associated habitat; material: faeces | place: Austria | collected 2013
GGCGAGGATAGAGAGGTTCCTGTGAAAAGACTTACACAGACTTCTTGACAAGCCCGAATTTGGCGCCTCAACGCCCCCGAATTCGCAACTTTTGTCACTTTTTAAGGGCTCGGCTTACGCGAACTTCACTGCGGTGCCATACGCAAGAATCTCAATCGTTCCCTCGGCGATGCTGTCGCTCGCGAAACGCATGGCGACAACGGCGTCGGCCCCAAGGTTTTGCGCGGCGGTGACCATGCGGTCCTCTGCGACTTGGCGAGCCTCATCGGTCATTTGCGTGTACGATACAATCTCGCCTCCGACGATACTTTTCATGCCGGCCATAAGGTCACGGCCGATGTTTTTCGAAGTAACGATATTGCCTCGAACAAGACCCAGAACTTGTACTGCTTGACCAGGGATGACGTCTGCGGTGGTAACAATCATGGCTGCTCCTGTCGTTGTGGGATGAACGGTGCTTCCATAGTACTCGACAATTGTCCAGGGATTTACTGGGAAGAAGAAAAAATGGAAGTGGGGCTGAAGGGTCAAGCGTGCGAAGCCGCTCCAACGGCTGGCGGGGCGGAGCTCCGTCGATGATTCGTTTTTTAATTGCCTGTTGCTACGGTGAATGGCTATGCGCGATGAACTGCTTGAACCGTCGTACGATTAGGCGAGCCCTGCTGCTTGAAACGCCCAAAGTGCAAACGGCACTACGATAAGTGCAGGCAGATAGTTGAGCACTTTGAACTTCGTGAGGCCAACCATATTTAAGCCGAGCGCGAGAATCATGATTGATCCGCAGGTCGAAAGCTCGGAAATAAGTATGTCGCTCGCGAAAGGGGCCACGAATCCAGCGGTTAGAACGATGGCTCCTTGGAACATGAGCGTGAATGCGGCCGAACCGTATACGCCCACTCCGAGCGCGGCGCCCATCATAATGCCCGCTACGAAATCGAGCAGGCTTTTCGTGTAGAGCATGTCGAAGTCGCCGACGAGGCCCGCGTCGAGCGAGCCGACGATAGTCATGGCTCCCACGTTCATGATCAGGCACGATGTGATGAATGCATTGGCGACTTTGGCGCCTCCGCCCGCGCCAGTAAATCGCGATGTGAGTTTTTCGGTCCAGCGATTCACGTGCCCGTCGATATCGCCCGCTTCGCCAATCGCCACGCCGATAACCGTTGCAACGATGAGGAGCAGGATGTTTTGTTCGACGATGGCTCCTTGAATGCCGATGGCGATTGTGCACAGGCCGAGCGCTTTCATGACGGCGTCGGTAATTGAGTCGGGGAGTCCGCGGCGCAAGAGCAATCCGACGGTGGTGCCTGCGATAATGGCGATGGTGTTAACGATGACTGCCCACACGGAAGGCTCCTTTGTTGCGACGGTCGAGCCGCTGGCAAAATTGCCACGGCGCGTTTGGACTGTGTGCCTACATCGCTCGCGAACCGCCTATCCCTCACGTGCGCATGCGCGCCAAGCGCGCTTCCGTATCTGGCTGCGCCAGAACTGACAAGGAGAAATTATATCTCCGCTATGTCTCTTGAAGGCTTGTCCTCGTCAAGATTTAGGGAAATATACGTTTGTGCATGCCGGCGGCGTGTCGGGTTGGCCGATTTTGCGGAAGGAAGATGATGATTGTGGTTTCTAGGGGCGAGAGTTGAAATTAGTGCAGAGGAGAGACTGACTGCGTGTCGAGCGGCTTTCGATGTCGAAATCAAATGTCTGCAATTGCATATTTATGGACAATTGAGATTGAAAATAACGGGGCTGGGTGGTTTCGAGAAAAGAATAAATCGCCCTGTATAGAGCTTCGCACGAAAAGGGCAAAATAGTCCCAGCGAGGAAAATGAGTTTCACACGGGAAAACTACCTGCCTTATCCGAGAATAAAAATTATCCTTGAAAGACGGCAAGGTGTACACGATGCCCAACGTGCCGTTCTCTTGGTGCGATCGCCCGCCTGCGGTCACCGCATTCTTGGCATTCAGTGGATCGCGAACACGCTGTATCCCGAGGCCTATGACATTGACATGATTGAAGTCACCAAGAAGTTCTACAGCTTGCTCTACCATGCCAATGTGACTGACGAGCAGGCTCGCGAGATTCTTGGCAACAGCTACAACGGCTAACTCGAGAGCAGCGAGTGCGGTCGATTTCGATTGCGCAGCGGTCTTAAAGCTAGGCAGTCAAGCAAAGCGAACCGACCAATTTTAGATACAACGACATTTCTGTGTCAGCAACGCAAACACCGCAGCGGGTTTCTCGTTGCGGTGTTTGCATGAAAGGGCGGAATATGAGGGACCACTCCAAGCATATCCAAATTTCATGCGAAGAGGTCGTATCGGGTCTTTTGGCCGCCTGCAATTTCTCGCCTAAAACCGAAATGGTACGCCTTGACGAATCGTTCGGACGCGTTTTGGATGAAGGTGTGGCATCGGCGTGCATGCTGCCGAATGCGTTGACGTGCCGTATGGATTCTATTGCTGTGCATTGGTCCGATTTCGTCGAGGGGATGCCTGATACGTCGGGATGGGTCCGCGGTAAAGATTGGGAATTTGCCAATACGGGCGTTGCTATGCCAGAAGGGTTTGATACGGCTATTGTGATTAAGCACGTTGTGGTTTCCGATGACGAGCAGCGCGTCGAAATCGATGCTGCGCCGTCGGCGCAATTTGCGGGTACCTCTGCGATAGGCTCGCGTTTGAAGCCCGGTGATGTGTTGGCGAAGGCGGGCGAAATCATTACACCCGACGTTGCGGCGCGTATGGCTGGCGGGAACGTTGCGAGTGTGGCGGTACGCCGTAAGCCACGCGTGGCGTTTATTCCCACAGGTAGCGAGTTAGTTCCTGCAGGGTCGGCCGTGGTGCCGGCAGGCAAGAACGTCGAGTCGAATAGTTTGGTGGTTCGTGTAAAAGTGGAGGCGTGGGGCGGCACTTTTCTTCCCTCCGATATTGTTCCCGATGACCCCAATCTTATTATTGCCGCCGTGAGAAAGGCGTGCGCGTGCGCGGGTATTGTTGTGCTTAATGCGGGGTCTTCGAAGGGGTCGGAAGACTGGTCGGTTGAGCAGCTGGAAGAAATAGGCACCATCATTTGCCATCAGGTGAACCATGGCCCCGCTCACCACAGCTCGGCCGCCGTGGTCGACAAGACCCCTGTTGTGGGCATTTCTGGTCCTCCGTTCGCCGCTTCGTTCACGTTGGGGTTTTATCTTCAACCGCTCATGAATAAGTTCCTGGGATTTTCCGTGAGGCCCTTCAAGGTTCCGGTTCGCCTCACCGAGCCCTTCCCTATCGCCGGTCCCATGTCGGGCCATGACGCACGCAAGAACTGTGCTGGCGAAGAGCGTCCGTCCGAAGTTGTTGCTGGAAAGCAATTCTTTGGCGTTCGCATGCTCAATGTGGAAGCGCGGCCTGATGGATCGCTCGCAGGAACTCCCGTCACGGGCCGTCCCGGTTCGCCTGCGACGCTATCGGCGAATGCGCTTTTTATGCTTGAATCGGGCCAGGGCGCTTCCAGGCCGGCTGCGGGCGATGTCGTTTGGGTTGAGCTTCGGTAGCGGCCGAGGAAAACAATGTGCAATGCTTTTTAGATTACAGCGCCCTGCCGTGTTCGCATCTTGATAGAAAGGGCCCCAATAATGGGGCCCTTTCTGTTGGAGGAGAACCGTCTTCTCGCATACGTTGGGAGCTGCGTATGCGGATCGGTGCACTATGCCAAATCGGTCGTGATGGTGTTGGCCATAATGTAGCCGTAGATCATGGCTGCGTCGAAGCCGTAGCCATAGCCTCGACCGTCCTTCTCCTCGATGGAGCCGCACACATCGCCTGCGGCGTACAGGTTGGCGATAGGCTCGCGATCCTCGGTCAGAACGTGGCAGCTCGGGTCGATGGCAAGGCCGCCGGTCGTGAGGTAGAACGTGGGAATGCAGGGGCATACCCAAATTCCGCCATGCGTATTGATCAGCGGAAGGTCCTTGCGGCCGAATTCGTCTTCTTCGCCGGCCTTTGCATGCGCGTTGTGCGTGTCGATCGTTTGCTGCAGGTTGTCGATGCCGTATTCGTCGATAGCCTCTTGAACGGTGTCGAAGTGAACCATGTCACCGCGGCTGAACAGGGCCTTGTATTCGGTCGTCGACCACTCGTCGTTCTTCATGGTTGTAACGGCGCCGCTCTCGTCGGTGATGATGAAGAACTTACCGCCGTTGCTGGAGTCGCGCACTGCCTTGCTGAGCTCGGCGTGGTTGTTTCCATTCACGTTGCCGAACTGGTCGCCGGTTGCGTTGACCATAATGCCGGGCGTCGTGCGGTAGGCGAATGCAATTTCGAAACGGCTGCCGGCCTGGGGCGTAGTAGACAGGAACGCGCCGAGGTCGCGGCCCATGCACTCGATTGCTGCATTCTCGGCCTGCGCGAGTACGATGCCGTCACCCGTGGAACCAGGGGCGCAGTTGAAGGAGAATTCTCCGTACTCGGGATAGTGCTCCTTAATCATGTCCTGGTTTGCCGCGAAGCCGCCGGAGGTGAGGCAAACTGCGCGAGCGTTGACAGTCCAGCTGCCACCGTCTTTGCATTCTGCGAGCAGGCCAGCGATTTTGCCGTCGTTGTCTTTGATGAATTCGGTCACTTTGGCGCCATAGACAATTTGGCCGCCCAGTGCATTGATGCGGTCGACGAGGAACTGCATGGCGTAGCCGCAGCCGCCCATGTAGCAGCCAGGTGCCAGGTACGGAGTGGTGCCGTAATAGGGGTTGACGCCCATGGTGAAGAATCCGATGCCCATGTCATGCATCCAGTCCACCATTTTTCCTGAGTTCTCATACATTGCGGCTTCGTACGGAATCTCGCCATTGAAGCGGTTGAGCTCAGGATTGACGCGCTTCTTAACTGCCTCGAGCCTGGCATCCAGGCTCATGCCGATGCTGTCATCGAAACGGCCGAGGCTATAGTTCTTCTGCAGCTCGGAGCCTGCGGAAAGAACCCCCGAATACGTCATGCACATCGAGCCGCCTGGGATATCGTTCTTTTCGAGCAGCATGACTTTGTAACCGTTTTCGAGCAGGCGCGTTGCGGCTACGAGTCCAGAAGTGCCCGCGCCCATAAACACGACGTCGACATCTGCCGTCTGTGCGGTTCCGCCTTTTGCGGGCTCGGGGGTGCCCAGCGAGAAGTCGGCGGGGTTGCCGCCGGCGTTGGTGATGGCGTCGGAAATTGCGCTGCGAACGGCCATGCTGGTCATGGTCGCGCCGGAAATCGTGTCTGCGTCGAGGTTGCCAGATTCAAGAATGCGCTGTGCCATCATGGGGCCAGCAACGCTGCCAATGCCGATCGTGTCATCATTGCGAAGGATTTTCGCGTCAGCAATCTTTGAATCGTCAATGGTGACTTCTGCATACAGGTAATCTTTGTGGCCCATGGCCTTGCCGACCCATTTGCCGTCCGTCAGGCTATCGGGGGGCTTCACCGAGCTTTTTTCGGTTGATTCTTCCCCTTTGGTTTCGGCTCCAGACTTCGAGCAGCCCGCCATGGCACCACCCAATGCCGCAACGGATCCGACTGCGATTGTCCCCTTAAGAAAGTCCCTACGATTGAGTTCCATGTTAACTCCCTCCTTGTTTCTCTTGCCGCTGAGAAGCGGCTTAGCGTTACTATAGGAGGCAAAGAATTGCTCGGTCATGACCGATTATCGATTGAATAACGCCGTAACCGACGATAACCGACTATCGGTTAGACGATGCAATATGGGGGTTTCGCTGATGAGCATGATGAAAGCAACACGTGGCGCTATCTCGACCTGTTTCCTTGCTGCCGCCATGACGATCGGTTTCGCTTCGTATAAAGCTGCCATTTCTTGTTCTTATAGAACGGCGATGGGGTCGGTGACCGAAACATGCGGGTATGTATCCGACGTCGGATTCATGATTGTCGTCAATGCCTCATCTTTTGTCACGGCTCTGATTGTCTATCTTCTTTATAGGAAGGGCGTTGTGGCGGAAGGCGGCATTGTTCAAAGTCCCGCGATCATTGCTCTTTCAACGGGTATGCTTGTGAGCCGCGAGGAGGCAGCGAGCGCCCTTCCGGCGGAAATCCTCGTCGTTATTCTTGGCGCGGTGTGCGGTTTTTCAATTGTATTGCTGTGCGTGGTGTGGATAGATACGCTTGTCCGACTTAGGACAATGAAACTTGCTCTTCTCGTTCTTGTTTTGGGGCTTACCTTAAAAGAGGTGGTCTATGCATGGGCGTGCGGGCTTTCCGGAATCACTTTCCAGCTGTTCACCGTTGGTTTGCTTCTTCTTTCGGCGATATTGCTGTTCTTTTCAAATCGAAATCGACGGCCCGTTGAGCTTTCTCAGACATTGGAAGAAGACAAGTACTCTTTCGTTAAATCCTTCATCGCGTTATTCATCCTTGTAGGAATTGTTGGCATTATTCATACCACGGTAATCGGATCGAGCGCCGAGGGCGTTGTCGGCCAGGTCGATATGGATCTCGCGGGAGAGCTGTCCTCCATCGCGGCTTTGGTAATCACTGTCGCTATGGGATGGAACGTGAGCACGTTGAAAGTTGGTAAAGTCGCCTTCCCGTGCGTCCTCGTTGCACTTTCTTTGCTGCCCCTTCTCGGTGAGAGCAATGGTGCTTTAGTTGGATTTATCTCAATTTTTTGCTATGAGGTTTATAGCAAGGTTTTTCTCGCTTACATTCTTTGCGAGTGCTATCGAACGAAGTGCTCGTCGTTAACCCTGTCTTGCTTTTTTACAGGAGGAACTGGCGGATCGCTCGCAATTGGGCTGTCAATTGGCTTGCTGCTTAGCTCATTTAGCGCTGGACACGAAGTTTCGATTCTCGCGCTTCTTACTGTGGCGGCCATTTATCCCATTGCTTTAGGAACGATGGTTTTATATCGCAGGGGCGATGGCTTTCGGTTCATTCATAAGCCCGATGGCAAAAGCGAGCCTGGCCGGGCAATTCAGGTCGATGAATCTTATGAGCTGGAAACCGCCTGTCGTTCTATTGCCGACGAGAGTGGCCTTACACCTAGGGAGCTTGACGTACTTGTCGTTCTCGCAAAGGGGCGCTCGGCAAAACATATCGCCGACGAGTTATGCATAGCTGAAAATACCGCTTGGGTTCATATCAAAAGTATATATGCGAAAACAGGAGCCCATGGAAAACAGGGCCTCATCGATTTGGTTGAAGAGGCTCGCGCATCTACTGTCCGATAGGGGTATTCGTGAGAATGTTGGGCGTGATAAGGCTCGGTCGGTATGCTGCATTCCCCATTGACGGGAAGCTATCGGCGCGCGAGTGGGCTAAAGGTATAGAGGGATCGAGCTGCGTTGCTTCGATCCCTCTATATTGCGTGGACATCGTAGGTGGCCATAGGGCCCTCGATTGACTTTTGCCGCAATTGCCCCACAATCATCTCTTATTTGATTGTGGATCGTGCTCCCCTATTCCTCCTAATCGAACAAGCTCTTCATGTCGGTTTCCTTCATGGGCGCGCCAGCTGAAGGCAGCTTCTCTGCGCGGAACTTCTCGACCTGGGCTTTGCCGCCGATGAATTCTTCTGCCGTGCCGACCATGGTCACCGTGCGGCTTCCCTTAATGGTGAGCGCCTGCACGCCTTGCGTCGAATTGGTGGTCTTCGTCTTCAGAAGCGATGTGTTGAAGTTCACCAGGCGGTAGTCGCTAGAAACGAGCGCCAGGTCGCGCTCTTCCTTCAACACCGTGGCATACATGAGTTTTGAACCGCCGTAAATCGCGTTTTTCAGGCGCTTGCGATTCGTTTTAGTGGCGTATCCCGACAGCGCCACGCGCGCCACGCGGCCATTCTCGAACACGAACAGCACGTCGGCCTTGTAATCTTCAGGGTCGATGGCCCAGGTCACGGTCTCGTCGGCGTCCATTTCCAAATCGGTGGGCAAATACGATCCGAGCTGCGCCGATTTGGTGTCTTCGAACGCGGCAACCTTGCACTTGTATACCTGGCACTGGTTTGTGAACACGAGCAAATCGTGCGTGTTTGAGGAATCGAACTCGATGAAGGGCTCGTCGCCGTCTTTGTATTTCAGTGTCGTGGCCTTGCGCAGCACGCGGTCGGTCATCTTCTTCAGGTAGCCGTCGCGCGAGAGCATCATGGTCACGGGGTATTCCTCGACCTCGGGCTCGAGGTTCACCTCAACGATTTCCGAAGGCGCGACCAGGCCGGTTTTACGCGGCATGACGTGCTTCTTGTTCACCGCGGCGAGCTCGTCGTGGATGACTTTCTTGATTTTCTTCTCGCTTGCGAGAATAGCGTTCAGCTCGGCGATGTCGGCCTCGAGCTTCTCGATATCCTTCGTGCGGTTGATAATGTATTCCTCGTTGATGTTGCGCAGTTTGATTTCCGCCACGAATTCGGCCTGGACCTGGTCGATATTGAAGCCCTTCATGAGGTTGGGCACAACGTCGGCCTCGAGTTTCGTGCCGCGAATGATTGCGATGGCCTTATCGATGTCGAGCAGAATCGCCTCAAGACCGTGCAACAAGTGCAGGCGGTCGGTTTTCTTGTCCAAATCGAAGTTCATGCGGCGGCGGGTCGATTCGACGCGCCATGCCACCCACTCGCTCAAAATCTCGCGCACGCCCATGACACGCGGGTAGCCGTCGACGAGTACGTTGAAGTTGCACGAGAACGAGTCTTGCAGCGTGGTGGAGCGGAACAGCTTCGCCATGAGCTGTTCGGGGTCGATGCCCCTCTTCAGGTCGATGGCGATGCGTAAGCCGGAAAGGTCGGTTTCGTCGCGGATGTCGGCGATTTCTCGCACCTTGCCCTCTTTGGAGAGCTTCACGATGCGATCGATGATGACGTCGGTTTTGGTGGTGTATGGAATCTCGTACACCTCGATGATGCGCTCATCGGGCAGGTAGCGCCAGCGCGAGCGAATTTGGAAGCTGCCGAGGCCCGTGTTGAAGATGCGCTCCATTTCCTCGCGGCGGTAGATGATTTCGCCGCCGGTGGAGAAATCGGGCGCGGGCATATATTCGAGCAGGTCGCACTCGGGGTCGCTTAGGAAGTGCATGGTTGCCGTGCACACTTCGTTCAGGTTGAAGCCGCAAATATCGGAAGCCATGGCAACGCCGATGCCCTTGTTCGCCGACACGAGAATGTTGGGGAACGTGGTGGGCAGAAGGCGCGGCTCCTTCATGGCGCCGTCGTAGCTGTCCACGAAGTCGACTGGGTCTTTGTCGATGTCTTTGAAAATCTCGGCGCAAATCGGCGAGAGCTTGGCTTCGGTGTAACGCGAGGCCGCATAGCTCAGGTCGCCAGAATAGTATTTGCCGAAGTTGCCCTTCGATTCGACGAACGGCGCGAGCAGCGCTTCGTTGCCCGTGGCGAGACGCACCATGGTTTCGTAGATGGCGGAATCGCCGTGCGGGTTGAGCTTCATGGTTTGGCCGACGATGTTCGCGCTTTTTTGGCGTGCGCCGTTCAGCAGGCCCATTTTGTACATGGTGTAGAGCAGCTTGCGGTGCGACGGCTTGAAGCCGTCGATTTCCGGGAATGCGCGCGACACGTTCGTGCTCATGGCATAGGGCATGTAGTTCTGCTCGAGCGTTTGCGTGATGGGCTGCTCCATGACCTCGGAATGCAGGCCGATCACGTTGGGATTGTCAACGTGCTTTTTCTTCGGTTCGGTTTTGGTCTTCTTCTTTGTTGCCACGGTTTCCCCTTGGTGCGTGTATCGGGCTCATCTATCGAACCGCTGGGCGGTTCGAGCGGTTATATGGCGTTACTGCAGGTCGAGCTGGTCGAGATATTCCTTACCGTGCTCGGCGATGTGGCGCTTGCGGCCCTCGTCGTCGTTGCCGAGAAGCAGATTGAACATGTTCTCCATGGTGGCGACGTCTTCGGGTTCGACCTTGATCAGGCGACGCGTTTCGGGGTTCATGGTGGTGAGCCACATCATGTCGGGGTCGTTCTCACCAAGACCTTTTGAGCGGTTGATCGAGCATTTCTGGTCGCCGATTTCCTTCAAGATGTTGTTTTTCTCGAGGTCGGTGTAGGCGAAGTACGTCTTTTCCTTGCAGTTGATTTCGTACAGCGGCGACTCGGCGATGTAGACGTAGCCCTCGTCGATGAGCGTGGGCACAAGGCGGTAGAGCATGGTGAGGATGAGCGTACGAATGTGGTAGCCGTCAACGTCGGCGTCGGTACAGATGATGACCTTGCTCCAGTTGAGGTTGTCCAAATCAAAGGTGCCCAGGTTCTTCATGCGCTTGTCTTTGACTTCGACGCCGCAACCCAGAACGCGCAGCAAGTCCATGATGATGTCAGACTTGAAAATGCGCGGGTAGTCTTCCTTCAAGCAGTTGAGAATCTTGCCTCGAACAGGCATGACGCCTTGGAACTCGGCATCGCGAGACGTGCGAATGGCGCCCGCTGCCGAGTCGCCCTCGACGATGTAGACTTCGCGGCGGCCTTTGTCTTTCGATCGGCAGTCGATGAACTTCTGCACGCGGTTGGCCATGTCGGTTTTCTGCTGCAGATTGGTTTTGATGCTCTGGCGCGTTTTCTCGGCGTTTTCACGCGAGCGCTTGTTGATGAGCACCTGCTCGACGATTTTGCCGGCGGCTTCCTTATTCTCGATGAGATACGTGGTGAGACGTTCCTTGAAAAACGCCGTCATGGCCTGCTGGATGAAGCGGTTATTGATGGCCTTCTTCGTTTGATTCTCGTAGGACGTTTGCGTCGAGAAGCAGTTGGTCACAAGCACGAGGCAGTCTTGCACGTCTTGCCATTTGATGGCGGTCTCGTTTTTGGTGTATTTGTCCTGCGACTTGATGTATGCGTCAAGAGCGCTGGTCAGAGCGCTGCGCGCAGCTTTTTCGGGCGAGCCGCCATTTTCGAGCCACGACGAGTTGTGGTAGTACTCCTGCATTTGGAAGGTGCGCGAGAAGCACAAACACGCGGTGATTTTAACGTTGTAATCGGGCAAGTCGTCGCGGTCGCGGCCACGACGATCGGCCTGGATGAAGAACGGCTCGGTCAAATAATCGGCGCCGACCTTTTCCAGCACATAGTCTTCGATGCCCTTGGGGTAGCAGAAGTCTTCCTCGGTGAAGCCTTCGGGGCCCTCGAGGCGCAGGCGGAAGGTGACGTTGGCGTTGACGACTGCCTGGCGACGCATGGTTTCGCGATACCAGTCGGCAGGAATGTCGATGGACGTGAAAACCTCGAGGTCGGGGCGCCATTTGATGGTGGTGCCGGTGCGGTTTTCGTCGGAAGGCTCAACTTGGAGCGCCTTCTTCTTGGCGCCGACGACTTTACCCTTCTTGAAATGCAGGGAGTATTTGTTGCCGTCGCGCCAGACGTTGACATCCATGTATTCAGAGGCGTACTGCGTGGCGCACGAGCCCAGGCCGTTGGTGCCGAGCGAGAAGTCGTAGTCGCCGCCTTGGTTGTTGTTGTATTTGCCGCCTGCGTACAGCTCGCAGAAAACGAGCTCCCAGTTGAAGCGCTTTTCGGTGGGATTCCAGTCGAGCGGGCAGCCGCGGCCGTTGTCTTCGACCTGAATGGAGCCGTCGGCAAAGGCGGTAAGCGTGATGAGGTCGCCATAGCCTTGGCGGGCTTCGTCAACCGAGTTGGACAGAATCTCGAAGGCGGCATGAGCGCAGCCGTCCAGGCCATCGGAGCCGAAAATGACGGCGGGGCGCAAGCGTACGCGCTCCTCGTCTTTCAGCTGGCGAATGCTGTCGTTGCCGTAATTGGCCGTGGTGTTTGCCATTCTCGCTCTTTCGATGGTAGTGTTCCTTCGCGCGGCTCGCTACCCTTTCGGGCGCCGACGCGCTTCCCGCCTGGGCCTCGCTGCTTCGCAAACGCGGCGTTGGTGGCGGGTTGCTGTTAGGCCAGGCATTGCTGGCCAGATTGTTCAAACGCTGACTTTACCACATGCCGCGCGCGTGCCGAGACGATGACACAGCAAAAACATCGGACGTATGTTCGATAAGTACGAGGGTCTCGGCTACCAGGCGATGCGTTAGCGAATTGGCGCTTCAATGAAAACGATATCGCGTTCGGCATCGTAGGTATAGACGAGATCGAAAGAATTCGCCGCGAGCTTGCGTAACAGGGGCCGTTTTCGTCGCAGAGGGGTTTCGCGAACGCCTCCGCTGGGTACATGGCGAGCGCTGCGATTCCTGCAACAAGAATCAGGGTTGCGAAAAGCGCTGCTGCCATATAGGTCGTGCGGGTTTTGATGTTTTGGGAAGTGGTGTATGTCATGGCGTCCTCCTGTCGTTTTGAGCTTTCAATAAGGAAACGATTCAGGTGGAGGAGTCCTTGCAAGGTTATTTAAAACTGTACTACAATAATAATATTAATCAACACGAGTAATATTAGGAGCACCATGAAAACAGCCGAGCTCGTGAAAGCCTTGCTTGATGTTGACGAGGAAGTGTTTCTCCTTCATGGCGAAATCAATCCTCATCCGACCGTCGTGATTGTTGGCGGCGCGGCATTCCTTTTGCGCGATCTTACGACGCGCAATGTCACGCACGACATCGATGTTTTCGTTGCCGATTCCATGGTTCGTCAGGTTATGGCGAGTTACCCCAACATTAACGGGGCCGTTGCGTCATACGCTGATCAAATTCCGTACAATTTCGAAGACAGACTCGTTCCTATCAACATTCCTTCTCGTACGATTGATTACATGACGCCTTGTACTGAAGACCTTGCCGTTATGAAGCTCTATGCAAGCAGGCCAAACGATATTCAAGATATTGACGGCGCGGCTCAAAGAGGGCTTATCGATTGGGGGCTTCTTGAGAAACTTGTCTATGACCATAACGAAGCTTCTGCATCGGCTCTTTCTCCGAATAGATATAAAGAGTTGGTTTATTTCTATGAGCAGTTCAAGAGAAAGTGGGGGCGGCAATGAATCTTACATTCAAAGGTTTCCTCCGCGGATATTGTCGAGAATTGACTGGACAGCAAACGGATAATCTTCGGAAACTGTGCAAGACCGTTGTTTGCGATCAGCCTGCAGCGGCGGAAGCGTTAATGGTTTTTGCGGCGCTTCAAGGAAAGGCAGACTATCTCGTATCGTTCACGATGGGCACTTGGCTGCATCCAGATTACACGAGGGTCTCTCTGTCGCTGGCCTTGTGCGGCAACGTTGAGGCTTGGCTGCAATCCGACGATGCCCCTGAGCGCTATAAGAAGGTTTGGAATGCTTACCAAGCGAAAAAGAATGAGCCAGCTCGCACTCGAAGGATTAACGCATTAATGCGAGACAAGATATGCGAAACAATGCGACAAAAGGGCCTAACTACATATCGCATATGCAAAGACCTCGATTTAAACCCTGGAAACGTGTACGCCTACCTTGGGAAAGGAGACGTATCGAAAGTGAGTTGCGATACTGCGCGCAGAATAATGGAATATTCCGCTTCCTTTTAATTGGGGAATACGAAGAGACATCACGCATGAGAGGCGTAGGGGCGCATAAATGCCGCTAAGGCATGAGCTTCTGGCGCTTGTGCGGGCTTGACCGCTTCCGGGCGATCGACCCATTCCACCGAGAAGTAGTGCAGGTCGCATCAATACAACAGGGGCCCAGTCAACCTGGACCCCTGCATGGCGCGTGGGAGAAGATTATTTCTTTGCCGCGTCGGCCGCTGCCGTGTTCACGTCGACTTCGACGTCGTTTCTTTTCAACTCGGGGTATGCACGGGAAAGCGTTTTTCATGCATGTCGGTCATGTTGACGCTTCATGGTCGCTATTTCGTTTTGACCTTTTTCCTCTTTGGGTTCAAAACGATTTCAACAATTGAGGAAACGAACGAAATTCCGCCGCAGGAGATAAACCACGCTGCGGTCGTGTGGCAGGCCATTCCGTCGCTCTTGCACACTCCGAGCGCGCCGGGTAATTGCATAACAATGAAGGCCAATGCAAGGGAGATTACCGCCACCGCGAAGAACATGTCCTTTTTTGCAAAAGAAAGCGCTGAACATATCGCGATGAGCGTCGCCAGTATAATACCCGCTTTCGCTGCGTAGGCACATTTCATGGGGACCATATTGCCATTGGTGAGTTCAAGCGCCCCACTGCAAGGCGGTGCCCATATCGATGCCGCGCCAATCGCGAGAATGGCGCACACCAGACAGATCGTAGAGCAAATAGGAGCAAGTTTCGTTTTCATGGTTGCCTCATTTCATCTGCGAGATTCTTTAATCCTCAACCCCTAAGAACCGCAATGTCTTTTGGGTTTGAAAGCCCGCTCACGCGGAATATTGTTTCGAGGCTTTCGACGTCGACGGCAAGCAGCTCCCCCGTTTCAGCATTTGCTACGTAAAGGGTCGAATCGTCGTTTGACAGACAGATTGCGCCGATGCCGATTTCTAGTTGGGCTCGACGAAGCTCTTGCCATGAGACGGTATCGATTTCGACGAGAGTGCCTTCGTCTCGAGCGATGGCAAATGCCTTATTCCCAGTACTGTTCATGCAAACGTCGACAACCCCCTCCCCGATGGGGATGGTTGCAAATCGCGTACCCGTTTTGCGGTCAATGACATACAGGTCAAAAACCCGCTCCTCACTTTCACCGCCTACGCCAGCAAGAAGAATGCTGCTCTCGTCTTTTGACAGCAACATCGTACGCGGGCCTACTACGCCATCGAATGGCTCAATCTCTTCGCCTGAGGATAAATCGATGCGTGCGATGTCATATGTTCCGTAATTCGCGCAGTAGAGTATTCCGTCGCTCGATTTTGCCATGCATACGGGACGGCGCCCGGCGCCCGGCGTGGTTCGGCAACATGCGGGAGGGTCGGTTCGGCCCATGAATCCGACATCGGAAAGTGGAATGGAGGAAGTCATCGATCCCAATTTCGTGTCGATTATCTGAATTGCCGAACTGAAGTAATCGCAGGCGTACAGAATTTGCGAGTCCTCGTCTATGACGAGTCCCAAAGGTTGCTGACCGGCGGCAATAGGGGTATTGAGTCCCGTATCTATGTTGAAAGCCTGCAATTTCCCCCCACTCGAATTGCCTACATAGAGCACTGAGTCGCCCTCGACGGCCATCATTGGATTTTGCCCAGCGGGATATCGGGTGGCTATTGTTTGGTTTTCGAAATCCACGGCAGCAAGGGTGTTTCCTGCATATTCGGTAACGTACACATACTCGCGGTTCATCGGCGTTGACGTGGAAGACGATGGGGATTGCTGTTCTTTTTGTTCGGAAGCATCACGCGCGCTCCTCGAATCGGGCCCATCGGTCTGCTGAGAAGATTTCGAACAACCAAGCATGAAGAGCGAGGTGGATGCGATAGACGCGGCGGAGATTTTGACGAATCTACGTCGGGTTATTAATTGAACGTATTTTTTGCGCGTTGCCATGTTATCGCCTCCTTAGAAGAACTCCTGAATCGAGTTCGTATTCGACGTCGCATTTTGTTGCGAACGGTTCGTCATGGGTTACGGCGATGACAGCATGGCCCTTGTTGTGCGCGAAAGATTCGAGCTTCTCGAAAACGATGGACGACCAGTGCGAATCGAGGTCATTCGTCGGCTCGTCGGCGAGGATGACGCTATGCCCCCCAAAAAGAGCGCGGGCAATAACGAGTCGGCGCTTCTGGCCAACGGAGAGTTCGCACGGAAGGTGGTCGGCGCGGTCAAGGAGACCGAACTCCTCAAGGGCAATGTCGACGGATGACGGGCTGAAGTTAGGTTGCATTTTAGCTGCGAATAGTAAGTTCTCCCGCGCCGTAAGCGCTTGGAACAAGAATGGGTCCTGAGTAATGAAGCCAATGCCACAGCGATGAATGCTATCAAGTTCGTTTGCAGAAAGCGATGTGATTTGCTTTCCCATGAAGTCGACCGTACCGCTATCGGGCTTGGCTGTTCCTCCCAGGATTGCGAGCAACGTTGATTTCCCCTTGCCTGACATGCCAGTTATGGCGCAAATTTCATTTTCGTGGAAATCTGCGCTCAGATGGTCAAGCACAATCAGAGGCGGTTCCGATGCGAACGACTTTACGAGGTTTCGACATGAGAGAATCGCGGTCATCGTAGGCTCCCTTTCGTCAAAATGCTATGCGTGTTGCTTCGCGTCTGTTTAATGAGCGGCCCAACGAATGACAACGCTCCCAATACAATGCCGAAAGCGGTGCCTGTCAGAATGGCGGTTGCATATACGCTCGCACTGGTAATTGCATGGGGAAGTTGAAGGGCGTCGTGTATATAGTTGGTGGCAAATCCCGAAAACGCACATGCAGCTACCCATGCGAGGGCGGTTCCGATTAAGAGCATGATGAAGGCTTCTAAAGCAACCGAACCCATCGATCTCGCGCTGCTAAGGCCCAGTAGCCGCATGAGGCCTATTTCGGTTGCGCGATTTTCTACAAGCGCGCCAAATCGGCCGATAAGTGCCACGGCAGATACCGCCGCTATAAGAATCACCATGAAAAGCGCGATAGTAGAAAGAACTGCGAGTTGGTTCGAGGCACCAGAAATCAGCTTCGAGGTTGTGACTGCGGTGACTCCGGGACATTGTTCCATAATGTTGTTTGCCACGCTCGACGCGTCGGTCTCGTCGGAGACTTTTACCATGATGCAAGATATTGAGTCGTTGGCGTCGGCGTGTTCCCAAATGGACTTCAAGTATGGGCTCTGTGTTGCGATGTTGCGCGCGGAGTCGATGCTCATGAAAATCGTGTCATCGATACTTGTTCCCGTTGCGTCGAGTGTGCCCGTGATTTGAAATGTTGTGCCAAGAATCGACGCTTGTCCACCTTCGACCTGGGGCGCTGAAGCGCCGAGCACGATTCCGTTTGTTCCTATAGCGTCAATCGATCCGCTTTTCATCCACGGCGAGATAACGAAATCGCTCTCGGGGTCGATCCCGACGACGCGCGTGACGCCGATAACCGAGCAGCAGCTTTGGTCGACCGTTTGTGTGAAAAACTGAGGCGTTGCCTTTGCCACGCCATCTATCGATTTGATTTGATCGATAACGTCTGGCGAAAAATATACATTTATCGGTTGCGCGGCGAACAGGACGCTCTCGACATCGCTCGAGACGCCTGCGGGAAGTACCATTACATCCGCCCCAAGCCTCTGCCGTGACAAGTCGGCGCCCTGATTCAGGGCATTAAGAACGACAGAGGACGACACTACAGAAAAAACCGCGACGAAGATAACAGCAATCGTTATGGCGGAAGACCCTAGACGCCGAGATATGTTTTTCCATGCAAGCGACAGCATTTTCTACCTCCGAATTCAAAAAAGCGCGAAGGTCCGGGGAGGGAAGGACCTTCGCGCTGGGCCATGCTGAACAGCACGCTCAGCATGGCGGAATAAAGCAATTAGTAGTTCTCGCCGCCGCGATCGATTGTCTCGGTCCATCCATCGATGTTCGTGAACATATCGAGCTCAGCATCTTTGTCCATAACCACGCCGTAATTCGGTTTGGTCTCGACGGTGTCTTTGATAGACTTCGCGTCGGCGGTCTGCGACAACAGCGCCTCGAAATCGTCCGAATACGCGATGTTCATGCTTGGGCATACGATTGTGCATACGGGGTTTTCGCCGCGCTTCTGGCGGTCAATGCAGCCGTCACATTTGTATGTTTTAGACTCTTCTTCGTTGTATGCAGGCGCATGGAACGGGCATTTTTGAACGCAGGTTTGGCAGCCGATGCACTTTTCGTGATCCTGAACAACCAGGCCGGTCTTCTCGTCTTTTGTGTAAGCGCCAACCGGGCAATTCGTCACGCATGCAGGCTCATCGCAATGGTTGCAGCTCATCGAAACGTACGCCATACCGGTTGCGGTATCGATGATGCGCACGCGACGCAGATACACTCCAGCGGGAAGCATTTTTTCGTTTGCGCATCCGATTTGGCACGTTTTGCAGCCGTAGCAATTGCTGCTGTTTACGGAAAATCCAGCCATGGCTTATGCCCCCTTCTTAACGTCGATCATCGTAGAGTTGCAGCAATGCACGCTGCCGAGCGTGGGATAGGCGTTATTTGTCAGGTTCGACGAACTGGTGGCCCAGGCGTCATCCCAACCGTTCTCGAGTACAACTACGCCTTTCTTCAAATGGGTTGTCACATATGCCACGCCGTAGTGTTCGCCGCGGTCATTGAACGCCGTGACAGCGTCGCCGGTTGCGATTCCTCGTTCGGCGGCATCTTCGGCATTAATGGTAATCGTGGGTTTATGCCCATCCATGCACAGCATAGTTTCGAGATTCTTGAACGTGGTATGGACCTGGTTGCGGGTTTTGCGCTGCACCGAAGCGAGCGGGTATTTGCCGCCGTTCAAGATGCTTTCCTGCGGCCTGTGATGGCATGCGATGCCTTCGTAGCCTGCATCAACCCACGTTTTGTTGAAGAACTGGGCCTTCTTGGTCTTGGTGAGGAACTCGCCGTCCTTGTAAGCGATGAAGTCTGGATTGAGCTCGGTAAGAGCGTCGATGCCCTTGCGTTCCTTCAGATCTTCGAGCGTGATTCCAGCAGGTTCGATGACGCGTTTGATGTAGACGTCGGGGTCTTCGTTGAAGTATTTATCCAGCCCGAAACGCTCCGCAACCATGCGAGTAATTTCCAAGTCGCTCTTGGCTTCGCCCGGAGGAGTAACTTTCGCTTCGGAAATCTGAATGACCGTCGAACGAACAGAATGGGTAATGTTGGGGGTCTCAAACAAAGCGGTAACAGGAAGCACCAGGTCGGACCACATGCAGGTGGAGTTGAAGAACATATCAACCTTTACCACAAATGGGATATTGGCCAAGCCCTTTTTCCAGTTATCGTTGGAGTTCGGCAGCTGAGCAACGGGATTGCCGCATGTAATCCATGCGAAGTTGATCTTGCCGGCGGTTTCGTCGACAACATAATCACCGAACTTGTAGATAGGGATTTTCTTCTCATTGGGTTTGGCGTCGGGGTTTGCTTCGAATGCCGAACCAGACTTCACGAGTGAGGCAGAGCCGGTCGCGTCGTATACGCCGTCGCCCTCGTGACCCACGTGGCCGCAGATGAGCGCCATATAGCACTGAATCGCCGTTGCAAACGATCCGTTCTCGGTGCGCTGGTAGCCGCCCATGTTTTGAATGATCATGCCGTGCTTCGCTTTGGCGTAGTCGCGAGCGATGCGCGCATAGTCATCGAAGTCAACATCGGTTTCGGCCTTAACGGCGTCGGCGTCCCATTTGGCAGCTTCCGCTTTCACAAGGTCAAATTCGGTGACGTACTTGTCGGCGAAATCGGTGCCCTCGGTTGTAAGCAGCGGATCGACGCCGCTTGCGTCGTGCGCGACGATTTGGTTCGTTTTGGAGTCAATCACCTGGTAAGAGGTCTCGTCGTCGTCCTTTGCCAAGAACGACACGCCCGTTGCTTTATCGATGAGGCAAGGTGCCGTGGTGTGGGCCTTCAGGAAATCGTCTTTCTGCAGACCTTCGTCGAGAATGACTTTAATCATGCCCAGCGATAGTGCGCTATCGGAGCCGGGCCAGGGCTGAATCCACTCTTGCGATTTGTCGGCAGTTTCGGAGTAATACGGGTCAATAGTGCACAGCGTGCCACCGTTGTTCATCATTTCCTGGAAACGGGCGAAGTAGCCTGTCATGGAGTTTACCGGGTTGTTGCCCCAGGCGATGATGTAATCGGATTTTGCAATTTGGTGCCGAACGAGCTGGCTGCGACTGCCGAATACAGGCGTCAAGCCACCATCGATGCCGGCGCAGCACATGTTGCCTGCCGTCGACGTGCCTCCGCCTAGCCAGCCGATGAAAGTGCTGAATGCGCCGGTCAAAGACGAGAAGTTGCCCGAACCGCCCTGGTAGAGCATTGTGTTGCTGCCGCCGTTGTCGAGGGCATACTGAATTTTTTCTTGAATAAGGTCGATGGCCTCGTCCCATTCGATTTCTTTGTATTGGTCGATGCCTTTGCCCTTTTCGCCGACAAGCTTAAGGGGCTTGGTTAGGCGCTGATCGCTGTTGCACATTTCGACGCGTGCGAAACCGCGTGCGCAAGCAGGGCTTTCATTGACCTCTCCGCCCTCAACTTTTACGACCTTGCCGTCGCGCACGTACGCCTTCAACAGGTGATGCTGGCACTCGGGCGAGCAGCAGGCGTAACACGTGTCGCAATCTGCGAACGGATCAGCGGCGGTATTGTCCTTCTCGTCTTCCTTTTTCTCGCCGCTCGACGAACATCCGGCTAGACTCGTCGCAGCGACAACGCCGGCCGCGGCAGCGGCAGTTCCTACAAACGCCCTGCGCGACAAGGCGGGCATGGCAGCGTTTGCTTGTTCTTTCATAGCGTCCCCCTTTTCCCTTTTAAGCTATAGAAAGATTCAGGAAGGCGAAGACGAGAATCCTTAGAAAAGACGAGCCCCTTGCGGTGTTTTAGCATCTTCAGAATTGCCAAGACGCTTTTGAAAACGAGCAAAGCCTTTCCCTATATTTCTCGTTTCCTTCCCCTTGATACACATTGTCGACATTAACCATGGCTTACTCAATTGCTGACACTGTAAGACTTCGTTAAGAAATAGTTCTAATTCTTAAGAAATTATTAACATGGAGGTCTGCGTGCTTTTTGCGCCGGTGATGCAAAGTTTTCGGCGATACTGTATCTATCAGTCGCATTCAAATCGGGCTTGCGGTGTTATGTGCCCGATGCAAGGGGGATGTATGTCGACCGAGCGCAATGCTGAATCATCAATAACAGGCGTTCCTGCAAAGGGGTCCGTAGAAACGTTTAGCCATCGAAGCTTGCGTTCGTTTCGCGAGCCTCGTCAGCCACCTCATCGCGGCTTACGCAGCAAGATGGCCATGTTTGTGGTGGCCCTGATTGCTGTGCTCATGGGCGCCGATGCGTTGTGGAATTACAGTCTCCAACGCACGCAGGCTGAAAACGAAGCTCGCGAAAAAGCCGAGGTCCTTGCTTCCGAGATGCGCGCCATGTGGGACTTCATTGACATGAACCAAGATGTCATCAATCGAGACGAGAACGGCAATTTCCGCACGAAAACGCTCGTATGCGTGGTCGCCGCGAAATCGGTTAGCACATTATTCACGAGCAACACCGACTACATTATTCGTTTCACAGGGGAAACCCCCAGGCAGAAAGCGAATGCGCCCGACGCTTTTGAGCAGGAGGCCTTTGATGCGTTTCGTTCCAATCCTGACCTTGCTTCATATAGCGGCGTTCGAACCGACGAAGAAACGGGCCAGCGCGTGTTCCGCTATACCGAACCGCTGTATGTGACCGAATCGTGCCTTGAGTGCCACGGCGATCCGGCTGGAGAAATCGATCAGTATGGCTACCCGAAAGAGGGCATGAAGGTAGGCGACATCGGTGGCGCCATGTCCATTACCGAGCCTATGAGCATCTACGAAGAAGGTATTGCGACATCTGTAACGCAGCAAGCTCTCATGGTACTCATTATGGTTGCAGTTGCAGGTCTCGGTATTTTCCTTGCGGCGAATCGTTTGCTGCTGCGTCCCGTCGAGAGCCTCTCGCGGGCGGCGCATGATATCGAAGCGGGAAATTTCGACTATAAGCTTGACACGACGCCGCGCGTCGGAGGCGAAGACGAGCTTTCCGAGTTTACGCGCGATTTCGATTCCATGGCGCGCCACCTTGAGCGTTTGTGCACCGACTTGAATAGCGAAGTGAAGAAACAAACCGAAGAAACGCGTGTGCTCAACGATATGCTCATGTACCAGCAGCATGAACTGAAAAAGGCACTTGATAAACTGCATGAGGAATCGGCCTATAAAAGCGAGTTTTTCGCCATCGTGAGTCATGAACTGCGCACGCCGCTCACTTCGATTCTCGCCTTCGCGCGTTTGCTGCTCGAGAATCCGAATCTCGACGTGAAAACGCACGAATCCATTGCCGATATCGAGGCAAATGGAACGCTGCTTCTTAATTTGGTAAATAACATTCTCACTATCTCGAAGGCCGAAGCTAACCGCAACGAGTTGCTTGTCGAACCGGTCGACTTTGTCGACCTGCTTGGATTCATTAAGAAGACGCTCGACCCAATAGCCGCCAATAAGGATATTGCGCTTTCCGCGAAGGCCGATGCGAACGTGCCAATATCTATGGCTGACTGGGAAAAGCTGCGCCGCGTGATCGAAAACCTCGCCGATAACGCCATTAAATACACCCATCGCGGTGGTCGCGTGGATGTTCGCGCAACATTTATGGCGCCGCTCGATCCTCGCGCGTACGATGATGGGGCGTTCGCAGGGGATGAAGTCGAGCTTGCGTATGGCGATGGCAGCAACGTCGCCGCTCGTTCTGATTCCAAGGCGGGATTGGACTCTGCACGTCACGATTGGGAAGTCCCCCTCCCCTGTTCTTCTGCCCCGCATGGCACTATTTGCGTCACGGTCGCAGACGATGGAATGGGTATTGACGAAAGCGATATTTCAGATATTTTCGAGTTGTATAAACAAGCTGGTCAATCGCCTAACCGTCGTTATCATGGCACTGGTTTGGGCCTTGCCGTTGTGAAGGAGCTTACGGAGTTGCATGGCGGTGTGGCGTCCGTCGAATCGCAACGAAAGGTCGGCAGCACGTTCTGTGTGCGCATCCCCTATGTTCCCTTGCCGGATGAGGAGGAAGATTTCGATGAAGATTCTGCTTGCTGATGATGAGGTGAGCATCCAAAAGCTTATAAGCAGTTTGCTTGAAGATGAGGGTCATGAATGCGTCTGTGTCGAAGACGGCACCGATGCTCTTGAGGCATTCGAGAACGCATCGTTTGACCTCGTGATTCTCGACGTCATGATGCCGCGGATGGATGGGTTCGCTACGTGTCGCGAATTGCGCACCCGGGGCGTAACGGTTCCGGTGATTTTTCTTTCCGCAAAAGGCGATATCGTTGACAAGGGCATTGGGTTCGCCGCTGGTGGGGACGACTATATGACCAAGCCCTTCGACCCTCGGAGCTGCTCATGCATATCGAGGCGCACCTGCGCCGCGCTCATATGGATGTTGCGCCTGCTAAGCCGGAGCCAAAAACGCTTATACTTGGCAGATTTGTTATAGATACCGCAAAACACCAGGTCACAAAAGAGGGAATCTCAATTAAGCTCACGCCGAAGGAATTTAAAATCTTGCTTGCGCTTGCCCGCATGCCCGATACTGTGCTTTCGAAAGAGCAGCTCATCGAAGACGCTTGGGGTGCCGAATTCGTCGGTGAGACGCAAAGCATTACGGTGTTCATAAAGAAACTTCGCAACAAAATTGAAGACGACCCGAGTGACCCCCGCATAATCGAAACGGTATGGGGAATCGGATATCGCCTGGTCGAAGGTGCTTGCTAGCAACCTACTTAGCTAGCAGACTAGCAGACTAGCAGACTGTTAAATGCTCGTAGCATTTAACAGTTTTACGATTGCGTGGGCCTTGGGGCGGAGTTGGAGCCTGCAAAAAGAATGGGTGGCCGAAACAGAATTCCGATCACCCATTCGTGCTGGTTGCGACTACTGAGGGAAACGGCGCCACTCGACCTGCCAAACGCTACAAGCATTTAGCAGGTCGAGTATGAAATTGCCCGCTCTCCCCTAGCCCAGCTTTTCTTCCTCGACCTCGAGCTCGCCGACTACTTCTTCGTCGGCGGGTTTGGTGAGGTTCGCGTTGCGCTCGGCGCGGGCGGCCTCTTCCTTTTCCTCGAGGTTCGCCTTCGCCACCGAAATCATGAGCTTGATGCGGTTGAGCTGGTTGACCTCAGACGCGCCCGGGTCGTAGTCGACGGCCACGATGTTGCTTTCGGGGTAGCGGCGGCGCAGCTCTTTGATCACAGCCTTGCCCACCACGTGGTTCGGCAGGCATGCGAACGGCTGCGTGCACACTACGTTTGGCGCGCCCGACACAATGAGCTCCACCATTTCGGCGGTGAGCAGCCAGCCCTCGCCCATCGAGTTGCACAGGCTCAAGATCTCGCTCGCGTATTCGGCCAGCTCATAGATGTTCGCCGGCGGGTTGAAGCGCGTCGATGCGGCGAGCGCGTCGTTGACCGGTTTGCGGAACTTCGCGATGGCCGACAGCCCGATTTTGCCACCAAGCGCGCCCTTGGCGGAACGGCCCAGCGGGTCTTTCTGGAAAATGCCGCCCGCGATGCCGAACAGGAAAAACTCGATGAGGCCAGGCACAACGGCCTCGCATCCCTCGCGCTCGATCACGTCGACGATCTGGTTGTTCGCCGTGGGGTGGAACTTCACCAGAATCTCGCCCACGACGCCGACGCGCGGCTTGGTGCCCTCGCCCTGTAGCGGCAGCGTGTCGAAGTCTTCCACGATCTGCTTCACGGTGCGCTTGAATTCCGAACGCTTCACGCCGCGCGCCAGCTGCGCCTTGCATTCGGCCATCCAGTGGTCGAACAGGTGGTTGGCCGCGCCTGGCTCAATCTCGTAGGGGCGCGTGCGGTAGAGCGTCATCATGAGCAGGTCGCCGTAGCACAACGCGTACACGGCCTGCAGCAGCATCTTCGGCGTGATTTTGAAGCCGGGGTTCACCTCGCCCAGGTCTTTGAACGAAAGCGCGATAACCGGAATATGGCCAAGGCCGGCGGCTTTGAGCGCCTTGCGGATGAGCGAGATGTAGTTGGTGGCGCGGCAGCCACCGCCGGTCTGCGTAATGAGCACGGCCAGCTTGTCGGTGTCGTAGCGCCCCGAGGTAACGGCTTCCATAATTTGGCCCGTGACCAGGATAGAAGGGTAGCAAATGTCGTTGTTCACGTACTTCAGGCCCGCGTCCACAGCGCCGTGGTCGACGCTCGGCAGCAAATCGACGTTGTAGCCGAAGCGCTTGAAAATGGGCACGAGCAGCTCGAAGTGGTATGGAGCCATCTGCGGGGCCAAAATCGTGTAGCCCGCTTCCTTCATCTCCTCGGTGAACTGCACGCGTTCGAACTCGGTCGAGGTGGCCTCGCGCTGCTTGAAGCGCTCGCGAGCTTCGGGCGCGGCTTTTTCCGTGAAGGTCGCCGGGGGCTCGATGGCCTGCGCTACGGCCTCAATGGCTGCGGCGTCGGCGGAACCGGCCGTCTGCTTGCTGGAGCCTGCGGCGTCGGCGGCTGCGACGCGCGTTTCGGCCTCGGCCAGGAGTTCTTTCACGTCGAGGCTGCACGCGGGGCATTCCTGCGTGGCGGCTTTGGCGTCGGCCTCTTCATCGGCTTGGTCTTTCAACGCCGCGAGCAGGCTGCGCACGCGAATACGGGCGGCGCCCAGGTTGGAGACCTCGTCGATCTTGAGCACGGTGTAAATTTTGCCGGCGCTTTCCAGAATCTCTTGCACCTGGTCGGTGGTGAGCGCGTCCAGGCCGCAGCCGAAGCTGTTTAGCTGAATAAGGTCGAGGTCGCGGCGCTCGGCGGCAACCTTCGCGGCGGCGTAGAGGCGCGTGTGGTACATCCACTGGTCCACCAGGCGAATGGGACGCTCGAGCGTGCCCAAGTGCGCGATGGAGTCTTCCGTAAGCACGGCCAGGCCGAAGCTCGTGAGCAACTCGGGAATCGCGTGATTGATTTCGGGGTCGTTGTGGTACGGGCGGCCGGCCAGCACAATGCCGTGCGTGCCGGTTTTCTCCATCCACAGCAGGGTTTCGGCGCCCTTCTCGCGAATGTCGCGCTTGAAGGCTTCGTCTTCGGCCCATGCGGCGTCAACCGCGGCGTCGATTTCGGCCTGCGTGGGCGCGGCAACGCCTTCGCCCATGAGCTCGGGGTGCGCCTGCACAAGCTCTACCATCAGGCGTTTCTTCAGGTGGTCTTTCTTGTCGTACGGCAGCCACGGATTCAAGAACTGCACGTCGCTCTCGCGAAGCTCGTCGATATTCAGGCGCAGCGCCTCGGCGTAGCTTGCCACGATGGGGCAATTGAAGTGGTTGCCCGCAGTTGCGTCTTCCTGGCGCTCCCACTTGCTGCAGGGGAACCAAATGAAGTCAGGGTGCTTCTCGAGCAGGTTCATGATGTGGCCGTGCGAGAGCTTCGCCGGGTAGCACACGCTTTCCGACGGCATGCTTTCGATGCCCGCCTCGTAGGTCTTCTTCGTGGAGGGATCGGAAAGCACCACGCGCCAGCCCAGCTTCGTGAAGAAGGTGAACCAGAACGGATAATTTTCATACATCGAAAGCGCGCGCGGAATGCCCACAGTGCCGCGCGGGGCGGCATCGGGCGCGAGCGGCTCGTAGTTAAACAGGCGATGGCTCTTGTATTCGAACAGGTTGGGCACGTCGCTCTTCTCGTTGAGCACGCCTGCGCCCTTCTCGCAGCGGTTGCCCGTGATGAAGCGGCGGTGCTTGCCGGTGGCTTCATCTTTGCCGAAGTCGTTCACGGTAAGCAGGCAGTGGTTCGCGCAGGCCTTGCAGCGCACGGTTTTGTGCGTGGGGGCCAAGGCCTCAAGCGCGGCGGCGCCGAGCATGGCAGTGTGCACGTCGGCGGTTTTGCCCGCGCGCTCGGCTGCGCGCACGGCGGCCTGGTAGCGGTCGCGCGCCAGCAGGGCCGCGCCATAGGCGCCCATGTTGCCCGCGATGTCGGGGCGCACGGCATTCACGCCGGCGAGCTGTTCGAAGGCGCGCAGCACGGCGTCGTTGAGGAATGTGCCGCCCTGTACGATAACTTTCGTGCCGACTTCTTTGGGGTCGCGAATTTTAATGACCTTGAACAGGGCGTTCTTGATAACGGAAATGGCCAAGCCCGCGGCGATATCGCCCACGGTGGCGCCTTCTTTTTGAGCCTGCTTCACACGGGAGTTCATGAATACGGTGCAGCGGCTGCCCAGATCGACAGGATTTTCGGCGGCGTTCGCGGTTTTCGCGAACTCGGTCACATCGAGGTTCAGGCCCGCAGCGAAGCTCTCGATGAAGCTGCCGCAGCCCGAAGAGCATGCCTCGTTGAGCATGATGTGGTCGATAACGCCGTCTTTCACGCGCAGGCACTTCATGTCTTGGCCGCCGATGTCGAGAATGAACTCGACGCCCGGCAGCATTTCCTGCGCGCCGCGAAGGTGCGCGACGGTTTCGATTTCGCCGGAGTCGACGCGCAGCGCCTCGAGCAGCAGGCCCTCGCCGTAGCCGGTCACGGTTGCATGCCCAATGGTGACTTTCGGCTGGCTGTCGGCTGCGGTGGGCAGCGCGGCGTACATTTCGGCGATTGCGCGCTTGGCGGTGCCCAAAACGTCGCCCTTGTTGTTGGCGTAGAAAGTCCACAAAAGGCTGCCGTCTTCGCCGATGAGGGCCGATTTGAACGTGGTGGAGCCGGCGTCGATGCCCAGGTAGGCCACGCCTTCGTAGGAGGAAAGGTCGGCGCGCTTCACCTTTTCGGTCGCGTGGCGCGCTTCGAATTCGTCGAATTCGGCTTCGTTGGCGAACAGCGGAGGCAGGCGCACGACTTCGCTGCCCTGAATGTCGCCCAGGCCGCGCAGGCGTTCGAGCACGTCGGCAAGCAGCTCGGGCGTGGCGGTTTTCTTGCCGCACAAAGCGGCGCCGCTCGCGACGAACAGGTGGGCGTTTTTCGGGCGAATAGCGTGCTCATTGTCGAGATTCAGCGTTTCGCAGAAACGTTTGTCCAGCTCAGAGAGATACTGCAAAGGGCCGCCGAGCAAGGCGACGTTGCCACGAATGGGACGGCCGCACGCGAGGCCCGAAATGGTCTGTGTTACGACGGCCTGGAAAATGGAGGCCGCGATGTCTTCTTTGCGGGCGCCTTCGTTCAAAAGCGGCTGCACGTCGGTTTTGGCGAACACGCCGCAGCGGCTCGCGATGGGGTAAATGGTGGTGTGGCTTTTTGCGAGCTCGTTCAGGCCGCCAGCGTCGGTGTCGAGCAGGGCCGCCATTTGGTCGATGAACGCGCCCGTGCCGCCGGCGCAGGTGCCGTTCATGCGCTGTTCGATGCCGTTGTCGAAGTAGATGATCTTCGCGTCTTCGCCGCCGAGCTCGATGACGACGTCGGTTTGCGGAATGAAGGTCTCAACGGCGGTTTTGCTCGCGATGACCTCTTGAACGAAGTCGATGCCGAGCCACTGCGCGAGCAGAAGGCCGCCTGAGCCGGTGATTGCGATGGTCATGGGCGTTGCCGGGTATTGCTCGGCCGCCTCGCCCACCACTTCCACGATGGTCGCGCGAATGTCGGCGTGGTGGCGGCGATAGCACGAGTACAGAATCTCGTTGTTGTCGTCGAGTACGGCCACTTTCACGGTGGTGGAGCCTACGTCGATGCCAATGTGGAGCGGCGCCTGGCTCGCGGCGCCTGCGGCGGCGATTGCCTGCTTGTCGTTGGTTTCAGCCATGTTGGTCCCCTTTTACATTTTGATGGATTCGCCCGGCTTGATGAACAGCAGGCGCATCGAGATAAGTGCCATTTCTTCGGAGGTCTCGGTCATTCCTGAATCGATCCATTCGCTGATTACGCCCAGGTAGGCGCCGGAATAAAACGAGATGTAGTAGCGCGTGAACGCTGAAGGGTCGTTCTGGTAGCGCTCGTGCAGAAGCGATCGCACAAAGCGCCCGCACACGGCTTCGCGAAGGCGCATACCGAAACGGGCGTCGCCGCCTGGGCCGAGCATCGCGTGCAGGAAGGGGCCCTCTTCGCGCAGGTAGTCGTAGAGTTCCACGAGCATGGGAAGCGGGCGGTGCGTAAGGCTGCATGCGGCGAGTTCGCGCAGCTTGATGTTCTGGAATTTCGCGAGTACCCCGCCGAGGCCTTCGATGACTTCGTCTTCGAAGGAGGCGAGCAGGCTTTCTTTGTCGCGGAAGTGGTTGTAGAACGTGCCGCGGTTCAGGCCGGCGCTCGTGCACAGGTCGCCCACCGAGAAGCCGTCGATGCCGCGTTCTTCGACGAGCGTGATGAAGGCTTCGCGCAGCGCGGCGCGAGAGCGGGCGATGCGCGGGTCGCGCTCGGCTGCGGCGGTTGTAGCGGGCGTGGCAGCGGCAGGCATGGGCGACGCAGCTGTGGAAGCAGCAGGCGTGGGTGCCGCGACTGCCGCGCCAGTTGCCGAGTCCGAGGTGGGCATTGGTGCTGCGGCCTCTAGCGCTGCGTGCGCCTCATGCGCTTTGGTGGCGGTATTCGATGCCGTCAAATGTCCCCCTTGGGTTCAATCATCTGGTCTATTAAACAGGTTGATTATTATTCAACATATTGTTCAATAGTGCATTATACGGCTCGAAAACATGCTCGGCAACAAACTATGGAGGGCTTGTTGTCGATTTGACAATTGGGGTTTGGAAGGTTGGTCTAGCGGCAGAGTGCCTTGAATGCTGATGCTTGGATTTCCAATAAACCTAACGGATGCTGAAAACGCTAACTGAAGCTGAAAAAACTAACGCAAGCTAAAAAAAAGCTAACTGGTGCGGGCAATGATCCAGCAATCGCTAGCCTTTTGGTCGGTCCGCGTGGAATGGGCAAAACGGCCCTCCTGTCTCATTTTGCTGATACGGCTGAGTCGTCTGACTGGGTTACTGCTCGTGTGACGTGCGTCGCGGGAATGCTCGAAGGCATCCTTATTAGAACGCAGCGGGCAACGCGACATTTGGTGGATATTGAGCCTGCCCGCAAAATCAAAGGTGCGGGGATTGCCGTTTTCATTTCGCTTGAATTGGAGGATTCGCCTCGTGAGCTATCGAATTGGCGCTCAAGAATGGACGATATCCTGGATGCTTTGGCCGAATGCAATACCGGTTTGCTGATGACTATCGATGAGGTCAATCCGAACATTGATGAGATGGCGACACTTGTAGCGGCTTTTCAGCATTTTCTCGATGGGAGAAGAAAGTCGCTCTTATACATTCTCGCGTAAAAGCTCCTCGGCCCGAATGAAACCGGGTCGAGGAGCTTAGTCGAAGATGCATGTTTTGCGCAGCTTACATGTCTAAATTCAAGTCGTCTGCATACATGGGGAACATTCTCACTTTGTGGGCGCCCTTGAAGAAGAGCGTGGTCCACAGTGCCACCGAAATAACGTAGAGCGCCCATGCGACGCATGCTAACATCGCCGACGGTACGGCAATGCACAAGGCTGCCAAAATGAGCGCCGCAACGGTGAGCGCCACCCAGCCCAGTGCATAGGGGCGGTACGGCTGCTTCATCGCGTCGTACGCCACGCCATAGCCCACATGCTTCATCCTCGAAACATAGGCTGTTTGCACTGCCGCCGCCGCTATTGTCGCCGCAAGTCCACATGCGAGGATTTTATTGGCCGCTTCATCTCCTTCTAGCAGCGCGAGAGCATATGCTCCCATGAATCCTGCCGCCACGGCGGTTAGCAAGAACAGCGCGAATACAAGCTTTGTACTCCAGGCTGGTCGCGATTTCATCTGATATGCGAGTCCCGTGCATACGAGAAATGCGAGCGCCAAAACGGCAGCGATGCACAGAAGCCCCGCGCTGGCTGCGCCAGCGTTGAATGCGATTCCATCAAGGCCTGCAGCAATCAGCGCCACGCCAAGAAACGGCGTGATGAAGCCCTCTTGCGTGAGGTGCGATTTGGGGTTCGAGAATGCGTTGAAAAATCTTGATGGACGTTGTAGATGGAACACCGAGGCAATGCCGCCTGCGCATAAGAGCGCCAGAGCGACGAGGCATGCGATATTCGAGGGAAGTTGTGAACCCAATACCGCATTGGCGAACACCACGCACAGCAAAAGTCCTAATCCGGCGCGTTGGCATGCCGTCGATATCACGAGAGGCCAATGGACTTGCATAGCGTCTCAGCTCCTTTCCGGGGAACGAGATAGACCACCTTCGGTTCGTTTCCGAATTCGGGATGCACTCGGTACACGCGGTCAGCGTTTTCGGCGAGCACCTTTGAGATGCGAGAATCGGGATCGTTCATGTCGCCAGCAACGCGCGCCCCCGTAGTACAGGTGTAGCAGCACAGCGGCTGCTCGCCGGCGTCGAGTTTGTCGACGCACAGCGTGCATTTCTCGACGACTTTTGTATTGGGGTTCAGCGAGCGCGCCTCGTATGGGCATGCCCATACGCAATATTGGCAGCCGAAGCAGCGGTTTGCGTCGACGAGCACCACGCCCTCATCGGTTTTGAATGTCGCCTTTGTGGGACACACGTCTATACAGCTCGGGTGTTCACAGTGCATGCACCCGTTGGGGAAGTAGAACAACTCGAGCGCATCGGGCCATTGCCCTATGGGGCCCATTCGGTATACGCGCGTGCGGAAAACGCCCAAATCTACATCGTTTTCCATTTTGCATGCCACGGAGCAAGCCTGGCAGCCCGAGCACTTATCGAGGTCTATGACCATTCCGTATTTCTTCTCGGTCACGGCTCAATCACCTTCCTTGCTCGAGGGGTTGGCTTTTTTAACGATGCGAACAAGCGTCGAGCGCAGGCCTGGCGTCATGTATTCGTTGCTGTAGTACTTGCTTGAGGTGAGCACGTTGGCGTTGCACATGTCGTTGGGGTAATCTTCCTTGTCGAGCGCTTTGCATCCTTGCCACCATCCATGCGGAATCACGCATATGCGAGGATCGAGGCCGACCGTGGGGCGTGCTTTCATTACGATGCGCCCTGTCGGGCTTTCCACAAAGCACCAGTCTCCATACGCAATGCCCAGCTCGTCGGCTACGTTCTGGTGGAACATGACCTGCGGGTCGGGAACGATTTCGCGCAGTTGCGGAATGCCTCGGTACGCCGAGTGGTAATAGACTGGATAGCGGCGCCCCGTGACGGTGGTCAGCGGGTATTCCTCAGCAATTTCTGGTGTGGCGTACACGCTTTGTTTCGGCTCGCTCGCACTGGGAAACGGGTTCAGCCCGCTTATGAGGCCGACCGTGAAATACAGCTCGGCGCGGCCCGTGCCCGTGGGTGCCGCGATGCCGTTTTTTTCGTAGTCGCGGCTCGGCATCTGGGGCACATGGTGAATCCATTGCTCCTTGAGCTCGTTCCATGTGATGCCTGCATGGGTCTGCTCAAGTTGCCATTCGAACAGCTCGTCATCGGTTTCCCATGGCCACCAATCGGGATGCAGGCGCCGGCCCAGCGTGCGCCAGAACCACACATCGCTTCGACGCTCGTAGAGCGGCTCGACGGCGTGCTGCTGGGCGAACACCCACTCGCCGCACACCTCGTCGGCCAGGTAGTCGCGCTCGGTCCAATGCGTCGAAGGCAACACCAAATCGGCTAGCTGTGCGGTAGGCGACATGTAGTAGTCCATTGTGCAGAGCAAATCGAGGTTCATCAGCCCCTCGCGCACCTTCTTGGTGTCCTCCGACCACGACAGCGGGTTTCCTTGTACGTGTATATAGCCCTTGATTGGGTAAGGCTTGCCGGTTTTCATTGCCTCGAAGCACATAGCGGTGTTCGACGAGCCGTTGAACGTGCCCGCCGCGCGCTCATCTTTCAGTCGCTTTTCTTCGTGCGTCTCGGGGTTGGCGCCCGAGAGGGTGAACATCTGATTCCAGAACGGCATGGAAAGGTTGCCGCCCTTTTTCTCAAGGTTTCCGCAGATGGCGATAATGATATTGATGAGTTGGATGGAATCGCGGCAATTCGTCTGTTCTTCGATGCCCTGGAACACCTCGATGCATGCGCTGGGGGCCGTTGCGTATGTGCGCGCGCTTTCGCGAATCACCTCTGCGGGACACCAGCATTTTTCGGCAGCCGCCTCGGGCGTCCACTCGTCGGCAATTTCCTTCAGGCCGATCCAGACGGTTTTTACGGGTATCGGATTGCCGTCCGCTCCGGTTACGGTGCCACGGTATTCGAGCTCGACTTCATCGGTGCGCTCCTGCAGCGGGTGCAGCTGGCCATCTTTGCCCATGAATAGCATGACTTGCTGGCTGCCGCCCTCTTTTACCAGTGCCTCGTTGAGCGGCGCGTTCACGCCTTCGATGATGAGCATGGGCGCATTGGTGAATTTCTTCGTGAAATAATCGTCGTAGAGGCCCTCGTTCATAATCACGTTGAGCCACGCCATCGCCAAATAGGTGTCAGATCCTGGGCGAAGGCCCACGAAATGATCGGCTTTTGCCGCAAGCGGATGCTCGAAGAACGGGTCGATGACGATGAGCTTGGCGCCGCGATCACGCGAACGACCGACCTGGCCCGACGTGTACGTGGCTTCGGTCCACATAGTGTTGCAACCCCACATCACGATGCAGTCGGAATTGTCGAAGTCGACGCCATCGAATATGGGGAACATGCCGAATTGCAGAATGGACTGTACCATCATGGGCACCAGACAAATGTTGCCCGGAGACAGTGAGTGGTTCACAGCGCCGCCGGCGTTCGACGATCGGCTCGTCCATTGATTGGTGCCGCGGCCTGTTCCTTGGCCGTACGCGACAGCCTCGGCGCCGTATTTGTCGCAGATTTCTTCGATGCGTTGCGCAAGCCATTCGACGGCCTCGTCCCAGGTGATGCGATCCCACTGACCTGAGCCGCGCGGCGTTCCGGCTTTGCGCCGCAACGGATAACGCAGCCTGTCGGGATCATAGAGTATCTTCGGCGCGGCGAGGCCCTTCGCGCACATGCGGCCTTGGCTGCGCGGATCTTCCGGGTTGCCCTTGACCCCTACGAGCTTTCCGTTCTTGTCAACCTCGCATAAGACTCCGCATTTCGCATGGCATTCGAAGCAGTTAGTCTTCACGATTTTGCCGCCATCGGGCAGTTGTACGACAGACGACACGTTTCCCCCTTTCGCCTGTTTTCCTTGCCATTGATTGTGGCGGTGCTTGCCATGCTCGGCAAACAGGGAAACGGGGTTGGCGGCACAAGGAAATGTTGTTAAGTTTTAGTTGAGCCAGATGCCGTGCTTCAGGGAAATTGCGCGAAGTTTGCATGCGGCCGCGCACGATCCGCATGTATCGCACAGGTCGTAGTTGATTTGGGCGTTTCCCATGTCGATTTTGATAGCTTTGCGCGGGCATGTCTTCGCGCACGCGCCGCATCCATGGCATGCTGCAGTGTTAATTGCGTAGCGTCGCGTTTTCATGGATGGCTCCGATTCCAGCTATAGCCGAACGCATCGCCCATAAGCGACACGTATCGTTCCTGGTAAGGGGCGCACGCTATTGCGAGATACTTACGCAGAAAGTTCGCGAATTGCGCTTCGGGCGTGTCGGGCGCAACGTTTCCCAGAAAACCTATCGAGAAGTACACGCTGTCTTTAATGGGAACGAACGCGGTCGAGCCATGCTGGCGCTGCAGATAGCTTGAGAAAGAGTCGCTGAACGTGACGGCGCCGTCTCGCTCCATGGCGCGCGCGAGCATGCTCGTGTTGGTCGTATTTTGCTGGATGTTGGGTTCGAGCCCGTTGAAGAGCTTGCCCACCACTTTATTGAGGAAGGGCTCGCTATAGAACACGATAGGGTATTTGCACAGCTCATCGCGCGTAATTGAATCCTTGCTCGCCAACGCGCAGCTTGTCGAGCATGCTGCCATAAGCTCAGAATTCACGAGGGGCTCGAACTCGTGGTTCATGCGGCTAATCGTTTTGTCCATGCCCGGCATGCAACAGACGATTGCGAGTGGGGGGCGTCCTTGCTGCGTCGTGCGACGTGCCGATGGGTATCCCTCGGCGAAATCGTCGACAATACGGAACAGGTCGCGTTCGGTGACGCGCAGTCGCGTTCCGGGCGTTGTCGCTTCGTAATCGAGGAACAATTCTTCGAGTGCTGCCGAGGCGAACGGCGTGGTAAGAATCTCGACGGTACGGAGGTTTTGCGTCGTTGCATCCTTGGGTGCCGACGCGATTGCCAGCATGCGCCGGTGGGAATCGACGATGCGTTGGGCTTCCGAGGCGATTGCCCTTCCCCGCTCGGTGAGTTCGAGCTTGGGGCCGCCGCGCGTGAACAGGGGTGTTCCAAGCTCTTTCTCGAGAGCCTTGAGGGCCGAAGACACACCCTGCTGCGATATGAAATGCTGTTTAGCGGTACGAGAAACCGAGCCGTGTTCGGCGACGGATAAAAACAACTCAAGCGATTCGATGCGCATGCGGCCCCCTTGATTTTCGCCTCATAGCATAGCATGCGGGCTCTCGGCTGCGTTGGGTATCTCGCTTCAGTATGGACTGTGGTTCGCCTTTGCCTGGGTTTCGACGTGACGAACGAGCCCTTTGGCGAGCATGTCGCTTTTATCGCGATGTCCTCGTGCGGGCGATGTGCCGCAATGCCCCGGCGTGCGTAATGCCCGACGATTGCTTCCCGCTCGCGTTCTATGAAAACGTCCTGGGGTTCGCGGAAAACAATCTGTCTCGCGAAAACCTTAATGCGCGCCCCTTTTCGAGAATCCCGATTTGCTGCGCAACGTCGACCTGAAGATACGCTTAGGCAGAATGCATCATCTTACTCCTCTTTTTAATCGCCCCATTGACGTTTTCGGCATAGGTTTCGTAGTTTTCTGGCTTTAAGGGGCACAGAGGCGCGAACATTTCAACTCCCCCCTTTTTCGTTACGAATGAACCGGTAAGTTTTTGCCTTTCGCAGAAGCCTCGGAAGTCACTGAAGTATGCGAAGTCTTCAGCATAGTATTGAAGAGAATCGAAGATGCGCATCAAATTCGCCTTCACTTTCTTGAACTGTTCTTCGCTGGGAAAGAGTTTCGACACCTCCTCCATAAACGCCGATGCATCGCGTTGGGAATTAGTCGATGAGACCTCAGGGCAGTCGAAGAATACTTTCAGGCACAGCAATGTTGCATCGATTCTGTCGTAAACGCCCCTCTCCCCGCTGCGGGCTTGATTTAACGTCTCGTGCGGCCCGCCGTTGCTTCCTCGTGGGAACAGGATATGGCCCCCAAGCTTTCGACTTTCTTTAAGGAACGAGCGAATGCGGGAGTCCGCCTCCGGGGCGTCAACCCCGTGTTCTGAATAGTAATCTTTAAGCCAGTACACGCTTGGGCCAAGGTAGTCCACGGAGAGCAGAATTGTTTGGCCGCCCGATGACACCTCGATGTCTCGAAAGGAGCCGCACCCATAATTCTTCTCGGCGGAAACTCGCGCTTCATTCGTCTGGGCTCCCCAAAAAGCCTCTAACAAATCTTCTTTGAGAATTATCGATTCGGAATCGGGGTCGGGACGATTGCCGAGATTGTAGTTTGCCGTGGCCAAATCGTGCAGGTAATTGAATTCGAGAGAATGCATTGGGCCCCCATCTGTTAATGCGTTCATGGTTTCGCTCGCTGTTTAAACGCGGTGATCCGCGCGCAGGTTGTCCACGTCGCTAAAGACTCCTCTTGTGCGGCCACTGCTCCCAGTACTTCCCTGTGCTTTCGTCGTAGGCAAGCACCGGAATCTGCCCTGTTTTCATGACGGCGCCGTCAATATAGAAATGCGATGCGCCGTCGTGCCACACGCCTTCGTAGCCTGCGGTACCTGAAACCGTTTCGGTGGCGATGTGTCCGCTTATGACGTCGAGTTCGAATTTCTGCCCCACGAATTCCGGCTGCATGGTTGTGAAGGCTTCCTCGAATGTGCCTATACGCCATAAATCACCTGCGTCTTCGTCGATACCGGCATGCACGAAGACTTGCTTGTGTGGTGTTTCGTGATAATACGGAAGCTTTCGTATCCAGGCGAGAACATCGGCGTGGTTCGCCTTCATGCAATCGACGACAAATCGGTAGGCTTCTTCGAACCTTCTGCGCACGAGCAGGCGTTTTACCTGACTGAACTCATCTTTCTCAAGATAGCTTTTTGCAGTAGCGAGGTTGGAATCGGCAAGAATCCATCCTTGGGTAAACGCCGGGTCGCCGACCATGGCACAGTATTCCAGCAGCATTTCCTCATGGTTGCCTCTCAAGGCTATCACCTGGTTGGGATAGTCGTGCTGGAGCCCCATGATCTTTCGATAGACCTCAAGGCTCGCCGGACCCCGGTCGCAGTAATCGCCGCATAGGATGAGCATTGAATGCCCATCTGATAGGTCGACGAAGGAAAGCGATTTTTCGAAGGCGTCGATGCAGCCATGGATGTCGCTCATTGCGTAAATCATAGGTGGGCTCTTCCTGAGTTGTGGCCGTTTGCGATGGGACGATTTCTTTTCCCAATAAGATACGCGGGATTACTCCCGCCATATATAATACGGGAGTACACCCGCCCTGTCAATAAGAAAAAGAGAACAAGGGCTTTTGCCCATAGGCCTTTCTTTTTAGTTATGACAGGCGGTTGAAGACGCCGTTGAAGCAGTCGCGTTCACGATGTTCGATGGCATACAGTGCGCGCAGCACGGCTCGCAATGCGAAATTGTTATACACCATGCGCACGCCCGGGAAATCGAGCTTTGCGAGCGCGGCGCGAAAAGCTTCGAGCTTCAAGAAGAACGCTTCGGATCCAAACAAGGAGGCTTCGTAGCGTGCGGTCCCGTCGAAAGAAGCGGGAACGTCGAATACGGCGAGCGGCATGCCCATAAGCGCATAAAAGTTGATTTTGCCGTATTCCTCTTCGAATGACTCAACGCGCTCGAGCGCATATTCGATGCAGGCGGTAAAAGAAGGCATGTTGGAGACGTCGTCCCTTACGCAGCATTTCGCGGCATAGGGAGCAAGGATGGCAACCTCTCGGGCGCATTTCACATTCTTCTTTTGCAAGGCCATGCGTTTTTCCCCTAAGTGATACGGGTTCGATGCGGGATAACGTCCTAATTATGCGGGTGTTCGCCCGCTTTTGCAAACTTTCTTTTAAGCAGTGTGGCCCTAGCGAACTTCGCTCATCACGCCATTTTCTACACGAAGACGCATGGTTGCGAATTCGTGAGCTTTCGCGCGATGTGCGGCAACGAAAACCGTCTTGTCGGGCAGAGCGGCAATATTGGCAAGCACTGCTGCTTCGGTCGCATCGTCGAGCGCGCTTGTGACCTCGTCGAGCACCATGATGGGCGCGCCGGAACATATCGCGCGCGCGATGGCCAAGCGTTGCAGCTGGCCCTGGGAAAGCCCCTGTCCATGCTCGCCAATCATCGTGTCGAGCCTCAGGGGAAGCTCTTTCACAAAGTCCCATGCGCATGCCGCTTTACAGGCGCGTTCAATTTGCTCGTCGGTCGCGTCGGAAGCCGCGAAAGCCACATTTTCGCGCACCGTTCCTGCGAACAGGAAGTTGTCCTGAGGCACGTAGGCGAACACCCCAGGTGGAACTTGGGAGGCAATGCACGATGCGGCGGAGCCGTCACGGGCGAGCTCGTATGTGAACCCTTCGGCATCGTAGGCGCCGAGAACCAACTTGAACAGCGTTGATTTGCCCGAACCGGAAGGCCCTTCCACTACCACGAAGGAGCCTTTGGGAACAAAGGCGTCCGCGCAGGTCAAGCTAACGTCATTGTCTTCAAGAAAAGCTTCCGCCGCTTCTATCGAAGCTCCATCCCCCGAAGTACATGCCGCTTCGCCTTCTTCTTCGCTGTATGAAAACGCCACGTTTTTCATGTTCACGCCCGCAAGGTGCTCGTAGAATTCCGTCGCGGTTAAGGGCAGGCGGTTTTCTGAATGCGGCAGTTCTGTGATTTCCATCAGGCGTTCCGCCGATGCAAGCGTTTGATAGAGCTGCGGCAGCAGGCCCGACAAGCTCGAAACCGGAGCCTGGATGCGCGCGACCAGCTGCAGCACCGCCATAAGCGTGCCGTAGCTCATGGTGCCGCGCAAAAGCTCGAAGGCGCACCACGTGAGCGCCACGGCGTACAGCGCGTTGAAGAAGAACGAGAAGCTGGCGTTGGCGGCAATAGAGTATCCGCGGCGGCGCATTTGTGCGGTGAAGTGGTCTTCCTGCAGCCTATCGGCGCGCTTGCTCGTGGCGGGCTGGGCGCCAAACGAACGAATGACCAGCTGATGCTCAAGCGCTTCTTGCAGGAATACGCGTACAGCGCCTTCCTTTTCTTGCACGGTTTTGTGCAGTGCCTTCAACCGGCCGCGCAGCGTGCGTGCCAGAACGAACGAAACCAAGGCCGCGGCTGCAAATAGCACTACCATAGGCGGGCTGATGAGCGAGAGCACCGCAATGGCGAACACGAGCTGCATGATCATGGATACGAAGCTTGGACTGATAGTCGCTACGCCGTTCGACACGACCTGCACATCGGAAAACATGCGATTGGACAGTTCGCCGGAGTGGAAGCGCAGTATGTTGCGGTAGTGCGCGGAGAAGATGCTGTCGAGCATCGATTTGCGCAAATCGAGAGCGAAGCGTGCGCGAATGCGTTCTTGCATGCTATTGATGACGAGGCGCAAAAAAAGTTGCGCAACAATAACGCCCGCAAGAAGCGCCGCGCTCGACAACAGGCCGTGCGTGTTGCCGGCGACTGCCTGGTCGATAACGGCGCGGCACGCCAGCGCGAAGCTTACGAGCACCGCCGCTTGCAGCGTGCACAGCGCAGAAAGTGCCGCGATTCTGCGGTGCTGCTCCTTTGATTGCGCAAACAGCCATGCATAGGTGATCTTATCGCGTTCGCGCGACTCCTTGCCACGCGTCATTTCCGCCTCGTCTTATGCGTATTGTTATGTTTGAGCAGGCCATATGCCGAAAGCACGCGTTTGGCGGCTCGCCTTGCGGCGGCGTTTGCGCCCTTGCATACCTTTCGCGCCGGGAAGAGTGCCACCCAGAGTTTCATATATGCATGGTATGCACGCGAAGTTGTGCAATCGATGCGGCGACCATCGCGATAAAAGCCGATCAGCACGCCCAGCACGTCTTCGCGTGGGATGTATTCCAAAGTGACGCAATTATCGCCGCAGATCACATAGCCTTTTTCGGAACCGCGTTCGTAATGTCCCACAACGCGGTGCAGCACGTATTTTTCCCTGCGGCGATAGAGCGCCACGTCGTATCGGTGCAGCTCGCCTTTGGCTGGCACTACCATCATCACGTCGTGGCGGTTGCGAAGCATCGGCCACATGGAAATACCCACTGGGGGCCCCATGTAGAAGCCCTCGGTCGCTAAAACTTCTTCGATTGTGCGTGGTTTTCCTGCCGCAGAGGATATGTCTTTTTCGCTCGTCATGAATTCGCTGTCATCAGGCGCTTTGCTGTTGGGCGGCTACTCGTCCAACAGGTCGGCGGCGCGCAGTTTGTCCAGAAAATTCGCGACATCGGCACGCGCCGTATCGCCGGAAACGGCATATTCGGTTTGCAAGGCTTGAACCAGCGCGTCTTCCGTAGTGTTCGCGCCGAGCTTTTCCCAAAGAAACGCGCCGGTGCCATTCAGGCGAATCATGCAATGGTGCTCCATGCTGGCCTCGCCCACCGGCACCACAACGTGCTGGCTGCCAACTTTATTCACAATGAAGCCGTCTTTAATTTTCATACTGGTGTCTTTCGTCTCGGCGCAATCGTTTGTTTTCATTATTGCACAGTGTCATCTTGAATGCCTCTTCAAAGGCAGCGGGGGTTGGCGTACAGCGCAGCACGTAGAACGTGACGCTAGTCAGAAGTTTGTCTAGCAAATCAAGCTGGCGGGCGGCCAAAAGCGGCTCTTTCGGCATGAGGATTTGGTTCATGATGCGAGAGACGATTTCCCTATCGTCGTACAGGCGCGTTAGGCAGTCGGCCTCGCCCTGCTCGCAACGCTCGATGAAACAAACGGCGCGAAGGGGAACGCTCGTGTTGCGCCCCCAGTTTTCCTTGCCGCTGTATGGGGTGCCGTATGCGATAAACCGGCCCGCTGGCTGGTCACAGGCGATGTCGGCGGTTTCTCCATCAGAGGGCGCAGCAGAAGGTGTGCGCGTGCGTGGGTTCTCTTCGCCATGCATCGCGCTTGGGGTTTTTGCGGCGTTTCCGCCAGGAGCTTCACTGGTGATTTCACGGGTTTTCGCGTCAATGTCTCCCCCGCTTTGCCATCGCAGAATGGGCTTGTCGCCGTTCACCACCGTTACGCGCTCGCCTAGCGCGCGCACCCACTGCGCGATGTGAGTGCTTTTGCCCGTGCCACTTTTCGCCGTGAACGCGAAGCCTTGCTCCGCATATGAGATGATCGCCGCATGGAACAGGAACGCGTTGAAATCGAGCATTCGCGTGCAAATTTTGCGGTAGAGCGCCAACGATTCGCAATATGCGGGCGAAAATGAGCCCTTCTCGTCATTCTCGGCTGCAATTTCTTCGGGCGTTGCCGCTACCGAAATATCGCAATCATCGGGAGAGGTGTCGACTATGTAGTCCGCGCAAAGCCGCTCGGTGAACGCGTAGCGGTTCTCGATGGCGATAAGAACCTCGGCAATTTGGATGCAGAACATAGGCTTTGCTCCTTGGAAGGAAGGCGGCGAGCGTGATATGGCGGCGGAAATCATAGCACTGCGTTTATTGCACCGTTTTCGGGCATTTTGCGCGGCGCGACCGTCGTTGTTTTATTATAAAGCGCACTGAACGTGCGCGTGCTTGGCCGCCAAGCGCGCAAGCGATTTCCACTGTTGTCACGCATGCTGCAACGAGCAGCGAGAGGAAGTGCCCGTGGAGCTTTCTGCTGCCGAAGAGTACGCAATCAAGATTATCGCTGCCGAGAGTGGTATGCAGCGTCCTGTGGGCGAAATGCCGGCTGTGGTTTCGGCTGCGGGCGAGGGCGATTCTGCGCTTGAATTGGGGCCTGGACGCGAACATGACCCAGCGGTAACGTTCGATTCCGCGCCCACGATAGCGTGCGCTGCCGAACCCGCCCTTGCGATTCCCGATGGTTTGTGGCCGGCCGTGCGCGCCGAGCTGGTAGCGCAATCGGTTATCGGCTATCCGGCGCACGCCGTTGAGTCTCTTTCGCTCAATCCCGCCGACCAGGCTGAATATCTCGCGCTCGCTGGGAAAAACCTGTCGAGCTGGTATAGCCTCATGATGGCGCAAGATGACGTGCTCGCAGAATTTCGAGCGTCGGGTATTCCCGTTGTCGTGCTGAAGGGCGCTGCGGCTGCGGCGCATTACCCGCAGCCAAACAGTCGCAGTATGGGCGACATCGACCTTATTGTGCCGCCCGATTATTTCGACCGAGCGTTTTCACTTATGGAGCGCTTGGGCTGGGATAACGATATTGAACTTGAAATCAATCCGCGCCACGCGGGCTTCGAGAAGGCGGGCTGTCCCGAAATCGAGCTGCATCGGTATTTCAGCACATGCGCTAACAAGCAGCAGGCGCATTTTCTTGACCAGGCCATTTACGAAGCCATCCCGCGCGCCGAATGGACCGATGTCGCAGGCTTTAGCGTGCCCGTGTTGCCGCCGCTCGAGAACGGCCTGGTGTTGCTCGCGCATGTCAACCAACATCTAGGTTCGGGTCTGGGGCTTCGCCAGATTCTGGATTGGCAGATGTTCGTTGGCGCGCACTTGACCGACGAGCTTTGGGAGTGCGGCTTTCAACATGCGGCGCAGCAGATCGGCATGGAGAAGCTGGCGGTCACCACAACGTGGCTTTGCCGCACCTACCTGGGGTTTCAGACATCGGCAACGTGGTTTGACGAAGCCGACGCGCAGCTTGCGAGCGACCTTCTGCTCTACATCATGCAGCGGGGGAACATGGGGCGCAAGATGGAACGCGGCGCGCGGACAACCCGCACGGTGCTGCACAACTTCCGCAGCCCCGCGGCCTTGGTTCGCTACCTTTACGAGGGCGGGCGCGCTCATTGGGCACCAGCGCGCAAGCACGCGTGGCTTGCTCCGGCAGCGTGCTTCTATCAAGTGGGGCACGTTATCCGCAAGGGGCTCTCGCGCAACGCGAGTATGAGCGAGCTCGTCACCGACGCACGTAGCGCGCAAGAAGACATCGACCTGCTCAAACGCCTTGAGGCTACCAGGATGTAGAAGGGCGAAGGCCCAAGAAAGCGACCGCCGCTTTTGACGAAGGTTGGGAAGCGTCTGCGAAATTGATTGCTGGGGAACGGACGGCAACCCGAAACGATGACCCTAAAATGACCGCCGCTCAAAACGAGAAGTGGGAAAATCACAGCCAACAAAAATGAAGGATGCTAAAAAAGCGGGTTCCGGGAATCGTCCTGGAACCCGCTTCGATTGCTCCGCTGCCGAGCAGCAGGCGCGAGAAGGATAGGTGGCTTAGTAGTAACCCGTCCACTTTGAGCCGTCGGGCTCAGTTTTGACGCCGGGATCGGCGCCACCTGCCGGGTCGCTGCCGGCAGAATCGCCCGGACCCTTCTCAGAGGAATTATCACTGCCCGCGCTCGTGCCGCCCGGCTGGTTGTCCGGAGTGGAGCCAGAGCCGCTCACGCTCGGAGCGTCGCCGCCAGAAGTCGACGCGCCAGCGGAGGACTCGCTCGTGGCGGCATCAGGGGAATCCCCATACACCTCGGACGCATCAACCTCGTTGTCGGCCGTGCCGTCGCCCGACGCATGCATTGCGCCTACGTCCTTAGAAGATGCGTCGGAGGCAATTGCAACAGCGCTGTCCGTTTTCGACGCCGCCTCATCTTGGTTCGAGCCGCCCGACACCATCAAAACGACGAGAATCACAACGACAACCAAAATCGCCGCGCCCACGCCGATAAGTACATTACGTTTTCGCGTATCCATAGATTTGGTAGCCCTTCGTTCAATCAGTGGAAATTCGCAAACAAACGAAGGGCGGACGCAAACCGCCCGCCCTCGCTAGATTCATCAAACTGTGAATCATCGCAAGGCCCCGCCTGGCAAGCCGAGCAGGGCCTTGCGAAGCTGAACGACTATTAGTAATTGTCCGTGCCACTGTCACCAGGGCCATCAATAAAACCCCCAGAAGCAACAATAACGTCGCGGTCTTCTAGTTCGATAATGTCCACCTCGGGGGTTTCGTAGCTGCTCTTCATATCATTCAACTTTCTACTGAATTGCGGACTTGATTTTCAGAGCATATTCCTTTTCGGAGTTGCTCGCCATAGGATGTTTAAGAATGGCATCTGCAACTTCACCCACCGATCGCGTTTGGTAATCACTCTCGACTGCCTCGACGGTGGTTCCATCAGCAGTCACGTACTTAACAAACGCTTTTTCAGTGAAGTTTGCTTTGTAGAGGTTTGTCTTCACGTTGTTGAACACCAAGTTTGCCGTAACAGTGCCGTCGTTATTCATGGCGTTGTTATACGCCACAAAGCGGACGTCGTCGGGAGAGCTAACGGTAACCTTCTTGTAGTACCAGCCGTTCTCAATGAACGCGGATTTTTCGGGAATAGCCATAGTGTAGCCAAAACGCAGATAAGTTGACGTGCTCGGATCAGTAACGTCCATCCTCAGCGAACCGCCCTTGAATTGCAACAAATCGGTGATGGGAACAAACTTGGCATAGGCAGCGCCCTCGACATCGCTTGCAGCGCAAGGGGTCGTGAACGAAGCGTCCTTGTACCAGCCGGCAAACGCCATGCCCTCCTGGGTCGGATACGTCCAGGAAGCCTGGTCGCCGCTGCGGTAATCCTGCAGCAGATACGCGCCCTCGGCAAGCTTGACGCCGTACGTGCCGCCGCCGTTGTCGGTAGGAGCGTAACCGGGAGCCAGGTAGCTGGTGCCTTCGCCCTCAGGGGAGGCGCTGGGGTCGAAGCCGACGAACGTGCCGCCGCTGATAGCGACATTCGCACTGCCGTTCGCATACGCATCATCGATGCAGTTGAACAGATACTTGCTGCTGCCTTCCCACTTCTGGTGCAGGTCGAAGGTGCCGCCCTTGACGGACAAGGCGCCTTCCTGCACCTGAACCACGCTGACGTTACCGTAGAAGGTGCCGTTTTCGATGGTCAGGTCACCCTTCACCACGTTGATGGTGTAGCAGTCGTTCTCCTTGGCATCTATGGTGCCGTTGCCAGTGATGGTCACCTTGGCGTCATTTGTGATGGACAGGATGGCGTTGGCATTATCGCCCCAGATGTCTTTCGTGTTCTTGATGGTCTTGCCGTTCAGATCCAGCGTGATGTTCTTGTTAATGGTCAGCTGGCTATTCTGCTCGACATCCGTCAGCAGCGTGACAGTCTCGCCGTCCTGGGCTGCGTCGATAGCGGCCTGCAAGCTAGCGAAGGCCTTCGTGCCAACCTGCGCCACGGCCTGCGAGACGGTGTAAAGGGTGTCGGAACCGTTCTCAACCGCAGTTACGGCATAACCAGCGGCTACGAAATTCGTGCCTTCGCCTTCGCAGATATTATTCGAGGGGTCGAAGTTTTTGAACGTGCCGCCTTTGACCTCAATCGTGCAACCGTTGTTGTCTTTAGCGTTCAGGACATAGCTATGGCCATTCTTGGCTGCCGCAGCTTCGAACGTGCCGCCATTTACGCGAATAGTGCCGGGTCCCTTTCCCCATGCTTTATCGGCATATGCAATAGCGTTTCCATCGCCGTTTTTGTCAAGGCCAACGGTGTAATTGCCTCCATTGATAATGATGGTGCCGCTATTGGCGTAGAACGCATAGTTGTTCGTGGCGCCGCTACCTGCATTGATGCCGCCCGTAGTCGCGTTGACGGTGACTACGGCGCCATTGGTAGCCTTAATAACCGAAGCGATTCCGGACTTATTCGTATTCGTAATCGTATATTCGCCGAGCTCAAACGTTACTTTTCCTCGGCAAACGAGAGTATACGGAGATTCAGCATCGGCAAGAAGTTTAACTGTACCGCCCCGCTTTACCGCCTGAACAGCATCGTAAAGGCTGGCAAACTGCTTACCAGCGGCCTCCGCGACAACGGTTCCAACACCGTATGTGTCATCATCGTTTTCAACAGGCGCATAACCTTCCGCACACAGGTCGGCGGAGACGGCGGACGAGAACGTGCCGCCGGAAACAGCGACTGTCTTAGCGGAGTTGTCGAAAGCCGACTCCTGCTTGGTCGAGGAATCCCAAGTGTAGGCCTTGATTGCCGCGTTGTCGTCCTTCGCCGTGAAGGTGCCACCCGTGATGGCGATTTGGCCAAGGCCCTTGTAGCCAGCGCGGTTGACAATGGAAATTGCCGCGCCGTCCTGGATGGCACCGTCGCCCTCGGTCTTCTCAACCGGGTCGCCCGACACGGTAATCGCGCTACCAGCAGTAACGTTCAGGTTGCCCGAGCACACCTGCGCGCCCATCGTTTTCGCGTTAATCGTGGAGTTATCGATGGTCAGCGTTCCGCTGCTGGGGAAGTAAATGCCAAAGCCGTTGGGAACGTTGAGCGTACTGTCCTTCAGAACAACGGTGTCGTTCGTGTTGTTGCCGTTCGTTTCGATGCCGCTCGTAGCGGTAGTAGATGCCTCAACGCCCTCGAACGTAAGAGTAGAGTTGTCGTACTTGATGGTGCCGCCCATGGCAGACGGGATCAGGCCGACGAGCTGCGAGCTCACGACCTTGCCGTTCTTCACCGTAAGCGATGCGTTGGGGTTATTGATCTCGAACGCTGCGGAGTTCGCGTCGGTTCCCGTGCACGTCCAGGTATGGCCGTTCAGGTCAACCACGCGAGCAACGGTTCCGGAGTTGAACGTGCTGCCCGTAGTGTAGTCGCGCAGCAAGGTGATGGCTTCGCCACTTGCGGTCTGCGCCTTGAATGCCTCATCCATGGTGTAGTAGCTGGTTTCGCCAACCTGCGCAAGGTAAGCTTTTGCCACGCCGAAGGTGCCGTCACCGTTCGGGGTAGCCGCAGAGCCTTCGATCAGATAGCGGGACGGATCGGTGCTAAACGTACCGCCCGTGACCTCGATCGTCGCCTTTGTGGGATCGTTGGTTTCGGTCGAATTGTATTTGCTTGCACTCAGCGTGCCATTGACAACGCCGCCCGTAATGGATACCTTCGCCGTCTTGCCTTCGGCGCCGTCGTAAGTCACCGACTTAACGTCACCGTTGATGGTGCCGCCGCTGATCGCCAGGTCGCTGTTGTGACCGCCGCTGTACGTCCAGGTCGCCACTGCGCCGTTGACCGTGCCGCCTTTGACGGTAGCTCTGTGCCAGTTCTCAATGGCGTAGCTGTCGGTGGAATTCAGCGTACCGCCGTTCAGGAACAGATCGCCGCTATCGACCTTGATCACGATGAAGTTATTCTGGGTAAAGTTGCCGTCCTTGATATTCAGGCCGGGGTACTTGGTGACGCTGTCATCGCCCACGCGCACCAGGGACGCGCCCTTCCCGCTTTCGTTGCCGCTATTGTTGGTTACGTTGCCACTCTCGAAGGTGAGCCAGCGCTGCCCTGAATGTCAATGACATAGTGGGAGCTGACGCCGGAGTTCTCTGCGGTGTCCTCGCGCATTATGGTACCGGTCTTGGCCTCGCTGCTGTCCTTGACGGTAACGCGAGCCGTAACCGTCAGCGCGGGCTTGCCCTTCTCGGTGCCGCCGTTGAGGGTGTGGCCGTTCAGGTCGAGCGTGACATAGGGTGTGGAGATTGTGACGTTCTCCTTCGTATCGGCCAGCAGCTTCACCGTTGCCTTACGCGGCGCAGCGTTAATAGCGTCCTGCAGGCTGGGATATGTCGTCGTGCCGTTCACTTCTGCAACTGTTGCTTCGGTGCTCTCTTCGCTAGTCTCAGCAGTGAGGGTTGCTGCTTTGCCTTCAGTTGCTTCGGCTTTTTCGGTTGTGGTTGCAGGTGTCGATGTTTCCTCGCTGGCTGTTGCGTCGCCGGTGTTGCCAGCTGCTTCGGGCTGCGCGGCAAGCGTGTCGTTCGATGCGCTTGCGCCCGGTTCCACGCCTTCCGCCTGGTTGGCAGGCTGCGCCTGCTCGACCGAGGAAGAGGTGCTCGACGTTGCGTCGTTTTCGGCGGCGAATGCTGCGGTTGGCAGCATCATGGGGCACATTGCAACGCTCACCAAGACCGAGATGACTTTGTTTGCATTGCTCGTCTTCATGTCTTCTGCATCTTCCCTTCTGTTTCCCGTGTTTCCAATAATTACTCTGTATGTCCATTCCCGTCGTTACGGCTTTGACAGGAAATCGTTTTCCAAACCAGGCTCGCGAAATACCGCGCTGCATTCACGCGAAGCATTGGCGCATTGCGCTGACGCGGTGCGCCTCGCGGTTTTCTTGCCAAGTTCAATTCAATTAACTTCAAGGAAAAAAAGAAGGGTACCCCCATTTTTTCAAGGTAGCCCCTCTGTCGGCGCAATGCCAATTAAGACGCGCCACTTTGCCAATGACATGCATGGTTTCGCCTTGTTTCGAAACGACGAATTCGCCCGCTTCGAACTTGGCCATGATGTCACCTCGGTTCAAGAACGCTTATGCGTATAAAACATAAAAATAATAACAGAATAATTGCTTTTGAGAGACGGGTACTTCTGTGGCAATCGTCTTTTTTGAGTCAAATGGGCTGAAAATGGGAATGCGGGTGTATGGCGGGTTTCGATCGTTTGTTCGCGCTGAAAGAGAAGTGGGCATTTGTGGCGGTGTTTTAAGGGGCGCCGAGCGCATTTTGCCAATGTCGTTTTTGCTTGCCCCATCAGTTTAGGTTGTCTCCCCTCCTGCTCTTTCTTTTTGATGGGCGATTGTGTTTTCGTTGGTTCGTGCGATGGCTCGTGGACCAATACGTTCATGGGCAACGACGGCGTGCCCTTCGAAATCGAGCTCACCTGGAACCATGGACGCGTTGAGCCCTACGAGAATGGTGGCAAAGACGCCCATATCGCCTTCGTCGTGGACGACTTTGACGCCGCCCACGACGAAGGCGATATGGGCTGCATTATTCGCGAGAACCCTCGCATGGGCCTTTATTTCATCGCCGACCCCGAGGGTCAGTGGATTGAGATTCTGCCTGCCCGCTAAGGCGAAATTAACGACGGAATAGCGCAGCACGCGGCGCTGCATGATTTTTCGCCGAGCGAAGCGTTGCTAGACACCTTCTCGCTCGAACGGTACCCATGCAACGCCGCTCGGCGTTTCGACGTGCTCGAGGCGCACGCCGAATGATTGCTCGATTGCACTCTGCACGGCCGCTTCGCCGGGTGCGCCTTGCGCTGCCAAACGCCCGCGTTCCATCACGAATACGGCATCGGCCACCGAAAGCGCCAAGTTCAAATCATGGATTACCGCGATAACCGTTTTGCCTCGCTCGCGCACTCGGCGAACGAGGCGCATCATGTCGAAACACGCCGCCGCATCCATGAACGATGTGGGCTCGTCGAGCAACACGACGGGTGTGTCCTGCGCCAGCACCATCGCCATGCGCGCCCGTTGCCGCTGCCCGCCCGATAGGCTTCGCAACGGTCGGTCGCGTAAATCGTAGACGCCCGCAAGAGAAAGCGTCTCGTCAATGCATTGCGCATCGGTCTCGTCGAGCCGAGATAGCGGCCCGTGATGCGGAAATCTTCCGCACGCCGCCAGCTCGCGCACCGTCATCATGGGCGCTTCTTGCTGCTGCACGAGCACGCCCAATCGCCGCGCCCTCTCGCGCGGATTCAACGACGCGACGTCGCGCCCTTGAATAAGCACGCGACCCGAAGCGGGCTTTATAAGCCCCATGGCGAGTTTCGCGAGCGTTGATTTTCCGCACCCGTTCGGTCCAACGATGCAGCTGATCTGCTCTTTCGCGAAAGATGCGGAAAAGCCGTTGAACAGGGTATTTCCGCCGTACCCAAATACGACGTTCTCGAAATCAAGCTCGCCCATCGACCTCCCCTTTCCGCGAACGAAGAATCAAATAGATGAAGAACGGGCCTCCAACGAGCGCCATGCAAATGCCCACGGGAATCTCGAACGGCGCGAACAGCGTGCGCGCGATGGTGTCGCACGCGCATACCAGAATGGCGCCCATGATTGGCGAGAGCACCAGCACGCGTCGGTTGTCGTGTCCTGCGACATAGCGCACCACGTGCGGAACGATGAGGCCCACGAAGCCGATGAGCCCCGAGAAGCACACCGCCGCGCCCGCCAGCAACGCGGCAAGCGAAAGCAACGCGAGTCGCGTGCAATTCACGTTCAGACCCAGCGCGTGTGCCCCCTCATCGCCGAGTGACAGAATGTTCAGGCGCGTTCCCTGCCCCATGGCTAGAATCAGGCCTGCGCAAATCATGATTCCAGGTATGGCAAGTTCTGACACCATGACGCCCGAGAGGCTTCCCACCAAAAAGCCCGACGAATTAACGTACGCATCGGGGTTGAAAATAAGAACGGTGTTCATGCCTGCCGTGAAAATCGCCGTGAGCGCCATGCCTGCGAGCACGATAGTCAAGCGCGAGGCGCCTGCGTACGCCGACACGAAGAACACGAGCAGCGCCGAGACGAGCGCGCCCAAAAACGCCGCTGCCGCCGATATGCCCAGCGCATGAGGAGCGACGCAGGCGAACAGCAGCACGAACAGACCCGACCCGGCATTCACGCCGATGATGTTTGGGCTGGCCAGGGGGTTGTTGAGCGTCGCCTGGATGAGCGCGCCCGCTTCGGCCAGCGCAGCGCCGGCCAGCACGCCGCCCAGCACGCGCGGCACGCGTACGTTTGCCAGCACGTTGTTTGCCATGTCGGATGCGTTGCCCGCTACGAATGCCGCCACGTCGGTCGCGCCGATGGTGGAAGAACCCAACGACAGGCTAGCGAACATCACGGCGGCCAACGCCACCAGTGACAGCAGGAACATCGCCCGAAAATGGCGGCCCTCGTGCTTCGGGGCCGCCGCGTTGGTTGTTTGGTTATTGCGCACCGGTCGGCCTATTCGCTATACAGTGCGTCGTAGAGGAACTGATACGCCTGGTCCCAATTGTTGTTGGGTTTGTACTGGAACAGCTTCGGGTCGAGCGTGATCACGCGGTTGTTCTTCACGGCGTCAAGCTGCGCCCATGCGGGGTTGGCCGCCGTTTGGTCTTCGAGCGCCTGCTGCGCCGCCTCGTCGGTGTCGCCCATCGGAAGCAGGAAGATTGTCGTCGGGTTGGCCTCGATCAGGGCTTCAAGGCTGTAGTCGGAAAGCAGGCCCTTGTTGGAGTCGGCGATATTTTCCGCACCCAGTTCGGAAAGCATGACGCCCGTTTGCGTGGAGGACGACTGCACGCGCGTGCCGCCCGAGTACGTGGTGAGCACTACCGCGCTGCCAGCTTGTTTGCCTTCGGCTTTCGCGCGAATCTCTTCGATTTTATCTGCCGGCGCCTGGCCGTTTTCCGCAAATGCCTGCTCGTTGCCCGTGATGTCGCAGCACGTGCGCAGCATGCGCAGGTAGTCGTCGAACGTGGACACTTTGAAGTAGGCAACGGGGATGTTCGCCGCGGTGAGCGTGTCGGCGAGCTCGGTTTGCGCAACGCCGCCGCCGCGACCCGAGCTCGATCCCGTGAGAATCACGAAGTCGGGGTTCAGCGCGATGATCGATTCGGCGTTAAGCGAAGAGAAATCGCCGATTTTCTGTGCGTCGGAAGTGATGCCGTAATCGGAAAACGCGTCGTCGGAAGCGCCTACCAGCGTGCCGCCGGCCAGCTCCCAGATGTTCGCGAAGCTGCCCATGCCGGCAACCACGCGGTTGTGTGAGGCGACGGTTACCTCGCGGCCCAAATCGTCGGTGAACGTATAGGATTCCTGCGAGGCGGAAGCGGTCGCTTGCGCGTTGTCAGACGCGCTCGAATCAGTCTGCGACGAGCAGCCTGCCAGGGAAAACGCGCCCATGCCCATGGCGAGCGCGCAAGAAATCGCAATCGTGCCTTGCGCGATTTTCTTCATCGTATGCTCCTTTTCGTTATGCCTGGTGGCGCTATGCGCGCTCGCCGGCCGCGGCTTGCTGCGCGTTCTTACGGCTCCAAGCGCAGTAGTTGTCTTGGCCCAAGATGTCGCCGTCGTGGTAGTATGCGGCGCGGGCGCGACAGCCGCCGCATACGCCCTTGTAGTCGCAGGTTCCGCATGCGCCCTTGTACGCTTGCGTGCGCAGTTTCTGGAATACGGGGCTTTCGCGCCAGATTTCGTCGAAGGGCTGTTTGCGCACGTCACCGGCGTCTTCGGTCATGTATGCGCATGCGCGCACAATGCCTTCGCTGCCCACGACGCAATAGGTCAGGCCCGCCAGGCAGCCGCGCGTGTAACGCGTTTGCACGCCGATTTGTTCTGCAATGCGCATGAACTGCGGCGCGCACGTGGGTTTCACCTCGATGCCTGCGTCGCGGCCGGCGCGCAGGATGTCGGCGAGCAACTGCTCGTTTTGCTCGACGTCGATGCTTTCATCGGAGATGTCTTTGCCGCGGCCGACGGGCACCAGGAAGAAGACCGAATGGTTCATCGCGCCGAGTTCTTTCGCAAATCGCGTGATGTCGCAAATCTCGTTGCGGTTTCTGTCGACCACGGTGGTGTGGATCTGGAACGGCAGGCCGACGCTTTTGCATGCTTCGATGCCCGCAAGCGTGGCCGCGTGGGCGCCGGGCACTCCGCGGAAGATGTCGTGCTTTTCGGCGTCGAGGCTGTCAATGCTAATGCCCATGGCGCATGCGCCCGCCTCTTTGAGTTTGCGCGCGATTTCGGGCGTGATGAGCGTGCCGTTGCTGCCGAACACCGGGCGCAGGCCGCACGACGCTGCGTGCGCGACGAGTTCGAAAATGTCGTCGCGCATAAGCGGCTCGCCGCCGCTGAAAATCATGATTTTGAAGCCAGCGCGTGCGATTTGAGAAATCATCGTGCGCGCTTCTTCGGTTGAAAGCTCCCTGCTATCGCATTCGTCTGCGTCTTGGTAGCAATGGGCGCACTTCAGGTTGCATCGGTTCGTGGTCATCCACGATACGATCATTGTTCCCCCTTTGATCGAAATTGTGACGGGGAATAACGATAGGTGGCGACGCTGCGTCGTGGCCAATACCGCGTTTGACGTAAACGTGTCGTTATGCCTGCGTATTGGCGTTGGCGTGGGAGCAATCGAGCGCGTCTTGCAGGAAGCTGAGCGTGCGGCGTTGAATGCCGGCGTAAAAGTCGCGGCCGTATTGCTTGGGCCCCGAGCTGCGCTGGCACGCGAGGCGCTTCAATCCGGCAAGAGCATGGGGCATGCCGCCTAAGCTGGAGAAGCGAATGGCCAACGCCTTCGCGCGGTCGTCGGTGACTAAAACGCCGTCGTGCATCGCCTCGATGGTGTCGCCCATGAGTTGGTGCCAGCAGATTACTTCTTCGCGTGAAAGCTCGGGAATGGGGCATTCCTCAAGCGCCTCGCCGGTGATGGCCGACCAGAGCATGTCTTCGCGGTCTTGCGCGACGCCCACGGTGGCGGCGAGCTCGCTCCAGTTCGCCTGGTCGCGGTTTGCAAGGTGGGCGCGCAGCCCCTGCACGACGTTCATGTCTCGTAGGATTTTCGCGCTTTCGCGCTCAAGTTCGGCCTCGCGGTGCGCGAGTGCGTCCGTCAATTCTGCCAGCGAGTCGCTTCCCTCGCCTTCTTGAATTTGCGAGAGCGAAAAGCCCAGGTACTTCAAGGTGATGATTCGGTTGAGGCGTTCCTCGTCGGCCGGCGAGTACAGGCGCAGGTTTTGCTCGCCTTTGCAGGTGGGATGGAGCAATCCGCGCTGGTCATAGTATTGAATGGTGCGCACGGTCACGCCCACGCGCGATGCCAGCTCGCCTACCGTCATGAGGCCTCGAGTGCCTTGTTCGCCCATGTTTCCCCCTGTTTTTATCCGTACGCCAGTCGGTTTGCGCTCGCCGCAGCTTTGCGGCCAAAGTGATGTGATGCCGCCGCGGTTTTTGCCCATTTCAAACTCCGAGATATGACGTTACGTCATCTTCGGCGTTTTGGGCGCCAGGCCCCCTGGGGTTCAGACAATCAACGGTCGCATGCCCGTGGACTGCGTTGTTTGCATTACTTGAATACGTCGAGCGTGGGTTAACGTTGGGGTTTTCGCCACAGGATTCAGCATGATGTGGCGTCCGCATTTGCGCAAGTCGTAGATCTTACTGATCTTGCGTGTTCGCGACGCTTTTGCCTCGACCGCAACGAAAGAGTAACGTTCTGGTGCGGGGCGTGCGTGGGTTTTAGAATCGCGCTCATGGAAAACGTGAGAACATATTTTTCTGAGAGGCAGCTCGGCGCTGTCGAGGGGCGAGGTCCTTTCGCCGAGGAACGGGTCGAGATATCCGAGGATGCGGCTTTCGAGGACAAGACTAAAACCGCCGAAAGGCTGGCAGACCAGTCGCCTCTCGCTCGTGGCATTCGTCAGGCGTTCATGTATTACGGCGTGTCTATCATGCAGACATTCGTTGAGTTCGGCGTGTTTGCCTTGGCTCAGCTCGCGTTGCCGACGGGCGTTGCGAACGGTATCGCCGTCGCGTGTTCCGGCTCGTTCAATTTCTTTATGAACCGCAACATCACGTTCAAAGCATCGAGCAACTTCTGGCGCAGCGTGGCGCTGTTTGTCGCCCTGTACGTTTGGAACTTCCTGTTCGGCACCTGGTTTATAGGCTGGGCGGCTGCGTCGTTCGGTTGCCCTGAGATGGTCGGCAAATTCATCACCATGGCGATGCAGGGCATTTGGGGCTTCTGCCTGTGCAAATGGGTCATTTTCCGATGAAAGTGCAACGAAGCCGTAGGGTTGCAATGTTTTTGGCGCCGATGTTGCTCTGCCCATCCATGCAGGCTTTTCAATCGGACGATTAGGTAATCCTCTTTTAGTCGGGGCTTCCAATTATTTTTGGGGTGCGCCATTTTCGCTTGGATCGCGCCGATTTCGCGGCGTTGCTCCAAGCGTGCATTGGGAGTGGGTGGCAAGCGGGTTTTTCGAAGATCGCGTCTCGGTCTTGGCGAAAACGTGTCCCGAATTTGGTGATCCTGGCACAAATTTGCGGTTGTGAACGATTTTTCGTTACGCTGAAGGGTTTTTCTGAACGCCTTGAGAATCGCCATGCTTCTGACCTGGTCTTTTGTAGAGCTCTTTTTGCATTCCGAAAAATCCATCGTTCACAACCGCAAATTTGTGCCAAAACGGGAAAGAAACGGACGCGTTCATGATAGAGTGCATCGCATAATCCCTAGATGCGGAAGACGCCGGCATTACGGAAGACGCCGGCATTACGGAAGACGTTGCCATTACGGAAGACGACGCCACTATTTCGGAAGACGTCGCCATCGCAGAAACGTCGTTGTCGCCGAAGCTGCATCTGGTGTATTACGAAATCGCCGGAGGAAGAGGCCGCCATGGCTGTTGTGCTCGGAAAGCAAAGTGCTTTGCGCGTCTGGGACAGCGTTGTCGCCGGCGGTAACCGTTGCGCGCGCGTTGATTGGAACGCGCCCTTTAACCGAGGCATGTCTCCCGACCAACGCATTCATGTCACGCCGAACATGCCGGCCACCAGCCAGGGCGTAACTGCTGCCAACTAAAGCGTGTCTTTCGCGTTCCAGGATGCGCGGGATTATCGTCGCACGCTGGAGCGCGATACAAAAGCTGCCGTCAAATTCCTCGAATCGGCTGTCGCGCCTGAGTTCGCGCCAGCCGTAAGGGATCGCTTCTTTTCGGATGGGTCGCCGATTCACGCAACCGTGGCACACGCACGCCTTCGACGCGCAGGAGGCGGAATCGAAACCTCGGTTCGCAAAGGGCCGTTTCATCCGCGGTCGTTCATGCGAATCGAAGACGGCCTGTACGTAAGTACGCCGGAAATGGCGTTTTGCGAAATGGCAAGCGTGCTCTCCCTTGAACGGCTCATAGCGCTCGGCTTTGAGCTTTGCGGAACGTACCGCCGCGCTTCAACCTTCGGATTAGCTCGATACGATGCGACCCCGCTCACTTCTCCCGGTGCCCTTGCGTCATTCATCGAGAAGTCGCCCCAGTTCAAAGGCGTGAAGAAAGCTCGTCGAGCGCTTCCCCTCATTCTTGCCGGCTCTGCTTCGCCGCGCGAAAGCGAGCTTGTCATGCTGTTGTGCCTTCCCTATTCGCTCGGCGGCTATGGTTTGCCGCACCCCACAATGAATGCGGAAATGCCGCTTCCGAAAAATGTGGCCGCGACGGGGCGCTCGTCGCTGCGCTGTGATTTGTATTGGCCTGCCGTACGACTCGATGTTGAATACGACAGCGCGGAATTTCACTCCGCGGAGCGCCTGCTTGCGAACGACTCGATGCGACGCATAGCGCTTGAATCCATGGATGTTACGAGCGTCAATTTGACCGCCGAGCATCTGCGTCGGGCTTCGTTGTTTGATGAGGCGGCGCAGGGCATTGCACGAATCCTCGGGAAAAGGGTGCGCCTGCCAGGCGATTTCCGCCTCAAACAAGAGAGGCTTTGGCGAGAGCTTGGAATCGTGTCTTCGGATATGGGCCTTTTGCCGACCATGGGAGCGAGCGATTCATCGGAGTTGAATGAAAGGGTTTCGCCGGTGTTGGATTAGAAGTGCTTCATTGGCGCGGGCGATTATTGGCTGCTGCGAACCAATGCAGGCCGATACGGTTCGGCGCGCAAGGCTGATTCAGGCCAGGGCGGCCGAAGTAGTCGGTCCGGTTTGGGCGAGAGGGGCAAGCGCGGTTTAGATTTTGGCTCGGATTGGGCTGGACCGATGCGGGCTGCTGTGGGTCGGTATTCGTGCCTTCGCCTCGAGTGACGCGCGCTTCTTGGCGGCTTGCTGCTTTGCGGCTTGTTACCTGGCCCCTGTTGTTTGTGACTTGGATTTTGTCGCTTGTCGCGCTTCGCTTGCATCTCATGCTGCACGCTGCGTGTGGCCTACGGGCGCGCAGCATAGCTCTTCCCCACTGTACTTTTCCAGTCGCGTTCTTCTTTGCATCCTCGCCTAAATCGTGTCCCGATTTCGACTTTTCTGGCAGAGAATTGCGGTTGTGAACGATTTAAAAGAGGTTTGAAGGGCCTTTAACAAGAGCCTATTGTATTGATTTACTTCTGACCTGGTGTTTTACGAATCGCTTCTTTTAAGGAGGCAATCCACATCGTTCACAACCGCAATTTTCTGCCAAAATCTGCGGAAATCGGACATGCTTGGAATGCTGCGCCGTTTTTAACGGGCATCACAAGTCGAATCGGCTTTGAGTTCGGCATGTTTAGAAAAGCGATAGGCATTCGAGGCCGTGATCGAAAGGAACCCTGCCCTATGTTGGAAATCGACATCCCCGGACGTGGCACGTTCGGGATTCGCCACGTGGTGTGTGACTACAACGGAACCATTGCCGTCGACGGGCGTCTTATTGAAGGCGTTGCGAGCCGCATTCGAGAAATCACCGAGTTCACCCAGGTCAGCGTACTTACAGCTGACACGTTTGGTACGGTGCGTGCGGAATGCGACAACCTTCCGGTTGACGTGCGTGTGTTTGCTCGTGACGATGCGAGCGCCTGTAAGGCCACGATTGTGCGCGAGCTTGGCGCCGAAGGTTGCGTGTGCATCGGCAATGGCTTCAACGACATCGCTATGTTCGGCGAAGCTGCGCTTTCGATTGCGATTATGGGAAAAGAAGGCGCATGCGGAAAGCTTTTGACGTGCGCCGATGTCGTGGTAACAAACGTGCTTGATGCGTTTGACCTGCTGCTTCGCACCGATCGCCTGCGCGCCACGCTGCGTGGGTGATGCTGCGTGGCGCGCGGCTTAAACTTGACCGCGCGCCGGGGCGTCGCTGCTTCAGACAGCCTCTCCTTCTATAGGTATCGCTCCTCTTCTACAGGCACTGCAGCAAAACGTTGCGCACGTCTTCCTTAGTGAGCGTTTTGTAACCGCCAGTCATAATGAATGTGGCGGCAACGACGTCGTCCAGGTCGGCTTCCGCCACACCCAGCTCCGAGAGATTCATCGCAACACCCAGTTCACGCATCCACGCTTCCATTGCCGAAAGGCCCGCTTCGGCGAGCTCGCGTTCGCTTTTGCCCGCAGGGTTAATTCCCCACACGTGCGTCGCGAAACGCGCGAATTTCGGCAACCCGGCATCCATGATGAAGCGATAGTACGGAAGGCTCACGGCGGAAAGCGTCATGCCGTGAGTCGCGTCGGTCACGGCCCCCACGCCCTGTCCGAGCATGTGGACCATCCAATCGGTGGGTTTCCCTTTGGCGATGAGCGTGTTTAGCGCCCAGGTCGCCGCCCACATGATGTTGCTGCGCGCTTCGTAATTCTGGTCGTCGTTCGCGGCGATGCGGCCGTTCTCGACTACGCTGCGCATAAGGCCCTCGGCGATGCTGTCGCTCACGTTGTCGTCGGTGCCGCTGAAATACTGCTCACAAATATGGTTGAACGCGTCGTAGATACCGGCCACGACTTGCCTATGCGGCAGGCTCAAAGTGAATTCGGGGTTGAGGATCGAAAACTTAGGCATCACGTCGCTGTTCGCGAAAACGTGGCCTACCTTAAGTTTGGCGGCATGGTCGGTAATCACGGCGCCCGCGTTCATTTCCGAACCCGTGCCGGCCATGGTGAGCACGCATCCCACGGGAACAACGGAGCAGCTCGGCTCCTCGAAGCGAATGAAATATTTCTCCCAGGGGTCCTCGTCGCAGTTCACTGAAACCGATACCGCTTTGGAATAGTCGCACACCGAGCCGCCGCCTACTGCCAAAATCAGATCGGCGCTGGCTGCTTTCGCCACGGCGACGCCCTCGCGAAGCTTCTCGACGGTAGGGTTCGGCATGACGCCGGCAATCTCGGTCACGTTTTTGCCAGAGGCGTTCAAAACGGCGGTTACCTGGTCATATACGCCGTTTTTCTTGATAGAGCCGCCGCCGTAGGCGAGCACGACGTTTGGGCCGTATTTCGCGAGCTCGTCCGCGAGCCCCTCAAGCGCATTGGGGCCGAAGTAAATCTTGGTTGGATTGTGGTACGTGAAGGTTCCGAGCATATGGTTTTCCCTCTCATCCTATGGGCTTGCTTGATAGAATGAACCAACCGTAAAACCTAAACCTGACTTTAGGTCAAGGATTTTTTGAAGGGAATCGACATGTTTACGATCGGACAAGTGCCTGAAATGTTCGTCATTCCGGTTTCCACGCTTCGTTACTACGACAAAGAAGGGCTCTTCTCCAATCTAATGCGCGCGCGAGGTAAACGGCAATTCGACGAGGATGAGCTTGAATTGCTGCGCATCATCGATTGCTTGAAGAAAACGGGCCTCGAAATTAAAGACATCAAGAAGTTTGTCGCGATGGCACAAGAAGGCCCCTCGTCCTACGCTGCCCGCAAGGAGCTGTTCGAGGTGCGACGCACGCAGGCCGAAGAAGAAATCGCACGGCTGCAGAAAGCGCTTGCGATGGTGAAGTTCAAGTGCTGGTACTACGAAACTGCGCTTCACGACGGAGGCGAAGATCGTCTCAAGGCAATGCTGCGCGACGGCTTGCCGGAAGGCATTCAAGAGCTCTACGGCGAGGCGCATTCTTAAAGTCATTCGGGGTGGCGTATCGAATTTACACATCCTGAGCAGGCGTTTCCTTTGAAGCGCAAGATTATTCGTGTCGTATTCTCATGCATGTGGCGCCTGGGGTACTCGTGAAAGTCTTGGGCGGCATAGGGCTAACTCTGCAAGCGAGTTCAGGCCATAGAGTGCGCATTGTCTGAGCGCGAAGCCCCCTTTTTCCGCCCTATTCCCAACGAGCTACGTCTTTTTCGGACGAAAAACGAAAAACCGACCCCGGAAGGTTCCAGAGTCGGCTTTTCGTTTGCCCAAGATTCGCCGGACCGCGCTCCAGCAAGCGAGGCGCGGTCCGAATCGTTCGGCCTTAAAGAGGGGTTTTGGGAGGGGTTGGAGGGTTAGCTTGGCAGGCGACTACTTGTCGGCTTTCCAGGTCATGCTATCACCGACGGTGGGCTTGCCCTGGGCGTATTCGTGGCAGTTGTCGCATGCGTTGGGAATGCCGCCGAGCTGCTCGGGGGTGTAGTCGAGGCTCGAGCCGTGAATCGGGTTGTACGGATCCCAAACGCCCATGCTCTCGAACGACTTGCGCTGGTCGTCGGTTACGGGGTCGCCTTCGCCATACACGGCCAGCTCAGGAATGTTGCCGTCGATTTTGGCGCCCTTGCCCAGCGTGCCATTCACGGCGCTTTCAGCAGCCACGTAGCCGAAAGTGACGGCGCGGCCGATTGAAGTGCCAGGAATGTGGCGCGGGTAGTTGCCGCTGAAGAAGCTGCCGGAAGCGTTTCCGCATGCGAACAGGCCTTTGATGGGATTGTCGTTCACGTCGAGAACACTGCAGTTCTCGTCGATGCACAGGCCGCCCACGGTGGCGAGGACGTTCGAATTCGTGGTGAAAGCGAACAGACGGCCGCCGGTGAACGGCGCGGTCATCTTCACGTCGCGGCCGAAGTCTTCATCTTTGCCGGCCGTGCAGAACGCCATGTAGCGATCGAGCTCGGCCTTTAAGCCTTCCGCGTCGATGCCGGCGGCGTTGGCAAGCTCTTCCACGGAAGCACCCTCGAACAGCCAGCCCTTCTGCTTGAACTCGTCGATGGCATCTTCCATGCCCGTAATCATGCCCTCATCGAAGATGTACCAGCAGTTCTTGCCGTAGCCAGGCTGGGCGTTCTGGGCGTTCGAGACAGCCTGGAATGGGGCGTCTTCGCGAACGAAGCGCTTGCCGCGGCCATTGACGAGAATGCCCAGGGAGATTGCGGTCCACGTGCGGAAATCGGCGAACGAGTCGGGGGTGCCCCAACGGAAGTTCATGACAGGGTGCGGAATGGGGTCCATCTGGGCGCCAATCGCCAAGCCCATCATATGGCCATCGCCCGTGGTGCCCCATGCGGGGTTCCACCAACTGGAATATGCGTAATCTTCGACGCGCGTCCAAGCCTGCATCATCTCGGGGTTAGCGTCGTAGCCGCCCGTGGCGAGAATGACGCCCTTGCTCGCGTTGGCCTGGAAGTAGCCGTCTGCGTCGCGGGCGATAACGCCGGTCACGCTGCCGTCGGACCCAGTTGTAAGCTGCACTGCGGGCGTAGAGAAGCGCAGGTCAACGGTATCGTAAGCGGTTTTAGCGACATCCTGCATTTCGAGGCAGACGTACACGCCGGAAAGGCCCGGACGAACGCTGACATCGGGCGGCAGGGCCGGCGAATCGTAGAAGCCGAGCTCGGTGTCGATGAGGGGCGTGGTCGCCGGGAAGCCCGAAGTGGACGGCTGCTGCTCGACTTTGGTGATTACGAAACCGTTGGCGCCCTTGTCGAGCATTTCCTGCCAGAAATCGGTCGCCTCACCAGAACGGTCGACGTAGACGCGTGCAGGCTCGGGGCGGGTGCGGTAGTACGCGGAGCGGTAGATTTCATCGAGCAGCGCAGTCTTGTCGATTTCGGTGCCTTCCTGGCACTTCGCGTTCACGGCGCCGAAGGCCTCGAAGCAAGCGCGGCCGCGGGTCATCTTTTCAAGAATCAGCACGTTCGCGCCCAGGTCGGCCGCTTTCAGGCCGGCGATAAGGCCGCCAACGCCAGCGCCAACGACGACGACGTCGAAGTCTTCGGTGCGCTTGATTTCGCTCGCGGCGATTTCGCGCGACTCAAAGGCCACCGGGCCGCGGGGGCCGGGGCACGGGGCCTTGCGCGAAGGCATAAGGCTCACACCATCTTTGTAGATGTTCTGGTAGTCGGCGGTTGCGGTGTTTTCGGCCGTTGCGGCCGCACTCTTCTTGTCGCTTCCGCCCGTCGGACCGCAGCCAGAAGCGACGGCGCCAACGCCCATGGCAGCCGCGGCGGCCAGCGCGCCCTTCATGAAGTTACGGCGCGTGAAAGCGCCCTTGACCTCACTGTTTTCGTTCATTTGAATTCCTCCTTATAGAATCCCCTTCATTGTCTACAGCGTAGACCAATGGGGCAAAGTATACGACGTAGACATGATGGGGACAAGAGGGTTTTTGGTTTAGTTTTTCGTTGAGGCCGTATCGATGCTAGTATCGCTGACGTACGATTCCCGACATAAGGCGTTGATGAATTATGGCGACTCCAACGAACACGGAAAACAGCGAGGCATCTGCTCCGCTCACGCCCGAGATTATTTACGCGAAGGCGCTTGAGATTGCCGATGAGGAAGGCATTGAGAATGCGTCTGCGCGAAAAATCGCGACCGCTCTTGGTAAAACCCCCATGGCGCTCTACCGTCATTGCGCCTCAATCAGCGACATTCAGCAAGGCGCGTGTGCCCTTGCATTTTCCGAGGTCGATACGACTCCCATTCCCGGTGAGCGTTGGGACGATACCGTGCGAAGGACGACGGCCTCAATTCGCGCGATGAAAGTTCGGCATGCGAGAGCATGTCTGTTCAAAATCAAAGCCACTGCACTTTCGCCTGCTTTGAGGGCTCATACGGAACGCGTGCAAAAGCTGCATCGCGACCAGGGCATTCCTCAGGAAATCCTCGAACGTTTCTGGCGCATCATCGATGCATTCTTGAGTGGGTTCATGATTAATGAAGTGAATATGATCAATGCGCTTCACGATGATGAAATCAGGGTTCCCGTCGATGTGCCCGAATGGGCGGAGACGGTTGAAGGTGCCTATTCCGACCAGGCGTTTCATGATGGAATCGAGATTATTATCGCAGGTATTCGTGCTCTTGCGGCACCTGACCCTTGCGAGTGGTATACACCTGAAGAATAGACGGAAACGGGCCGAGGCGGCCAGAATAGGCTGGCGATTGGCGTCGGCGACGGAGGCAATAACGAGCGTTTGATGTGAAGCATTGCCCATGCGAGATTTTCTACATGGCGCGATGGGCGGCGCAGGCTGCGTTTCGCGCCACGAGCCGCAAGATATGCGCCACGATCATGCTATGCTCCATGTGCCTCGCTTTACGTTCTGGAGGACGACCTTCCTTTTGCCGCGAATTCAATTCGCTTACGCGTTGTTTGTCTTTCCCACCTTTGCTTTCTCGGGTTTTGCTTTCGCCTTTTTCTTGTCGGGCTTATAGACGGAAATCGTGAAGAGCGCAATTACACATGCGAGCGCCGCGCCAACTGAGGCCGTTGAATATGGCAGAATTGCGAAGCTCACGATAGCAGCCACGGCGAGTACCCATTTCGCGACGAGCCAACCGTGTTTCGCGAAACCCCATGGTGTTGAGATACCATACAGAACGGCCGTAGCCATAAGGAGCGGAATGCATGGCACGATAAATTTCCGACGGAACGCTTCAATCGTAGGCTGCGTGTCGCCGACGATGAGCCCGCGCGAGGCGCCTCCGTCGAGGCTGAGTGCGAAAAGCACGATGAATCCGCCGAGCCATATGGATGCCGCCGCAAGATGCACGAGGTCAATCGTGCGCTTCGTCATCTTTTTCGCTTTAGGGAATTTCATGGGGTGCTGCCTCGTTGCGTTCGTTGTTGTTCCGACCTGTTAAATGCTCGTAGCGTTTAACAGGTTTGACGGCTCGGTTTGCGGCTGCCTGATTGCTCCTTCAACGACCTGTTTAACGCTATGAGCATTTAACAGGTTTCGATTGTCGCTACGCCGAGTTGTTCGGGAATGGCGGCTGAGGAAACAGCTTGGCGTACGCCTCTACGGCGAACAGTTTGAGCCATGGTGCACGCCGGTGGCCCATACCATAGGCCTATGTCGGTGAGCGCCATGCGCGCAACGTGCGAAAGGCGTGCGCGCCGCGCATGAAGCAGGAAAACAAAGTCGTTCGAACGAATCTCTCTAACCTTGTTTTGACGAATCAACCCTAAAGCGTCAAACCAACGAAAAATCCCCTTGTTACACTGCGGCCAAGAAAGCGAACTGCAGCAATTGGGGCCCGTCGGGGAAACGGGCTGTTCGAGTGAGTTCGCAGATCCGCAAGAGGGAAAGGGGAACCGTCATGTTCTTTTACGAGCCGCTTTCGGCGACGGCGATCGTGAGCGTTCTGCTCTATCTGGTATTTCTGATTGGCATGAACGAGCTCTCTCGCCTTAACAAATGGGTCGGCGCTGCAATCTTCATTGCGCTGCCGCTCGCCTTGACCATTTTCGTTTGGCCCCACACCGCTGTCGAAGGCACGGGCGCGGGCACGTGGTTTCAATGGGTGAAAACGTATTCGTGCCTCGCGGGTGCAATTCTCGGATGGCTCATCGTGTACTTCCCCGCCTTCCAGAAGAAATACATTGTGTGCATTCCGCCGATCATTTTCGCTATCAATATTCTTGAGGTGTGCATTCGCGACTTTCAGCTCACGGGCGTCAACGGCATCGTGGATGGTTACATGGTGGTTGGCGGCCCGTGGAATGTGATGAACGGCGTCGCGGGCATTCTGAATGCGCTGTGCATCTGCGGTTTCTTCGGCATTATCGTTAGCCGCGGCAAGAAGAAAGACTACGTTTGGCCTGACCAGCTGTGGTTCTGGATTATTGGCTATGACCTGTGGAACTTCGCCTACACCTACAATAGCGTTTCCGATCGCTCCATGTATTGCGGCCTGGTGCTGCTGGCGGCGTGCACGATTCCCGCGTTCTTCATTAAGCGTGGCGCATACGCCCAGCACCGCGTTCGTACGCTTGCCGTGAACATGATTGTGACCATGACGGTGCCGTGGTTCTTCTTGCATCCGGCGTGCGTGGTGCATTCCACGAACGCCCCCGCGGCTCATATGACGATTTCGGCCATTGCGCTCATTTTCAACGCGTGCGTGTTCGTCTACCAGGCTTACACGATTTTCGGCAAGAAGCGCAACCCCTTCAAGCAGGAGCTCTATATCGACAACCCGGGCTTCCGCAAGGTGTATCTCGAAAGCATCGACGTCCCCGAAGGCCAGCGCGAGGCCGCTTTGGCAAACCTGGAGGAGTTCGGCTACGCCGCCGCGTGGGATGAAAAGGGCCGTGTGAAAACAATGGTGGAGCGTTCCTAACGCCGATGGCCGACGCGCCGCCGTGCGTCCCAAAAGGCTGCAGCGGCGCGCGCTCGATTCAAGGAGGAAGACCATGGGCATCCTATATCAAGCATCTGACCCTATGGTGTGGGCGATTTGGCTGTTCGTCGTGTTCGCCCTTATGGCATTCAACGAATTTGGACGCACGAGCGTATGGGGCGGCGTCGCGTTGTTCGTGGTCGCGCCCATCGTGTTCACGATTTTCGTATGGCCCCACACTGCCGCGCCCGGCAACGAGTATGGCACGGGAAACTGGTTCAATTGGGCGAAAACGTATTCTGCGCTGGCGGGCTGCGTTGGATTTATGGCGTTGCGATTCGTGAAATGGCGCGGTGCCGATGGCCGCGAGCATCATTTGTATGAGAAGCGATGGGCGCTGTGCTTCCCGCCGCTTATTTTGGCAATCAATATTTGCGAAGCCGTGGTGCGCGACATTCAGATGTATACCTACGGCCTGTGGGACGGCGCCGTCGTCGACCACGTGTGGATGATTTCCGGCCCGTGGAACATTATGAATGCGATCGCCGGCATTTTGAACATCATCACCATTTGCGGCTGGTTTGGCATTTTCGTCTCAAAGGACAAATCGCGCGACATGATTTGGCCCGATATGCTCTGGATGTGGATTATCGCCTACGACCTGTGGAATTTCGCGTACACGTATAACTGCATGTCCGACCATTCAACGTACACGGGTCTGGCGCTGCTCATTGCTTGCACCGTTCCCACGTTCTTCACGAAGCGTGGTGCATGGTTGCAGCATCGCGCGCAAACCCTGGCGCTCTATGCGATGTTCGCCATGGCGCTCCCGCAGTTCTATACGTTTGCGGAAATTCCCACGACGCATAACCCCACTGCGTTTTTTGTCGTAAGTCTGATTGCATTGATTTCCAACGTGGCGCTTGCCGCCTACCAGCTCCATCGAATTCGCGCACGTAAGCTCAACCCGCTGAAAGATGAGCTCTATAATGACACCAAGAATTATCGAGAGGTCGTTGAAGAGAATCGCTAACCGGCGCGTTTCGTTTTCGTGCATCGCGTTTGGCGTGACGGCCCCATGCTAGACGAAGGGGCCGTCGTGCCGGCGCGAAAGAGTGTTTCCATTTCCGAATTCGCTTCCGACCTGCCACATCACGTCACGCGCCAGGTGAGGCAGAGCGTGCGATTGAATGGCGTGGCCGGGGATATCATGCAGGCGGCGCGCGAGCTGTTCGAAACTGAAGGCGTGGCCGCCACGAGCATGGCGGCCATTGCGCGCAAGGCCGGTGTGGCACGCAGCCTTGTGTACTACTATTTCCCAAATAAACAGGCCGTGATTGATGCTGTACTTGACGATTTCCTCGAAGACATCGTCGAAAGTGTGTCGACATGGAACGAGCTACGTGCGTTCGGTGACACGCCTTCAGAGCTGAAGAAATGCGTTGCCGCGTTCAGGCGCACTTTGTATACGAGTTCGGGGCAGCCGCGCCCCATGTTCGCTGTGCTTGAAGAGCTGGGGATGCGCGACCAATTCGCTACGCGGGCCGTTCGTGAAAGCGTCGCCTGCATTCAGAACTACATCGTGTCGGAATATATGGCGTATCGAACCATTGATATTCAGCTGATTCCCGAGACGTTCGGCCTGGTGCTTTTTGGTATCGTGGGTATGATGAAGGCGAAGCCCGACATCACCGACGAAGAACTCGCGACGCTCATTGCGCAAACGCTTCGCCTTGATATGACGGTGATGGCTCCCCCGCCGTGGCCCGAGCATCCCGATGCGCCCACCTTTCAAACGGAAGCTCAGATGCGGTAATGTCTTGGGCCCGATTGGGTCGTCAAACCTGCTAAATGCTCGTAGCGTTTAGCAGGTTTCTGCGATTGGCTTGCGACTATTCGGGGGTTTAACGACCTGCTAAACGCTACGAGCATTTAGCAGGTTCTTTTTCCTCATCCATTTTGGCGAAGTGTTCCATGAGCAGCGTGCGCACGGTGGAAATCACGGGCACGCCCAAAAGCACGCCTAGAAGGCCGAACAGCGAGCCGCCGGCGATAACCGCGACAAACACCCAGATGCTCGGCAGGCCCACCGACTGGCCCACGACGTTCGGGTAAATCAAGTGGCCCTCGATTTGCTGTAGAATAATCAGGAAGATGATGAACTGTACCGCTTGCAAGGGGTCTTGCGACAGAATCATCGCAGCGCCCATGATGCCGCCAATCCATGCGCCGGCGAACGGAATGAGCGAGGTCACACCCACAATAAGGCCAATTGAGGCTGCGTAGGGAAAATGCAGGATGGTGCCGCCGATAGCGCACAGCGTACCCAAGATGACTGCCTCGATGCATTGGCCGCGAATAAAGCGTGAGAAGCAATCGTTGGTAATGGCGCATGCGTGGAGCACGCGCTCACGCACTTCGTCGCTGGGAATGAGAGTCGCAAGGCGCATGGCGCCGGCATGCACGCGGTCTTTGTCGAGCAGCAGGTACAGCGCGAAAATCATGCCCAGCAGAATGGACAGCGTCACGTGTGCGACCTCGCCGCTCGTTTGGGCCACGATGCGCAGCGCTTGGTCGGTTCCGCCTATGGCTGCCAGGGCCTTCTCGCCCAGGGAGCTCCATGTGGCATCGTTGAGGATCATGCTCTTTTCGGCACCGGGAAGGTTCGCGATTGCTTGCGAAGCCATGGTCGCGCCTTCGGAAACGCCACTGATGATAGCCGAGCCGACCGATTTGAACTCGCTGCCCACGAATGTGATGAGCGCAACGAGCGCGAGTGTGACAGCGGCAATTGCCAAAATGACGCAAATCGGGCGGCGGCTCTTAGTGACAAAGATGTTGGTCGAGCGGGGAAACCATCGCGATTCCAGGCTCGCGGCGATGAAGTTGAGCAGGTATGCCATGACGGCGCCCACCGCCAGCGGCTGCAATGCTTGGCATACGGTTGAAAAAATTTCGCATACGCCGTCGAAGCGAACGACGATGAGCGCTGCCGCTGCGATGGCCGCTACAAGAATAAGAACGTATCGAATGCTGTGCTTGTTCATGGGGTCCTGTCGGTTGGTGGGACGAGGCGCCGTGCGCCGCCGCTTGCTTTTCACACCAGTATAAACGCGCGTGGCGAGGAAGCGGCGCGATTGCCTACTTGTCGGCCTTTCGTGAAGAAGTCTTCACGTGGTCGACATGTGTGGCCTGAGTGCCCCTGTTCGCGTAGAAGGCGACTGCGGTAAGGTGATTAGCGTGTCGTTGCCTTATTCGTGCCTTCTTGCATGGCGCGCTTACGCGCTGTCGCCTCCATTCGTTTGTATAAGGTTATGCATCGCCCCTCCGCATTTCCGCGCGACGCATGATGCACTCCGCCGCGACGCTCACGGCGATTTCCTCGGGCGTTTCTGCGGCGATGTCAAGGCCGATGGGCATATGCACGGCGTCAATCGCCTCTTGCGATATTCCCGCATTCAACATAAGCTCTCGCCCGGTTGCGATTTTTCGCCGTGACCCCATGAGTCCGACGTATGCCAAAGGCCGGCGAAGCACCTGCTCAAGAAGGGCGTAATCGCTGCGATGGGTGTGTGTCATGATGATGACGAAATCGTGCTTGTCCAAGGTCAGCGACGCTGCGATGTTGTCGTAATCGCCCAAGATGACATCATGCGCTTCGGGCACGCGCGAGTGCTGGGCGAATTCGGGGCGGCAATCGAACAGTGTGCAGCAGAACCCGACGCGCGAGAGGGCCGATACGGTCGCGCGGCCCACGTGCCCGCCGCCGAAAACGATGGCTCGCGCGGGCAGCGAGACGGGCATCACGAAACGGCCGTCAATGACGGCTCTGTGCTCAAGGCCTGCGATGAGGCTCGCCTGCATGCCGTGCTCTCCTGCCAAAGGCGCACCGTTGGCATCGAGCAGGGCGACAGTGCTTTCGTTCGATTGTTCGCCTTCTGGACATTTCACGACGAGATAGGAAGGAATGCGCTGGTCAATGCAGCGAAGCATTTCGCGTGCGGCATCGCGCCAATGCGTATCGCTGGCATTCACGGGTGTGTACAGAAGGGTCGCATCCCCGCCGCAGGCCATATTGAGGCCCTTTTTGGAGGCGAGCTTCAGCTCCATGTTTTCGACGAGGCTCAGATTGCCGCCCAGCATGCCACGCGCTTTCTTGATGGCGTGGGCCTCGACGGCGCCGCCGCCAATGGTGCCGCACACAAGCCCGTTTTCGTCGACAAGCATCTGCGAGCCCGCGTGGCGTGGCGTGGAGCCTTTACTTTCCATTATGGTAACCAGCACCAAATCGCGTGCCTCGCACGAGGCACGCGCGATGTGTTCTGCAATCGTTCGCATGTTTTATTCCGCCTATGCTTTCGTGAGCGTGTCGCTCAAATGAAGAATGGCTTCCAGCACGCCGCCTGCGACCGCCAGGCCTTTGTCCGATACCGTTTCGCAGTGGCTCACTTCGTCACGCGGATCGATATCGCCGCACTTCAAACCTTTGGTAACGTGCGTTCCGCCAGCAAGCAGGCCTCGTAGCGTGCCGGTGAGGGTGGCAATAACAGGCGCGTCGTCCACGTATGCGACGGCCTGTCCCGCCTCGACGTGGTCGCGAATTGAAGCGACTTCGCGGAAGGTTCCATCGCTTGGCGCGCGTAGCACGCGCTCACCTGCGAAGCCGCCTATAAGCCCCGGCACTGCGGTGTTTGGAAGTGCCGAACCCTCGTAATACACGCGACCGAGCGTGTGACCGCGCATGGTTTCGACCACGGCGTGGCAGTCATCGCCCGCCGTGAATCCAGGACCAACGCCAATTACGATAGGCGCCATGCCGATGGTGGTTCCCACGTTGCGCTTGGCCAAAATGGCGTCGACCAGCACGTCGGGTTCAAGCCAAATGCATGAGCATTTCGGGTCGACGAGCACGGGAACGACCCCTTCGAGCGTTCGTCGCAGCGCATCATCGACGCTTTCAGCACGCACGCCAACGACGCCTTCCACCTGGGTTTTCCCTGAATGAATAGCTTCGCTGAAGGCGACTGTGCGACGGACCGTCAAGGGATGTTCGACTTCCGTCATAATGACGGAGGCGCCGCATTTGTGCAGGCGCAATGCAATCGCGCTGGCGATATCGCCAGCTCCGCGGATTATCGCAAGCATCGAAATTTTTTCCTCCAAAGGCTTCCCGCAACCACGGGGGTTGTGCAGAGCGCCGCTATGCGCTCGGCGACTCGCCGGTCGTTGTCGGATTCAACCTTGTTAATCAAAACCATATCGTGCAGGCCTTCGGCTTCAAGCACGCGCGCTACCATTTCGGGCGTTACGGCATCGGCGGTCGAGGCGTCTGCCAGCTGCGCAAAGCGTTCCGCTCGGTGGCAGGCCTGCGAAATAGGGCTGCCCACGCCATCGATTCCCACGACGCAGACCGTTCGCTTCGCGCATTCGGGAATCATGGGCTCGTGTTCCGCATGCGCCTTCAGGGGCAGCATTTTTGCTCCATCGGCTTCAACGAGCAGGTAGTCGGCCGCGGCTTCCAGTTCAGAAAACGCCATGCGCGGCGCGCCAAGCTTGCCCGTTGGCCCATGGATGCGTCCCACGCAGACGATGGGGTGCGTCGATAGCGCTAATCGCACTTCGTCCATTGTGGGGTCGAGCAGAACCGGACACCAATCGGGTACGAACATTTTGGTGCTCGTGGACACGATTACGTGTGCGCGGTGCGCCGCTTCGGCGATGGCGTTCTCTTTTGCGGCGGGGCGCCTGGTTGACGGCTCGCCGCCATCAACCGACGGCTTATCGCCTGCAGGCTTCTCCGTCGGGCAGTCTTCGTTCGGCAATGTTCCGACCTGGGGCTTATCGGTTGCAGTTTCAGCGGCTATGAACTCCGCGTTCGCGGCCCCTTCGGTTGCCAGCTCTTCAGCCAGGGCGCGCAAAAGCGTCGATTTCCCGCCGCTTCCGATGATGGCCGTGGTTTTCCGCGGTATGTGCAAAAACTCGCTTAGAATGCCTACTCCTCGGGTTTCGCGAGCACGATATGCTCGGGCAGAATGGGCAGCTCGCGATGCCACACGCCCGTCGCGCGGTAAATTGCCTGCGTAATCGCGGGGGCCGGCGTATTAATGACGATTTCGCCGATCGACTTCGCGCCGAACGGACCCGTGGGTTCGTAGGAATTCTCGAACTCGACGCGAATGCGGCCCGTGTCAAGACGAGTGGGCAAACGGTATGTGAACAGGCTTGATTCGCGAATGCGACCCTTGGGCGTGCGCGTCACGTCTTCCATGAGCGTGTGGCCGATGCCTTGCACGATGCCGCCTTCGGCCTGAATGCGCGCAAGTGCCGGATTGATGGGAATACCGCAGTCGACGACGCTCGCGTAATTGAGCACTTCAACTACGCCGGTTTCGCGGTCAAGTTCAATCTCGGCCATGCCTACCATGAACGGCGGCGGCGAGACAGGGGAAGAATGCATGGCGGTGGCTTCGGGTACCAGGCAATTGCTTACCTGGCTCTTCGTGGCCACATCGACGAGTGACATTTCCTCGCCCGTCGCTTCGCGCACCACGCGCCCGTCTTCGAAGCTCAGCTCGTTCGCGTCGCACTCCAGCGCTTCGGCGGCGATGGCGCACAAGCGTTCTTTCAGCTGCGTACACGCCTTTTGCACGGCCATGCCGGTGACATACGTGGTGGAAGAGGCGTATGAGCCCGAATCGTAGGGCGACGCGTCGGTGTCGGCGCCAAACACGGAAACGTCGTCGACCGAGCAATCCATATGCTCGGCGACCATCTGCGCCAAAATGGTGTCGCAGCCTGTGCCCATGTCCGCCGCGCCGATGATCAGCATGTACGTGCCGTCGTCGTTGAGCTTGATGGTGACCGAGCCCACGTCAATGCCGGAAATGCCTGAGCCCTGCATCGACATGCCCACGCCTGCCGCGCGAACCTTGCCGTTGCCCATGTCGCGCACGGGGTATTTCGCTTTCCAGTCGAACATGTCGGCGCAATGCTTCAAGCAGCGGTCGAGCGCGCACGCATTGGCGATTTCGCCGAAGTATGCGGGCATCTCCATGCCTTCGCGCACCATGTTCTGTTCGCGCAGCTCAACGGGGTCGCGGCCGAGCTTTTCGGCCAGCTCGTTCACGGTGGTTTCAACGGCGAATTGGCCCTGCGTGGCGCCGAAGCCTCGGTAGGCGCCCGAAGGCTGCATGTTCGTGTACACCACGTTTGCGGTAAATTTGAACGCTTCGAGCGATCCGGTATACAGCGGAATGGACTTATGGCCAGTAAGGCCGACCGTCGCCCAGCCGTGCTCGCCATAGGCGCCCGAATTCGACAGCGTGGTCACGCCGAGCGCGCGAATGCGGCCGTCGTTGTTCGCACCCAAGCGCACGGTGATTTCCATCTCGTGGCGCGGAGAGCCGCAGGTCTGCGATTCTTCGCGCGTGTATACGCACATGGCGGCACGACCCGTCTTCATCGTGACAAATGCCGGGTACACCTCGCACACTGCAGTCTGCTTCGCGCCGAAGCCTCCGCCGATACGGGGCTTTTCGACGCGAATGCGGCCTTTCGGAATGCCGAGCGCGTTCGATAAGATGCGGCGCACATGAAAGACGACCTGCGTGGATGAAATCACGTGCAAGCGCCCGTAGCGGTCGAGCTCGGTATAGGTGCGGAAGGTCTCCATCATTGCCTGGTTGTAGGCCTTGGTGTGGTAGGTACGTTCCAAAACCACATCGCAATCGGCCAGCACGGCCTCGATGTCGCCGCCTTCGTCGGCCGTGGTACCCACGAGGTTGCGCGTATTGTCGCCGCCCAAATCGCACAGCATGCGCCAGTTGTCTTCGGGATGCACGAGCACCGGGTTGTCTTTGGCGGTGCGGAAGTCCAAAACGGGTTCGAGTACGTCGTAGGTAACCTTGATGCGCTCGAGCGCCTTATTGGCGGCTGCTTCATTTTCGGCAGCGACGATTGCCACCACGTCGCCTACGAAGCGAACGTGACGATCGATGATGAGGCGGTCGTAGGGGCTCGTTTCGGGGTAGGTTTGGCCCGCGTTCGAAAAGCGCTTGTTCGGCACGTCTTCCCACGTGAATACGTCAACCACGCCGGCGACCTTTTTCGCCTTCGAGGTGTCGATAGTCTCGACGATGGCATTGGCGTGCGGGCTTCGCAGCAGCTTCACTACGAGCGCGTCGCGCACGATATCTTCGGTATACAGGGGCTTGCCCAGCAGTTGCTGCATCGCGTCTTTCTTGCGGACCGACTTGCCCACCGATTGGTACTCGGGTCTATTCATGGTTGGCCCCTTCCTCATGCCTGCTGTTCAGGAAGGCGCGGATGCCGCGCAGCTGGCCTTCATAGCCCGAGCAGCGGCACAGGTTGCCGCTCAGGTACGCGAGAATTTCCCCGTCAGACGGGTCGGGGTTTTCGCGAAGCAGCGCGATGGTATTCATGACGAAGCCGGGATTGCAAAAGCCGCATTGCTCGGCGCCTTGGTCGGCAATGAAGCCGACGAATTCCGACGCTTCCTCCTGCAGGCCTTCGAGCGTGTGCACGCTGCGGCCGTTGGCGCGTGCCGCGAGCGTTGAGCACGAAAGCACAGGTTCGTCGTCCATGAGCACGGTACACAAACCGCAGCTCGAGGTTTCGCAGCCGCGCTTCACGCTCAAGCAGCCATGCGCGCGCACGAAATCGATGAGGAGCGTGTCGGCGGGAACGTCGTTGGAAACCATGGTCCCGTTCAGCTTGATTTTGATTTCCATTACTGCACCTCCTTCAGGGCCAGAAGCGCGCGACGCGTGAGCACGGGTACGAGTGCGCGTCGGTATTCGGCGCCGCCCCACATGTTGCCCGAGACGGTCACGGCGCCGGCGGCGTAGTCGGCGAACGCGGCGGCGCTTTCCTCGGTAATGCCGCCGGCGAGGAGCCCCTGCTCATCGCGAAGCACCACGGCACGCGCGGGACGCGAACCCACGACGACGCGCCACTCGCCCGCCACCTGGGCCGCAGCGCAGTTCAGTGAAGGGATGTCTGTGCGCTGCTTGCGCACGGCTTGGTATGAGAACGCGCCCGGCTGCTTCTTCACGATGAGGCGCACCAAAACGTCTTTGTCGTAAGGCATGCGCGCGAACTCTTCCAGGGGCACGATGCCGCCTTTGTAGAGTTCGACGTAACTATCCATGGCAAGGAAAACCGTGAGGATGTCGGAAAAGCCCATGCGGCGCCACAGGCTTCCGCCGAGCGTTGCGCCGTTGCGGAACTGCACGCCTACGATGTCTTTGAAGGCAGCTTCCACCGCACCGCAGGAATAGACGGCGAGGCCTGGATGCTTCTCCATTTGGCGCAGGGTGGCCATGGCGCCAATGCGAAATTCCTCGTCGGTTTCTTCGATTTGGTTGAGACCCAGATCGCACAGATCGATGGCGGTGCCGAAGGAGTGGGTGCCCATTTTCATCCACATGGTGCCGGCCACGATGCGGTTGCGCTTTTTCTGGTTGAGCTCCCAGGCTTCGTCGAGGGTTTGCGGGCGCTCGTATTTTTGGAAGGTAATAATGTTTCTCGCCCCATTACTTGAGGTTGGCATAGTCGCTCATATTATACTGTGGCCTGCGATTAATTCTCAAATTCAGCCCGTCCAACCATCGAATTTGCAAAGGCGAATGCCGCTATGCCACACGCTGCCGACAACCGCACATTGAAGCACGGATGCATCGTTATGGCATCGGGCGTGGGAGCGCGTTTCGGGGGCAATAAACTCATGGCTGAGCTTTGCGGCGCACCGCTGGTCGGCCATGTTGTGCGAGCAACCGATGATTTGTTCAGCCGGCGCGTGGTGGTCACGCGCCATGCTGACGTGGCTGCGTTGTGCGGGACGCTGGGCGCGCAAGTGATTTTGCACGACGAGCCATGCAGAAATGACACGGTGCGCCTGGGCATGGAGGCCATGGACGGGTGCGATACGGTCACGTTCGTCCAGGGCGACCAGCCGCTTATTCGTCCAGCGAGCATTGCCGCGCTTCTTCGCGCCGCCGAACGCGATGCTGCTGGTGCCGCGAGACGTGATGCTGCGGGGCGCGGCGTTGCGGATGTTGTGGGATGCGATGCTGTCGGTGCAGCGCTGGCCGATACTGCGGAGAACTACGCTATGGGGCTCGATGCTGTGAAGTGCGACGTTGATGCTGCTGCTGGGTGTGATGCTGCGGAATCCGATGTCGCCGGTGCCGCGAAACATGACGCCGTGGGATACAATGCTGCGGTGAGCAGCGTTGCGCGCATTTGGCGCACCAGTTTCGATGGTGTGCCGGGCGCGCCCGTGCTTTTTCCTTCATGGGCGTTCGACGAGCTTAGTTCTCTTCCCCGTGGCAAGGGCGGCGGATTCGTAGCGAAAACGCATGCGGAATGCGTTCGAACCATTGAGGTTTCAAGCGAATGGGAGCTGTTCGACGTGGATACGCGCGACGATTTGGAGCGGCTGCAGACACATGTTGCGCGCTGCGGCAGTGCAAGTTTGCCGCGCTGACGCTTTTCGTCGCGCCGATTTTGCCTGCGCGTTCCATCCGGCGTTCTAGGCATGCGCCCCAGCTGGGTGTTCTGCTGCGCCCCTTGGCTCAATATCCCAGCTGGGTGTCCTGCTGTGCTTTCTGGCCCGATGATGGACGCCCATTACATTCAGCCCATTGCGTTCGTAACCGAGTGCCGCCGATTTGGTTTGATGCAATTTCCCAGTTCGCGGCTTCCGTTTTTTATTCTGACACTTCGCTTATTCCACCACTCCCGATCGCTTCTTTCTGCTGGTTGCAAATTTGGTTTTTGCCGCATTGCGAATGCGGTATTGCATGGGCCGCGTGTGGCATTGCTTGGCATGCGCGAAATTACCGTTAATTTTTACTCTTTCCCTCCCCTCTTTTCTCAGTTTCTTTCATCTTCTCTTCGTGCTTGCTCCGGGCTTGCTTCGAGTCTACTGTTGGTGCTTTCTTGAACAATTTGCTCTTGCTTGATATTTGGTCCGAATTGTCAACTTTTTGGCACAAATTTGCGGTTGTGCACGATGGGGAACGCATTGTTTCTGCCTCCGGTAAATCGTGACCTGGGGTTTTGCAAAAAAGAAGCATCTTTGGGGCCTTTTCGGAGTGCTAAGACCGTTCACAACCGCAAATTTCTGCCATTTTTTTCAGAATCGGGACATGGTTTGGGCCGCGTCGGCCTGTTCGGGCTTGCTGTGGAGGGATTTGCAGAAGGTGCTGTGGAAATGAGCGCAAAAGAGCTCGTTGGGCAAGCGCTGCGATAGCCCGATTGGGCGTGCGTTGCTAAAGTTCGCATGCAACAGTGCGCACAGAAAGCGCGTGCGTAAAAGCCCGACCACGCAAGTACGATGGAAATGGGTTCGAGAATGATCGCTCCGTTTGGACATGATAAGCGCAATTGGGGATGAGCTCTTCGATTGGACACGATGGGTGCGGTTAAAGGAGACTGTTTCATCGTTCGCATTTCGACCAGGCAACAAAGAACGGCGCCCTGTCTCTCGCGAAAGAAACAGGGCGCCGTTCGCTTGGATGTATAAGAACGATTTGGGCCAAAAGTCCGAATGCCAACCTTGAGCCGCTCGTTTAGCTCGTTAGGCGTTCGCGTCCTTCTCGGGCGTTTTCTCGTTTTCGTCTTTGGGAAGCACGATGTTCAAAATGATGGCGACCGCAGCTGCGGCGACAATGCCAGAGCCGCCGAAAATCAGGCCGACGAACTCGGGCGAACCAGCCAGCACGGCGGGGTTCGCGCCAATGCCGTAGCCCAGGCCAAGTGCGACGGAAACGATGCTCAAGTTGCGCGGCGTAAGGGGTTCGCGTGTGATCAACTGAATGCCGCTCACCACGATGGAGGCGAACATCATAACGGCCGCGCCGCCGAGGACCGACTGGGGCATGATGGAGACCACGGCGCCGAGCTTCGGGCACAAGCCGCACAGAATCAGGAATACGGCGCCGCAGGCCAGGGCCTTGCGGTTGACCATTTTGGTCATGGTGACCAGGCCGACGTTCTGGCTGAACGAGGTGTTGGGCAGCACGCCGAACATGGCTGCGAGCGACGAGCCCAAGCCGTCGCACACAACGCCGCCGGAAAGCTCTTTGTCGGTAGCCTCGCGATTCATGCCGCCTTGCGTGACGCCCGAAATGTCGCCAACAGTCTCGACGGCCGTGACGATGAACATCACCAGCACAGGCGCAATGGCTCGCATGTCGAAGACAGGCATGACGGGCAGAAGGTTCGGAATGGCGAACCATGACGCCGCAGCGACCTTATCCCAGTTCAGAACCCATGCTTTTGTGTACTCCACGCCATCGGCGGTCACACCAGTCGTAGGAAGCACCAGGCCCATGATGCCGGCGACGACATATCCCACGATAATGCCAGCCAAAATGGAAGAGGCGCTGACAAAGCCTGTAGTCGCATGCTTCACGGCGAGAATGACGATGAGCACGATGAGCGCCAAGCACAGATTCTCGAACGAGCCGAAGTCGGGTGCGGTGTTGCCGCCGCCGAAGGCGTTCACGCCGACGCTGATAAGGCTTAAGCCGATGGAAAGCACGACGGTGCCCGTAACGACCGCCGGGAAGAAGCGGCGCAGGGGTTTCAGGAAGAAGCCCAGAACAGCCTCGAACAAACCGCCGATGAGCGATGCGCCCATGATGGCGCCATAGGCGATAAGGCCGCCGCCCATCGATGCGGCCACCGAGTTAAACACGCCGATGAAGCCTGAAGACGTGCCCATGATGATGGGCACCTTGCCGCCGACCGGGCCAATGCCGAAAAGCTGGATGAGGGTTACGACACCCGCGATCCACATGGCATTTTGCAACAGGGAAAGCTGCACGTCGGCGAATTCGGCGCCGGCCAATCCGCATGCGCTCGTCACAATAAGCAGCGGAGTCAAATTGCCCACGAACATTGCCAGAACATGCTGCAAGCCCAAGGGGATTGCTTGCGCGAGCGACATGTCGCCCTCGAACGAGAATACGCCGAGCGACCTCGTTTTCTCGGGGGTCTCTTTCGGAGATTCACCTGCAGGTTCTTCTGCTTGAGCCTGCGCTGTGACCTCCTGTTTTTCATCTGTCATTGGCATCCCTTTCTGAAAACACATTAAGAGAAAAAAATAGCACTCCACCACGCTATTTTGAAGAAGCCAAAATAAGAAATTTGACCAGCAAACATATTCTTTTTCGAGAACGATTTAAATCGTGGCACGGTTTCCCTCTCCGTTTAATCTCGACAGCGAATGGAATTCAGAATGCGTTCATTGTCTGGCCTGATATCGCACCGAACTCCTTCGCTCTACGTGCTGTTCAATTCGTCATCGAGCCTTTCTCACCCGCTCATTCTTTTCGTGTGACAATGTATTCGTGCGTTTCGGGCATCATGAAGCTGCGCGGCTGGTCGAATGCCGCATATAAGGAGGAGGGAAAAATGAAGACTATCAACCGTAGGTCGTTCTGCGCGGGTGCAGCGATTCTTGGCGGAAGTTTTGCTTTGGCGGGATGTTCGGGAACCGCCTCGAAGCAAGCCGATGAGGAAAAGCCAAAGGGTGAGATTATCGAAACCGATATTGCGGTTATCGGGTCGGGCCTTGCTGGCGAGGCGTGCGCACTTGCCGCTGCTCAAAATGGCGCGAAGGTCGTGCTTGTCGAGAAGTCGCCGTCTCTGGGCATTTCGTTCCAGACTTCGAAAGGCAACGTTTCGATTTATCAGGGTGTCGAAAACGAGGAGTTCTGGCAGTTCGTTTCTGAAACGACCGACACCATGGATGAGTTCCTCGCTCGTTTTAAAAAGGCAACCGAGACTGGCAAAATCGATGCGCCCTACCCCGATTACGATCGCGTGAAAGCGCTCATGCAGGCGAGCTGCGAGACGGTGAATTGGGTTGAGAAAACGGGAATTGATTTTATTCAATCGTTCACTAAAGAGAAGGTTGGGACCGATACCGTATGGCCCGATACGAGCGCTGACGCCTCAAAGGCCGCTGGTCAGCTCATCACTGAGAAAATGACCGCAGCTCTGGAAGACGCGGGCGTCGAAATTTTGCTTGAGCATGAGGCAACCGAGCTGGTGACCGAAGATGACAAGGTTACGGGCGTCGTTCTGCAGTCGAACGGTAAAACTAAGACTGTTGCGGCGAAAGCGACGGTTCTTGCATGCGGTGGTTTTGGCGGAAGCGTCGACTATCTTAATAAGTTTGTTCCTTCGGTTGAAAAAATCGGTTTCCAGTATTTGGGCAATGCCATGAACACTGGTGACGGCATTACCATGGGAAAAGCTGTGGGCGCGGCGCTTTATGACAATTGCTGGGTGATTCCTTTCAATATCATGCCCTCCAGGAAGCTCACCGAAGTTGATCCGTCTTTTGCGACGCTCGTTGATATGTCTATGTCGACCAAGCCTCTCGAGGGCGGCGGGGTTGCGAGCAAGATGCTCGTTGACGCTCAGGGCAAGCGTTTCGTCAACGAAGCTGGTCCGGGAATCCTGCTCGCCTCGAGCATGGCCGATCACGACGCTGCTCCGTATTATGCGCTTTTCGATAGTACGAATGCCGAGGCGTGCGAGATTCTTGAGAAGGGCATTTCGACTGGGGACGTCATTAAGGCCGACACCATTGACGACCTCGCGTCGGCGATGGGCGCCGTAGCGCTTGCCGAAACGTTCGCTTCGTATCAGGCATTCGCCGAGGGATCCGCTGAGGACGAATACGGGAAGTCCGTCGAAAAGGCGGTCGCGTACGGTGAGGGTCCCTACTACCTCGTGAGCTATGTTCCCTCATACGTCGCGACCATGGGAGGCTTGAAGACCGACAGCGACTGCCGCGTTGTTGATGACGCTGGCAACGCCATCGAAGGCCTATGGGCGATTGGCGAGATCACGCATCGATTCATGTATAACCGTAGCTTCGTGCGCCATTGCTCGAATTCCGTTGGATTGTCAATGGGTCGCCTCACGGGCGAAGCAATTGCCAAAGACCTCGCCTAATAATGAGAAGGTGTGGCGGCGGCTCACGATGCCCGCTATACCTCCTCCTTTGCGTTTTTGAATGATTCGGCGTGCATCTCTTCTATTGCATCTATGAGTTCCTGACGGGAGTGCACGCCAACTTTCGTATAGGCCCTACGCAAGTGCGTTTTGACGGTATGCTCCGAGAGCATATACCACTCCGCCAAATATCTCGCGCTTCGTCCGGCAGCGAATTCTCGCACGATTTGCGCCTCACGGTCGGAAAGGCCATAGCGCTGCACGAGCATATCGAACGCTTCGTTCCACGGGTCTGCGTCTGAGGCGATAGGCGCAATCTCTTCGCTTGCCAACGCCACATCGCTTGCGACCTTGTTGGGCTCGACCGTCTCCATGTGGGATGATTGCTGCCTATCTTCATCGGGGGCGGTTTCGTCGAAGCCGCCCCGTAAGCGTTTTGAGGAATAACGCAAATAGGCGAAGAATATGGCTGAAACCGCAATTGCAAGCGCCCAAAGGCTTACGGCACTTACTGCGCTCTGAACGATGAGATTGCCGCCGATGGCCCAGTCGGCGCATGCCCGACCCGCCATAACCGACAAACGTGCGACTCCCAGGGCAAGGCCGAGCAGGAAAAACGCGGGGAGCTTCCTCTCGTGGGCTTCGCTCACGAGCATGAGCCAGAGCAATACGTAGAACGAAATCAAAGTAGACGTCATGATACTGCCCGATACCGAAGCTTCGAGCAATCCCGTAGATCGCGTGAACAACGCCGTTGCAATCCAGGCGGCGGCTATGGGGCACATGTGGTCGATATTCGCTTTTCGAATCGAAAAAACGAGCAATGCGCAGACCATAAGAATCGCTGCGGCGAGGCAAATGAGCGCCGTTTCGTTGCTTTGCGCGTATTCCATGTTTGTGGCAAGCAAGTCGGCTTCGATAACGAATCCGCAGACAAATGAAAAAGCAAAAGCGCAGGCAACGGCCCTGCGTGCGCGAGAAAACGCTTCCGAGAGCGTGGTCGTTTCGTGGCACGATGTGTCGCTGAAAGCTTGCTCGTTTGCGAGGGTATCATAGGCAATTGCCTTGTCGTAGCGAATGCAAATGCCGAGTAGGACAATTGAAATTGCCATGAATACGGCGAGTGCGCCTTCGACCGGCAGGCCTAATGCCCCGAGGAGCGGTTTCACGGCAACATTCACCGCGTAGGCAAGCGCAATCATGATAAGGGCAAAGCGTGGTTTGTAGTTGGTGAAGATTTCCATCCAACATAGAACGTTGAGCGACCATGTGAGGCCGGCGAATGCCTGATGAATGGCCGCGTCGCCAAGATTGAGAAGCGATAGAGCGAGATAGAGCGCACACGAAATCGCCCCTGCGCAGTAGAGTTTGCGGTTGTCGTCAATTTTTCCAAAATACGAAAGTACGGCGATGGTAAGCAAGGTTGCGCCATCGACGAACAGGCCGAAAAGCGCAAGCGAATGCGCGCTGTACGGCCCTGAATTAACGTCGATAAAGCGTGCTCCCTGAAGCAGGCCGAAACCCATTACCGCGATTGCGGCGAGTACCATACGCCTTGTTTTTGTTATGCTCACATCGGCGGCAATCCCCATAAGTCCCTCCGTGCACGAAACGGAGCTTGCGCAGCGCAAGCTCCGTCTAGTTCCCTCATATTGAGAATTGAAAGCGTTTTGCCGGCTGTCGCAATGCTTTATTCTGCAGTTTCTTTCGACGCATTCGCACCTGCAATTCTACCGAATACGATGGAGCTTGTTTGCCAGCTTCCTGAAACGGTGTCGGTGCCGAATTGTCCGCCCGTGCACATCCCAGCTGCGTAAAGGCCGGGAATCACGTCGCCGTCGGCGTTACGTACGCGGGCGTTTTCATCCGCGTCAAGACCGCCGTTGGTATAGAGCATGATGCATGTTTCAACGGGGCCTACGTAAAATGGTGCCTGGTTGATCGGGGTAAGGAAATGGGGGTCCTTACCGAATTCGTCTGTGCCAGAACTGCAACCATCGTTGTAGGCTTGGATGCTTGCGATAAGCGTGATTGCAGGGATTCCGAAACTCGATTCGGCTTTAGATGCAACTTCTTCGAGGGCATCTGCGGTTACCACGAAGCCTCCATCGATCCACTTCTGAAGAACCTCTTCTTTTGGATTTACCTGTGTTGGAACGAAATGGCCGTCGAGCACGGGATAGAACACGTTGTCTTCAAGTTTGAGCACGTCGCGGGCGATGGCGCCACGGGTCTTGCCTTCGTCGGTAAAGCGCTTGCCGTTGGAGCCTACCATGACCTGCCCAACGACACGGGTGATACCTGCAACGGCAACACCCTGCGACATGAGGTCCGAAGTCGAATAGCACGGTTCGGACACGCAGTACTCCATATGGCGAACGGCAGCGCCGGCCTTTTGGGCCGCACGAATCGCTTCGCCGGTAAACGGACCATAGGGCATGCCCAGTGAAGCGAAGGTCTCTCCAGCCGCAGCGGGCGTTTCGGGCAGTTCATTCATGTGGCGAGGAATCATTATCTCGTCATTGGTCCAGGGGCCAGAGCAGATGATGACGGCCTTGCGCGCACGAATGTGCTTTTCCTTGCCGCCTTCGAGACAGATGGCTCCGATGATGCGGCCTTCTTCATTCGCAACAAGGCTTTCAAGCGGACAATTGTTGAGCAATGTTGCTTTTTCTTGAATGATAGGGATGAGCTTCGTTGTAAGCTCGCCAGCGGTTTTTGCGATGTATTTACCCTGTCCTTGTCGACCTTCGCAAATCTTCAGCGTTTCTTTGAATTCGCACCCATGGTCAATCATCCAGTCGATCGCGTCAGCCGCGCCGTCACACCAGATTTTGACCAGGGAGGGGTCGGCGGTTCCTTCGGAAACTTCCATGGCGTTTTCGAACATGAGCTCGGCGCTATCGGTCACGTCATCGAAATTCTGCGGAATTGCCAGCGAAGACGTTGGGGCGCAATACTGGACGGTCGCACTTGTCGCTCCGCCGATGAGATCGGCCTTTTCGACCATAACGACCTCAGCCCCTTCTTCGATCGCCGTTACTGCGGCGGCAACGCCTGCCGCGCCGGAGCCCACAACGACAATGTCAGTCTCGAGGTCCCATGCGTCGCCCTCGGCGCTCGCTCCTTTTTCGTTGGAGCATCCAGGAAGCATGCTTGCCCCTATGATTCCTGCTGCCCCGATGCCTGCGGCCGTAAGAAACGAACGGCGAGATACGCCCGGCTCGTTTGCGATAGATGTACCCATAATTTCCCTCCTTGCTCACGCGGCTTATGCCGCTTGTTTGAAATTGTGTCTAATCAGGCATGATGCGTGTCGCACGAAAAGAATGAGTACGGAAAAGAAAGGATTGGGTGCGGTGGAAAGCAATGAAAAAGGGCCCGCCGAAGCGGACCCTTGAGGCAGCTGTAAGGCTGCGTTGAATGTATTTGCCTTACTCGGCGATTTCCTTCTTTTTGTTGCCGAAAATCACGCGGGCGCCCTTAATAGCAAGTACCACCGCGAGCGCGGCGAGCAGTACCGCGAGCACAAGCTGCAGGCCGTTGGCCAGCGTGAGTGCGCCGCCGGCGATGGCCAGGAACTTCGCCTGCATGGTAAGCACGAGCGAAGTCAGCGTCACGATGAGCATGAACACCATGGGAACATAGAACATCTTGTTGTTGCGGCCGGCATTGCCGAGCCATGCGCACACGGCCAGCAGGCCAAGCGCGGCGAGCAGCTGGTTGGCGGCGCCGAACAGCGGCCACACAAGCTGGTAGCCGGTGAGGCCGAGCGCAACGCCGAGCGTCACGGTGATGAGCGTTGCCACAACGGGGTTCGAGAAGAACTTGCGCCAGCCGGAAAGCTCTTCGCGGGTCTTGCCTGCGGGAATGAAGAGCTCCTGGAACATGTAGCGGCCAAGGCGGGTCGCGGTGTCAAGCGAAGTCAGGCAGAACACCGAAACGGCCAGAATGAGCAGCGAGTATGCAATGTCCTCGGCGCCGGAAAGGCCGGGGATGCAGCCGAGCATCTGAGAGAGGCCGCCTGCGAAAACCTGCGTGGGCGACGCGTAGGTGCCGTCCATATAGCCGTCGAACACGAACGCCACGGCGCACAGCGAAATAATGGCGACCAGGCACTCGAGCAGCATGCCGCCATAGGCGATGGGCTGCGCTTCGCTTTCATGGTCGAGCTGCTTGGACGTCGTGCCCGAAGCCACCAGGCTATGGAAGCCCGAAATCGCGCCACATGCGATGGTAATGAACAGCGCCGGGAACAAGAAGCCCGTGGTCGCGACTTTGCTGTCGCCCTTCACGGCGGTGAAACCGGTAAACGCCGGAATGTCCAGATTGGTGGCAGCGCCGGTAACGCCCGCGCCAATGATGCCCACCAGGGCGAGCGCGATCATGCCATAGAGCAGGTAGCTCGAAAGGTAGTCGCGCGGTTGCAGCAGAATCCACACCGGGGCGACCGACGCGACCAAAATGTAGGCACCTACAATCCACATCCAGGTGAAGTTGTTGAGCTCGAAAACCGGGAAGTTGTAGCCGATGGTAACCACAGCGACGATGACAACGATCGCCAGAGCGATGTTCACGGGGCCGGGAATGGAGCGGCCGCGAAGTGCTACGCCCCAAATGACGGCGGCGACGATGAACAGAACGGAAATCATGGCGGTGCGGCTGTTCGCGAGGTTCGTGCCCGTCATTTCCACAACGCCATCGGCGTTGGGAACTACGGCGAACGTGCCGGCGACGATGGACGCGAAGGCGGCGACGACCAAAATCAGCGTGAGGTACGCGAAGATGCAAAACAGTTTTTTCGCAGTGTCGTCGATGTTTTCCTGAATAACGCTCGCGAGCGTTTGGCCTTTATGGCGCAGCGATGCGAACAGGGCGCCGAAGTCATGCATAGCGCCGAAGAAAATACCGCCGATGAGCACCCACAAAAGCACCGGAACCCAGCCGAACACGGCTGCCTGAATGGGGCCGTTAATGGGGCCTGCGCCCGCGATGGACGAGAAATGGTGGCCCAAAACGACGTAAGGCTTGGCGGGAACGTAGTCGACGCCATCTTCGAACTCGTGGGCAGGCGTTACGCGGTCGGCGTTAACGCCCCATTGCTTGGCAAGCCAACCGCCGTAGAAGATATAACCCACGACGAGGACAGCCGCGCCGATGAGCAGAACCAGCATGGCATTCATGTAAAACTCCTCTATATATAGCAACGTTGGGCGATAACGCCCAGGGGTAGCCGCAGCGTCGTGGCAACCTGACGAGCGGCCTGCGCCATAGAGAGCTTGAAACGGCTAGCCGCGAAGCGTGTCGGTGGCATTCGCCTCAAGCGATTTGCGAATGCGCTTGGCAGCGCCGTTGCACACGACGCGAGAGCCTTGTGGCTTCGACAAATCGATGAGCGCGAGTCGCACGTCGCTCCATCCGCGAATCCCCCACATGAAATTCTTGCGGTGGCTCGTTTTGCGGAACAGGGTGCATGCTTCATCGCTCGCCGAATTGGCGATTACGACTAGCGTTCTAAACGAGGACATATGGTTTGGTTCGGGCTTCACGAGTTCGAGCGCCTCGTTCTTCATGAACTCGACATAGGAACGCGCTGCCTCGGCATCGATGCGGTCGCGCACGTCGAACAGCATGTACTCGTGCTCTTCGGCCTCCCACAGCTTCACGCGCTTCACGAGTACGTATTGCTCGCCGAAGGAATGGAACTGTGCGAGCGCACGGAAAGCACGGCCAGCAACGCTAACGTCTCGCGACACATCGAACCATGCCCCATGCGCGGCGAGCAAACGTTCAAGGACGAGTTCGCTTTTGGCGGTAATCTCGTTTCCGGGCTTCGGCCTGTGGGCCGCCTGCTCCTGCTCTTCCGTGTGCTTGTCGTACATGCGGTATGTTTCTCCTCGCCTCTCAATGGCTGGCGAAATTGTAACGAACGTGTTGCGTGCGGGTTACAGAAAGCCGCTTTAGTGGACTAAAGCGGCGGTAAGCGGCACGCTCGCGCGGCAAGCGGCGGTGAATTTATAAGCCCGGGCGATAAATCAGGTCGAATGGCATTAAAGCGTACGCGAACGGCGCCTGAGCCACTGGAGGCTCCAAGGTTATTCGAGCTCGCTTTCCACCATGTCGATAAGCTCCTGCTGCGAATGCACGTCGAGCTTGGAATAGATATGCTTGATATGGCTTTTTACCGTGTTGCGTGAGATAACATAGTGCTCCATGATGAAGCGTCCGTTGCGCCCTTTGGCAAGCATGGCAAAAATCTCGCGCTCGCGAGGTGTAAGGCCATGTTGCTCCCCTACTTGTTCGCAGCACTCGTCAATCGACTTGATGGGGTCGTCTCCAAACGGCGTGCTGGGTTCTGTGGAACTGCTGGGCGCTTTAGAATCTAGGGAGTCATTGAGGCTAGATTGACCGTCGGTTTCGCTACGTGCGCCTGCGTTTAAGTCTGCACTCCGCTCTTCTTTGCTCACGCTCATTCGACTCTGTCGAATTTCTTTCGATGCATCCATTTTTGCCGCATGCTCCGTCTCGACGTATTCGATGCCTGAAATGATATTCAAACAGGCGCACATGCTAAAAATGGCGGCACGATGGCCGCCATTCATGCATCTATCTTATTGCCACTGTTCGTCAGAGCGCTCTGACGAACTACTTCGATTCAATCATGGGAATTTCGTCAGAGCACACTTCATCAAGATTGCCATCGTAGATATAGTGCTGAGTCTCGCGTGCGATAAGGCCGGAAAGCGCGAGCACCATGATGATGTTTGGAATGGCCATAAGCGCATTGCCAATGTCGGAAACGAGCCAGACGGCGTCGCCGATGCCCACAGCGCCCAAAAAGCCGATGATAACGTAGAACACCTGGTAAGGAAGCTGGGCTTTCGCGCCGAATAGATAGGTCACGCAGCGGTTTCCGTAGTAGCTCCAGCCCAAAATGGTGGAGTACGCGAAGCTCACCATGCCGAGCACCAGAATCGGAGTGCCGATGTAAGGAATGGTTGCGAACGCCGCCGAAGCGAGCGCGGCGCCTTCTTTAATGCCGCCATTTTCGATGAGGCCGGGATTGGCGATGCCAACGGCAACGAGCACGATGCCCGTAACAGCGCAAATCACGACGGTCGACCAGAACGTGCCCGTCATGGCGACGAGCGCCTGACGTGCGGGGTTCTTCGTTGCAGCAGCAGCCGCAACGATAGGAGCCGAGCCCAAGCCCGATTCGTTCGAGAACAAGCCGCGCGCGCAGCCGAACTGCAAGGCAACCATGATGCCCGAACCCACTGCACCGCCGAATGCGGCCTTCGACGTGAACGCGCATTCGAAAATCATCGCGAGCGCGGGGCCGACGTATTGCCAGTTGATAGCGAGAATAACCATGCAGCCGCCGAAATATGCTATGGCCATGAACGGCACGAGCTTCTCGGCAACGCTCGAGATGGATTTCACGCCGCCAAAAATAACGAGCGCCACGGCGATGGCAATCACGAGCGCGATAGCCCAATCGGGAACGCCCGGAAAGCTCGACTCGATGATGCCGGTAATGGCGGCCGACTGCACTGCGGAGCCCGTGCCGATGGTGGCGATAACGGCGAAGGCGGCAAACGCAACCGCGCCGAGCTTGGCCCACCAGGGCACGCTGCCGTCGGAGCGCTTGAACGCACGCTCCCATGCGTACATCGCGCCACCGAGCATTTCGCCCTTGTGGTCTTTCACGCGGTATTTGACCGACGCGAATACCTCGCAGTATTTGGTGGCGATGCCGAATACGCCGGTGAGCCACATCCAGAAGACGGCACCCGGGCCGCCGGCGATAATGGCGGTCGCGACGCCGACGATGGATCCCGTGCCGATGGTGCCGGCGAGAGCCGTGACAAGCGCACCAAATTGACTTACGTCGCCTTCGGCGTCTTCGTCTTTAGCGAGGGACATTTTGATGGCTGTCGGCAGCTTGCGCTGGATGAACCCTGTACGAATGGTCAGGAAGATATGCGAGCCTAAGAGCAGGCAAATCATCGCCGGGCCCCATACAACAGCATCGATTTGAGTGAGAGCATTAATTATTGTATCCATGAGGGCGTATGATACCACTCGCGCGATTTAATCTGGACTTTACAAAGATGAACGACACCAAATCGAAAGAAAAATGATGCAGCGGTGAAGTGGTTGCTCGCGGAACGGACCAATCGCCTCTGCGAGCAGTTGGCGGAAGCGATTGGTTCACGTGAGGTTGCAGACTCGTGTGAGGCGGACGAGCGGGCTGCGATCGAGCAAAACATCGGGTTGGCGTGTGGCTTAGAACTGAAACTTTCGCTCGCTGCCGTCGATGTCGCAAATGCGGCACGTGCCGTTCTTCACGCTGAAAAACGCAAGACGGCCGTCGTTGGGCGAATCGTGGTGCTCGCCGATGCCTACCATGTGTTCGAAACCCGCTTGACGAACTTCGTCGGGGCATACTTCGTCGTCGGCGAGCTCGGCTTCGCCTTCCACGACAATCCAGCACTCGCCGGGCTTCCACCCGGAAAGCTCGAACTTGGCATTCGCCTCAAGCTCGCGCCAAACGTCTTTGTCGCGTGACGTGGAAAACCACAGCTTGCCGTCGGCCTGCGCGGCGAACGAGAACGGGCGCACGCGAGGCTGCGTGGGGTCGGCCGCGTCGATGGTGGCCAAATACCATGCGGGAATGCCCGTGAGATACTGTACGATTTCGTCCATGCGGTACTCCTTATATATATGTTGTCTACACGCTGGGTCGTGCGGGCTCTAGGTATCGCCTCCTGCGGCGAAGCCGTGCCGTGCGGGGTGCGAAGCTTACAGTTCCACAGGCACCCACTCTTCGTGGTCGCAAATCCATGCTTGGGGCTCATCGGCGCTGAAGAATACGAGCGTTTCATCGTTTGGTCCGTCGTAGTGCTCGCCGAGGCCTTCGAGGTGTTGCCATCCAGCTTCGCGCATTTCGGGCGACGCCTCGTCGACCAACCCCGCCTTGCCGCGCAAAATGAGCCAGCCATGCCCCGGCCACCATGAGGTGGCTTCGAAGAGCTGGTTTTGCAGAAGCTCCTGCCACACGTCTTTCGTGGTGGCGGTTACGAACCACAGCTTGCCATCTTGGATTTGGGCGAACGAGAACGGACGCACGTGGGGCTGTCCGTCGACGCTCGTCGCCAAATACCAGGCGGGCACCGAGGTCATATATTGCAGAACCTTTTCGAGCCCTTCGGCGGGCATTTCGTTTTCAGACATAGCTTTTCCTTTCTAGAGCAGCACGTTCACGGCGACAACGCCGCACACGAGCACGGCGAACGCGGCAATGGCGAATGCGTCGAATTTCGAATAGCGCAGCGGGTGGAGCCTCGTGCGGCCCTCCTCGCCGTGGTAGCAGCGCGCATCCATGGCGGCCGACAGCGTTTCTGCATGGCGGAAGACGCTCGCGAACAGCGGAATCGTCACGCTTGAAAGCATGCGCAGGCCCTTCACGGGGCTGCCGTCGAGCGCGGCGCCTCGGCTGATTTGCGCGTGGTAGACGTTCGCGAGCTCGGTTGCGAACTGCGGCATGAAACGCAGGGCGATGCCCATGATCATGCCCAGCTCGTGCGCGGGTACGCCGAAGCGGGCGAAGGGATGCAGCATTTGCTCAACGGCCGCAGTAAGGTCGAGCGTCGTGGTCGTCATGGTGATGAGGCTCATGCCCATCATCATTAAAATGATACGGCAACCGACGAACAGGCACGAATGCACGCTGCCGGTGCTGATTTCGATGATGCCCCACTTGAACAGCGTTTCGCCGCTTTGGTCGACGAAGAGGTTCAGCAGCGCGCAAATAAGCGCGATTGCCATGAGCGGCGCGAGCGAGCGCATGGCCTTGCCGAATGGGATACGCGATACCACATAGAGGAATGCCACGAACACCGCGATCACGCCCAGGCCGGCAAACCCCTGTGCCATGAGCGCAACGATCAAGAACACGAATCCAAGCGTGAGCTTCGTGCGCGCGTCGCATTTGTGCAAGGGACTATCCCCGGGGTAATAACTTCCGAAAGAGAACACTTCGTTCATCGCGCACCGCCTTCCGCGATGGAGACGATTTCGGCAGCGAGCGAGTCGATTGAATAGAGCTCATCGGTGCTTAGCGGCGCGCCCGCATCGATGAGCGCATAGGCCATGCGCTGCGGGGCGGGAAGGCCCAGGCCAATCTCGTTGAGCTTGGCGGCGTGCATGAACACGTGCGCAGGCGTGCCTTGGCGCACGATTTCGCCCTCTTTGAGCACGACCACGCGGTCGCACATCGCGGCCAAGTCGTCCATGCTGTGCGACACCATGACGATCGTCGTGCCCTGCTTGTGCAGCTGGGCAATGAGCTCCAAGAACTCGCGGCGCGCCACAGGGTCGAGGCCCGCCACGGGCTCGTCGAGCACGAGCGCCTCGGGGTTCATGGCGAGCACGCCGGCGAAAGCGACGCGGCGCTGCTGGCCGCCCGAAAGCTCAAAGGGGCTCATGTCGCGCAGGCTGTCGATGGAAAGGCCCACGCGGGAAAGCGACTCGCGAACGCGCGCTTCAACCTCATCGCCCGAAAGGCCCAGGTTGCGCGGGCCAAACGCGACATCGTCGAACACGGTGGTAGCGAACAGCTGGCGCTCGGGGTATTGGAATACGATGCCGATGCGCGCTTTCGCCGCAGCCGCGGTTTTTTTGTCGGCCAAATCTTCGCCGCCCACGAGCACGCGCCCGCGGCTTGGCTGAAGCAGGCCGTTCATATGCTGAAGAAGGGTCGATTTGCCCGATCCCGTGTGACCTGCGATGCCCAAGAATTCGCCGCGGCGCAGCTCGAACGAGATATCTTTGAGAGCCCACACTTCATTGGGGTCATTGCCCCAGGCCGCGCGTTCTTCGGGCTTCGAGCCGAGCTTCTTGCGCTTGCGCTCTTTCTTCGATTTTGTATAGGTGAAGAAAACGTCCTCGAAGCGCAGCAACGCGTCTTCTGAAGGCGCGGGAGCAGTCGCATGGAAGGTGGGGTCGATGTCTTTCGCATGGCCCGCTTCGCCAAGTTTGCCCACTTCAGAGAGCTTCGCGGCGATTTCTGCGACCATTTGCGTTTCATTCACGTGCGGCACAACGTGCATGCCCGCCTTTTGGAGCGCCAAGCCCAGCTGGCAGGAATACGGCACATCCAGGTTGAGCGCCGCCAGCTCATCGGCCTGCGTGAGCACCTCTTCGGGCGTGCCTTCGCACGCGATGCGACCTTCATTCATGACCACAACGCGATCGGCCGCCGCGGCTTCTTCCATGTAATGGGTGATCATGATAATGGTCATGCCTCGGTCGTTGAGCTCGCGGCATACGCGCATGAGGCCTTTGCGGCCGCGGGGGTCGAGCATCGAAGAGGCTTCGTCCAAAATGAGCGCGCGCGGCTCCATGGCGAGCACGCCGGCAATGGCGACGCGCTGCTTCTGGCCACCTGAAAGCGCGTGGGTTTCGTGGCGCTCGAAGCCAACGAGGCCCACCTCTTTAAGCGTTTGCTTTACGCGCTCGGCGATGTGCGTGCTTTCGACGCCGAGGTTTTCAGGACCGAATGCCACGTCGTCTTCCACGAGCGATGCGACGAGCTGGTCGTCGGGGTTCTGGAACACCATGCCTGCGGTGGAGCGAATGTCGTAGACGTATTCTTCGTCTTGCGTATCGTGGCCCGCAACGCGCACGCAGCCCTCGTCGGGCACGAGCAAGGCATTCATGTGCTTCGCGAGCGTCGATTTGCCGGAGCCGTTGCCGCCCAGGATACAAACGAATTCGCCGTCGGCGATATGCAAATCGATGCCTCGCAGCACGAAGCGCTCGCCATCGTAGGTGAATCGAACGTTGGAGCAATCGATCATAATCGGGTCCTTCATAAACACGTCTGGCCGCTGCGTGCGCAGCGGCCAGCTTGGGGAGGAGGCGCGTTATTCGGAAACGCGGCCCTTAACTTGCTTCTTCTTCGGGGTGATAAGGTTCGAGACGGCCTTATACACAACGAGCGTGAGCACGGAGTTCAAAATAGTCTTCAAAAGGTTGAACGGAATAACCGCGGGAATCATGAGCGGCAAAATCACGTCGGCGGAACCGTACCAGAACCACACGCCAATGGTGAGGTTCGCCACGATGGAGCCGAGCGTTGCGAGTACGACGCCTAGAATCAAGCCGATGATCGCGCCTTTGTAGGTGTGCATCTTCTTGTACAGAATGGCAGCGGGCAAAATGAACAGCAGCGCGGCAACGAGGTTCATGAGTGCGCCAACCCAGTCGCCGGTGATAAGCGCGTGAATCACGATTGCGAGTGCGCCAACTGCCGCGCCGGGGCCGGCGCCGTATGCGAAGCCGACGACCATTGCGGGAACGAACGACGGATCATACGTCAGAAACGGTGCTGCCGGAAGCAGCGGAATTTGCACGAACATGAAAAGCGTGGCAATAGCGCACATAAGCGCCATGGTCACGAGCTGCTTCGTGTCCCACTTATTCGTGTTCTTGAATTGGATATGCGTAGACTGTTCAGACATAAGATCACCTGCCTCTTTCATCCGGACTTTAACCGTTGGTCTTGGACTCTCACCAAATCAGCCTTGCCAACGCGCCAGCATTGGAAGGGTCGCGGACTGCCGGTTCGCGAACGGCCCAGATGCCGAACGCCTGCGTGCCCTTTGCCCGCATCCGGTTCACCGCCAGTGGGGAATTTCACCCCGCCCTGAAACAGCGACATGAATGTTAGCACTGCCGCCTTGCCTTGTGAACCACTTTATTTAACGAAAGCAAATGGCAATGGATCGTGTCGAATTCCATAGGCTCGCCGTGTTGTTTTCCGGCGGGCTGATTGAACGCGAAATGCGGGCGGCCTTCCCGCGACGTCATTTTGCTCGCAAACGGCGGCGAAGCCTCTCGTGCGAAAAGAAGAACGCCGACGCATTCACGTCGGCGTTCTAGGCTCGAAACGTCAATTTACTTTGCGCGCTTCGCGTAAATGTACCAGTAGGCCATGCCGACAAGCACGCCGCCGACAATATTGCCGAGCGTGGCAGCGCTCAGGTTGAACAGAATGCCGCCCATCGTAATTGTGCCTTCGGCGCCAATGCCCATGGAGTTGAGCAGAAGGCCGGTGGGCAGGAAAAACATGTTGGCAACGCAGTGCTCGAAGCCGCAGGCGACGAAGGCAGAAATCGGGAGGATGATGCCGATAACCTTGTCGGTCACCGTGCGTCCCGTAAAGCCGATCCATACCGCCAGACACACTAAGATGTTGCACATAATGCCCTTCGCGAACAGCGTGAACCAATCGGGCGAAACCTTGCCGGCCGCAACACTGACCATCGCTTGGCCAACGGCGCCGCCGTTCATGGCGTAGACCTGAGCGAAGTAGATCAGAGCAACGGCGACAAGCGCGCCAGCGAGGTTGCCGAACCACACAATGACCCAGTTCTTCAGCATGCCAGCCCAGCCGATTTTGCCCGATGCCTTCGCGCAACACATAAGCGAGTTGCCTGTGAACAGCTCAGCGCCGCAGCACAGCACAAGCACGAGGCCGAGGCAGAAGCATATGCCGCTGACCATGCGCTGCGCCGCGAACGGAATTGTTGGGTCGCCTAAGAATACGCAGAAATACATACCGCCGAACGCGATGAACGCGCCTGCGAGCATCGCCGATACGAAGCATTTGCCCGTGGCCATTCCCGCTTTCGTTACGCCGATGCCTTCGGTTTTGGCCTCAGTTTCCGCAGGTGAAAGCGCATCGGGCTTCATCGCTGCGACGCATTTCTCATCGAGCGTGACGGAGTCTTTCGCTTCCATACCAACCTCCATCCATTTTGGGGTGCCATGCCCCATTTTTTACGAAGCGCTCGCGGTGAAATCGCTTCCCGCTTTCAGCATTCCGTAAATTTTCTCAACCGCCTCGTGCACCGCAGGTGTCAGCGGGCTCATAAACTCGAGCTGCGCCAGTTGGATGCCGAGGAACACGACACTACCACAACAGCTTTTGAGCTCCTTGAGCAGAAAAGAAATTGGGGGTGAGTGGGTGGTAAAAAGCATGTTTGTGGCGACGTCGGCCTCGACCGTGACGGTCACCTGGTCTTCCGCCTACCATTCAGAAGCATCGAGAACACGAATTCGAGATGCGCGACTGAAACTCCGCAAATCGCTTCTGGTAAGGTCGTTTTTTTCTGCATTGAAAGCAAGTAAGGCTCGCTGGCGCTTTGGCCTGCGAGCCTTACTTATATATGCTTGAGCTTCATGACTTTTATGAACACCGTTTCACCACATTTGCCAGAACTGAACATGACCCCTTTGATGTTCATGTCGAGCTCCAGCACAATAGGGACCCATAAAGAGAGGTCTCAAGGCGTCGGCCTTGCATCTGGAAGGAAGTTCCTATGCTGAAAGTTTCGAAAACCGCGTTGCTTTTCATTGCCGGCATTGTGTGGCTCGCAGCAGGCGTGAACATCGCTCGACTCGGTATTCTCTCGTTCGGTCAAATGAGCCAGAGCATGTGGTGGATGCTCGTCATCGGAGCGATCGCTGTATTCACCGTGTTTCACATCAAGGTCTTCTCGAAGATGGTCGGAAAGCACGCGAATCGTATCGCTGGCTACGTTGAGGATAAAATCGCCTTCTGGCGTTTCTTCGACGCTTCCGGCTACATCATGATGGCCATTATGATGACGGGCGGCATTAGCCTTCGTGCCTTCGGTCTGGTGCCGAACTGGTTCATCGCCTTCTTCTACACGGGCCTCGGCATTGCCTTGGCGCTTTCGGGTATGAGTTTCCTGGGCCGCTTCATTCGCCGTGGCAATCTGCCCGTTCCCTGTCCTGCCCTCTTCCGCTCCTTCTCTCGCGATTAAGCCTTCGATTTGGAACCTGCTAAATGCTCGTAGCGTTTAACACGCCACAATAAACGAGTTCGGTTGAGAACGATTCTCGAATGTGATCCACTGTTTCTTGGAGCCATGATCGATTACGGAAATGGAGCGTCCTTTCGATTGGAACCTGTTAAACGCTACGAGCATTTAACAGGTTTCAAGCTTTTATGTTGGCTCAAAGCTTTTTTACGCTTCGATGGCCTCCGCATCATCTCCATCGTATTCGCGGTGGTCGGGAATCAGGAAGATAAAGACCAACGAACTGATGAGCAGCATGAAGGGGTAGAACAAGCACGGAATAATCTGGAATGCCGTTATCGCATAGCCTGCGCTCGCGGTCGTTGCAATGGCGATAAGCATTTGTGCGCCATAGGGGATGATGCCTTGGAAAACGCACGAGAACGTATCGAGAATAGATGCAGTCTTGCGGCGCGAGATATTGTAGGTTTTCGCCATGTCCGCCGCGATGGGATTTGCCATAACGATTGCTACGGTGTTGTTCGCGGTTGCAATGTCCATGCATCCAACCAAGATGCCCATGCCGAGCTGGCCGCCTTTGCGGTTCTTGAACGTGTTCTTGATGGCGTTGAGCAGCCATACGAAGCCGCCATATTCGCGAATGAGCGCGCAAATGGCAGAGACCAGAATGGCAACCATCGTTGTTTCGAACATGCCTGCGGCGCCGGTACCCATGCTCGTAAGCAAATCGGTTGCGGCGGTGGCTCCCGTTGCGACCATGATAATGGCGCCGGAAAGAATGCCCAGAAGCAAAACGATGAAGACGTTGATGCCAATAATGCCGCCCGCCAAAACTATCAAGTACGGGATGAGCTCGATAAGTTCATATTCATGAATCACTGCGCCCGTGATGTTCGCGTTGAACGACAGCACCAAAATAATCACGAGCGATGCCAGTGCGGCAGGCAGCGCAATCTTAAAGTTCTCGCGGAACTTGTCCTTCATTGCGCATCCTTGACCCTGGCACGCCGCGATTGTCGTGTCCGAGATGAATGATAGGTTGTCGCCAAACATCGCGCCACCCATGACCGACGCCACGCAGAGCGGCAAATCGAAGCCGGAGGCGGCGGACACGGCAACGGAAATGGGCGTGATGAGCGTAATGGTGCCCACCGAGGTTCCCATGGCGAGTGAAACGAAGCAGCTCACGACAAACAAAACGGCCACCGCAAACTCGGGTGGGATGAAAGAAAGCATGAGGTACGCGACGCTTTCGGCACTGTTGCGGCCTACGGTGCCTACGAATATGCCGGCTGCCATGAAGATGAGAATCATGGTGACGATTGTCTTGTCGCCAATGCCGCGCCCCATAATTGCCAGCTTGTCATCGAAGCTGAGCTTGCGATTCTGGAAACATGCCACTAGAAGCGCCACCAAGAAGATTACGACGATGGGAATGCTATAGAAGCCCATCTCAATCTTCAGGATGTACTCGAAGAGAATTCCCAAGCCCAGGTAAAGCACAAGGAACACTCCGATCGGAGCAAGCGCCCGAAGGTTACCTTTTTCCATTTTGATTATTCCTCTCTGTTTGCAAAACGTTTCCATTGTAGCGAGGAATGCGATCGATCCAGATGACAACAACGGTTATTGCTCGTCTAATGAGGTCTTTGGTGTTGATGTGCGCCTTGGCGAGCATGTATGCCAACTCTATGTGCTGCCGCGCCTTGGTCTATTTTTAATTGCTGTGGCGCTCTTGTTCGGTGCCCCCGAGCTTCTCATTGCTCGATGTCAAAAGGAATGGTTCTTTCTGATAGTTGGCTTTGAGCCGGTGTCCTATCATAGAGACGATCAATGCAATTTACGGTTTCCTGCCACCATTCGCCTTGGCCCGCTTTCTCTAATGAGCGCCCTTTGATGCTTCGGTGGCTACAGCAAAACGTTATCGATTCGACGGGCGGTGTGTTGTGGGTAATTCGGACTCTTCTTTTGCTCCGCTTGATGAAGAGGTCGTTGCGCAGTGGCTCGATTCTCTCGATCTTTCCTCATCGACGAAGAACACGTATAAACGAGCCTTTAAATCATTCTGCGCCTTCGTGAAAGACACGTCTCTTGATTTCGATACCCTTACGAAGCGCGATATTATTTCATTTCGCGAATACCTCTCTGTTGATAAACGTTTAAAGCCTACGACCGTTTCTAATTATCTTGGTGCCGTGAGATCGTTTTTCTCTTACGCGGAAGAAAATGGCATACCTAATATCGCACGTGGCGTTCGAGGTGAAAGAGCTTCGCAGGATTTCAAAAAAGCCTCCCTCTCCGTCGATCAAGCTCGAAGATTGCTTTCATCCATCGATCGTGGGACAGAAGCGGGCATGCGTGATTTTGCGCTGTTGAATCTTATGCTTCGCACCGGATTGCGCGATATTGAAGTGGTACGCGCCGATTGCGACGATATTCAAACGGTATCGGGCGTTGATGTGCTCTATATTCAGGGTAAGGGCCGACCCGGTAAAGACAACTATGTTGTGCTAACCGAAAGCGCTTTAGCGCCTATTCGCGATTACCTTGAAATGCGCGATGATTCACTTGGCAACTCCCCCCTTTTTACCTCGGTTGCTCGAAGGAATTCTGGCGAGAGGCTTACGACGCGCTCTGTGTCTCGCATTGTTAAAGAAGCGATGCGGAAAATAGGTATCGACGACCCTCGCTATACAGCTCATTCTTTGCGCCATACTGCCATTACGTTTTCCCTTCTTGGCGGCGCGAGTGAGCGCGAGGCTCAGCAAATGGCCCGTCATGCCGACATCAGCACTACGATGATTTACGCTCACAACATCGATCGCATTAAGAATGCTGCCGAGAATAATATCTCACGCCTTTTAGATTAGACGCTTCGGGGAAACGAATCCGTCTCTCTATTTGTTATTTCCGATGCGATTCCTTTGTGCCGATATAAGCGATATGCATCTATAACTACTTATAAGGTTTTCTCGGATATTACTTCTACTATTGAGTCGCCTTCTATCTCTGTTTTCCTCGAGGTGGGAGGCGATTTTTATATTAAGGGGTTTCCTATGGCGTGATATCTGCCGAACTTTTGTCCCCTTCGGGGTTTCGAGCCTGCCATTTTTACCAGCGACGAGAGCATCCTGAATTCCTTTTCAGCGTGGTTTCAGTGCTTTCAAACGTTCTTCTATTCGTTTTCATCGTTCTAGACAACGACTTATGAAACCATCAGTACGAACTGGTGTTATAAGAAAGTATACTTTGTATAGCACGCGATATCTTTACTTATTAGATTTTATAACCTTAGTCTAAAATATGAAGAAAGTCGCTCGAAACCAGCTTGCCCGACAATTGATCGATCTTCCTAACTGCGGTGGAGCGCTCTTTGAAGGCGTCGAGGATTTCTTCCTGCAGAGCCTGCGCCGACTCCATAAGACGGCGCAGGCTGAGCCGCTTCACGAGCCCATATGGGACGCTCTCGCAGTTTCTAACGCCCGAATTTATGCGGGTAGATGCCAATACTCGCTTTTTGGTACCTAAGACCTTTAAACCCCCTTAAATTCGATGCGGAACTTGCTGTTGTTCTGGTTGCCGCCCATTTTCAACTTCCATGCGTTTGTTTACTCGCAATGGACTTTTAGGCTTTCATGTTATAAAATCTTACCGTTCTTAGTGTCACCCTTATGGGCTTGGAAGATCGATGTTTGGAGTTGCTCGTTTTGGCTCAACCCTTCCCTCTCTCTACGTTCAATCTTGATGAGGCTATTGCTGAAAGCCTTCGTGCTGAAGCTGAGTTTCGTCGTTACAACGCATCTGCTACGGCGCTTACTGACTGTCTTGAATCAAACGGATTTGTTGAACTCTCCGTTGACTTAACGCGCGATGAGCTTCTTCAGGGTTATGAGGCTTTGACCTACGTTGAGCCGGCTTTGGCTTCATCGGGTACTTCGCATTTCGATTCGAGCATCGGTTCTTTTGCAATTCGTCCGATTGCTCCGGTAATGACCGTTCCGCCTACTGCTTTGCAGTTTTACTTTGACTTGTTTGGTTTGGGTGATCCTGAGAAACACGCCTATAACGAAGTGCTCGTAAGCTATCTACACCTTCACGACGATTGCGAGCAGACGTATAAGCTTTACGCATGCGATTCTCTTGCCGACATCGAATTCCTTCTTTCTTCGATTCGCAATGAGCCCGCACTCATTTTCACGGGGCGGTTCCAGACTCGTAATGGCGCATATCGTATGCCTCTTAACACTCAGCGCGCTCAGCAGCGAACGCTCAATGCAATTTGTGTCGATATCGATCCGTCGCATAACGGCGTCGAAGATGAAGATGGTCCAATTGATCCCGTTGTTTTGGAAAAAATTTTCGAACGTATTGATGGACGGCTTTTGCCGTCGTACGTCTGCCTTACTGGTCGAGGGATTCACCTCTGGTACATTTTCGATGAGCCCTTGCAAACCTTCCGAATCCATAACCCCCGGCGTACGAAATACAAGGCTTTGGCCGATGCGCTCTATGCGTATTACGGCCTTATCTGCTTCGACCTTCCTTGCGTGCTTGATACGCATTGCACCTCGCTTAATCACGGGTTTCGCGCTCCGGGGTCGCTTACGAAGCGCGGTGAAGTTGTTCGCTGCTTTTGTCCCGTTGACCGCGTTTTCAAGCATTCAACGGTGAATCCGCTTTCGCTTTCTCATGTTTTGGCTTCTTTCGATCGCTTGCCATATGATTCCGAACTGGTTCTTTGCGAAGATGATGTGCGGTGGAAGTCGTTTGAGGATATCGCCGACGAGATTGAAGCTCGCCAGAAGGCCTTTGAAGAAAAACCCGCAAGCGAAGATCAGCTCGTTTTTATTCGCGATTTATACGAGAAAGGTAATTTGACTCAGGCCGAGTTCGATACCGCTGCCTCGTTGAACGCTCCTGGTGCGAGCATCCTTATTCAAAAGGGCGTGCGTCGCCGTGGACAAAAACAGGAATCTGGGAATAGGCGTCCCGTCCGATCCCGTTGGAAGACGCGTCCCCACCCCTTGATTGCAGGCGAAACGGGAGGCGTGTACCAAATAATTTATGAGAATCTGCCAAAAGTACCTTTGGGCAGGCGTTATTTGTCGCTTTATATGCTCGCTGGAGTTGCGTACATGATGGTTCAGCCTGTTAAAACGCGTAAAGAATTGCAGCGCGATTATTTAGACTTATTGAATACCCCATGGGCGAAAATGGGCACTCCCCTTACCCGCCGAGATATCGATAACGCTTTGATGGGCTACAAGAAGGATAACTGGCAGACGAGGAATTCCGAAGTTCGCACTCTTGGTTTTGATCCATTTGGCGAGCCGGAGAAGCGTAACGGTCGTACGCGTGTCGCTCACCTCGAGGAGGTCGCTCGTCCTGCATATTCTCAAAAATCTCGCGATGAGAAAACGGCGGCAATCGCGAGCGTTTTGATTGAAAATCCTGGTGCGTCGAAGAACTTTGTTTCCAAGGTTACGGGTATTTCCTACCCTACCGTCTTGAAATATTGGGTTGCTGCATGCGATTTGGCAAATGTCGATGATACGCGATCGGGCAACCATTCTATATAGTTTATTGCTACGGATACTTCGCTTTTTCTAGGACTAGCTCGCTATTGATGTATAAAACTAGCCTGCTATCTAACTATTCTATTACGAAGATAGCAGGCTAGTAATCTATTTAGCTATTAAACTGTTATGGAAAAGCGTGCGACCATGCCAGGTCCATCGTTTGTGACCTGGGGCTTTGCTATTGCAAGCTCAATTTGTGATCCAGAGGGAAAGTTGCTGAACGTCACGATTTCTTTTACACATTCAATAAATTCGTAGTCTTGTTGATATGCGCTTGTAAGAAAACGCTCATCGTCACTCAGCCATGCAAAAATAGGAATAGTTTCGTCATTCGTTATATCAGAAAGTATACCTTTATTGCTCCCCTCCCCTATTGTGGCCCATAGAAGATAGAGCTGCGTAGCTTCCCCTTTAAGCGCTGGATTGAGAATTGTTGTTCGTGCGGGAACGAACTGGTACGCGTCTCCATAGAGCGGGACGCGTACCGGGAGGCGACTAGCCATTCTTGCGCAGTTCCTTCTTGACGCTCTCCTGAATCCATTGGCTTACAAGGCTCTTGATATTCACATCTTCGCCTGCGTACTTCTTTTCGAAGACGATTCTGTCAATGTCACGCTTAAGGCTTACAGGAATACGAATGTTCATTTGAGTAAGCTCTTCTTCAACGGGAGCTGCTTCGACTTTCTTTTCCTGTTTGGCTCTTTTCTTGGCAACGGGGATCGATGCCTCTTTGGCCTGCTTTGCAGGAGCCTGTGCGGCTGGCTCCTCGGTCTCTACTGCGCGTCTAGGTTTTGGCGCAAATTTGCTCGAGAGCATGTCAGCCTTTGCGGCCAGTTCAGGTTTCAGGTCTCCCATCAGGATCTTGTTGGGGTCGGTTCCGGTCCTGCTCATTTACTTCTCGCTCTCTTGCTCTTTGGCGCTTTCATTATGAAGGAATTCTGCGACAAATGCGCGATAGTCGGCAATGGCTGCCGATTGCTTCGGTGCGTCGAAGAGGTCAACCGATTCCATTTGGCATTCCATAACGGCTACCGATTGTCGAATGAAGGTGTCGTAAACAGGCGCTTCGAAGTATGCGCTGAACTTCTCAGTAACTTCACGCATGACTTTCATCGCATTGAAGCGTGGGTTGAAACGCGTAAGCAGAATGCCAATTACCTTTGCTTGAGGGTTTAATTTTTTGCTCACCATAGCAAGAGTTTCAGCAAGATCGTTCATGCCCTTTGTTGAAAATGCACCAGTATCGGTCGTGACAATGATACCGCCATCGGATGCCACGAAAGCATTGATTGACAGCGTCGACAGATTTGGCGGCGTATCGATAAGAATGAAATCGTAATCATCTTTAACCGATTTCAAAGCATCCCGCATATGTTCATAACGATCGATTGCGTTAGCAAGCTCGGTTTCCGATGCAAACAAGTCGTTATCTGCAGGCATTAAATCGTAATGTTTTGTTTCGTAAATCGCCTCAGAAGCTTCGCAGCGGTTCGTGATTACTTCGTAGGTAGTGTTTTGACCATCGGTGTTAAAGCCAGCCCAATCAGAAATATTTCCTTGGGGGTCCATGTCTATAACAAGGACTTTGCAACCAAGCTCATTCAAGCCAGATGCAAGTGCGCCTACTGTTGTCGTTTTTGAGCAACCACCTTTTCGGTTTGCCACTGAGTATGTTTTGCCCATTTTACCTTCTACCTGGGATTACTAAATTCGTATCAATCTATCTGAATAGCATTTTATCACGATATTCAGCTAACAGCTTATCGTACTAACAAAATATCCCCCTATTTAGATAATTAAATAGCCGCATATATAGCTATTGAGATAATAAGCTATTCAGATAGCGAATTAGATAAATCGCAAGCTAGCGAACTAGAAGAGTCGCTAGTTAGTAAGATAAGGAGCTAGCTAGATAATAGAATAGCGAAATAGGAAACTAACAAGCTAATAGACTACTAAAATAGATGGTTAGGAAACTCCCAAGCTATGCAGCTATCCCGCTAATCAGATAGTCAGCTAATAATATAACCGGCTAACAAGATAGTGAGATATGAAAATAATAAGCTAGAAAGCGATTAGAGTAGCCAGCTACAAAGCTAGCAGACTAGTCCAATAACTCGATATTATACTAACGAGATAGCTTGGTTATTAGCTACTCTGATAACTAGCTAGCAAGGTAGCTAAGTAGAAAAATAGGCTCATAACAGAATAATGAAGTAGTGAAATATTTAGCTAGATTGATAGTATTGCTGTTTTGCCCAATCGGTTTGTAAGTGGATTCGAAAGCTATGTTTGTGTAGTCTAAAGATAGCAAAATAGTAAGCTACCCTAATAGCATGCTATTAGGGTGATGTACACGAATTGGCTGAGCTTTGGCGCAACGGAGCAATGGACCTGGTTGTTCCGTTGCGCATGTCTCGTGTTTTGCCAACTCCCCTACCCTATGCCGGAAGTGTCATTCGAGGGTATGCGCTTGTGGGGTTAAGAATGCGGGATACCACTCCCCTTCTTCCTGCCGCTGTAAGAAAATTGCTCGTAGGCCTTGCTTAGTTTACGAGGGGGGCTCTAGCACCCTTTCATTCACGAGGAATGTCGAACGAAACACTCCCCGCCCTCTTTCGCACGTTCCCGAACAGCGTATGACCGTCCTTAATTTCTGAAGAAGTGCAGTTGTTTGGTCTGTTGCCTGTGCGGAGCGACGTGTAACAAAGGCATATGCAGAGCGGCTGAGGATTGTTATGGGTCGAAATGCGATTGAGCGTGGGTTTGATTCTCAAGAATTTGGGGGCTGTTTGGAGTCTTGCTTTAATCAAAATCCTTAACTTAAGCCGCTGCGTAGAGTGGCCATTTGGAGTTAGTGAGATATCAGAGTAGCAAACTAGCAAGGTAGCCTGCTACTAACATTCCTTTTGGATGAACGCGAATTGTTATGCAGAGAAAGTCTACCACTAAGCGTATGAAGTGCTTTATGAGCAGGCAAAATATGAGGTAAGAATAGCTAGATAGCTAGGAAGATAGCAGAATAGCAAAATATTGATCATAAATAATTTAGTGATGACCCCATGATAAGAAGTCAAAAAACAACTAAGAAGAGGCAGGGATGGCTAGAGAACGCACGAGGAAGCGGCGGGGAAGCAAAGCTTCCATGGTGATCTCTAAGTGAAGGACGCATTTCTGTTGGAGTCGATGCTGTGAGTCGGGTAGCCATAGAGCATTCTCCCAGAAAAGAACGTGGACCTAGGAGAAAGTACGCACGTGGTCGAAATCGGCCTTGAGGGCGAAAATAAGACCCTATTTTGAGAAAAATGGTACGAGTCACGTTTTGATTGGACATCTTGTCGCAGGAGGCGTCTCAGACGGGGTCTTTTTTGGTCACATCTGTCTCTTTTCGCGCTATGGGAGGTTCTTCGTTCGATTCTTAAGCCGGTTTAGCTCACGCCATCCGTCCGTGTTGATATTGAGGACGAATCGGGGTGATGGCGAGCCGCGGGCGCATGCAAGCAAGGTCGAGAGGTGCGACTCGTTGAAGGACAGATCTGATGAACTTTCGCTCGCTCCCTAAGGTGCGTTGTATGGCGGCAATACTACATTCTGGTTTTCCTTCTTGTTGAATGGCGCATAAATAGCGAAGTATCGTTTATCTGCTTGTTATTGACAGGGGATTGTTCGAGAAATTCGAAATCATATCGATGGTATTTGGAATCGCGGCAGGGATTTGAAAACCGCGGCATATCGAATGCGGTGAAAAAAGAGAGGCCGCATTCGCGAAACGAGTGAGCGATTGGTCGTTGGGGCCACGTTCCTCATAAGAACCCCTGGCGCTTTCTTTCGGAGTTCAGGGGACGGAGCTGCGATGCGCGCTTGTTTTGCAATCGTCGCCTCATTAGTTATTGCTTGTTAAAGCGATGGTTCTAGAAGGGGGCATTGATGATTTCGAAATGACTCGAAGAACAAATGTGAGGGGGGCGGCGACAAGAGATTCAGAAGCTTTCTGAAGTAAGTCAGGTAAGGAGACCAGGAAAACTGGCTGATCATCGGATTCAATTGAAAAAAATAACTCGTTGAGTCGTTCTTTGCGCGCGGTGGTGAAAGGCGCTTCGGGGGTTAATGCATGCATGGGCCAAGGCCGATATATCAGGTGGAAAAGCCTGCACTCAATTCTCCCTAAAGAAAAGCTTGGTTCGTCATCGGGGCGCATACGAGAAGAGAATAGGGGGCAATAAAAAGTGACCTGAAGACAGGTCCATTAATTAGACCGCGCTAACGAAAATTGAAAAAGTAATAAGATTTCGGGGCGAATGGAAAGGCGGGCTCTGTGGCTAGTGGATAGCAAATTGCGTCGATTGAGAACGCTTATCGGACACGCTCAGAATAATCAAAGCTGAAGATGCGCGTGAGGGGATAGCTGCGAAGTAGTTTCCAGATATGAATAAGGAAGAAAATAGGCAAAGCATCGAACTCTGCAATTGAATTTAATGGCAGAAAATGTCGAAATATTAAACAGTCGAACGAGCGGGGATAACGTTAATCTTTACTATGTAAAGAATACACGAGAAAACTGTGATTGATACCGAATTTAGACCTAAACAGCGTAAGAACGAGATTAGGTTTCGGTATAGCGTTATAGCCTCATCCGAAGGTCGCCCATAATCGGTGAAAAAGGGTAGGGGGGTTGAGGGCTGGATGGCTTTCGCTTTCATATCAGGAGCGGAACCTGGTGGTGCTGAAGGGCAGAGAGCTTATTAGCAAGTTACAAGAAAAAGCTCGTTTGTAAGAGAAAATCGTACATAGTTTACGTCAGAACAAAATAAGAGGGGGGCAATAAAATAAGAATGTAGTTGAGATTTCACACGAGTTTTCGAACTCAAATGAGCAGGATCGCCACCATGTGAAGGAAATAATGGCGAGAGGGAGCAAGGCTCCTGATGCGCAGGAGTGGAAGAGGGAAAAGGAGAGGGGGACGAATCAGGTTTGGAATAAAGGAAGTTCGTTCTGTCTTATGAAAAAGCAAGAAACAGATTGATGAAATAAGTTGTAGGGGGGGGAGCTAAGGATATCTCGATAAGGTCCCAAATTTCCTAAAGGAAGACGCAGACATGAGGTCAATCATTCCAGTGTTGGCGGACTGGAAGAAGGGCCTTAACGCTTATTGGGAAAACGGAGCGGTGCTCGGTTTCATGGTCTTGAGAGTATTTGCTTGAGGGCGATTCGCTCTTGAAGAGTTCTAAGAAAATGCGATAGATCACTTGGATAGAGCAATAAAAAGACCCAAACGAATGGTGCGACTTGTACGTGAATGAGACCAATAGGGGACGCGCTTAGATGGCATGGACTAAATAGTTTAAGGGCGGCTTGTTCGTTCGGGGGATAAGTTCCCTCTTCGTTTCTGCAATGATATTTTCATGCTTCCTGCGAGGCAAAACTGAAGTTTATTGCCCCGCCTACTAGTTCTCTATGCTCCTACGAAAGCAGCGTGAAAAGGGGAGTTCTCGGGTGTCGACAGCCGGGATTAAGCATTTCTATAAGTAGACATAAGGTCGTTTTTTCGACAAGTGCATGCTCTTCATGAAAAGCGGCCTATCAGCTTTCGAGGCGCGAGCTATGCAATGGACCTATGCAATGAGTCAGTGAGACGAAAGCCCGGGAGGTGCGACCTGTGATATCGGCGCATGAGGCAAACGTCCAGAGGGTGCAAGCCGTGGGGTCAAGCCGAGAGACGCATCCTAAGAAACGTAACCTTTGAAATGAACCCATGAAATGCAACCGAAGAGATGCATCCGTGCGGTTACGTATTTCGCCCTTCAGACTTCTATGCTGGCAGCGATCCCCTGCGGTTCAGCAATATGCCTGGATAAGGGTAATTAGATAGTAATCTAATTGGATAGCAAGATAGCTGAATAACTCAATAGCAAACTATCCTATTAGCAAGTTAGGGTGGCCCCATGCTTTCACGCGTGCAAAATCGGATAACCCAAAATCAGACGCGTGGTCGTGGCCAGGCATTCTCAATTGGCCGCGAGGCGATTCCTGCTTTAGCCATTCCTCTTTACGATGAAAATGGTTATGTTCGAGGCTTCATCAAGGGAGGTGTCTGCAATGTATTCTGCGACCCTCGAAGGCAAAGCTGCAACTTGGTTTCGCGCCGCGTGCACGCGCTCTTGGTTCGTGGCGGTTCTGATTCTGGCGCTCTGCGCGCTGGCGCTTTCGGCGTGCGGCTCTGGTGGTAACGGCGGAGGCGAAGCGGGCGGCAACGCAATGGGGGAAGGTTCCTCGGCGCCCGTCGAATTCGAATACGGAAACGAGGTCGAGCATTGGAACGTGGCCTTGCCCGATCGCTCGCGTGATTCCTTCGACGAGGTGGCATATAACGCGGCACTTCAAGAGTTCCGGGCGGCGATGGACGGCGACGATGCGTCGGCCCTTCTGAATGCCTACGATAAGCTCGAGCGTCTTTTCGCCGATCTGTCGAGCGATCGTGCGCTTGCCGACTTCGATCGCGCGTGCGCCGGCTTTGACGAGGCCGCTGCGAGCGCGTATGCGGCAAAGCAGGCAGCGTATGACAGCCATTACCAAGAGTGCGCACAGGCATTCATGGAGGCGCTTGAATCGAAGCACGGAGAGGCTTTCAGGGTCCATGTCGGCGAGGGATTCTCGAGCGTTCTGGACAATTCGAGCACGATGTCTTCGGAAAGCGATGCGCTGCGAGCGAAGCGTGACAATCTTGCGAGCCAATACAGTGCGCTCGTGTCGCGGGATGCGAGCGATGCCGAGCTCAAACGCCTCTATGTTGAGCTCGTCAATGCGAATAATGCGTGGGCGCGAAGCTTGGGATACGAGAACTACGTCGAGTACGTGTTCGCTACGGAATATGGGCGCGATTACACGATGGCCGAAATTGATGCGGCGCAAGATGAAGTTGCGAGGGAATTCGTGCCGGTGTATCAGAACTATGTGGCCGACGTTATGGGCGACGATATCGATGGCGCCTTCGATGCTCTCGACGAAAGCGAAGAGACGCTTATGGCGAACGCGCGAGCATGCGTGGCGTGTGTTTCGCCTGCGCTTGGGGAATCGTTTGACCACCTTGTCGATAACGGCTTGTATGACATATCGGCGTCGGAAGCTAAGGTTCGCAACAGCTATACCGCGGAAACGGCGGCGTACAACGATGGCTGCGTTTTCGTGAATCCCAATACTGAAGTGGCGGACTGCGCGGCAATCGTGCATGAATTCGGCCACTTCAACCACATGTATCGGGTGCGCGCGAATTCGTTTATGCCCAATACCGTTGTCGATGTGCAGGAAATTATGTCGCAGGGCCTGGAGCTTCTGTGCTACGACCATTACGACGTGCTTTGCCCTGGGTATGGCGATGCGCTTCGAGAATATGTGTTGTTCGACAAGCTGGCTGCGGTACGCGAGGGGTTTGCCATAAACGAAGCGGAGATGCGCGTCTATTGCGAGCCCGATTTGACGGTCGATAAGGTCGATGCCATTTGGACTGAGGTGTACGAGAAGTACTCGTGGCCGGCGGACGAGAATGAATGGATTTCGACGTCGCACCTGTTCATCTCGCCGTTTTACTACGCCGCGTACGGCACTTCTGCGCTTGCCGCGCTCGATTTGTTTGCGGAATCGCGCAGCGACTATGCCGCGGCCGTTGGTACGTATCTGCGTTTGAGCGAGCTTGCGCCCGAAACGACGTATTGCCAGGCGCTTCGAGAGGCGGGATTGCCCAATTATCTCGAAAAGGGCCAGGTAGCGGCGTTCTCGATTCGACTTGCGAACGCGCTTGGGGTGTAAGGCTCCGGGGGGGCACATGGGTCTACGATGCGCACGACACGCGCATGCGCCTGATGGCCCTGCCTGGAACTTGAGCCTGGGGCTTTCGCGGCGGCCATTCAACAGGGGCTGTGCGTGCTGGTGATTGGGTTTCTCGCCCTACGGGGATGCTTGGCGTGAAGAGTTTTCACGTGGCTTGTGAGGCGGGGTCAAAGTGCCCATGTTTTGCGGGCTTGTCCTCTTCCGGTTTTCGTACGGTTCGCGGGGTGGGGCGGCATGCAAAGGCTCGACTTCGCATCTTGAAAAACCAGGGGTCCGCATCTTAGACTATCCCATGATGGGAGAGTCGGTCAGGCGCCTCCTTGTGGCAGATGGGAGATGCATGAAAGAAGAGCTGCTTTCGATTGGCGAATTTGCGAAACTGCGCGGCGTTTCGGTGAAATCGCTTCGGTACTACGAGCGCGTCGGTGCGCTTAAGCCAGCTTACGTGAATGAGGAATCGGGGTATCGGTATTACTCCATCAACCAGATTTCCGATTTGGATATGGTAACTACCTTCATTGAGCTGGGTGTTCCGTTGAAGGAAATCGCTTCGACCGCGGCTTTGGGCTACGGGCAAAGCGAGCTTATCGAGAAGGGGCGCGAGCTGGCGAGGGAGCGCATCGGGCGCGCCGAGGCGCAGCTTCTGCAGCTCGACCGCTATGCCGACGAGATCGCCGAGTCGCAACGATTCCAATCGAAGAAGCGCTATGAGCGCGAATTTGCCGAGCGACTTTTGCTGTGCGCTCCGCTTGGCGGCGATTTCGATATGCGCCGCTATGCTCGGGTGACGAGCGCGATATACGAAGCCGCGCCGGGCATGCGGCTTGTCCCCCTGTATACGGAAGGGGTTGCGCGCGGGCTGGGCGAGTCATTCTTGGGCGTTTCGTTAGGGGAAGAAAACGGGCTTATCGCATACGTGCAAGTGGAGATGCTGCCGAGCTATCCCTTCGATGCCGAGGCCGCAACGCGCGTTGCGCTGGAGAAGGGAATGACGCTTGTGCGCCTTCCTGCTGCGCGGTATTCGTGCGATCGCGTGCGCTCGGCCGATTTTTCCGAATGCTTTCAATTCGGATTGGGCAAGATCAGTGCTGCGAATGGCCCCGTGCTGCTCGCAGAGCAGTGGGAACCCGCTTCGACGCCCCATGCGTTTGTGCTGGAAGCGCAGGCGTTCGTCAGCTAGTTTTTGCGTGCGACCGAGGCATAGGCGATGGGTTTTCTGCGCGGTTATTCGCGAGCGCTGTCGCTCGATACTGGCAATTTTGGACGGCGCCTTTCACTCGTTATCGCAGATGAAACGACTGGTTTGTCTATTGCTATCTTGGTAGATAGTTAGCAAGATAGCAAAATATCATACAGAAAGCTGCTGGTAAGCGAATCGTGCTGGCAGCATTCTTCTGCGTTGGCGCAATTTGTAGAGCCTCGCGTTAATTCGACATGCTTGCGATTCGTTTCGTTCGACATGTGGGCGTTCAAGTTGAAATGGTTTTGCTTTCGCGGCATCAACTGAATGGGCGGCAACTGCGCTAGAATCCAAGGCATTGTTTTTGGAAAACGAAAGGGCGGGCGTGCGAGGCGACCATCGAATCATATTGGGCATCGACCCCGGCCTGGCGAATACCGGCTGGGGCATCGTCGAACAGAACGGGTCGCGGCTTCGATGCCTTGCGTACGGCTGCGTGTCAACGCCTGCGTCAATGGAGCTTTCGCAGCGCTTGCTGAAAATCGCGCAGCAAATAGGAGCCGTGGTTGATCGCTTTAAGCCTACGTGCGTCGGCATCGAAACCGTGTGGTTCGGGCAAAACATCACGGCGGCGTTTTCCACGGGGCAGGCTCGTGGTGCGGCGCTCGTGGCGTGCGCGCAGGGCGGGCTTATGGTCGGCGAATTCACGCCGCGCCAGATCAAGCTCGCGGTAGTGGGCGAGGGCACCGCCGAAAAAGACCAGGTTCAGTACATGGTGAAGCAGATTCTGGGCTTGGACGACGTGCCCCATCCCGACCATGCTGCCGACGCGCTCGCTGCTGCGATTTGCTATGTGACCCACGGGCCGCGCGCCCAGCGTACGTAAGGCGCGACAGGCGCGGCGTTCGGTTGGCGTGTTGCCGTGGCGGTTGGGGTATTGGCGGCGCTTTCGGCAAGGCGACGGGTTGTCGTGAATTGCGTCGCCGACGCGCTCGCTGCGTGGTGCGTGGGTTGATAGCCCTGCTTGGCGTCGGCTCGCGTTGCGTGCGCGGTTCATCGGTTCGCACCCAGCGCACATAGGCCGCTGCGTATTTATTCGAGTTCGAGAAAGGGCTGTTCATGAGCGTGCTGTTTTTGGAATATCCGAAATGTTCCACCTGCAAAAAGGCCAAGAAGTGGCTTGACGAGCATGGCGTGGAATACGTTGATCGCGACATCACGACCGAAAACCCCACGGCGGTCGAGCTTGCCGAATGGCATGCGCGTTCGGGGTTGCCGCTGCGACGCCTCTTTAACACGTCCGGCATGAAATATCGCGAGCTTGGCATTAAGGCGAAGCTCGATGCCGGCATGACCGACGCCGAGTGCTTCGATGTGCTCGCGTCCGATGGTATGCTCGTGAAGCGTCCGTTGCTCGTGGGTGACGATTTCGTGATCCCCGGTTTTAAGGAAGAGACGTGGGCCGAGGTGCTCGGGCTCGATCGCTAGACGCCTGGTTTGGCAAGAGTATCGTTTCAGGTTGGTGGCGACCAGCGGTTTGATTGAGTGCTTCCGAATGGCGGGCTTGCTGACCTGCGTCGTGAAACGCTCGCGCGTGCCCCACGAAGTCGATCTCGATGAAATGATCGAACGGGGTACTTCCCTGTGCGTAGTTGCGTAGAATGGGCTCAATGAAGCGGCGCGGCGAAAGGGAGCAGGCGCATGATTACCGTTGAGACGATTCGAGAGCGCCATTCCGTGCGCGAATATGACGGAGGGCCTCTTGATCAGGCCGAGTTCGACGCGCTTGGTGCCGTGGTGGAGGGATGCGCGCGCGAAAGCGGCCTTGATATTCAACTTGTGGGCGACAACCCCGAGGTTTTCAACGTGATTGCGCGTTTCGGTTTGATTCGTGGGTGCCGCACGCATGTCGCATTCGTGGTTGATGACGCCAAGGCTGGCGGCGCGACGAGCGTGGCGAACGCGGCGGCGAATGGCGCGACTGAGGCGGATTGCGTCGAGATGCGCGGCGCGAGGCGGACTGCCGTTGATGAGGCCATTGGCTATTGGGGCCAGAAAATCGTGCTTGCCGCGCAAGATATGGGGTTCAATACGTGCTGGTGTGCGCTGTGCTCGCGCAAGAAATCGCGCGCCGTTGTGGCGTCGGGGAAGAAAATTCGCCTGATCATTGCGGTGGGCCACGGGAAAACGCAAGGCTTTTCACGGAAGACGAAGAGCGTCGAGGCGCTTTCTTCCGTCGAATGCGTGAAGGCGCCGGCGTGGTTTGCGGAGGCCATGGAGGCTGCGCAGCTGGCACCTACGGCGATGAATAACCAGAATTTTAAGATCACGCTGCTTTCTGACGGGAAAACCGTGCGCATTGATGCGCCGAAAAGCGGGCTCAACGTGATTGACGAGGGCATTGTGAGGTGCAACTTCGAAATCGCCGCGAACGAGACTGGCGCCGATTGGCGTTGGGAGCGCGATATCTAGGAGCGACGGACGTCTCTTTTGAAAAACGGGCCTGGTTGTTGTCGATTGGGGTTGTTACGACGATTGGGTGGGAATAGTAATAGAGCATTTGTTCTTGTTTTTCATACGGTTTCGTACGGTTTCGATGGCGACCGATGGAGACGTTTCGGAATCGCCGCACCTGCAAGCCACGTGGTTCCACAATCGGACAAAAACTCAGAAGGCTCCTCGAGAAAAACGAGGAGCCTTTCCGTTTCCGCAGGTAGACGCATTGTCGGATGTCACCCCATGGCAAATGGGCATGGGTCGACCGAGCCTGAAACGACTCGAACGAAACCGACGCGAACCGAAGAACATGCAAGCCGACGAGAGGCGATGATGGCGGTAGGCTTGCAGGTGCCGTCAAAAATCGACGAAGCTCAAACGAAACTCACCCGGAAAAACAAAACTCAAGAATGATGGATGTCCCTGGTGGAGAGCCTGGAAGTGCCATTCTCGCAAACTCACGAAAACGGGTTGTTTATCTTATTGCGTCAATGCATATCAGAGGAGTTGGAAAGAATCACCCCAATCAGCGTCACGATGCCGGTAATGCACGTCACGATGATTGGCTCCATAAAGAACCGCCTCCCAATGCTCGCTTTTCGTCCTCGGGAGGCGGTGTCCAACCGTGTCACAGGCTATTCGTTACCGGGGATTCTGGATGTCAACGACCAGTTGATCAATCATATAGGAGATGTTCGTATTCTTAAGGCGAGGGTATACTAAAAGTATTGTGGATGACCTAACAGGGGGTATTCAATGGCATTAATCCAGGTCGCTTTAGAGGTTCCCGATGACGTTTATGTTGCCTTGCTAAACGGAGATTTGATAAGGCGAGGCGGCGTCGTGCGCGACGCAACGGGACAGATTGTTGTGCACTTGAAGGAAGTCGGCCTGGTCGACGAGGAAGCTGGCAAAGCCGCGGCAGGAAAAGCCGCCGCGATGGCAAAGCAGAACAAGGCGCTGAGACAGAACCAGCAGCTTGCTGAGCGTGCGGCCCAGCTCGCCAGACAGAACAAGGTAATCCTCATTGGCGTTGGCGTTGTCGCAGCAGCAGCCGTTGTTGGAGGCGCCATCGTACACGTGGTAAAGGGCCGAAAGGAGAAGGGGGCGGAATCCCTTTCTGAGGTCGAGAAATCGTTCAATGCCGCCATGAAGTCGTATCTCGATTCCTTGCGCAAAGGCAAGCTCAATGAAGAGGCGCTTGCTGCTGTCGTGGCCAATGTTGATGAGGTCAAGACGGGTCTAAACGATGGCACCCTGACAATCGACTTCACAGACGGGCAGCTCGATGCTTTGGTCACGATGCTGAAAGACTATACCGAGCGCCTCGCGGCTGCAAACGGTATGGAGCTTGCTGAACCACCGTCTACGGACAAGAACGTCGAGGCGTCTAACGTGATTCTTCTCAGCCATTATCTTGGCGAGCAACAGAGAATCCTGCAGGCTGCCTAAGAGGTGAACATATGCCAGGATTCAACCCGCTAAAAGTCGCATTTGACGTGGCGACCTTCATCCCGAAGACGATCATTTCAATACCAGGCAAGGTAGCCGAGCATCGCGAGGAGCTGGAGCGTCGCCGCAAGCTTGAAGAGGGGCGTCGCGCGACTCCTCCATCGTACGATGATGGAGTGTCAGAAGAGGAGTTCGAGCAGATTGTCCTTAAAGCCAAGAAGGGCATCCCGCGCATAAAGACAGCCGCAGTAAAAGGCTTCGTCGTGGATATCGAGGTTAAGTCCCAGAGCGGTATATCCAGCTGGGAGGCGACCGTCGATTTCAATGACTTCGGGCATCTGACAGGTTGGCACAGGATTTGGTCGGAGAACGACGACTCCAACATCCCGGAAGCTTTTGCCAGAGAAGTGATCGAGGGCATTCGCCTCTGCAAAGAGGCGAATGGAAGCTCCGAATCCACGCAAGAAGACTGCTAGGTAGCTGTGACGTACCCCCGGCGTGCTCGTTGTGTCGATGCGGAAGTACGTGTAGCCTGTCTTGTTGCTGACCCACACCGTGCCGTTTCCGCCAACGAGCGATGTGGAGCACGAGTGGAAGCACTGAGATCCCGAGATTCCGCTCGAAGGCAACGCTCACGTCGAGTCCGTGTAGATGGTCGTGAGGTGCGAGCATCCAGAATAGCGCGCTGTATCATGGGTGCTATCTTTGTGTATCGGAGCGGGCCACGGCATATTCCGGTCGCCACATGACGGATTTCCGTCATGTCATGACGAATCCCCAGAAAATCCCGCCTCCCGCACGTACAATTCCATGCAACGAACTCATAAGGCAAGGAGGTCCGCATGGAGGCGGTCAACGTCACCGTACGTATGGAAAGGCAGATGAGGGACGATGCAGCGAGTCTCTTCTCGGAGCTCGGCGTCAGTACCACCCAGGCGATCAACATGTTTCTCAAGCAGGCAGTGAGGGAGCAGGGGATCCCCTTCGAGGTCGCCGCCAGGCCGGCCGTGGGCCATCGAGCCGAGAGCCTGGAAGAGCAGAGCCGGCTTACCGCATCGACCGTCGCGTCCTCGGAACCCTTTCGCCCCTAAGCGGTTAAGACTTTGCAAGCAGAATTCATGTGCTATAATCGAAAACTAGTTAGCCCCGGTACGACCGCTGATTCAAGTCGCCGGGGCTCAATTATTTTCTGAGGAAAGGTCTCCCATGCCGAACACTCCGAAGATAGACCGGGTGCACGTCATATCGTGGCTCTCTGAGCCGCGATATAGCAAATATCTCGAAGCGACGCGAGGCGATGACGCCGTCGCCCTCGACCTCTACCTCTGGAACATCGGCCTTGCGCAGGCCGTCTTGAAAGACGTCTCGTTCTTCGAGGTCGCCCTCAGAAACGCGTACGACAGGGCAATATCCTCCACTTGGAGCGGGTCCGACCACTGGCTGTTCGACGATGCCTCTCCCGTAAGGCGCCCGATCCTCAGGACGAATAAGCGAGGACAGGTCAACGACGCCAACCGACTGAACAGGAATTCGATAGACCACCTGAGAAACGGCCTTCGCGAGAACGCGACCGCAGACGACATCGTCTCGAACCTAACGCTGGGCTTCTGGGCTCACATGACGGACCGCAGCCATGAACGCGATTTGTGGATCCCGATCATCCATAAGGCATGGCCAAAGGGAGCAGACCGAAACGACGTCAATGGACGGATAGCGGGAATCAACAAGATCCGCAATCGCGCCGCTCACCACGAACACCTCTTCGCACATGCGGGATGCGAATGCGGGACTTTGCGATCGTGCCGAGACGCCGCTTTGCTGTTCGCCCAGCTTGAGCCAATTGCGCACAGCTATGTTTACAAGGAAAGCACCAATAGATGCTCGGTCGACAACTACCTGGAGGAGCGCCCAGCTCCTTGCGACGTTGCGGTCTGAGAAAAACCCACGCGCGCAAGGAGGAGCCGAAGCCCGAGACTGCGGTGACACAGGAGCAGCTCGACGGGCTTGAACCGGGCGATACCGTCTTCCATAAGGCGTTCGGCTACGGGCGCATCATCGACATCGATGAGGCTTACATCGAGGTCACGTTCGACAGCGATGACAAGAAGAAACCCTCGCGGAAGTTCTTGTTCCCTGGGTCGTTCTCCCAGGGTTGCTGCAGATAGGATAGGAATAGCGTATGAACGATACCCACATTTGCACACGGGGTAAGGTTTGGGACTTACACATACATTCGAACCAGTGCTACTCAACTACCGATGAGGAGCTCAAAAAGCTCAGCGTCAATGATTACGTAGCACGGCTTATCAAGGTACTCGAGGAATACGAGGACCTTGACATGATTTCGTTCACCGACCATAACCAGATATGCATCGATCTCTATCGTGCCTTTTACGACGCGCACAGCAGGATAGCGCTTCTGCCGGGTGTAGAGATCGATGTGGCACTCGATGAAAACGAGCCAGCAAAGCATCTTGTCGTCTATTTCGATGCGATGGGCGATATGGACAAGCTTGAGGACCTTGCAAGTAAGCTGAACGCTCTGATGAGCGAGAAGAACGTAGGCAGTGGCAACGGCAAAAAGCCCATCGACATACACCTGTTGCTCGATAGGCTTATAGGTTACGGGGTCCATTTTGCCCTTAGCCCACACGCCATGAAGCAGGGCAAGCGCGGCATAGATTACGACTGGCACGCAATGCCAGCCGACGAGCGCGATAACGAAATGAAGAAGTATCTTGACCAGTTCTTCTGCTTCTGGGAGTCAAGCGGTAAGAGTGAGATCGCGCATGCCGTCGAATTCCTCAAGCAGATGACTCGAGACGAGCTGGTCTCCATCGTGTCGTTCTCCGACTCAAAGGATTTCGGAAAGCTGCGCGAATATCTCGACAACCCGTGCCAATACTTCAATGCCTTGCCAAACTTCAACGGTTTGAAGCTTGCCGGAAGTGAGATCACCCGCATCACCAGAGTGCAGGACGTTGTCAACGCGAGCAACCTGGGCGGTTACATAGGAGCCGTTGAGTTCGAGGGTCAACATATTGAGTTCACACCTCGCCTGAATGCGATTATAGGTGGAAGAGGTAGCGGCAAATCCGTCCTTCTCGATTCGATCGCGTGCGGCATAAGGCCAAACGCCGGCACCCTACTTGACGAGCGCAGGGCATTCATTAGGGGGCGCAGGATATCTGTAAGCACGATGAGCGGCGCTCCGATCATCGAAGGCCAGTTCAACATCGATTACTTCAATCAGAGCTACATAGCAACACTGTTTGAGAAGTCGGGCAAAGAGTTCAACAAGGCGATCGAACAGCACTTTGCAAGCGGCTTTGAGCACGTAAAGCGCATCGATGGGGCATCGATAGAGCGCACCAATGCCGACGCATTCACCGGGCTCATTGAGTCCTTTGAGGAGGAGACTCCGGAAAACATCGTTGGCTTTGTCGATAAGTATATAGTCGACACAAAGGACAGACTCGACATGGACATCGGACCAAGGAAATCGAAGGCCCAGATTCCGGACAGTAAGCTGGCGTCTCTTAAATACCAGAAAGTACTCGATGACATTAGGCCAGCTATAAAAGCCAAGCTGCCTCCGACACTCGAAAGCAACCCGCGTATCGACGCGGCGATTACGGAACTGGAGCGAGTCATCTGCGATGAGGCATATACTGCCAGGCGAACGTATCTTGAGGGTCCTTTCTTCCAGAACACGTTTGTCGACCTCTTCGTTGCCAAGAAGAATTCTATGAACAATGCGCAGAGCGAGCGCACCAAGCAAATCGAGCTTCTCGATTCAACCTTCCAGCAAAAGACGCTGGGGATAAGGAAGCGCGTCGCACTCGTAAGAGCCCTAATCGCGGTATGCGATGGTTTCGTGACGCACTATGAGGAGCATGACTTTGCAAACGGCGAGAAGGCAAATGCATTCAAGTTCATGCGCGAACTATATGTCGAGCATCCCATTGACTTCATGATGCGCACCATCAACGCCAGAACCTTGAACTTGCAGGGCATCGGGAAGTGCAATCCTGAAAACCTATGGGAGTACATTAAGGCCTTCTGCTTTAGCGAAGACGGGTATCGAAAGGGATCTGACTGGGAACAACTATACGATGACCTCATCGCCTTTGGGCTCACCTATGAAGAAAAGTCTTCCATCTGCTTCGACTCCGGGGATGGCACTTATCAAGACATAAGGCAGCTTTCCCCAGGCACGCAGACGAACATCCTCATCGAGTACATCGTGCACAAGAAAACGAAGATCCCGCTACTTATCGACCAGCCTGAGGACAACGTAGACAACCAGACGATCTATACCAAGATCCGCAGCTGGTTCATGGGACTCAAACAGTCAAGGCAGGTAATCGTGGTTACACACGACGCAAATATCGTCATAAACGCCGACGCCGAAAACGTAATCATCGCCGAACAGCCACACCAAGGGGAGTTTGCCTATCAATACGGCGCTCTTGAGTACGGCGACATAATCGACCAGGCGTCGCTCATCCTTGACGGCGGCAAGGATGCGGTGAAAAGGAGGCTCGTTAAGTATGGAGAATAAAGAGGTCAAGGTCATTCTCAAACCCGGCCATGAGGTCATCTTGAAGAGCGACGCACCAGACATCGGTGCCCTTGTTAGCGCGATCGTGCAGATCAGGGATCAGTTTAACCCAAGCGAACTCAGAGTCGAATGCGAACACGATGGTTTCGATAAAGCGAGTTTCAAGGAGATCATCATAGAGGCGACTAGTGCGTTCATTGATGAGATCCGGCTCGATAAGGCCGCCTATGATGCTGCGATTGCGGCACTACAAGATACGCCGAAGGCATCGAGCTAGTCATGCATCGAAGGCGAAGGGATAGCTTCATGGCCGAACCATTATTTACCAGAGTCGATCGACCTGTCGGCAAGCTCTTCGGTGATGTCATAGAGGGTCGTGTTAGATTGCCCGATTTGCAGAGACCCTTTGTATGGAGGGGTTGCGACGTCCGAAATCTCCTCGATTCCATGCTACGCAGCTATCCCATCGGCTACTGCATTCTTTGGGAGGCGCCCCGATGGCCAGGAGGACAAGAAGTCCTCGATTGACCTCAACCAGAAGAACTACGCGACATCTAAGGAGCTCGTGATTGACGGCCAGCAGAGATTGACCGCACTTGTCTTCCTGTCGTGATTCAAAAACCAGAAACGGTTTTCGTGACCAACCGTGACCCACGAAATCGCCTCGGATACCCGAAAAACCATGACCCAGATTTGCCCCCATGAATTCGAGGCAATTTTTGAGACCAGGTGTAAATAGAACGAACTGGAGCAAACTGTGGCAAACTGAAACAAACTGGAGATAGTTTCTAACTATTGAGTGGGAATAGAGATTCCCTAGTTATGGGGGTATAAATCATTTAAACGATAATGGATACCCCCCAATAAACCTCTGATTTGATATACCGGCTCCAACGAAGATTGGAGCCGGTATGCGTTTATTTCCTAGAGAGAACTACCTGAAGAAGATACGCGCATGTTCAGGTGGTCATGACCATCATGGCCGACCAGTCCACCGAGGAGTGCGAATACCGGCCCTTCACTCAGTTGTCGGTCGGTTTTGCAGCGTTTTTGGCATCGTCTACGTAGAGCAACTCCTTGAGCCAGCTTGGGGTGCCTTTCTGTCGCGCGGTTTTGTCGATTCTCACGATTCTTCCTTTCATGCGTTGGTGTTGCGAGCTCGTCGTGCGTAAGGGGGTTAGACGATCCATCCCATGTAGCTCAGGTACAGCGGCGCTGCGCCGTAGGCGATTTCGCGTGCGATGTAGGGCGCGAGTTCCCAAATAAGAGCTGCGGTGGCGCCAATGGCCGCGCCCCAAAAGGGGATGAAGAAAACGCGCTCGCACGCTGCGTCTTCGCGAGTGGTCGTGCTTTCGCATGCGCCGGTGCTTCCGCCCTCGTTCTCGACGTCGCTTCGGCTTGCTTTTTCGTGAATGCTCGCGCCTTCGCCTTTGTTCACGCTCGTGCTCGTGCCTCTGCCTCCATCCATGCCTGCGTCCTCGCCTTCGCCCTCTTCTTCGCCGCTAACCGGATCAATTAGGGTTCCCGCAATCAGCAGAGCCGCGCTGCCCAGACAGCCAACCAGCGCCCAGTTCGTGATGCGGTTGAACGCGTCGGCGTCCGAGCCGTTCACTGCGCATGCGGTGACAATCTCGATGAGGGCCGGCAAGCACGCGATTACGAGTGCCGTAAGCGCGTTGGCCGGGCATTTTTCGGAAATCGTGCACATGCCGAGCGCGCTCAGCGCCACCACGAAGGCAAAGGCGTTGAGTTCGCTCAAAGAGCTCGAGTCGATGAGCACCGCGCCAATCACGCGCATGCAGACGAGCAGCATGAGCGTAACCGCTACGAAATCGATACGTTTCATCGAACGTGACATGAACGCCTCGAACAGGCCTTCGATTGCGAGCGCGATGCAGGCTTTAATGGATAAGAGGTCCCCGAAGAAGTCGTCCAGCTCGCCGTCGCGGTTGCTGCGATTGTCGTCGTGAGGTGCGTCGAAGTTGCTCTGGACGCTGCCGGTGCTTTCGTCGGTGCTTTCGTTGCTGCTGCTGTTGCCGCCGCCAGTGTTGCTGGTGCTGCCGACGTCTCTCCTGTCGCCTTCCTTATGAAATTCGTCGTCGTGGCTGTAGTGATACTTGCTTTCGGAGGAGTGCATCACGAACCCTTTGTCGGTCCCAATTCCTCCGTAGTATTTCTTGCCCATGGTTCCTCCTTGCGCGTGGCTATCGAAGCGGGAGAGGGTTGAGGGGGCCGCTTCCTCGTTTGCCGCCGAGCTTGCTCGAGAAATCGTTCATGGCCGTTCCTTTCGTGCGTTGGCTTTTGCCAACCACATGGAAAATGGGCGCAAAGTTTTCTGGAAAAGGGGAAGGCTCGTCGGCGTGGCTGATGGTGACTCGTCGGCGGACCGGCGCGCGCAAGCATCATGGAGCCACTGTGATATGCGTTGCCGAATTCGCCGCTCGTATCGTGGCCTTTTGGCTTGTCGGTGCCCATGAGAAGCATGTAGAACGGCTTGGGTAAACTCGCCAGGCAGATCGCTCGGAAAACTCGCCGGGCGGGTCGTTCGGAAAGCCGCCGGGCAGATCGCTCGGAAAGCTCACCAATCGGATTGTTTGGACGGGCTACCGAGAGGGCATTGCGGGCTCGTGGGGCTCATTTGGCAGAAAACGCCGCTAGGGGGCCTCGTTGCGGGGCTCGGATTTTGAGGGTCTTGGAGCGATTCGTGATGGACGATTCTCTGACCTGCGGTTTTCCTTCTTGATAGGAGAGGGCCTTTCCCGATATGGTGAGCGGCCTCTGCGTTTCCTGTCGAATGAGGCCCCCTAGCGACGTTTTCTGCCAAATGGGGACATTTTCTTTGCAATCAGGCCCCCTATTGGCGTTTTCCGCCAGGGGAAAGCGTGAAGGACGCGAAAGACGAGGGGCGTGGAGCGCGAAAGCCAGGAAAGGCGGGGTGCGAATCGAAGGTCGCTGTGGCGTTTTCTGTTGAGGGAAGTGTGAGAAGGGTGGAGTAAGAATTGGAATGGCGCCGTTTTTTAAAATCCTAGCGCTCGTTTTTCTCGCAGCTGTTCTCTCACCTGTTAAACGCTACGAGCATTTAACAGGTTTTCGTGCGGCGTTTGGCTTGCGGCGCAAATTACAATGGGCAGTAAGGATAAAAGGGCTTCGCGGGAAGGTGCTGTCGTGTCAAAGGACGAGTTTGCCGAATACGAGCATGGCGCCAACGAAGGCCATGGCGACGACGAACGCCGCGATGCCAACGAGGATGGAGCTGCCGCCGGGGATGCCGCGGCCGACGCCGCCGCAGCCGCCGCAGTTGCCGCGGCCGACGTCGCCACTGCCGATGGCGCGGTCGCGGGTGCCAACGCCGGCGAAGGCGCCAACGAAGGCGACGCCGCTGCCGAAGACGCCAAGGCCCGCCGTCGCGCTCATCGGGCGGCCATTCGCGCTCAGCGCAGGCAGCGGGGCGCTTTGGGGCAACAGGGCTCCGAGTGGGGTGGCCTGCCGTATTCGGACGCGCTGCTGCAGGAGGGCCTCGAGCATGCACGCGTTATCGCCGAGAAGCGAATCAGCGGCGCGCCGCGCACTGCGGAAGATTGGCTCGACAACAACGCGGAAGTGAACCTCGCGCTGCTTGCGAAGGCGGGTCGCCTCGCGCGGGAATGCCTCATTGAGGCGCACCTCGATGCCGTCTATGCGGCCACGAAGGGGTACAAGCGGCTTTTCGAGGCGCACGACCTGGGCGCCGAATACCACCGCGCCGTGCGCCTTGCTGTGGAAGATTCGATAGACAAGTTCAATTTGTCGGAAGGCCACGTGCTGAACAGTTGGGTTTCGACAAACAAGAAACCTGTGGAGCGTCGCCTGTGCGAGTGCTATGCGCAGAAAACCGCGCTTCGCAGCGAGCATGAGGCGCGGAAATATTTTGCGATTATCAAGGCGTATCGAAAGCTTGAAGATTCATTGCAAGGCGCACGCAGGCCGACCGAGGACGAGTTGCTTGAAGCCCTCGCGGAGCACACGGCAACGCGTGGGTTGAGCCGGAAAGCCATGCTCGACATTCTTGATCGTGGGTCCGATGGCGTGCACAGGGTGACATTCTCCGCCGCACCGCCGTGCGGTCGAGGAGCTGCGCCCGCTGCCGCACGCGCGAGCGTGGTTCCTGCTGCGAAGCTTGCGGCTGGCGCGGCGGATGCCGTGAGCGTTGTGGACACCATCAATGGTGCGGAAGATGCGGACGCTGCGGGCTTTGCGGACGCCGAGCGTGCGCGGCGGGCCTCGGGTGCCGAAACCGCCGCTGTGGAGGGATGCGCTGCGGATTCCGAAGGTGCCGCGGGCTCCGCATCGATGGGCGGCGAGCCGGTCGTTCATGATTCCGATGCGCTCATCTTCCGAAACGGCATCGAACAAGATATGACTCCGCTCGAACGCGCAGTGTACAAGGCTCGTATCGCCCCTATTGTCGACGCCGACGCGCGCCTGCAAACGCTCGCGAAGACGGCTGAGGAAATTCGTGTTTCGTGTGGGCTGTCGATGATGCAGGCCGATCGCGTGCGCCGCATTGAGCTGCGCCTGCGAGAGCGCTTCGTGCTCGGTGGCGAGCTCGGCGTGTATTCGGGCGCCGAAACTTCGACCTGGCTGCGTCAGGAGCGCTCGCGCCTCCACAGCGATTACTGGCTCTTGGACCTGTTGGCGCTGCGCCTGGCCGAGATGCTTCCGAGGCAATCGGCGCTTTCGAGGGCCAAGACCAAATCTACGGCCGAAGCAAAAGCCAACGATGCGTCGGCGGCTCGCCCGCAAACTGTGGGCGTTACGCGCGACGATTGCTACAGCATGCTGCTTCCGATGGCTGTCAAAACGGACGATTTATCGGGGAAGAACGGAAACGGATACGCGAAGGCGCTGTGGGAAAACAAGAAGCTGTCCGAGGATGCGGCCGAGAAAGAAGGCTGCCTTCAGGCGTATGAGGAATATCTCGAGAATCCGCTCGCCGTTGTGCGGGGCAAGGTGCTCGCGAGGGTGCCGGCCGAGGCTTTCTCTGAAGGGGACCCGTGGCGCGTGCTTCTGTGGCATTTCTTCTTCGATGAAGCGACTGACACGGAAATCGAGGAATTCGTCGTGGCGCTGAAAGGTGCGCTCATTCACGATGCGGCGGTTACGGGGTCGAGCGAGTACGTCGCATCGACGGCGCGCGCCTATGTGGTGAAAAGGCTGCTCGCGTCGGCAGCGGCGCGCGGCGACGACTGGGATTGCGCGCTTGAGCATGCGCTTGGTCTTATGTTGTGCTGGATGTTCGACGTTGAATGCGCCGACGACGAATCGGTGGCGCTTGCGAACGACGGCCTGCTTACGGGCGGCGGCGCGGTGCCTTCTCACAAGAAGCCGAAGGCGGGCCGCGTGCTTTCGTTTGACGCGTATATCGTTGACGGCCCTGCGCGTATCGATCTCGAAGAGGGTCGTGAGCTGCGCGTTCACCCGTGGCTTCGCCCGCGTGTGGGCATTGGACATGCGTTCGAGAAAGACGAATGCCGCCAGCTTGGGTGCCGCCGCGCGGAATTCTCAGGCGAAAAGGCATGGGGTGCCATGAATCTTCCGGGGCAGCAGGAATGTTTGGCCCTTGGCGCAAATGGTCGCGCGCAAGACCCGGTTTCCAGAGAGCATGCCTTGCTGCTGTATGCGGGAAGCGAACCGCAGGGCAAGGAAAAGGGGTGGCTTGTCTTCGATTTGGCGTCCGCGAATGGCACGCTCATCGTGCGTTCGAATGCCGATGGAAGTATGTCGAATGTGATTGCCGGCTTTGGTGCGAACAATTACGCCGATGCGAGGGCGCTGTCGTTTGGGCCTGCGTGCGCGGGCGATGAGTTGCTTCTGCGCGAGGTTGCCGGGCGTGCGGGTGCGGCGGTTCAGATGCGCGGAGCGTGCATTATGCCTGGTGACACGCTCGTATTCGGCTTTGCCGTGATGGAAGATGCCAACGGAGTGGTTTCGTTCGGTGCGCGAAACGGCGCGTTGTGCCTGCGCGTGCGCGAGGCTTAGCGGGCGCGTTTGGCGCGAAGTTGCGTCAAAAGTTTGAATCGTTGTGGGATTGGTCTGGTGGAGACTGCGTGACGCGAGTTTTTGCGGGCGGTCCCAACCGGCGGCCGATGCGCGCCGCTACGGCGTTAACCATGAAGTAACGCTTATCGTCGAAGGTCGGGAATCGCGGCTGCTACTCTTGAGGGTCGCAATGCGGGCACGTTCGACTGCGTGCGCATGGGCTATTCAGTCTAGCGAACTGAAACGTTCACCCAGCCCGAATGCTGCGAAGATGCGATGCGGCTTCCCTCGACAAGAGCGCAGCTTAAGCCGGGGCGCAGTTCGAGCACGTTCGTGGTTGAGAAGCTCGGTTGCTGCACATAAAGCGGGCGCTCGCTTGTGTTGGTCGCGATCCAGCGGCCTTGATCGCTTTCGTCGGGATGCACGGCAAGCCCGCCAATCGTGCGTGGGCACCTGCGCACCTGGTCGGCATCGATGCGCGTTGCGACGGAGCAGGTGTAGAAAATGATGCAGCGGGAGCATGCGGTGGCATTGCCTGCATAAGGCGTATTGGTGGCGAATTCCATAGTTGCTTCCTGCGCTTTCGTTGCTGAAGTTGTTTGACCTGCGACTATGTGCGCGGTTGAGGGCGGCCGAGCCGTGTCTGCATCGCGGCAGAGCTGTGCCCGCTTGCGGTTGGGCCGTATCTGGATTGCAGCCGAGCTGCGCACGCATTATGGCGAAGTCTGTGTCCGCTTGCGGTTGGGTAATGCTTGCATCGCGGTTGGGCGGTGCTGCGTTGGCATCGGTCGTGGTCGCTGGCCATTTCCGTGCGATTCGCCGCGCGGCTTCGCCCTTCGACCTTGCGGCAACCTGTTAAACGCTACGAGCATTTAACAGATTCCAGCCCGCGTCGGCGCCGTGCGCGTCAATTCCCCCGATCGCTTCGGGCGGCTTCAACGCGCAGCGTGTTCTCCGGCCCCCGCTCGTTGTGCGTGATTCTGCCTTAGCCCATGTGCGGCCCTACTCTGCGTGTTCCGTGAAGCCGTTTTCCCTAAGCCACGCTTTCGCGGGTGGGAAACCTTCCTTTTGGCGTGCCTCGTCGTGCGCGGCCGACTTTCTAATATAGGAAAGCCCGAGCTCGCGATTTTCCTCGACGTGGTGAACCGCGCCCTGCGCGATGTAGGACCCTGAATACAGGGCACATCCCAGGAAGAACTGTGCCACCACGGCGCCCTTCGCCGCCGCCTCGCCCATAAACAGCATGACGTCGGCTTCTGAATACTTGATCGAAGTTCCCCCGAGGTTGTCGCGGGCGCAAATGGCGAGGTAGTACAGGGCACTCACGCAGCCTTGGCGCGCGAGCCGCTCGAACACGCCTACTGCCTGCGCATAGTGTCCCGAGTTGAACTCGTCAAGCGCTTGCGCGAGCGTGCCCGCTTTGAACGAGGGCGCGTCCTGCGCCAAAATTCGTCCGCCGCCAAGGGCGGCGTTCAGGCCAAGCAGGTGGAGCTCGTGGCGATACGATGCCTTGTCGCGCGGTAGGGCATTCTTCAGCTGCGTTGTGGTCGGACGCTGGGCGGCGTTGATGGCCAGGCATGCTCCGAGCGTCGCGCGAAGCTTTGCGTCGAACGCGTCGACTGCGGCGCGTGCCGCCTTCTCGACGGCAGCGGCGGATTCTTCGGTGCCATATGTCGAGCGCAGGGTTTCGGCGATGTCTTTCTTCAAGAAATCGAGCGTTTCGGCGTCGTGCATGAAATCGTTGAGCGCGGCTTCCTCGAGGTAGATGCCTTTTTCTCGTCCGCGCTCGATAAACCCGGGAAACGGCGCAGCCGAGTGTTCGCGCGCGAGGCGTTCGCGCTCGTCGGTCCAGGCGGGGTCGTATCGAAGGCTGCCGTCGCTGCTTTGGGCGACCGCGCCATACGCGGGCGGCTTGTTTTCGCCTGCGAGCAGCGCGAGCATCGTGGCTGCGAGCGAATACGCGTCGCTGCCTTTGCGCAGGTCGGCTTCGTCGCTCGAAGGAAAGCAACTTTCCGGAGACGAGAAGCCCTGCGTTCCCCAGGCGAGTCGAGCCTGGTCGCGCGAGGTTTGCGCAATGCCGAAGTCGATAAGGCGCACGCATCCTGTCGAATCCAGAAGGATATTGCTGGGCTTGATGTCGCCGTGGATCAGGATCACGCCTTCGCGAAGCTCCGTTTCCGCTGTGGCGAGGAAGGCGACGATGGGCGACATGGTCGAAAGCGTCTCTTCGACCGTCATGCCCCTTCCTGTGCGGTGAAGGTGCTTCGCGAGAGTGTCGCCATCGAGCCATTCCTCGATGATGCAGCTTTTTTCTTGGACGCCGGCGGGATGCGGCATGCGCACGGTGCCATGCGCGAGGGCGTTGGGCAGCACGCGGAAGTTCGAGAATCTCTTCAGTGAGCGCCATTCAAGCAGGCTTTCTTCGCCGTTTTCGAACACTTTCACTGCGATGGGTGTGCCGTTGGGCGTGTGCGCTTTGAAAATGGTCGCTTGCCCACCGTGGCTTACCGCTTTCTCGAATGCGAGATTATGCGGCGTTTGGCGAATGTCGCTGTGCTCGGGTGTGGCAGGGGTGAAAAGCAGCTCGCGCGAGAAAGGGGTGCTCGGTGCCGGCATGACGGCCGAATCCGCCAGTGTAGGCGCTGATTCATCTGCCAACATGAGTGTTGTCGATGGCGGGGTCGCCGCCATGGCTTCCGGCATCGCTGTCGAGGTCGACGACCCCGTTCCCGTGAGAAGTTCTTGGCTCATGCCGACCCCCTTTGCGTTTGGGCTTTTGCGCGCGATGCGGCTTTGTGGTTACGCTAAGGATAGCGTAACCACCACGCGGCGGTCGCTCTTAGCTGCTGTTTCGTCGAACGTTCCGGTGTTCATGGAGGTTGCGCCTTCATCGCCGCGGCCGATCGCCTCGATAGAGCTGGGGTTGACGCCCGCTGCGATTAGGGCGTCGCGCACGGCTTCCGCGCGGCGCTGGCTCAAGTCGACCAGGTCGCTGCGCGAGAATGCGGGCGAGGCGGCGGTGTAACCTTCGACGATCACGGTGGCGCCGTTGTTGCTCGTAATGGTGCCTGCGAGCTCGGCGAGCGTCGTTTTGGCCTGGGCGGGGTCGATGAATTCGGCGGAGTCACCCACGAAGGCGAGCACCGTTTCATTCAGAACAACCTGGGCGCTCTGGCCGCGCTCAAGATGGGGGAAGCTGAGCGAATCCTGTTCGAAATCGATGGTCGAAACGGTTGGCAGGTCGGCGTCGCAGCCAAGGCGCGTGAGCACGTCGGGCTCGACGATCGCCACGCCGCCGGTCGCTTCAACGAGAGTGGGATAGAGGCTTTGGAGCTTTGTCGCGATGGAGTTTGGGATTACCTGCTCGCCGCTCGCCTGGCCGAGGCCGTAGAAGTGTACTTCGATGCCCGAGAAATTCGCGAGAGCGCCCATGCTTGCCAGCTGGTTCGCGATGTCGTTCGCATCGGCGTTCAGAAGGTCGCTCGATCCAGCCAAAAGCCCCGTGGGGTTCAGCCCCGAGCTAATCACGTTGATCACCATTTTCGAGCCGTTGTCGTGGGCGCGCAGCTCGTTGGCGGCGTTGTTGAGGGCGGAAAGGGTATCGATCTCGCCGGTTTGGGCGCGGGCGCCGCACACGCTCGTGAAGTAGTCGGTGAGGAAGGAATCGATTTCTTTCTCTTGGCCGGCCTGCGAGTTCTTCGTGGTGGCGAAGGTTTTCCCGTGCGGGGTCGAATTTGCGTCGCAGGTGAGGTAACCCGCGTAATTGCCCTGCTCAATGGCCGCCTTTGGGCAGGCGAGACACGTTGTGGGAATGCGGAACGCGCTGTTCTGGCTAGCGGAAGTCACGACCATGCAGCTTACCGGCTCGGTAATGGTGGATGAATCGACCGCTGCGGGGTCGATGGCGTAGCTTCCGGGTGCAGCGCTTTGCGCGCCGCTGGAACCCTCGGCCGCGCAACCCGTGGCGAATGCCGCGACGAGAAGCGTGAGCATAAACGATGCTGCGATGGTTGCCGTGCGAAGGACGGTGTTGTTCTTGAAGCTCATGGCAATCGGTCTCCTTTACGCTGCTTTTGCCTGGTCGGCGCCGGAGTTTTCAGTGTCGACGATGTCGTTGGGGGCGGCGCCTGCGGTCGGGTCGCCTACGGTCTCGCTGGTGCCGACTGCGGTTTCGGCGTCGGCAGCGGTGCCGGTCGGGTTGGCGGCTGCAGCGTCAACGTCGGCCGCCGCGTCGCCGCCCTTGCCAAGGCTGTTGGCCGCTGCCTCATTCGTCGCTGCGGCTTCGGCCGTGGGCGCTTTCTGCTCGGCGGCAATCGCATTGGGGTATTTCTTTGCGATGCGCGCTTCGAATTCCGCGGAAAGTTTGACGAATTGCTCGCGTTCCGCCTTGCGTTGGGCTTCGATTTCGTCCACGAATCCGATGAAACAGTTGTGGCTGTCGTCCGATTTCGCGACGAGCTGCTGGAATACCTGTTCGCACGAACCCTTCGCCGCGGCGATGCTCTGGCGTCCGGCGGCGAGCGCGACGCGGGCGGCGGTGGCGATGTCTTCGTCGATGTGGTTCTCGATGATGCGCATGCGCTCGATTTCGGCCTGCAGGGCTTCGGCTTCTGCGCGAATGTCGAGACCCTTAATAAGGAAGGCGGCGATGGCTTCACCAAGCGCGATGCCCGCCATAATCAGGACAAACGCCATGCCGTCGATCGAGAGGCCGGAAACGACCTCGCCTGAGACGCTCGTCGTGGTCGAGGCCGCTTCGGTGGTCGCACGCAGGAAGGCGCCGGCCATGGCCACGAAAAGCGATCCGATGATCGCGCACGCGGTTTCGTGGTAGAACAGGCCCACGCCGGTTTTGAAGAACGTCGCGTAGCTGTCGGAACGCGCGAGCTGGCGGCCGCGTTCCTCGTCGTAGTTGGGCGCTTCGGGAATGACGAGGCCGATGCTGGCGGCCGGGTTGCCGATTTCCTTCTTCGAGGCGGAAGGCGAAACCGACATGCGGGCAGGGCCTTCAGGCAGGGTAATCTTCTTGCGGAACAGGTTCATTTCCTAGCCCTCCTTCTCGATGACGTCGACGTTGCGCGTGCCCAGCACGCCGACGAGGTTGTAGGGCGGCTGCACGTTTCCGCGGCGCGCGGCCCATTTGAGGTGCGTGTCGCTGAGCACTTCGTAGTTGCAGGCGGTGAAGGCATGGCGTGCTTCGAGCGCTTCCGACGTGCGGTTTACCATGCGGTTCGCGCGTGTCTGCATGGCGGTCCAGGCGGAAAGCTCGCTTTCGACCCGGCGCGCGGCCGCTTCGCGTTTTGCCACCTGAACGGCCTTGTCGTGCTGTTTGATGGCCTCGCGGTCGGCCTCGGGCAGCGCCGAGATGTTGCGGTCGTCCACATGGACGGGCTGGTCAACCGCGGCTCGGGCTTCGTTGACCGCGCCGCTGAGGCGGCTGCAGGTTTCCTCGCACACGGCTTGAACCTCTTTCGCCGTGTTCATGACGCGGCTCAGCTGGATTTCCTGGAGGCTCTGGTCGCTGCGCGCGGAACCCTCGAGCTTCGAGAGGAAGGGCGAGTTGCAAACGTGGTCGGAGGTTTTCTGCTTGACCTGTTTCGACCACAGGATGCCGCTAATGGCGGTGGTCCACTTCTTCGGCGAGAAAATCGCCCTGCTTGTGATGCGTATGTTGCGGTCGAGCTTGTCGAGCTCGAGGTCGATCCACTCCAGGGCCTCTTCGCACTCCTTGATTGTCGTGATCGATGTTGGTTTTTTGACTTTGCCCATGGCGCGCTCCTTTCCGACGGGTGCTTGTTGGGTGAGCCGTTTTCGCATTTCACCCTCTACATGGAAAACGGCGGCTAGCCTTTCTGGAAAACCAACGCCGCCTTGGTCGGCGGGTAAAGCACGGTTGCGTTGTCGCGGGGCCGTGCTTCGCGCTCTATTCCGACGAGGCGGCGTGGGGCAGGTGGGGCGAGTGGGGAAGTATGCCGTCGGGTGCGTTGCAGGCTCGGCCTCGTTCATCTTCGGCGGCCGATGTGCGTTGCGTGCCTGGCTTTGGGTTGCTTCTGCTCGCCCCGTCTCATCGTGGCCTAGTACGGATATGCTCTGCCTCCGCAGTGGGGGCATTGGGTCCACAGCACCTCGGTGGTGTGTTCCTTGTTGAAAACTTCGTAGCAGTTGCTGCATTCAAATGCTTGCTCGACCATGGTGGACTCCTTTTCCGGCGGGGGATGCGTTTCGGACGCGCCGCCGTTCGCGCGTCTTGCCCTCTACATGGAAAAGTGCGGCTGCTTTTTCTGGAAAATGCAAAATGCCTGGTGGGAGAGGCATTGGAGGTTTGGTGGACATGGAGTTGGATATGCGGCTAGCGGCTTGGCGAGTGTGGCGTCGGTGTGCCGCTTGCGGCCTGGTGGGCGATGCGGGAAATGCCTGGTGTTCGAAATGCTGGCTGTGCTGGCGCGGCCTTGCGGTCGAGATGCTTAGGGCCTGGGTGCGCGGAAACGTAGCTCGTGCCGCTTGCGATTTGGTGCGCGGGTCGGCTCTGGTTGCGGTCTGGCGGGTGAAATGATGCGCGTGCCGTCCGTGGCTTGGTGAACTGATTGTCGGCCTCCCGTTCAAACCTTGCGTTGCGTCTTGTTGGGTCGTTTCTGCCAGGAAACGCCACAAGGGGGCCTCATTGCAGGCATGTTGTTTGGACGAAATGGGGAATTCGGCGCTGAAGATATTTGCGACCTGCGGTTTTGCGGTCGCGGTATCGGATTGCTCGTCATGGGGAGCCTAAAAAGAGGCCCCCTTGCGGCGTTTTCTGCCGGTTTTGGTTTCTTTGCGGGGCGTTTCTTCCGCGTTGTTTTCTGCTGGGTGGCGATGATGTGGAATCAGATTCCACGTGCCAAGTGGGGAAGGCCGTCCGTTTGATAGCTAAAATATCCCGGTGATCTGCGCCTTCTCGAAGGGGTTTTAAGGATGCTCGATAATCGGCGGCGATGCGCTCGTGGAATCGTTATTTATATACTCGCAAGGAGTATACTCATGCCCACACGAGGCTTGATGTTGCCGACACGTGAAATTGGGCTGCGTCTTTCAGATAAGAGTAAAAGCTTGGCGGGCTCAATCGCTTGCGCGGCCGCCTGTGTAGCAGGGCGGTTTCGAATGGTCGTTCTGAATGGGTGCAGGCATGTTGGCAAAATAATGTGCAGGGGATTCGTGCGATTGCTGGGTCCTGCTATTTGCATGGGCATTGCCTCGTTGGACATGCTATGGCCGAAATCGAGCAGAGTGCGGCCAGGCTTGTCGCTGTCGATGCTTTTTGAACTCGAGGTTCTGCTGACGTGGGCGCGCGAATTGCGCTTGGAATACGAGGTGGGCTCATGAAAACGCTGGTTGTGGGCGATTTGCATTTGAAGCAGCAATTTGTGCTGCCTCGCATCGACGAGATGCTAGCTGGTGATGCGGAAATTGGGCGTGTCGTATTTTTGGGCGACGCGTGCGATGACTGGGGCGCGAACGAAGCCGATGAGCTAAACGCTATGGAGTTTTATGCGAAATGGGTTCGCGAGCATCGCGGGCGCGGCATGCGAATCGACGTGCTGCTGGGCAACCACGATTTTTGCTACGTGCGTGGCAAGCGTGGCCCGGGCTCGATCATGTCCATCATGCGTAATCTGCGAACGATTCTGGAAGATGTCCTGCAGGCAAAGGTCGCCTGTGCAGTCGGGCCGTATTTGTGCTCGCATGCGGGTGTGACGGGAGTGTGGGCGAAGCGGTTTTTGGCCGACGTGCCTGCTGATGCGGTAGCGATTGCCCAGCGCTTGAATGAGATGCTCGCCGATTCGTCGCATTGGGGCGATTTGGACAGCTGTCCGCCGTCGCGTGGGGGCTGGTCGCTGCCGGGGCCTTTGTGGGCTGACTTGCGCGATATGCTCGACGACGCATTGCCCGGCGTGCCACAAATTGTGGGTCATTCGCCGGTCGAGCGCGTGGAGAACTATGCTAGTGGTTGGATGACAGCAGGTCGCGACCCCCTGTGGGCATGTGACACTATGTCGCTTATGAGCTACGGTGCGCCCATCGGCGATGGGTCGATGCTGCTTGTTGAAGAGTCAGGTGCGATGGATGGGTCAGCCGGGTTGTGCGGCTCGTGTGACTCGGGCACTCCCGGCGAACTGCGCGGCCTGGGCGTGTCGAATGGGGCAGGTGATGCCGCCGAAACGCTCGAAGCGCACGCAGTGCCGTTCCCGGGTGAGGGCACATTCGCCGAAGCGTGCAAGCGATACTGGGAAGCACACTAGCCGGCGACGTTTTGGGCTGGTCCCGGCGCCGGTGGCTTCCTCATTATTTCTTGCGGTAAAACGCCATGCACACGAGGGAAATAATGCAGAACGCCGCCGCGCACAGCAGCATGTGGAAGAAGCCCTGTGCGCCCGGCGTGGCAGAAACAAAACCGAGCAGCAGCGCTGGTGCCACGGTGGTGCCCACTTGGCGAACCAGCGCGATGGTTGCGATTGCGGCTCCGCTTTCTGCGGGGCTCGTATTCTCAAGCACCATGTAGTTGGTGGGCGCGCCCATCGCGAACCCCATGCCCAAGCCCATAATAGATAAACCGACGATGAGCAGAATTGCGCTTGCGCTGTTCAGACTTACGAACGCGAGGAATAAAAAGCCCGCGGCCGCCACGGAGAGGCCGCCCATCATAACGGGCTTAGGACCGAATTTATCGATAAGCTTGCCGCCAATCGGCGGGCCGAACATGCTCACGATGCCTACGGGCAAAATATACAAGCCGCCCGAGCCGACCGGCGCGCTCATGATGAACTCGGCGACTTCGGGGATGATTGTCATGGTGATAATGACGCAGCCCACAAAGAAACTCACCACCATGGTGATGACGACAGGCTTATTGCCGAGGTATTCCAAATGGAACACAGGGCTTTTCGCGCGGCGTTCCGTCAGCACGAATGCGGCGAGCGCCACAACGAAGCCTAAGACGGGCGCAAGCACTTCCGCCGACGCGATTGACTGGCCGACATGCCGCACATCGATGTGCTGAACTGCGAACAGGAACAGCAGCACCGTGACGACGAGCAGTACTGAGCCGGGGATGTCGAGTGGCGTTGAGTCTTCGACGTTGTGGTTCGGAAGAGCGTGCAGGCTCGCGACAATGAGCGCCAAGCATACGGGAATGGCGAAGAAGAACAGCGCCGACCAGTGATCGTTTCCTACGATGCCCACGACCAGACTGCCTACGGCGGCACCAATGACGTTCGCGATACCGGCAACGGCGGCGGCTATGCCGAGCGCCATGCCCTTCTTTTCTTGAGGGAACGTCGCCCCTATTTCGGCGTTCGCTACGGGAATAATGCCGCAGGCGCCAACGGCTTGTACCAAGCGGCCGGCGAGCAGGACGGGGAAGCTGCTGAGTATTTGCGACAGGCCGCAAATAAGCGAGCCTGCCATGAACACGAGCAAGCAACCGATGAAGACCGGCTTGCGGCCGCGGATGTCGGCGAGCTTGCCGATAACGGGGATACATGCGGCGTAGAACAGCGTGTAGATGTTCACCATCCAAATGCCCGCGGTGTCGCCTAGACCGAAATCTTGCTGAATCACGAGACGTACGGGTGAAATCATGCCCACGTATAGCCCGCCGAGCAAAAGGCCCAAAAGATATATGGCGAAAATGGCGCCAACGCCGCTTTGCGTGTTCGATTCGATATTTCCGCGCATGAAGGTCCCCCGTGAAGCGTTTGCAAAACCCCTCTATGGTAGCACCGGGAAATCGGGTTCGTGGTTTCTGCACGAGAGCTTAATGTGGAGGGTGCAAGGTGCAGGGGGAATGCGACGCGTGGAGTGCGAAACGTCGTCCGGCTCGAGGCTTCTTTCGCTTTGCCCGTGAATTTCTTGGCTGAAAATGGCGTGCTTTTCATCAGGCATCTTATTGATAGTTACGGTGTTAATTTGCGGTTGCCACGGGTGTGGAAGCTCCTTTTCGTGCCTGTTTACGCTCGTTTTTGTTTCTTGTTTAACTCTCGCGTTCCCACTTCGTTTCTCGACGCACGGGGCGCACGTATGGGACAATGAAGGAAACGAAGAACTCAGCGGAAATTCGGGCGAAACGGAGGCGACCGTGGCGAAGCATATGACGAGGCGAACGTTCGTGGCGGCGGCATGTGGCGTCGTAGCCGCGGCGGCGTGCGGCCCTGTGACCGCGGCGATGCTTGGTTGCACAAAGCGGAATGCAGGCGACTCTGCGTGGACGTGGGAAGAAGACGCCGACTTGCCCGTGTTGTGCATGGAGGTCTCTGGCGGCGCAATCGTTGCCATGCCGGGCAATGGCTGGAAGCCGCAAGACGAGTGGATTCAGCTGCAGCTTTCGGGTGGCTCGATTCCTGGCAAGGAAATTGAAGCCATAACCCAGGAGGGCTCAACGTTGGTTGTGCGCTTGAAGAAACCGAATAGCGACATGGAGACCATGGATTTATGCCTTACCGAATATCGTGTGGCTGGCGGCGACGTTTCGAGCGTCGAATCGGTCGTGGTCGAAGACAAGGGCGAGCGCCTCGAGGCCCAGCTCGGTGTCGATGGCGAGGCCCGCGCCGTGCAGTAGGAGAAACGTTACGCGCCGCTTTCTTCGCTGGCGCTTTTCGTCTTAAGGGTAAAACGTGCAGTTGTCGCAAAAAGAGCGGCGGCTGCATGTTTTCGTTTGTGCCGCTATGGTATATTTGCGAACAGACGTTTGTAGATTGATTCGTGGCATGCGCGGTTTTCGCCGCTTGTCGCTCGTGAGAGGTTGCCGATGATTGCATTCCTGAAAGGCACAATGGCCGGCCGAAGCGCCGATACAGCCTTCGTCGACGTGAACGGCGTCGGCTTTGCCGTGTACATGCCTGCGACCGATATTGTGAAACTTCCCGAGGCGGGCGCCGATGTGGCGCTGTTCACGCACCTTGCTGTGCGCGAAGATGCTATGACGCTGTATGGCTTCTTGTCTCAGGAAGAACATGCGTTGTTCCTGCGTCTTATTGGTGTGTCGGGCATTGGCCCGAAGGCGGCGCTGGCGGCGCTTTCAACGTTCAAGCCGGCCGAACTTATTTCCGCTATTCAATCAGAAGACGTGAAAGCGGTGTCCACCATTCCGGGCGTGGGCAAGAAAACCGCGCAGCGCCTTATTCTGGAATTGAAGGGCAATTTGGCGCAGGCGGGCGAGCAAGACCTGTTCAGCGCCGCGACGGCAGCCGCCACTGAACGCTTGCAGGGCGCGCGCGACGGCCTGCTTGCTATGGGCTTCACGCTGGCCGAGGCCGATTTGGCGCTGAAGGGTGCTCCCGAAGAATTGAATACCGAGGGTGCGCTGTTGCAGTATGCTTTAAAGCGACTTGGCTCGGTGGGGTAAAGGAAGTAATTCGTGGCTGAAGGCATTCAAATAGAAGGAATGGTGTTCGAGGCACCTTCGGGCGGTTCGGCGCCGGGAGGCGCGGGCTTCGCGCAGCAAACGCCGCGCGAGCGTGTGGTTTCGAGCGACCTCACCGAAGACGATTTGGCGCTCGATCGCTCGCTTCGCCCGAAATACCTGGACGATTATCTGGGCCAAACGCGCGTGAAAGACAGCTTGTCCATTCTTATTCAGGCGGCCAAGCAGCGCGGCGAATGCATGGACCACGTGCTGTTCAGCGGCCCTCCGGGTTTGGGCAAAACCACGCTCGCCACCGTTGTCGCCAACGAGTTAGGCGCGAACATTCGCACCACGAGCGGCCCGGCTATTGCGCGTCCAGGCGATTTGGCGGCAATTCTTACGAATCTCGAAGAAGGCGACGTGCTGTTCATCGACGAGATTCATCGCTTGAATCGCCAGGTGGAAGAGGTGTTGTATCCCGCGCTGGAAGATTGCGTGCTCGATATTGTGGTGGGCAAGGGGCCGGCGGCGCGCAGCATCCGCCTCGATTTGCCGCACTTCACGCTTATCGGCGCGACCACGCGCACGGGTTTGCTTACCGGGCCTTTGCGCGATCGATTCGGTATCGTGTTCCGCTTGGATTATTACACCCCTGAAGAGCTTGCTGACATCGTGAAGCGCTCGGCGGGCATTTTGGATGTGGCGGTCGATGAGGAAGGCGCCATTGAAATCGCGCGTCGAAGCCGCGGAACGCCTCGCTTGGCGAACCGTCTGCTCAAGCGCGTGCGCGACTGGGCGCAGGTGCGCGGCAACGGCGATATCGACGAAGATACCGCGGCAGCGGCATTGAGCTTTTTCGAGGTCGATTCGCTGGGGCTCGATGGCCTTGACAACAAAATCCTCGAGCTTTTATGCGACTCGTTTGCGGGGCGTCCTGTGGGCCTTACCACGCTTGCATCGGCGCTTTCTGAGGATCCGGGCACGGTGGAAGACGTGTATGAGCCGTTCCTTATTCAGCAAGGGCTCATTATGCGCACGCCGAAGGGCCGCCAAGCAACTGCCAGGGCGTTTGACCATCTGGGCCTGAAGATGCCTGGGACAGAAGCGTAAGCGAGCCCGAACAAGCCCGGGGAGAGTTTTGGGCATACGCCAAAAGTCAGCGAGCGGGGATCTAGCGAGGCGAGTTCGCTTGAAAGAGGAGCGAAGCGTAGCAGCGCTACGCGAACGACGAATGAAAGCGAAATCGTCCGCCAGATTCCCGCGCAGCGTCGAGCGGATACTCCGTTCGGCAGAACGGGGTTCCTAACATGTTTCAGCAAGATTATTTGATGCGTCTGATTTGGCAATTCGTCGAGGCGATGCGTCGCACGGTTGAGAAAGACGACGACCCCGATGCGAAAGCTGCGTCGGTGGAAGAAGCCATCGCGAATGCGCTCGAAATGGATGCGAATGTGGTACTGGGGCTGGCGCCCGAAAGCTTCGCGGGCATTCTGAGCGTATCGGGAACCGATCCGCATGTGGTCGAGTATTTGGTGCGCGGCATGGCCCTTGAGTCGTATTACCTTGAACAGGCCGGCAAGCAACAGGCGGCTCAGCTGCGATTCGATCAGGCTTGCGCGCTCGCGGCAGCATATGGCATCGAAGCGCCTGCGGCGGGTGAGATTCCCGTGATGAACGATTTCGACGAGATGCTTGAGGCTGACGGCATTACGGGTGAGGAGTAGCTTTCGTCGGGCTTCTTCTGGCTGATTGGTACGCCATCGCGCCGTTGCGCACGGTAGTTCGATTGAGGCGCTGTTGATGGTGGTTGTCGTTGGCGGGCGAAGAGCGGTTGTCAATGATTGCTTGCGGCGGTCGAGACCTCATGTGAGCCCGATGCTTTTTAACCGCATGTCAACAGTTCGTCGGCGAATTGCAAGTTTTCAAAATTCATAAAGAAATGCCGCGCAATCTCACTAAAATGATAACAATCGCCGAAGTAAGACCGAATGGCACCCGTGCCGTCGTGGACGATGGAAGCGTTTTGTTCCATCGTAAACGGTGGGGCAGGTTTTGGTGGACCCAGAGCAATCTGGGCAGATTACATCCCCGGTAATTCGGGGAGAGAAAGAGGCCGAAAATGGCTGAAGGAACTGTCAAATGGTTCAACCCCGAGAAGGGCTACGGATTTATCTCCCAGGCCGATGGCGAAGATCTCTTCGTTCACTTCTCCGAGATCAAGATGGACGGTTATAAGACCCTCGACGAAGGCCAGCGTGTGTCCTTCGAGGTTACCACGGGTCAGAACGGCAAGCTGCAGGCCAGCGACGTTCATAAACTCTAAAGCGCAAAGCACCAAGCGCTCGCTCTAACAGAACCACGAATCGAAGGAGGCCGCCCCGCGGGGCGGCCTCCTTGCATTGTGGGGTGCACCTGTTAAATGCTCGTAGCGTTTAACAGGTCGCGTTAATCAAACGCGGGCGCTTCGTTTCAAACTCGCTCATAAAAGTGAGAAAATCTCTGAAAAGTCGCTCATGAAAGTGTAGCCTTGCGTCGAAAACTCGCTCATGAAAGTGTAGCCTTGCGTCGAAAACTCGCTCATGAAAGTGTATAACGCCTGGTGAAGTAGCCGTTGTGTGTATTGAATACAACGAAGCCCGCTCAGTGGCGGAAACACTGAGCGGGCTTCTTGATGCAATGCGTGTTTTGTTCAGGGGCGACCGGTTAAGTTTCGCCCAAGCGGTTGCCCCTTATTTTGCCGGCTACGACGCGTTTCGCTGGTCGCGGCGCATTATGCCGGTTGCGAGACGTCTTGTCGGTCGCGACGCGTCATACTCTGGTGAGCGCCGCGTCCATTACCCTAGCGAACGTCGTGTCCCTTGCGTATCTTCTTGGTCGCGATCGCGACGGTCAGGGCGCCTGCGGCCATCAGCAGCACGGCAAATTCAATGGCCAGAGCGCTGCTATCGCCCGTCTGGGGAATATTTCCTGCGGCGGGCTTGTTATTCGCTGCGGGCTTGGTGCTGGCGGCCGGTTTGTTGTCGGTCGCGGGCTTGTCGTTCGCGGCGGGAGCGGCCTTTTCCGTATAGACATTTTCAAACGTCATGCTCGCTACGGGCGTATCTTGCGTTTTCTCGTAGAACGCGCCGTTGTCGGTTTCTACGAGTTTAACAGGGAAAATATCGTAGCTAAACTGGGTGGCGGACTGGCCGTCGGTCGCAATCTCGTATTCATAGCAGAAGATTTGGTAAACGGCGTCGGAATAAGTCCAGTTCGCCACGCCCGCGTTCTTCTCGCGCACGCAGAAGCCCTCGCAGGTTATGTCGCGAATCTGGCTCTTCGGACCCTGAATGGTGAGAAGGCCCTCGTATTCGCCCGCGCCATTCGTGGTAACGTTCGCCGTTACGGTTACGTCGGTATAATCCTCGATTTGGCCAACGCCGACGTTGAAGATCTCGAGCTCGAATTCCTGAGGCTTAGGTGCGATGTCGCCGCCCTTCTTAACGACCTTTGTGAAGGGGAAGGAATAGGTGGCAGACTTCTCGCCGGTAACGAAGTGGATGTTCTTGTAGAGATTCAGGAAGCCCTTAGCCTGCTCGGCGCCGTCGTGCTCGATGAGGTCGATGGTCGCACCCTCGCTATCGACGGCGACGGCGTACGTCAGGTCGAAATCGTTGCCGATGGTGGGGTTGTCGAAGATTGCCGGAATGTTTTCTACGTTGGTGTTCTTGGCGTCGATTTCGGCAGCGTAGACCGTGAAGTTGCCATCGCAGCCAGAGGGGTATTTGCCGTCGAGCGTGACGTGCGCATTGTCGCTAATAGTCAAGTCGCCGCTCGCCCATAAGGCGGAATTGGCGATAGAGGTCGATTGGACGGAGGCGCCGCTAATCGTCAAATTGTCGCCGGCGAACAAGCCGGGGAAGACGCTCTTCGCCACAACGTTGGAGCTCGAAATGCGAATGTTGCCGCCCGTTGCGCCGCCGCGGGCACTGATGAACGCGGCGTTGCGGCCGTCTTCTGTCGCGGAGATATCGACCACGCTGCCGTTTTCGATAATGAGGTTGATGGCGTCGATGCCCGCATGCAACGCGGCAGATTTGACTTGCGCGTTGTCGAACGAAACCGTGCCGTCGCTAGCGATGCCAATGCCACCAGGGGCGTTAACGGCGAGGGTTGTTTCGCGTACCGAGACGTTGCCGTTGCCGGCAACGCTTATGCCATCCTTGTTTTCTCCAGTGACGTTAATTGCGAGGTTGCCTGGGCCTGTGATCTCGATGTTTCCTGCGGCCATAATGCCCATGTTGTCGTCAAGGGCGATGGAATTGTTGCCTTGAAGCGCGATGGTCAAATCGCCCGTCAGCTTCGAATGGATGCCGCCATAATCGGCTGTATTCGTGATGGATGCGTTATTCAGTGCGAGGGTTTGCGTGGCGGGGTCGTACGCCGCCGCGCCCTCGCCGCATTCGATGGTGAGCTTTTCGCTGGTGAACTGCTCGCCGTTGACGAATAGGTCGTACTGCGTCGTATCGGCGAATGCCGTCGCCGGCAGCATTACCATGGCGAAGGTGAGCGCTGCGGCAAGGCCCATTAGTTTCCGTGTCTTGTTCATGGCGTTCCTCTCGTTTTGGCGGGTTCGCAAAGGGGCGTAAACGGCGGTTGGCGTGTTCTGGCGAAGCCTGAAATGCCGACGGGTGGTACGCAGCGAGTGCCGCGATGCGTCGATGCTACGGGCTTCGTTGCCTCCTCAAGGGCTCGGCGTAGCGGCTTGTCTGAGGTCGTTCGTGTCGCGGCTTTCGACGCGGTGCCATTTTTCGATAGCTTTGCGATCATATGCCATTGTACAAGATAGAATGTCCTGCTCATACCGCCCTAAGGCTTAATTTCCGATGAATCATGAGCCGCGTGGCCCAGAAATGCGGCCGAGCGGGTGGCGTTTGCGGAAGGCGTGCGTGGGGTGGCTGTGGCGCGAGCAGGGGAAGAATCCGTCCGAACCTGTCCTAATCTGATAAACGCTGCGAGCATTTAGCGGGTCTGCGCTGGCGCAGCGGCGCTCGGCACCGCGTGGAAAGGGCGGCTAGGCTGCCGATGAACGGTTTAGCCCCATGCAAAAAGCCCGAGCCGCTAGAAAAAGCGGCTCGGGCTCGAGGAAGGGTTGGCTGGGTCTAGACGACCTACTGCATTTTGGTAATGTCGCTCTGCAGCTCGCGCGGCCATGCATGGCAGTTCTTGCACATCATGTCATCTTTGACGGTCATTTCGGCATCGTCATTGTGGCAGTTGTCGCATGTCTGGGTCGTGCTATGGATATTGGTGTGCGGGTTGGAATCGCCGTATTTTTCGGTGTAGCTTGACGCCTCGTCGAGCGCAGCACGCAGTTTGAGGAAGCTGTCGTAGGAGTTATCGACGTCTTCGGCGCCGATGAACTTTGGATTTTCATGTTTTGCGGCGTTTGAATCGCTTTTAGCCGTGTTTCCTGCGGGTGCGCAGCCGACGATTGCGAAAGCTAGCGCAAGTGTCGCCACAATGGACACAACGATGGCCTGCTTTTTCATTATTTACTCTCCTTTGATGGCGTGCTTGGCGGCAACGTATCCAAACGTGGTGGCGCGGCCAGTTGAGGTGGCAGGCAGGTGGCGAGGGTAAGAAACCGAGAACATTCCGCCCGAAACGTTGCCCGTCGCATAGAGGCCCTCGATGACTTCTTCGTTGGAGTCGAGGACCTGGGCATGTTCATTGATGATGAGACCGCTGCCGCTGACGAGCACCTTGCTTGTGTGCTTGCACGCATAGAAAGGCCCGTTTTCGATTTTCACCGCTGCCGATTTTAGACTGCGGCGGAACATGAGATCGGTGGGGGTTTCCGCATCGAAATAGCTATTCCATGTTCCGATCGTTGTAGCGAGGGTGTCGGCTTCGGCGCCCATGGCGGTGGCAAGTTCCTCGATGGTGTCTGCCTGCATCAATTCGCCACGCTGCTTTCCGTCTTCGATGTCGGCGGCAAGCTTGCCCGTGGTGTCGTTTACTCCATCGACGATCGCTTGGTCAAAGATGAACCAAACCGGCTTGCCCGAGATGCCTGCTTCGGAAATGGCGTTTGCAACGCAGTTATGGGGGAGCTTTTCGTTGACAAAGCGACGGCCTTTGAAATCGGTCCAGATGCTTGAGGTGAAGCATTTAGAAACCATGGACGCGTCCATAACGCGACCAGGAAGGCCACTGCGGAATACCATAAGCGTATGCGGCAGTGGGTCCATTTGTGCGCCAGCGGCAAGCCCCATCATGTGCCCGTCTCCCGTGTTGCCAGAATTGGGGGCATAGACGCAGCATCCCTTATAGTCCTCGGGGCGGCACCACGATTCGACCATATTCGGGTTTGATTCGTAGCCTCCCGTGGCCAGCAGAACGCCCTTGCTCGCTGCGACCTTATAGTAGCCATCGGCATTTTTAGCGATGGCGCCCGTCACGCGTCCCGATTCATCTTTCGTAAGCTGAACGGCGGCAGTGTTGTATCGAACATCAAGGTTGTCGTACATTTTCTGGGTGGTCTCGAGGGAATCGAATGCCACCGGTCCTCGCCACCATGTATTCCACTTAACGTTATCGGGGAATTTCAATTTATGTTCGGCCTGAATGGTGTCAAAGCCGTAGCCGGTTTCTTTCTGTACGGTGCTGTACAGAGTCACGCCTTTGCCGGCTTTTTCAAGCATGTCGTTCATGAAATCGATCGCTTCGCCCGACTGGTTGACGAATCCCCAGACGACATCGGGACGAGCTCGCCAATAAGAGGAGCGCATGATGGCCTCGACGTATTCGGCGGGGTCGGGTACGTTATCGATTTCTTGCTGCAATTTGGAATTGTATCCGCCGACGGATTCCCACGTGTTGCGGCCGCGGTTCATCTTTTCCAGGGCGATGACGTTTGCGCCCTCATCGGCTGCTTTCAGCGCTGCGATGGTGCCGCCGAGTCCTTGTCCGATAACGAGGAAGTCGCATTCGTCGGTATGGGCAATTTCCGAATCACTGAACTCTTTTGCGTCGTAGGCGACGAAACCATCGAGCTGATCCCATTCCGCCTTTTGCACGGGGATGTAATTCGTGTTCTCGCCAAATACTTTTTGATAGGTGTTGAGACCTTTTGCATCTGCGGCTTCGGCGGCGACTGCGACGCGTGGTGCGGCCAGCTCGCCCGCGCCGAAAATGCCTGCCGTCAAGCCTGCAAGGCCTGCGCCCTTTAGGAAGGAACGGCGTGAAAAATCGGCATGTTCCATGGTTTCCCTCTTCCCTTAACTTGTGCGAACAATGTGAGAAAAAAAGTACGTTGAAAAGCGTATAGAGGGCATCGCAAATAATAATGAGTTCTTATTTGCCCAGGTCAGAAGGCATCGTAAAAAATCATGATTTGCTATACTCGCTGCGATGGGAAAATTTCGTTTTCAGGGAGCGGCCGGTGAAGATACCAGAACGAGCGGTTCGCATTGGTGGCATGGCGTTCGATCGTCTTTACGCGAATATCATCTTCTTCAGCACGCTGCCGTTTGCGGGCGCTGCCGACACTGCCAAGGCGCAATTCGATGGTCTTACGACATCGCTGTTCTTTGTGATGGTCGCCTTCGCGTTGGCGTATTTCTTCTCCTGCAGGAATACGTCGCGGCTTATGGAGTCGCGCGCCGTTCTTGCGGCCTCATGCGTTATGGTTCTTTTGGGGTCGATTGGGATGATGCCGGGTATGCTCGATCGAGTGCCGTCACTATTCAGCGGTGGTCTCGCGGGGTTTGGTTCGACGGTTCTGTTTATCGCCTGGTTGGGTGTGTTTACTCGGAAGACAGTGACTGGGTCGATTATCGAACTGGGTTTGGCGTTTGGCTTTGCGTTTGCGGCGGCTTTCTGCCTTTCGCTTCTCGGTAGCGATGTTTTCGTGTTGGCGATGGCGCTTTGCCCGATCCTGTCTTTTGCTGCATTGATGTTTCTGAGGCGAGAGACCGCCGGGAACGTTGTGACGTGCAGGCATTCTAGTAAAGCGGGCCGTCGTCTGGAATATCGGAACCTTATCTACGTTTTCTTCTTTGGTTGCATTATGGGCATAATGCGCAACTATAGTGCCTCTCATATTTTTGGCGAGCAAAGTAGGATCCTCGATTCTGCGCTGTTCCTTTCGGGTTTGGTGGTATGTCTTGCTGCGGTGGTGGTGGCTCGTCTTGCCGATGTGAGCTCCGCCCGCTTCCTCTATCGAATTTCGTTTGTGTTCATCATGATGTCGAGCATTCTGCTCGCTTTCGGTCGTGAAAATATTGCAATCGCAACCCCCATTGCTTTTGTCGGTATGCAATGTTTTACGTGCTGCCTTATCGCGAGGGCGATGCTTGCGTCGTGGGCGCTTGGTGGTTCACCATGGCGTAAATGCATCGCTTCTTTTGGCGTTCTTTATGCGGGGGAATTTGTTGGAGTTGCAAGCGCGCTTATCCTGGTTGGCAAGACGTCTGTTATGGCGTGCAGCGTTATTCTTGCGGGGTGCGTTTTGGTCGGGTACGTGTTTTTCTTTACCGAGGCCGACTTTTTGCTTATTTCCAAAAAACTCAAGCCGTCTCTTTCGGAAGAAGGTGTCGATTGCGCGACGGTTGGAGGCGGAGATGACATTTCCGCCTCGGATGAGTACTCTTCGCGGAGCTCCTCCGCAAGTGTTGGGGCCGGGCCGGGCTCGTTCACTTCGGTGGAGAAAAACAATCCGAGACGAGACATTCCTTCTGAGCCGTCGATTGATGAAATCTGCGAATGCATAAGCGCTGAATTCGGGCTTACGCCGCGCGAGTCTGAGATACTGCCGAGTGTGGCGCGAGGAAGAACTATTGCTCGCATCCAAGAGGAGCTATTCATATCGGGAAGCACCGTTAATACCCATATACGCCATATCTATTCAAAGTGCGGCGTGTCCAATCGCCAAGAGCTGCTCGATTTCGTAGACGATCGGCGTCGTGCGTCTATGGAGAACGGTCTGTGGGGATAGTTTTCGCTTGCTGTCGGTTTTGCTTAGAAGATACAACGTAGGTGCATGATTGTTGTTGCTTTGCCTGAGACCCAGGGTCTTCTTCGAGAGGGGCTTATCGACAGCTTGTTCGCCGTCGGTTTGTATGCGGCTGCTCGCCCTGTTCGCACTGGGATAGCCCCTTGAATCATCCCGCTTTGATACTCGCCGAAGACCTGCTAAACGCTACGAGCATTTGACAGGTTTTCGATGATGCAGTCGTGCGTCAAGCGATACTGGTGCGCCATGCAATCCAATCCGTGGATGCGCGGCGGGGTGGCGCACTCGAAGTGAAGAAGACACCTGCTCAATGCTACGAGCGTTTAGCAGGTCACGAGGGCGCAATGTTCCAGCGAGTGTGTCTCGCTGGTCCTATTCCTCGTCAATGTCCTCATTACGACTGCAACCGTCCCCCGTGGTGCATATGGTCCGACGAGGAAAAGCGGTGGCTTCGCGATTTGGCGGCCCGCCATGTTCCGTACGAGACTTGTCTAAAAGGTTCTGGTCCTATGCTGGGCCTTTCTTTTGATGCTGAACAGGGGTGTTGGTAGAGCGTCTGCATTCATGGGCGTTTGCGATACTGCCGTTTGCTTAAAACTTTTGTCGTCGTTATCGGAAAATCCGAGCATGAAGCTGCTGGGCGTATCCTAATGTGAAAATCTGCTCTGTGGTAAGATATTAGGCTGCCAGACTCGGGTCCTGGTTTTCATTTCGGCTCCTCTTGCGGCAATCGAGATGTGCGAGATGAAGTACGTGGGCATGAACAGTCATGTGAACAGAGGGGATTTCTATAAATGTCTAGCATGGGCTTGATGCAGCATAGTATTTCGCAAAGCGAAGGCTCTTGGAAGACTCCTCTGATGGCCCTGTTTGCCCTTGCGCTCTATTGGCCGCTCTTTATGCTGCCTCTTTTCCCGGGAGAATTTTTTCCTCAACTCCCATACGCCTCATCGAATTTTACGTATTCTCTTCTCTTATTTCTTGTAATGCTCGCCGGATCGTTGGTGCTGGCTAGACGCCCCAATGGGCTCATATCTTTTTCTAGGAGTGCACAGGTGGCGTTGTGCATGCTCGCGCTTATTTTGCTCGCATTTGTGGTTTTGCTCCTAGTGTTTCAGAAGGTGGGTGCTAACCCTCCTTTGATTTTATTCTGGCTCTATCCTGTTGTCGTCGGGTTGTATGGTGTGTTTCTCGGCGTTCGCATGATGTTTGCACTTGCATGTTGCGAAGAGCGGCTTCATGCGGCAATTGTGTTGGGATCACTGCTCGTATCGTTCGTTGTTGGCGCGATAATTCCTTCTGTGCTTCAAGTGTGCGGGCTTCCTTATGCTGGTGCGAATTATCCGATGCTTCTTGCCGCGGGGGGCTTTGCTCAGATTTTGCCTAAACCAGATGCGAAGATGTTCAATGTGGGCTTGCAATCGTATACGAAGCGTGCTTTCGCTCGGAATATGCTGCTCGTACTCATGTTCGTGTGTTATCTGTTCGTGAGTGACATGTTTATGGGTTCGTATGTTTCTAGGTCCAGCGGGGTTTGGTTTACCGGTGACGCATTGCATCTGATCATAGGGTTTGCGCTCTATGCCGTTTGCTCTATTGGCATATTTGTTGAATACCGCAAGGAACGTTCCTCTTTATCACGCAGCGCAAGTGGAGCAAGTTCTTTCTTTTGGGGATCATTTATGCTGCTGCTTACTATATTCCTCTATTGCATAGCACTGCTTAATCCTGTCCATGTTGGGTTGTGCGCTGAAATAGTGTTGCCAAGTCTGCCGCTTGCCATGGTGCTTCTTTGGCTTTTGGGCTTCGAATGGGCAAGACGGTCTGATCGAAAGATAGCGCAATATATTACGGTCGCGATCCCATTATGCATTGTTGGTATGAACGTGGTGGCAGACGCATTTGGGACGATGCCTTTTGGCAACAGCGGTTTTATGGCAAATACCGTGAACGCCGTCGCGTTAGCCATGGCATTTCTTATGGCGTTTTTCTTCTTCTTGTGGATGATCTTGGGCGTTGACGGAATTAATCCGCAACGTGACATCGAAGGGACAAGCGACGGACAAGAGGAAGCTGTCCGTCGGCTTTCCTCGCAATATGACTTAACGCAGCGCGAATGCGATGTAATGCGTTTGCTTTCAAAGGGTCATACGCAAAAACGCATTGCTCAGGATTTGGGCCTGTCGATTAACAGCGTCCAGACGTATGCGAAAAGCCTCTATCGAAAAATGGGCGTACATTCGCGACAAGACCTGATTGACCTTGTGTGCGATGCGAAAGAAAACGAATAGACAAGTGCAAAAGTGTTCTGTTTGGTATGTGCCAGGAGGCCAAGAGTAGCTCTTGGCCTCCTGTAGGAACGTAAGAGTAGAGGCGTCTACCAAACGCTGATGGCCGTGGCGCAATCAGGGCTTTCCCACATATATGACCCGTCTTCGCCTGCGAAATATTCTTTCAAGTCATCAAATCCACTGGGATTTTTAGGTTTCATGTCGCCGGTTAGCGCGTGAATCACCGTATAACGCCCTGCGGTGAAGATATGGGAATTCGAAAAGCCTCCGGGCATGCTCCAGTTGATGCCGCCGCATGGGTTGCCTGCATCAACGCCGGCAGCGTATAGTCCCGGAATGGGATTGCTGTCTTCATCGATAACGCGATAGCGGTCGTCCACCATGACGCCAGCGTTAATTGCCGACATACCCACATCGCCCTTGATGCAGTAATACGGCGGAGTGTCCATTGCCACCAGATGACTGCCGGGCACACCGAAGTCATCATCTCGCCCTTGTGCGCACATTTCGTTATAGCGTTTGATGCTTGCAACGCCTTCATCAACGGGAATGCCTGCATTTTCGCAAAGCTCCTCGAGGGTGTTTCCCGATACCACAATTTCGGGATCCATCCAAGCGGACCCTTCGCCAACTAGGGCCACGGGTGGAATGCCCAGGCTGCTCGGATAAAATCCTTCGGTTTTGGAATCAAACAGCCTGAAATGCCTTCCTGCATCTTCTGGCTTGGTGGTGTAAGACATGGGGATGTTGAGGCTACTCATACCAACTGTCTCATTGCAGAAGCGTTTGCCTTCGAGGCTCAGTGCGAGGAAGGGGAAGAACATGAAGGGGCCGATGTAGTTGGAATGGATTTGACGCGCATGTCCAAGCGGGGCAATGCGTCCACCGGCAAGAATGCCAAGGATGTGGCCGTCACCAGTGTGGTTTTCCAGTACCCTTGGATACATAAACGAATCATGCAGATTGCGGTCGACCATTGAGTCGTTGTTCATGTAGTCGCCCGCCGCCAAGATGACCGCTTTTGAGGCGTTGAGTTTGATGTACTTTCCGTCTTTGGTTTTGCCAATTGCTCCGGTTACGGTACCGTCTTCAGACTGCACAAGCTGAACGCAGGGCGTTTCGTAGTAAAATTTGGCGCCGTTTTGTTCAGCACGATTTGCTAGGGCAACCATGAGACTCTGATTGGATTCTTGGGTTGCGTCGCATACGGCGACAAGGCTTCCGTCGTCATAGTGGATTGAGCTGTCGGTTAAGAACTCGATAGGGGTAATGCCCTCTTCGATACCGCGTGATATAACCCATGGTACCGCTTCTTCGGCATAGTCCACGTAATACTGGAACAGGGCAGGATTGATTCGCCAATCACTGAGTTTTGCCCAGTCGCTGCGCCAGCGTGCAATGCCCGATAAGTTGGAAGCTTCTTTAACTACGAAAGAGCAGCCGTTTCCGTTGGCGGCAACAGTGGCCTCTTTCTGGAGGCATGCGACGGTCGCGCCCTCTTCAACGGCGGTAAGCACTGCGGGAACGCCGGCGCATCCGGCTCCGACCACCACAATGTCGTAGGTTTCTTCGGAGGCGAAGCTGGTTATAGGGTCGGTTTCCACCACGCTGTATTTAAAATCTGACGCGCGTAGGTCAGCGGGGAGATCAGATTTTGCCGCTGGGGCGTTTTCCGCATCTTTTCGCGGTGAACAAGCCGAAGCGCCGAGCAGAGTTGCGGCCGCGGCAAATGCCGCACCGCCTTTAATGAGATTTCTGCGGGAGATATTCGTTTCCATGCCACCCATTCCTTGTTTTTGTGTTTATGAGTTACCCGGGTTGTTTGAGAATTGTGCTGCAGGGTTGAGCGTTTGTCTTCACAGGAAACAGGGACTTTTCGTTTTTTTCTTCATAGGAAACAGGGGGCTTTTCGTTTTTTCTTCCCACATGAAATATGGATATGAGGTTCATTGTCGAAGTTTCGGTGCTTGAAATGGGTGGGGCTCAATTTGAGAGGAATCGAAGAGGCCAATTGGCCCGCAGACGAAGGCCGCCCGAACGCGGCGTAAAAGGCGTCAATGGAATAGGGACGGATACCGTTATCACGAAGCTTGAGTTCGAGTAAGGCCGACGCGAAAAACGATATACCCGAAGCCGCTTTCCCTCCCGTGCGGCGTTCCTTTAAGGGCCCTGGCGTAAAGCCGGGGCCCTTTGTGCGGAGGTTTACACGGAGAGAATGACTCAATGAAAGCTGATTCTAGCTCGGCCGCCTGTCACCGCGCTTACACGCGTTCGGCGAACTTGTATCCCACGCGCCATACCGTGAGCAGGTATTTCGGCTGCGAGGGATTGTCTTCAATCTTCTCGCGAATTTTGCGCATGAATACGGTGATGCTGCTTTCGTCCACGTTGCTGTCGCGGCCCCAAATGTGCTCGTAGATTTGACCGCGTGTGAATGCCTGACCGGGGTTCGACGCGAGCAGCGCCAGAATCTCGAATTCCTTTGCGGTGAGGTCGATTTTCTTGCCGCGCAAATACACCTCATAGCGATTGAAGAAAATCTCAAGGTTACCCGTTTTGCTCGATCCCTCGCGCTGCGTTGCCTTCGCGTACGCCAAATTAGCTTTGTGGCGACGTAGATGCGCCTCGATGCGCAATAACAGCTCTTCGGAAGAGAACGGCTTCACCACGTAATCGTCGCCGCCGGCTTTGAAGCCAATCGACTTGTCGACGATGTCGCCTTTTGCGGAAAGGAACACGACGGGGATTCGGCGCCCCTTTTCGCGAATGGACTTGCACACGTCAAAGCCGTTCATGCCAGGCATCATCACGTCGAGCAGCAACAGGTCGGGGTGCTCGGTCGACAGCATTTCCAATCCTTCTTCGCCGCCGTATGCGCCGCAATATGAATACCCCGCATCTTCCAAAATGCGCTTAATGAGCGTGTGCACGCCGCAATCGTCATCGATGAGCATCACTTTATACGGTTCGGCCATGTCGCTATTCCTCCTTTACCGCTTGGCGAATCGGTAGACGCACCGTAAACGCCGACCCGTGCCCTAGTTCGCTTTCGAGCGTTATGTCTCCGCCGTGCATCTCGACGTATTCCTTCGCCAAAGCAAGGCCCAGGCCCGTTCCCCGATATTTGCGGGATACCGATGAATCGGCCTGCGCGAATCGCTCGAATATGCGCTCCCGATCGGCTTTCGCCACGCCGATGCCCGTATCCGCCACGCAAATCCATGCCTGCTCGCACTCGGGATGATAGCTCACCGTTACGCGCACCTTTCCGCCTTCGGGCGTGAATTTCATCGTATTGCCGACGAGGTTTTCAACCACATGGCAAATTTTCTCGAAATCGGCTTCGATGAGCGGCACGTCGGCATCGATGGAGCACGAGAAGTCGATGCCGTTGTGCTCGGCAAGAGGACGCATGACCGATTCCACCATGCCCACTACATCGCCGAGCTCTACTGGCTCGCATGAAAGCTCAGTCTTGCCTGCGTCGACGCGGCTCATTTCCAAGATGTCGTTAATCATGAGCAGAAGTATGCGCGAATTCGTTTCAATCTCCTGGCGTACCTGGGCTTCGCGCGCATCGCGGGGCGCTCCTTCACTGTTGAGTATTTCGGAAAATGCCAAAATCGAGGTGAGCGGCGTGCGAAGCTCATGGCTCATCATCGATAAGAAGTCCGATTTGTACTGGTTGTCTTGGGCCAAGCGTTCGTTGGCTTCTTCCAGCTGGGCACGTTGTCGCTCGAGCACGGCGTTGGCTTGGGCGAGCTGCGCCGTGCGATCGGCGACTTGGGATTCGAGACTGTCATAGAGGTCGGAGAGCTCGCGCGTCATTTTATTGAATTCGTCGACCAGCGAATTCAATTCGGGCGACGATTCGACCCGTTCGAGTTTCGCGTCGAGTTCGCCCGCCTGAATCTTCTCAACGCCGCCGCGGATGCGTGCAAGTGGTCGCGTGACCAGGTACGATAGTGCGGCGTATACGATAAGCAGACATGCAACGAGTACTGCGACGAAGAATTCCATATTGTGCGCAACGTTGTCGCGTTCGGCTTGGATGTAGATATCCATAGGAATCACGATGGAGATGGCTCCACCCACGTCGCCCACGCTCCAGCCTTCCTTCGCGTGGCCTGTAGCGTCGAGTTCGCCTGCCGGTTCGCCATGGCATTCCAGGCAGCTCTTCTTGATTTCCATGGGCGCCATGTATCGGTATACCTGCGACCCATCGTATTGCGTGATGCTCGCATAGTACGCAAGCGTTGGGTCGGCATAGAGCGCATCGAGACCCGCTGCTTCGAATTCGTCGGGCTCGTCTTCGGAATTGCGCGGATTGAAGTTCACGAAGCGCGTGGTGTAGCCCGACTCGATGGAGAACAGCCGGCCTATGCTTCGGCCGACGACGGCGCAATGCAGGCCCTGATAGCTGCCCGTGCTGCCATATGCGGCAGCTTCGAGCTTCTCTTGGTTCGCCGACATGAAATCCCACATAGCAGTCATTTGCTGCGAGAGCACCAAACCTTTTTCCTGCAGTTCATTCTCGGTTTGTTGACGCTGGGCTTCTGTCGTCCACACGACGTTTATCGCCAAGGCGACGGCGAACAGCGTCACCATGAGCACGGCGAACTTTGTACGCAGTTTCGCTTTTCGAACGTTTGATTCCAGTTTCCCCATCGCGCCTTCCCCCTAAGGCGAGCTGTTGCCCGTGCTATTTCGGGCATGCCTCCAAAAGCTCCGCTGTTGCGGTTGCGTCAGCCTTGCACACGGCAGCGGCCAGATTTGCGGCGTGAACGTAGAAGCTGCTGGCACTTTTCGGCAAGTGGCTAGTCAGACGTTGGGCAAATTCTCCCATCCAGCAACCTAGATGTTCGGCAAGAAACATCGCCTGGCGGCCGAGCGCGATTTTCGCGCCAGGCATGTCACCCGAAGAGGCGCACGCCTTCGCTTCGTTGCACAACGCTGCCATGAACGCGAGTTCGGTTGCGATATGGTCGTCGGGGACGTGCGGGTAGCCTGCCGCGGCGAACCCAGCGGCGTGGTATGCGGCACGAACGTCGAGCGTGCTTTGCTGAAATACCAGTTCTTCGCCACATGCATATACCGATTCCCAAGGCGATGCAGGAAGTTTCCCCGGGCCGATAAACAGGCGCGTATATTCATTTGCTAGGCTCGACGCTTTTGCATCGAGCGCCAATGCTGTGTGGAGTTCAACGCAGAGTGCCGCGAACTCTTTCATTTCTGACGAGTCGGCGCCAAAGAACAGTTCGAATTGTTCGCGCGCTGTGCGGAGCGTGGTCTCGATGAGCGTCTCATCAGGCACATCGCTAAACACGCGCCATAAATATTGATAGATGAACGCTCGGTTTGCGCATGCGTTCGCAATGATCTTGTTTGCTTCCATAGCGGTTCCTTCCCTTCGAACTATGATACGCGAAAGCCGCGCCAGCTGGGAGGGATACTGGCGCGGCTTGTTGGAGGGCGTGTGCTTTTACAGGATTACCTTGCGGAAATCGTTCTCGAGCGCCGCCGGGCGAGCGTCGATGAGGGTATGCGGGCCCGTTTGGGAAGAATCGGGCAGAATCGCAATTTGGTCGGCGGCGTCGGGATGCGCTGCAACCAGGTCATCGTAGACGCCGAATTCGAGCGCGCGCATGGGGCATGCGGCTACGCAAGCGGGCTGCTCGCCATTCTGGCGCAGCACGTAGCACGCGTCGCACTTGTGCACCATCTTCTGCTCCTCGAGGTACTGAGGTACGCTGTAAGGGCACGACTGCACGCAATATTGGCAGCCGATGCACTTCTCGTCGTCGTGCTGTACGGTGCCGTCGGTCTCGTCGATATACATGGCCTCGGTCGGGCAGGCCTCGACACACGCAGGGTTCTCGCAATGGTTGCACGTTGCCGCGTAATGGTACGACTTCACCGAGGGGAACTCGCCAACCTCGAAGTCGACCACGTGGCGGAACAGGGTACCAACTTCGAGATCGTTTTTATCTTTGCAGGCGACTTGGCAGGTCTTGCAGCCAACGCAAGAATTTTGATCGAAATAGAAGCCCATTCGCTTGGTTTCTTCAGTTGCCATGATTATTCACCATCTTTCAGGGGCATGCGAGCAGGCAGGTCGGCGTCGGCTCCCAAAGCGGTGCCCGTGTATTTTTCAATCTTGCAAAGGGCGGAGTTATAGCCAGATACCGCAGCGCCTGTCGGGGTTTGCGCGATGAGGTAGTTGTCCGCACCGGCCTGGTCGATGCCTGTTTCTTCGTCGACCTGCACCCACGCGCCATGAGGCAGGGCGACAACGCCTGGGCGCACGCGTGCGGTAACGGTTGCGGGGCGCACACATTTGCCTACCGGGCTCGTAAGGAGCACCGTATCTCCATCGGCAATGCCGGCCGCTGCTGCGTCTTCGCGAGAAATGAAAACCGGATTGGTCCATGCTTCGCGCAGCCACGATACGTTGTCGAATGCGGTGTGTGCGCGGCGCAGGTAATGCGGATTGATTACCTGCAGCGGATATTCGCCGGGGGTCTTGCTGCTCCAATCGGCGAAGCTGCTTTCGTAGCCGTTTGCAACGGGGATATAGGTAGGAATCGGCTCAATGGTGCTCCAGCCAATGGCGTTGACCATGTCGGCCCACGATTGGCTGTAGATTTCGAGCTTGCCGGACGGGGTGTCGACGGGATTCTTCTCGGGGTCTTTACAGAAATCTTCGAGGGCAATGTATCCGTAGTTGTCGCCCACGTGGCGTTCCACCTGGTATACGCCGCGCTTCATGAGCTCGGTGTATTCGAGCTCGCCATCTTGTGCAGATCCGTCAACGCCGAGCGCCTTGATGTCATCGTCGGTGACTTTCACGGCGTTCTTCTCGGTTTTTCCGTCGGCGTCGATGACCTTCATCGAGGTGAGCACGTTGAAGAACTGCTGCTCAGCGTCGAACGGATAGATGTCTTCCTTCTTCAAACCGAGCTTCTCGCCGAGCTCGCAGGCGATATCCTGGTCAGATTTGCTCTCGAACATCGGATCGATGATGCGCTCGTAGGCCTGTACCATTTCGCGATTGCTCTTGTGGACGAGATTGCCGCCGATAAGACCATGGGCGCGCTCCCATTCCGTGGAAATGGGGAGCACGATGTCGGAGTAGCGGGCCGACGTCGTGTAGAACTGCGCGTGGCTTACTACCATGTCGACCTTGCGGAAGGCCTCGATGCCCTTCGTCATGCCAACATTGGTCTGCAGCTTGTTGCCGCCGTTGCTATAAATGACGTGAATGTCGATGTCGCGCTGCTCAGCGGGATCGTAGTGGCCCGTGCCGGTGAACTTGTAGTGGCCGTTCAGGATCGCATCCCAAATCTCGTTGCCGTTGATGGCGTCGTCAACGGGGTTCTCAATTTTGGGAAGGCCGTCTTTGCCGTTCGTGACCAACGCATAGCCGCCATTGCCCGACGTGCAGTGCATGGTCGTGCCAGTCATGTGGCCCGATTTGCCCATATGGCCGCCCATGGCGCCAATCGTCATCACGAGTTGCGGCAGGCTGTCCACGTTGTTCACGCGGGCATTCGCTGCGGAGCTCAAGAAGGCGACCTTGTTCTTCTTACCCATGGTAACTGCGAGTTTGCGAATCGCATCGGCTTCGATGCCGCAAATCTCGCTTGCCCATTCGGGCGTTTTCGGCGTGCCGTCATAGGTGCCCATGACGTAGTCTTTGAAGTTTTTATTATCCTTGGCGTCGGCCGGCATGTGGTCGGCGTCGAAACCGACTGTGCACTTATTCAGGAAGTCCCAATCGATGATGCCTTCCTTGTCGTCTTGCTCGAGCATCGCATATGCCAAGCCGAACATGAAGGGCATGTCGGTTGCGGGGCGAATAGGCAGCCATTCCGCGTCGAGCGCTGCGGCGCTTTCGCAATACATCGGGTCGATGTAGATGAATTTTGCGCCAGCCTTTTTGGCTTCAAGATAGTTGAGCATCTGGCTGCCCGCGGCCGACCACGCGGGATTCATTGCCATCATCACGATGGTTTCGCAATTGCGCAAATCGTAGCGGTCGTTAATGGTTTGGTCGGGCGTTTTGTTTACATTGAAGCCAATAATGTTGGGGCATTTGTCCCATGAGCCGTAAGAATTGGTGTCCCAGAAGTTAGTGAAACCGCCGAACAGGCCGAGCGTACGGGTGAGCTCTGAATTCCAGCCCTTGAGCAGCAGGATGGAGCGGTTGCCGTATTGCTCTTTGGCCTTCTGCAGCCCATCGGCGATGTATTTGTAAGCTTCATCCCAGCTGATGCGCTCCCACTCGTCGATGCCGCGTAAATCGCCGTTCGGATTGTCGGGCGACCAATTCTTGCGCTTCATGGGGTATTTCAGGCGATCTGCCGCGAAAACCTGTTTGCGTTGGGCGTGTCCGCGCAGGCATGAGCGCTGCTGCGGATAGTCGGCGCTGTCCTCGTGGCTGTCGTCGGTTTTTTGGCGAACAACGACGCCATCTTTTACCAGTACTTTGTTAACGCAGCGGCCGCCGCAGTTGTGCCAGCACGCCGCCGCCTTCCATTCGCCGCTGATGATATCGCGGCCGTCGGAGCCTGTCGTTACCGCCGCTTCTTCGGTCTTTTCGACCTTGTTGGTGGAACATCCCGCCAAGCTCGTTGCCACCAACGCAGCCGTTGCAGCGGCGGTTGTCGCCACGAAGCCGCGGCGGCTCATCTGCGTTGCTTGCTGCACGCGATCGAGATAGCTCATTGTTTCCCCCTTCTTCAATTCCCCCTCGAGCGCTTCGCGCTCGCCTTTCTAGTCTTTCGACCTAATATCAGGTTACGAATCGCGCCGATTAATGACAATGCAGCCTTTATTGAGTGTTTCTTACCGAAATCTTTCCGAATTATTAATCATCGTTGAGGAGTGAATTATTTTCGGTACAAATAACAATCATTGCCCACCCCTCTCTGCGCTAAACCCGTCTCTGACCTCTGCTTATTCTCATCAAAGAATTATTCTTAACAAAAAATGGATTGCCCCTGTTTTTGTTAAGAAAGATAATTTCTATCGAGGGAGAACTCTTCAGGGGGAAGAGTTCCAATTGAATAAAGGGGGAGAGATGGGTATCACCGATACCGGCATCAGCCGCCGTAAGTTTATGCAGGGGAGCATGGCGGTTGCCGCCGGCGCCGCTGCGCTTTCTGCGTTTGGCTGTGCCCCAAATGCCGAGGTCAAGAAAACCGATAAGACCGAGGCAGTGAACCCGGAAGAAGGCGGAACGTGGGTTAACGCAGCTTGCTGGCACAATTGCGGCGGCCGCTGCGTGAACAAGGTCATGGTGAAAGACGGCGCTGTTGTTCGTCAGAAGACCGACGACAGCCACGAAGATAGCCCTGACTACCCGCAGCAGCGTGGCTGTGTGCGCGGCAAGGCACAGCAACAGCAGTGCTTCGGCGCCGACCGCATTATGCACCCGCTCAAGCGCAAGGGTTGGCAGCCTGGCGGCGGCAGCAACTCCAATGGCGAGAATCGCGGCAAAGACGAGTGGGAGGTCATTAGCTGGGACGAGGCAATCGACCTTGCGTGCCAGGAAATCAAGCGCATCTCCGACGAATACGGCCCCACGGGCTTCTATTGCAAATCTCCCGACCCCAGCATTAACGTAATGTGCGGCTGCGTGCGCGGCTGGGATACCACCTCGCACGGCACTTACACGCTTGGTGCGGAAATGATCGGCCTGCCGAGCTGCGGCCTTGGCAACGCCAACGATCGCTTCGACATGAAGAATGCCGAATACATCATTATGTACGCTTCGAACCCGACGTGGTCTGCCGCCGGCACCCCGACGTACTATTACATTCAGGCTCACGAGGCCGGCGCGAAGTTCATCTGCGTTGACCCGCTGTACAACGCTTCTGCTCAAATGCTCGACGCCGACTGGCTGCCCGTTCGCAACGGCACCGACATGGCCTTCCTGTTGGCCACGGCCTACGAGATGCTTCGCCTCGACGAGGCCGAAGGCGATATCGTCGACTGGGACTTCCTGCATACCTACACGGTTGGCTTCGACGCCGAGAGCATGCCTTCCGACGCTAAGGTGAACGAGAATCTGAAAGACTACATCCTGGGCACCTACGACGGCACGCCAAAGACTCCCGAATGGGCATATCCCATTTGCGGCATAGAGCCCGAGAAGATCACCGCGTTCGCGCGCATCATGGGCAAGAACAACAAGACCATGCTGCTGCACAACTACGGCATGGCCCGTTGCAACGGCGCCGAAATGATTCCTCAGATGATTGTCGCTTTGGGCGCCATGGGCGGCCACATGGGCAAGTCGGGCCACGCAACTGGCTCCGCCTACCATGCGAACTGCGGCAACGCGGGCCCGGTGCTCGTGAAGGCAGGCAGCGCAACCATGCCCAAGACGAAGAACCCCTGCTCGACGGGCGTGCGCCAGCCGCAGCTCTACGAACTCATCAAGAACGGCGGCGGCGACGTGCTCGACGTCTCCAACGCGTATGGCAGCTTCCACGAGGGCATTCCTACCACGCTTGGTCCCATCAAGGGCATCTTCCACTCCACCGACGCAACGCTTCAGACGTCGCTCAATCAGAAGGAAGGCATCGAGGCCCATCGCGCGGTCGACTTCGTGCTTACTCGCGCGCAGTTCATGACCACGAACGCCCGCTATTCCGACATTATTCTGCCGGTCACCACTGAGTGGGAGCGCGTTGGCGGCGTGACTTCTTCGAACCGCGAATTCGTTTACTGCTACTCCCAGGTCACCGAGCCTATCGGCGAAGCTAAGACCGACCAGGAAATTGGCACGCTGCTGCTCCAGGGCATGGGCATGGATCCTGCGCTTGCCTACGATAAGTCGGAAACCCAGCAGTTCTTCGAGCAAATCGCCGGCTGCCAGGTGCTTGGCGACGATGGCGAAATGAAGCCCCTCGTTACCATTACCGCCGACGACATTCAGAAGATGGGCGTGGAAGGCGAGGCCCAAGAGGGCGTCATTTCCATGGACGAGTTCATCACCAACGGCGGTTACCAGTACGAGCGCACTCCCGACGATGGCCACGGCTTCATTGGTTGGAAGAGCTTCGTGGACGACCCCGCGGGCAAGCCGCTTAAGAGCAACTCCGGCAAGATTGAAATCTACTGCCAGCAGCGCTACGACCTCATGGCCTCCTACGGTTATCCGGGCGTCGAGCAGTACAAGCCGTATCCGACGTATGTCACCCCGTGCGTTGGCTACGAATCCACGTTCAAAGACGGCAAAATCGGTGGCGAGAAGGGCGATTACCCCTTCATCATGTACAACCCGCACTACCTGCGTCGCTCCCATACGGTATTCGACAACTGCCCGTGGCTGCGTGAGACGTGGGCGAACCCCGTTTTCGTCAGCCGCGAAGATGCGAAGGCCAAGGGCATTTCCGACGGCGACACCGTGCTCATTAGTACGCCTGCCGGAAAGGGCCTGCGCCGCGCTGCGGTTCTCGACATTTTGCTGCCTGGTGTTGTGGGCGTGCCCCATGGCGCTTGGGTCGACGTCGACGAGAAAACCGGCATCGACCGCGCCGGTTCCGACAACTACCTGATTGGTGCGGAGTACGGCGGTTTTGGCGTTTCTGGCTACAACAACCAGATTTGCAACATTGAGAAGTACACCGGTGACGCGCTTGAGCCCGACTGCGAGTGGCCGCAGCGCATCGTGAACGCCTAACGGCGCAAGGGGGATACCATGTCCATTGGATTTTACTTTGATATGAGCAGGTGCACTGGTTGCCGTGCATGCCAGGTCGCTTGCAAAGACAAGAATCGTCTTGAGGTTGGCACTATCTACCGCAACGCGCACACGTTCTCGGTTGGCTCATTTCCCGAGGTGAAGTGCTACAGCTACTCGGCGAGCTGCAACCACTGCGAGTCGCCCGCATGCATGGCCGCATGCCCCACGGGCGCAATCGACAAGCGCGAAGACGGCGCGGTTATTCTCGACCGCGAAGTGTGCAAGGGCGATGGCGCCTGCGTTGAGGCTTGCCCCTATGGCGTTCCGAAGCTGTGGGAAGACGGCAAGGCTGGCAAGTGCGACAGCTGCTACCTTATTCGCGAGGCTGGCGGCACTCCCGCATGCGTTGCGGCGTGCCCGAACCGCGCACTCGATTTTGGCGAGGTCGAAGAGCTCAAGAAGAAGTACGGCGATGCTCTGGTGAGCGATATCGCGGTTCTTCCTTCGTCCGACAAGACCAAGCCCAATGTGTACATCAACGCGAAGGAAGCGGCGACCGAAACCGGCTTCACCGAGGTTGATTGGTAAAACAAGGCGTGTCTGGAGCCCGGGAGGCTTGTCTTCCCGGGCTTTTTTCGCATAGGGGAGGGAAACGGTGCCCAACATTAGCCTGATCTCGCGATGCAACCTGCATTGCCCGTATTGCTTTGCGCACGAAACCATGGGCGTGGGGTCGGGCGACATCACGCTCGAAAACTTCGATGCCGCCCTTGAATTCTTGACGCGCACGGGCCCTGTGAACATAGGGCTCATCGGCGGCGAGCCTACGTTGCATCCTCATTTTGACGAGATTGTTCGCAGGGCTGTGGCCTGCGAAAACGTTGCTATGCTCACGGTATACACGAACGGTTTGCTCATTGAAAAGCATGTCGATGTGCTGAGTCTTCCCAAAGTCACGCTTCTTGTGAATTGGAACGCGCCGAGCGAATTGCGCGAAGGCGCTTTCGAGCAAATCAAGCGCGGGGTTGATGAGCTTGTTTTTAATCGCGGCATGGGCCGTCGAATTAATTTGGGGCTCAATTTACACGGCGAAGCAATGGAATACGGCTACATGCTCGATTTGCTGAAGCGCTACGGGTTCGACAAGGTGCGCATTTCGCTCACGGTGCCGGAGTTTCCCGAAGGCTGCGGCCAAAACGCTATTGAACGTTTCCGCGCATGCAAACCGTTCCTGCTGAAGATGTTCTCCGACATGGATGCGATTGGCGTATTGCCCTATTACGACTGCAACCGTCCCCCGTGGTGCATATGGTCCGACGAGGAAAAGCGGTGGCTTCGCGATTTGGCGGCCCGCCATGGGGCCGATGAGTGCACGCTTGTCGATACCGAGTCGTTCTGCCGCCCGGTCATAGACGTGCTGCCCGATTTGCGCGCGGTTCGATGCTTCGGCATGTCGGCGTTCGAGAAGGTCGGCATTCGCGACTACGCCGACGCCAACGACCTCGCGGCGCATTTCATGAGGCGAATCGATCGGCCCGCGTACCGCATTAAGGCGATGCCCGAATGCGAGAATTGCCATTTGCGTCGCACGTGGTTGTGCTGCCAGGGCTGCATGGGCTATAAAATGGTCGAGATTGAGAAAATGAACGCCGAACGGGGAGAATGAATCGGCTTCGCAAGGAGGGAACCTATGAACGAGAACACGATCGAGCGCATCGGCATGGCGCTTGCCGACAGGGCGTACGCCTACCGACTGTTCCACGTTGCGCTTGGCGCGGAACCGAACGCGGAAGAGCTGGACGTTCTTGCGAGCGAGCAAACGCGCGCGGTGTTCGGCCGTTTGGCGGGGTCTGATGTGGCGAAAGCGAAGCGCCTTGCGACCCGGGATGAAGGGCTCAAGGTCGATTCGACGTGTTCGGATGCCCTTACGCGCATGGCGGAATTGTGCGCCGTTTTAGGCGAGCGCCAGGCGAATGATTCGGCATACGCTGACGCGATGAAAGTCGCATTCAACAAGCTGTTTATGGTGCCTGGCGGTTCGTACGTGTACCCGTGGGAGTCGCCCTATTTGGGCAAAGACGCGACGCTTTTCAAGGAAAGCACGCTCGACGTGCGCGAGCGCTACGCGAAATACGGCTTTGAGGCCGAAATGAAAGGCCATTTTCCCGAGGATCACATTGCCATGATGATGCAGTTTCTTGCGTGCTTGGCCGACGAGTCATACGAGGCGTTTGCCGATGGGGATGACGCTCGCGTGCGCGAATTGCTCGGCGCCCAGCAGGCGTTTGTGTTGGCGCATGTGGGCGAATGGCTCGAAGCGTTCAACGAAGAACTCTATCGCAAAGACGAATTGGGCGTGTTCTTCCAGATTGTCGAATCGCTGCGCGCGTTTGTCGCGTGCGACGTCGATTTCGTAGGCGAGTTGGTTGCTTCGGGCGAGCTGGAGGGCTAACGCTGTGGATGCGAAGGAGTACATTGCCGCATTTGACGAGGTGAAAGCCGATTTCGAGAAATCGGTCGCGGAATTCGGTTTGCCGTTTGAGGCGAAGGAGACGCAGCTTCGTGAGACGCGCGTGTGCGTGGCGGAGCAATGCGGCTGCCATTGCGAAAACGGAAATGCGAGCTTGTGGCGGAACTGGATTTCGCCTGCGTGCGTTGCATGCCGCACGGGCGAGCGAACGGCGACGTTCTTCACCTCGCTCAAGTGCTCGAGGCATTGCTACTTCTGCTTCAATCCCAATCAGGAAGACTACGAGTATTGGCTTTCGCACAAGCGCGATATCGCGGGTGAGCTGCGCGAGGCGCATGCCGCGGGTGCCGGTTTCGATTGCTTGGCGATTACCGGTGGCGAGCCGCTGCTGTTCAAAAGCGATGTGTACGCGTTTCTCGATGCGGCTCGCGAGCTGTACCCGCATGCGCACGTGCGCCTTTACACGTGCGGCGATTTTCTTGACAATGCGTGCTTGGCAGAGCTGCGCGATCGCGGCTTGGACGAGATTCGCTTTAGCGTGAAGCTCGATGGCGATGAGGCCCTTGCGCCCGAGCACGCGCGTACGCTTGACGCGATTGAGCGCGCGGTTGCCTTCATTCCCGATGTTATGGTCGAAATGCCTGTTGGGCCGCATGATGGGCCGGCGATGAAAGAGCTTCTGGTGCGTCTTGATGCGATAGGCGTTCGTGGCGTGAACTTGCTGGAATTCGGCTTTCCGCTGTGCAATGCCGAGGCGTTTGCCGAGCGCGGCTTGGAGCTTCGCCAAAACCCGTATCCCATTCTGTACAACTATTGGTATGCGGGCGGGCTGCCCATCGCGGGCAGCGAGGCGGAATGCCTGGAGCTTATGCGGTTCGCGGCCGAGCGTGGCCTGCGCCTGGGAGTGCATTATTGCTCGCTTGATAATAAGAATTCGGGCCAGATTTACCAGCAAAACAAGGGCTTCCTGCTCGATAAGGCGTTCGCGGCGGCGCATGGCTGGCTCCATTTTGACGAAGAGGATTATTTCCTGAAGTGTGTGAAAGCTGTTGGCGACGATGCAAGTTCGGTTCTCGGCTGGGCTTTGGGGGAGGACCTTGTCGCGGCGGAACGAGATACTACGAGCGAGCGGGTCGCGGCTGGTGAGCGGAGTGTGGCCAATGAACAGAGTGTGGTGGCCGAACCCGATATGAAGAGCGAGCGGGTTGTAACGGTCGAGCAGGCTGTGGAAAACGAACGAAACGCAGCGGGCGAGCAGGCTACGGCGAGCGAACAGGTCGCGGCGAATGAAGCGCTCTCGGTGGCCGTGCGCTTTGTTGATTACGACGAGTCTGCGCAGGTGGTGGCGTTCCCCTGCGCATGGCTGCCTGACGCTCGAAACGCGTTTCCGGCCGTCGATTTCATCGAGAGCCTGAATGTGGTTGAACTGGACGACTCGGGTATGCCCGCTGTGCGCGAGGTGGATGCTCGAATCGTGTTGTTATAAGGCGGAAATTCGACTCAGGAATTATTGCGTTCGCGGTACCCAACGCGCATATGATGACGCCGTTGGAAAGTCCGTCCGCCTTCAGCTGCGGCGCCTGCTCCGCCATTCCCTCCGCGAGCTTCGGCTTCGGTATTCCAATTGTCGCCTAAAACGTCGTTTTGCGTTGGCGGCACTGTTGGCCACCGTCACTAACGGGCCCGAAGACGGAAGAAGCGGGAAGCCCTGAGGGAATCTCCCGCTTCGCAAAGGCGTTCGCAAATATAGTGAGCCCCGGTGACTTGAATCAGAGGTTGTTTCCGGGGCCATTAGACGATATGCCGCTAAAGTTCAACGGCGACGGGCGCAGGGTGCTCGTTCAGGAACTTCCCGATGGGCGCACCGCCCTCGCCGTACAGGTAGTCTGTAGCCTCCGGGCACAGTATCCCTAGCAACTCGATGGCATCGGTATCGACTTTCTTAGGCGACAGCTCAGGCCGCTTCGGATCGAAGAGCCGTTCGTTGTGGGCTACGCGGTTGCGCACGCGTAGGATGCCGTACAGCCTTTCCTGCAGCTCGGCGCGGTTGGTGCCCTTGGGCCAAGCTCGGTAGAGGCCCGAGCGCCAGATGACGGCCTCGCGGCTGCGATCGCTCAGGTGCACCCAGAAGCCCAGTGTCAGGCCCGCTACCAGGTTGCCGGTTGAGAAGCCCTTGGGCAGGCCGTCCACGGCGGCATCGATGGTTCTTCGGTTGATGCGGTTGGAGTCGAGCATGCCCCTGGCTGACTTCCTCATCACGGGTCTGCGTGCGGGTGAATTCTCATCGAGCAACCAATGGGCGTCGCCCTGCCAGCTCGATTCCATCGCGGCGTTACATGCGTTGCGCAGCGCCACTTCGAAGTTTGAGATGTCGCGCATGAGCAGCTGGGCCAGCGAGGAGTTCCATTCGTAGAGCGCGAGCGCCTTTTCGGCGTCGCCGCCGCAGGCCTTCAGGTAGGGGGTCAGCCGCTCGGCTGAGAGCCATTTCTCGGCCCACGGCAAGGCGCTCGGAGCCTGTTCGTCCTCGGCATCGCCGTCGAAACGGCCTTTCCGCTCAGCGGGCAAGGTGCCCACGGCGTCGTCCGCCTTGTCGACGTTTTCCGCTGCTGGTTGGTCTTTTCGCTCGTCAGCCAAGAAAACTCCTATAGAGACAAATTGAGCCCCGGTGACTTGAATCAGAGGTCATTCCCGGGGCCATCGTCTAACAGTATAACGGCCCTACGGCGTTTTAGGCAAGCGACTGGAAGTTACAACTCGTCAACGCAACCTCCGTTACTTTTTCAACCAACCGCATGAATCGCTTAATAAGGCAGAAATTCAGCACGGTAATTATTACGTTCGAGATAATGCTGCTTTACTGCTCATAATTATCATGTTCGTTATAATCAATTCCGTAAAACCCTGAATTATTACGGACGTGATAATATGAAAATTTACGATGCGGCCGATTTTGGGCGTGCGGTAAGGACGTTCCGCAAAGCGAAAGGCTACACGCAGCAACAAATTGCCGACCTGTCGGGGTGCAGTCTTATGTTCGTCTCGAACCTCGAGCGCGGAAAGGAAACGGCCGAACTGGGCAAGGCGCTCGCTGTTCTTGCGACGATCGGTGTTGACGTTCGCGCCGACGCGAGGGGTGGCGCGAAATGAGGTTGGACATCGGGGTCGAATTCGACGACGGTTTATCCCGAGCTGACTACTGCCATGGGCTTGTATGTTGGCGAAAAGAAGCGACTCGAGGCCGTCGAACGGGCAGATTTTGTTGAATTGGGGCATTCCATGGGATGGAGTCGCAGGGCGGCTGAAACGCACATCGATATGTTGCGTGATCGCGTTGTCGCGGCGTTTGAAGCGCAAGCCGCCGACAGCACCGATAGTGAAATCGCGCGGGCGATTGCATGCCAGTCGAAAAAGCGCATCGAGAAGCTGGCCGTGGTATAAGGGCAACGCACGTGCGCTTGTCGAGCTTCGCAGGCGCCGGGGGATTGCCTTTGCGGCGCCATTCGCCGATCTTGCAGGCCTGCCCCATGGGTTAGCGTGCCAGGTCGATGAGTTTGATGTCGTTTCAGCTGGTTGTTTCGTGACCGGTTTTAGCGATGATCGTCTTCGGGTACGCGTCGCGAATCTTTTGCAAGCGCGAGATCTTGCGCTTGAAGGTGCCCTCTTGCGGGGTGTCGTCGCTCGCCTGGATTGGAAAATGCGGAATACGCAGAAGGAATAGACGAATTTGAATCCATTCCGATTCCATTGACGCCCCCATAGAAACAAATTGAGCCCCGGTGACTTGAATCAGGGGTCATTCCCGGGGCCATCGGTTAGCGGTGTAACCGCCCTGCAGCTTTTTTTAGGCAAGCGCCCGGAAGGCTGCAACTCATCAACGCAGCATCCGCCAGCCTTTGTGCCGTCTTTTCTGGGCCGGCTCGTACTTCCTGCTACTTACGCGGTTGGCCTCGATGTCGAGGCTGAAGTGAGCGAGAGTCTGAATGTGGTTGAGCCGGATGGCTCAGATGCGCCGTTGTGTGCGAGGCGGATGATCGGATTGCGTGGCGGGAGGCTTCAGGCGGCTCCCCGTCTATGCTGCTTGAGTGAGTATCTCTCGCTGCATGGCCAGACATTCCTTGAGGCCGGAGATATCGTTCGGCTTTTTCTCGAACAGCTTGAAGACGACGTTGGAGCTCTTTGCGCTGTTCGCCTTTGAGAGGCGCTCGGTGTAGTCGCGCACGGACTTTACAAGGCTCTTGAACTGCTCGCTCTCGATTTCGATGGTGCAGCCTTTCTCGCTGCCGCTGAGAGCCGATATGGCGTTTTCCAGCTCATCAATCTTCTCAACCGTGAGCTCGCTGTTCCCAAGAGCCTTGAGGTATTCCGAGAACGCGGCGTTGAAATCGTCCATCGCCGTTTTTCGTGCCCCCTCTTCCTTTTTGTGCTGGAGATGGGTCACTCCCGCGTAGACGGCGCCGCCAGCGGCGGCAACACCCGCAACCGCGAGTACGCCGATGGCGGCCTTCTTGTTCTCTTTTGCGAGTTGGATTGCCTGGGCGGCAACCTGCATTGCCTTGTTGGCGTCGTTTGAGACGTCAGCGGGCTCGAGGTGCTTGACGATATGGCCCGCGGCGTCGCGGACGACACCGCCGTATTGGACGTACTCGCCGGAGGCAAGCCCCAGAGCTATTTCCTTGGGGACATCGAAAGCAACTTGCTGAATCATGGGAATGCCTTTCTTTACGCCGGCCACCAGATGCGGGTGAGCGGGAGGATGGAGCGAGTGTCGTCATTGGCCTTGTCGTAGATGTCGACGTAGTGGCGCACGAAGGCGTCCAGGTCGAGCAGGCGCACGGGGACGTTGGCACGGTCGGCCTCGTAGCGGGCTTCCTTAGTAAAACCGCCCGTGGATACGTATAGGCCGCGGTCGCCTGCGCGCAGCCCGCCGATGAACGACCTCACCGCGGGCGCGCCCATGGCGCCCTTGCGGTGTTTGACTTCAGCGACGATTCGGGGAGACTCAAGCCCCAGGGCATCTGGCGATGCTACGACATCGCGACCGCCATCGGGGCCCTTGGGCATGACGCGGGCGCAGTAGCCCATGGCCTCGAGCATGCCGGCGATCAGGCGCTCCATGTCTTCCCAATCGAGCTGGTTGACGCGGTCCTTAATGAGCTCAATGCCGTTGTCGTAGGTGGCCGCAAGGGTCTCCTCATCGTTGGCAGCGTTATCGTCTGCGTCGGCTGAGCTGTCGTTGCATGCGGGTTTGCTGCCTGCGGCCTCAAGGTCGCTCATAACCTCGTCGGAGACAGCGAAGATTGTCTGGATGCCGCCGAGAGAGTTCTTAGATGCGGGAGAGAGCGCGTCGCGCAGTGCAGTCTTTCCCCATTTGACAGTGCGGGTGTAGGTGAGGCTTTCGGACTCGCTTGTGGGCTTGCACGGGCCGCTAATGTCGCCAATATGGTAGAGACGCTCTGCGGGGTCGTACATGACGACCGTGGAACCCTGCGCCATGCAGTGGGCGAAGCGGTAGATCTGGCCAACGTTGGCGGCAACCTTCTGCTTGCTCTCGGAGGGGTGCGCCGCCGCGTACGCGGCCCTGATTTTTTCGCGGTTCATGCCGGCGATGTCTGCTCCGCCGAAGTCCCAGCCGATACCTATGATGCCGCGCTCGAGCCAGTCGGCTGCGTATACTCCGCCGCGCCCTGCGCGAATCATCCAAGTCCCCATGGTTGCCTGCCTTTCAGATGCTTTACGCTCGCATTATCCCACCGTGTGAGCTCTGCTGCTTTATGAGTTCTGGAAACTACCGCGATCGATTCGGCGGCCTAGGGCCTTTCGGCGCCGTGACGGCTTCGGCCGTCGCCGGTGCGTTGCGGGGGCTGCGTGGTTGGGCCAACGATGGATAGCGCCAGTCATGATTGGCTGTGTGGGAGGCAATAAGCCGCCACTTGCATTGTTTCTTTTTTGACGCCCGCCGTTTTAGTTCGCCCTATACAACCTCTTATCGCTTGATGGAATATAATTGCTACAACGCATTTGTATTGCATTTCGAGTGATGGGGGCGCGATGCCGAAGACCTACAAACAGCTCATAGAATCCGGTCCAAGCGAGACCGAGATTCGAAGCTTTCTGGTGAAGGGCGATCAGATTTCCGTTACGCTTCGTATTCCCGATACGCTGCGTGATGCCGCGAAAGAAGAGGCCGCCCTTCGCGGCATGAGCTTCTCGGCTTTCGTGCGCACTTGCATGATTGACGAGCTTTCGAAGAGGGGGGCGCAGGCATGATTCGGGTTAAGACCCTTACGGTTCAGCTCATTGATGCGCAACCGGACCGCATTCGTATTTGTCGCGTTGAGGGGGAGTCCCTGGTCACCATTGTCATTCCAAGAGAAGACCTCGCCGAGGCGAAAGCGCTGCCGAATATTCCACAGCGCGGTATCTACTATCTGCTCGATGAGGACCACGGCAATGTGAGCCGCGTTTATGCGGGCCAAACCACTCAAGGCATTGCACGCCTTGACGCTCATAAGGCTAGGAAAGAGTTCTGGAACAAAGCTGTCATGTTCCTCGACGATGATCAGAACATTAGCAAAGATGCCTTGGATGTTTTGGAGGCTAAGGCCATCGATTATGTTCGCACTCACGGTTCATATGAGACCGACAATTCGGTCACGCCCAAACCCTATGTCGATCCATATAAGGAGGAATCGGTCGAGCGCCTTCATGGGCGAATTCTTTTCAGAATGGCGGCTTTGGGATATGACCTGGATAGAGTCGACCAAGGCCCTGCGGGCGCTCCAATCGTCTTTCACACGAAGAGGAATGGGATACACGGAACAGGGCGATACGACAAGGCTACTGGGCGCTTCACTGTGCTTGCTGGTTCTGAAGTGAACCTTTCGAAGCCCGTGCTGAAGAATGCGATCGTCGCTTCAGCGCGTAGCGAAATTTTCGGTGGTATTACCGGTGTCGCGAAACTCGCCGAGGATCTCGAGTTTCCGACGCCTAGTGCTGCTGCGGTGTTCGTGCTCGGAGGCAGCCAGAATGGCTGGACTGAATGGGTAGACAACGACGGCAAAACGCTTAATCAAGTTTACAGAAGCGAGGATGAATAGATGAACAAGCAACAATTGGCTTCCAAGATATGGGAATCCGCCAACAAGATGCGCTCGAAAATCGAGGCAAATGAATACAAGGATTACATCCTTGGCTTCATTTTCTACAAGTTCCTTTCCGAGACCGAAGTTGCTCGCCTGAAGGCGCGCGACTTTGCCGAGGAGGATTTGCCGAGCCTCGTGGAAGACGACAAGGAAACGGTCGATTTCGTCAAGGGCGAATGTGGCTACTTCATCGCTTACGAGAACCTCTTCTCGACTTGGGTGGGCAAGGGCGCCGATTTTGATATTTCGAACGTGCGCGATGCTCTTTCGGCCTTTAGCCGCAACATCGACCCAGCGCGCAAGCGTGTTTTCGACGGCATCTTTGAAACGCTGCAGACGGGCCTTTCTAAGCTCGGCACTGACGCGCGTAGCCAGTCAAAAGCCGCTCGCGATCTCATCTACCTCATCAAGGACATCCCAATGGATGGCCGCCAGGACTATGACGTGCTGGGCTTCATCTACGAGTATCTGATTAGCAACTTTGCTGCCAATGCGGGCAAGAAAGCCGGCGAGTTCTATACGCCGCACGAGGTGTCTATGCTCATGAGCGAGATAGTCTCGTGGCACCTGGCGGGACGTGAGAACATCACTATCTACGATCCTACAAGCGGTTCGGGCTCGCTGCTTATCAATATTGGCAAGGCCGTTGCGCGACGCAATGGCGATCCAGACTCCATCAAATATTATGCGCAGGAGCTTAAGGAAAATACGTTCAACCTCACGCGTATGAATTTGGTTATGCGCGGAATACTTCCTGACAACATCGTGGCACGCAATGGCGACACGCTTGAAGATGACTGGCCCTGGTTCGACACCGTTGAGAACAAGAATGAGACCTACGATCCGCTGTTCGTCGATGCTGTGGTGTCGAATCCACCTTACTCCCAGAATTGGGATCCGGAAGACAAGGAGCTCGACCCTCGCTTCAAGTTTGGCGTTGCTCCTAAATCCAAGGCTGATTACGCCTTCCTTTTGCATGATTTGTACCACTTGCGCCCCGACGGCATTATGTGCATCGTTCTGCCCCACGGTGTGCTGTTCCGTGGTGGCGAGGAAGGCGCCATTCGCAAAAACTTGGTGGAGAATCGTCATATCCAGGCCATCATCGGGCTCCCTGCCAACATCTTCTTCGGTACGGGCATTCCGACCATCGTCATGGTGCTTCGAAAGCAGCGCGAGAGCAGTGACGTGTTGATTGTGGATGCCTCAAGGCATTTTGTGAAGGAAGGCAAAAACAACAAGCTGCGTGCGAGCGATATTCGCCGCATTGTGGATGCAGTTACGACTGGAGCGACTGTCGATAAATTCAGCCGCCTGGTGACCATCGACGAGATACGCGCTAACGATTACAACCTCAATATTCCGCGTTATGTGGATTCGTCCGAAGCCGCTGAGGGCTGGGATTTGTACGCCACTATGTTCGGCGGGGTTCCGAAAGCCGAGGTTGACGCTCTCGACCGCTACTGGAAGGTGTGGCCGAGTCTGAAGGGCCAACTGTACGGTGAGGACGGTGGGTCGTGCCTTGCTTCCGTGACGGACGACGTGGCAGCAACGGTGAAGGCCAACGCCGACGTCGTCTCATTTCTGGGCGGCTATCGGGATACGCTGGCTCATCTGCCTGCAGAGCTGCGGAAGAGACTGGTGGACGGTGCATTGCAAGTCGACGTTGTGGCTGAAGAAGAGCATATTGCAGCGCAACTTCACGATGCCCTTTCCGGCGTCGTGCTTGTTGACGGCTACGATGCCTACCAGGCTCTTGATGATGTATGGACGGGCATTTCCAGCGACCTTGAGGTTATTCAAACCGAAGGCAGGGAGGCCATACGTAAAGTCGATCCAAATATGGTGGTTAAGAAGAAGGGCGGTAAAGACGTCGAGGTGCAGGATGGCTGGACGGGTCGTATTTTGCCGTTTGCGCTTGTCCAAGAGCAGCTGCTTGCTGATGATGTCGAGGAAATCGCCACGCGCGACTCCCGTTTGAGCGAGATTTCTCAAGAACTCGATGAGATTCTTGAGAATCTTGATGAGGAGGAGAAAAGCTCGAGCGATGCTTTTGACGATGACGGCGTGTTTGTGGCGGCATCCCTCAAAAAGGTCGTGAAAAGTATCGGTAAGCATCCGAGCGGTGACTTCGATCAGGCGCTTGTGCGTGCTCAGGCTCTGCTCGATGAAGAGAAAAGTCTCAAAAAGGCAAGCAAGGAGGCGCTTGGCGCGCTTGAAGAGAAGACCAAAAAGGTTATCGAGGGCCTGACCGATGCTCAGTGCGACGAATTGCTGGCTGCGAAATGGATTGAGCCGCTGCAATCTGATTTGCTCGAATTGCCTAATATCGTTGTCAGCGATTTCATCGCGAAGATTGTGGCGTTGAATGCGAAGTATGCGACAACCTATTCAGACGTGTGTAATCAGATTAACGAGGCGGAAAACGAGCTAGCGGCGATGTTGGGCCAGCTCACGGGCAATGAATACGATATGGCGGGCATTGCTGAACTGCGGAAGCTGTTGGGAGGTGAATAGTATGGCGGAAAAGAATAATGTACCCGAAATCCGCTTCGCCGGTTTTACGGACCCTTGGGAACAGCGTAAGTTGGGAGAATTCAGCAAGAAGATAACCACCAAGAACGCTGACGGCGCTTTTTCGGAGACGTTTACAAATTCTGCCGAGCAAGGCGTCATCAGTCAGCTCGACTACTTCGACCATGACATTACTAACGACGCGAATATCAGTGGTTACTATGTGGTTCAACCCGACAACTTCGTCTACAACCCACGGATTTCTGTAACGGCGCCTTGTGGCCCAATCAACAGAAACCGCCTGAACAGAGCGGGTGTCATGTCCCCGTTGTATACAGTTTTTTCGGTAGATGAGAGCGTGGACAAAACCTACTTAGAGCACTATTTCAAAACGTCCAGGTGGCATGATTTTATGTTCCTCGAAGGCAATTCGGGGGCGAGGTCTGACAGGTTTTCAATCTCCGATGCAACGTTTTTCGAGATGCCTATTTGGTGCCCAAAAATCCCGGAACAAAGGGCGATAGCGAAGCAGCTCGAAACAATGGATTCCCTCATCACCCTTCATCAGCGTAAGCATGACAAGCTCGTTCAGCTGAAGAAATCGATGCTTGATAAGATGTTCCCCAAGCCGGGTGAAGCTGAGCCTGAAATTCGCTTCGCCGGTTTTACGGACCCTTGGGAACAGCGTAAGCTCTCCGATCTGACCGATAGGGTTTCCATTCAGTCTAGCGATTCTGATTTGCCTCAAGTCGAATACGAGGACATCATTTCCGGCGAGGGCACGCTGAACAAAGATTTGCGCGACAAAGAAGGCGGCAAAACAGGAATTAAGTTTTACGCTGGAGATGTTCTGTACGGGAAGCTTCGTCCTTATTTGATGAATTGGCTATACCCGCAGTTCAATGGTGTAGCTGTTGGTGATTTTTGGGTCCTTAGGGCTACAGAGTGCGACAGTTCATTTTTGTATCGGCTGATTCAAACGGATAGCTTCCAAAGGCTCGCAAATGTATCTTCGGGCTCTAAGATGCCTCGCGCAGATTGGAATCTGATCTCGCAATCGTTCTTTGCCGTGCCTGCCGATCATGCCGAGCAGAAAGCAATTGCGAAGAGCTTAGCCGAGCTTGACAAACTTATCACCCTTCATCAGCGTAAGCGCTGTAAGCGGCTATTCACGCATCCTCTCGTCTGGGAACAGCGTAAGTTAGGCGAGGCCGCCACTATTGTGGGCGGCGGCACGCCGAGCACAAATAACGATGCGTACTGGGATGGCGATATAGACTGGTATTCGCCCGCCGAATTGGGCGAGCAGGTGTACGCCGACAGAAGTGTTCGAAGGATAACCCAAGCTGGTTACGATAACTGTTCGGCAACATTGCTTCCAGCTGGTAAAACAATTCTCTTTACAAGTCGTGCGGGCATTGGCAATACAGCGATCCTTCGCAGGTCAGCATGTACAAACCAAGGCTTCCAGTCTTTAGTCGTGGACGATGATACCGATGTGTATTTCGTCTACTCCATGACCGATCGAATCAAGAAGTTCGCTGAACAGAAAGCTTCCGGATCAACCTTCCTAGAGATATCTGGAAAAGGTCTGGCGGCCGGAGAATTCGCCTTTCCTTCAAAGGATGAGCAGACTGCAATAGGGTCCATGTTCAAGCAACTTGACCATCTCATCACCCTTCATCAGTGACAGCCCAATAGTAAGTCGCACGACATTATTTTCCTCGCTGGAGCGAAAAACCGCCGACTCGACATGGTGAAATCGGCGGTTCTGGAACTCGAAACAAGAAGCAACTCGCGAAAGTTATTAGACTAACATCCTTTCCAACAGCGATTTCTTAGTATTCCTCAGCAGTTCAAGCTTACGCTGATGAAGGGCGATGAGGGTGTCGATCTCGCTCAACGCCGCGCCTATGGCAGTTTGCTCCGACAAGCCAGGAAATCTTACTTGTGTATCTTGCAGTGCGGCCTTTGAAACGGAAATCACCTTGATCCCCTGCATTAAGGGAAGAAGCTGTCCGTGGTATGCATCGGAATTAAGGTAGTGCCCCAGGTAGCCTGTCCCAAAGGGGAACCGAGGTCGCGCCGGTATCGTATGCAACCCCGAGATAGTTGGCTCTTTGGATAGTTTCCGCAGTTCAACACACTTGCCAGCCGCTTCGTCTTCTGCCGTGTCGGCGAAAATGACATCGCCTTCGCGAAGTATCGACCCAGCAAATTTGGGAAGCACTGTATCGTCATTAATGAACGGCAAATCGCTTCGTTCGCCATTGAGGCAATCACCGAACTTAATAAGAATATCTCCGTAATGAACATTGCGAGCAGTGCCATTCTCGCCATTCAAATCAGCGCGTGAAAGAGTGTTGTTCTTCAAGAACTCGAAGCAGTCTCCCAACTTACGCTGTTCCCAAGATGGAGTCGTCCAATTTGAGTAACCGCTTGGGAACAGCGTAAGTTTGCAGATTTTGTTACCGCATCTGGAATCAGGAACTCGGAGAATCTCGAACTACCTAGCTATTCTGTGACTAATGATCGCGGCTTCGTCCCTCAGGATGAACAGTTCGAAAACGGCGGAACGATGCGTGAGGCCGATAAAACAAGCTATTGGATTGTTGAGCCGAAAAGCTTTGCGTACAACCCCGCCAGAATCAATGTTGGTTCAATTGGCTATCAATCTACCAGCGGAAATGTAATTGTTAGCTCTCTCTATGAAGTCTTTCAGACTGACGAAACCTGCGACAATCGCTTTCTTTGGCATTGGTTCAAAACGCGGTTGTTTACTCGGCAAATCGAAATGTTACAAGAAGGCGGTGTCAGGCTCTATTTCTTCTTCGATAAATTGTTGAAGAGCGGGATCAGTATGCCTTCGGTAGACGAACAGAGACTTATCGGCGAGCAATTTGACCGGATCGATCGCCTTATCACCCTTCATCAGCGTGAGCCACGGTTTGCTGATACAGGTTAAATTAGAGTCGAAAGAGCCCTCATGACGATGTCAATGTCCTTGTTCTCGAGCTCTTGAATGACGTGCAGATAGGTTTCCTGAGTGGTGGTCATGCTTGCATGGCCGAGCCTTCGGGATACGCTGGCGATAGAGACACCGGCGAACAGCAAAAGTGACGCATGCGTATGCCGCAGCCCATGGACGGATATGACAGGCACGCCAACATTCTTGCAGTGGCGCGCCAAAACGCTGTTAGCTGTTGAGTTATAGACCTTTCCCTTCGCAAACATGGGCTCGGTCGGCGGAAGGTCTTTGAGCAGCCCAGAAAGTTGCATGATGAGTTGCCAGTCGAGTTGAACCTTCCGCATCGATGAGGCGTTTTTCGTTGGGACGAATCCGCCGCCGTTCTTGTAATCCCAGGTCTTGTTCACCGAGAGCGTTTGATGAGCGAAGTCAAAATCTTCGGGAGTAAGCCCAAGGGCCTCGGAGAAGCGCAGGCCCGTTTTAGCGACTATCAGAATAAGCCAATCCCAACTCGGCCCGCCTGATAAATCAAGGTCGCCGAGCATGGCATGAAGCTCAAACTGGTTGAGATACTTGATCTTTTTCGCCCGCGGCTGCTTCCCTTTGATGATGGCCTTGCGCGTAGGGTCGCGGGGAATGAGCCCTTCGTCAACTGCATCAAGGATTGCCCCCTTAAGCTGATGGTGGAAGTCCATGGTTGTCTGGCGCTCGTGGTGTTCTGCGTAACCATTGATGAGCTGCTGGTACGAGGTCCGGTCGAGATCTTTTATCTTGAGGTCTGGAATCAGCTTGGCAAGCCAAGACTGCGTGAGCCGGTACTTTCCCATGGTGACCTCACGGATGGCCCCTTCTTTGTAGACGCTAATCCATTGCGAGTAGTAGTCGCAGAAAAGAGATTCTTCATTGATACCGATTGGCATTTTTACCCTCTTTCATCATGTGAGTTGGCTCACGCTGATGAAGGGTGATGAGGGAATCGAGATTGAGAACAACCGATGATATGCGC